>Ga0308160_10005616_pt1 | contig 13013 bp, 21 predicted proteins | sample PhyFR1_FD_201036 | JGI IMG/M metagenome (GOLD analysis project Ga0308160, IMG submission 201036) | Phyllosphere microbial communities from UC Gill Tract Community Farm, Albany, California, United States - DLSLF.R1 | ecosystem: Host-associated > Plants > Phyllosphere > Unclassified | place: USA... | reverse complement strand
CCAATCACTATCATCAGCCTTTCTATTTGGCGTAGTGGTACTTACCTCGAATAGGTGTTGTTGGGGGAGTACCTCCCGCTACACTTTCGAATTTGGCGATCGCCTCTTTCACCCGTCCTTGTGTTACCGATCCTTGACTCCACCTATCCCCCTTGGACCCAGTCAACATGGCGGTATTGGGCACATTGATCGTTCGGAGTGGTTCAAAAGATCGACCGGAAGGTATAAACCGTTTCGGCTCTGTCGTTGTAAACGGCGCGACCCTAGATCTGAATGGGACATGTAGAGAAGGTGATTGAAATGCCGGGTTCGGAGAATCAATATCAAATTCAAAACTAGGTGACCAAAGTTCACTTGTACGTTGTCGGGTTACTTTAGGGGTAATAGCTTCGACAGAATAATGAGATTGGGAATCCACAGAACTTGCCCCCGGGGACTTGTATGGTGTTTCCTCTTGGTTCGAATAGAATGATTCACCGGAATTGGTGGGGGATGTAAATGGGATATCACCAGTTCGACAAGCTTGGAGGACTTCATCGAATAATCTCTCCAACATCTCTGGATCAACAGGAGCGGGGTGGGGGGTGAGGGAGGTGGATTCGTACGACATGATCCTAGCTAGATCTCGAGCGGGTGGGATGTCTATCTCGGTAGGGGATATTGGCGGTAAAGGGGCAGGTCGGGGGTACATGTACGTCGGAGTCAGTTCCTCTTTCTTCACCCGCTGTGGGGAGATAGTGCTCTGAACAAGCTTATCAGGGCATACGAATGGATATCGAACTCCATTCCCAGGCCTGGGGGTTGATGTTTCGAATGAGACGGAGTCGTATGTGGTTGGTTCCTTGTGACGTTTAGGTGTGGAAGAAGGAGTAGATGATCGACCTTTCATTTCAGCTGTTGAGCGGGATGAAGCGAGGTGTCGTCTTGGTTTGTTGTCCAGTGGGGGGAGGGGGAGTTTCTTATTTCGATCTTTGCGGGGGGTTGAGTCTGGTGAGCCCGTTCGGGCGGAGATAGTGGAAGTGGAAGAAGACCCGAAGGCGATGATTGACCCTTCGGTAGATGAAGCAGGGGGATATGAGGGTCTTTGATTTTCTGTAGATGAAGTTACGCTCGGTTGTCGATGTCGACAATCTCCCCGAGAACATCCACAGCTTATCGTCCGTTGTGTAGAGGTGGATGATACTTGACTTCCACCTGATGCGTTTCGGAATTTCGCAATCTGTCCCCTGGACAATTTCGGTTGAATCACACTAGGTCGTCTGGGGAGGTTGGTACTGCGTTGAGTTGATTCGGACAAGGGGTGGGAGTAACATGGCAATCGACTTGCCGTCGATGTCGAAGATAGTGAGCCGTACTTTCTATCGATGTCCTGCTGATCAGTCAGACACAGAGGTATGAACATGACAAACCTGTTCAACCTCCCTAAACCCCCCTCGACTCTTTGTTAGGTGGGTAGAAGTAATCCTAGGAACAACCTCGTATCCCCTTTCCACAAACACCCGCCTCTCACTCCCAGATTTCAAAATACTCTCGAATTCCTCTTCTCTCACTAAATTTATATCTGGACGAGGTTGTATTTTCCGGTTGATGGATAAACACCTTGACCAGACTCTTGACATTTGTTTCTTGAGTGCTGGGCGGGATGCTATGTATTCGATTGGCTGGGATGGGGGACGTATTTCCCCGAAAGAATATGGGTCTGGCATTATGTATGAGGGTAGATGATATGTAGTGTACAACCACTCTTTACTCCAGGCGAGTAGGGCAGGTTGAACCATTTCCTGATGTTGAAGGTGGACATGAAAAGTGGAGGTTGATAAATGATATTTAAGCGTATTTAAACGGAGATCGGCGTCATCTAATCAACGACCATGAATCTACTTGGGTAATCACTAGACCCAATCTATACTGCACAATGATACTCCTACCCCGCCCCCGATGTTCCTGCCGATCCATATACCTCACCCAGACTTCCAAGAGATCAGCGCACGCTGCAGCACAATGCTCCGATGAAGGGGCAGCTGGTCCATCGAATTATTATCGCCGATCTACGAGTACTTCCTCTGATACGAAAGGGAAAAGTAAAGATGAAGGGTATAGGTTCCCTAAGAAAGGTCGGAATGGGGGTGAACCTGATCCATTTGAGATTATGGGGATTGATCGCTCATCATCACAGTCCGAGGTGAAGAAGCAGTGTACGTACCCTATACCTATCGTATGCGTTCAATGTAGGGAGGGTCTGATCTTTAGATTACAAGTTGGCTCTCCTACTTCATCCGGATTCTTCACACCCTTCCTCATCACCTGAACATTTCGCATCACTCCATAAAGCTTATACATTATTATCAAACCCTCAGAGCCGTAATTCATATATTCAAACAGGATACGGTTGGTCCCCCTCGGGATCCTCCACTCCAACTCACGAAGACCGTATGCGAGCCGAAATCCGTTATAGAGCCAGCAGGGGTGCTGCTCAGTGGAGTAGTGGAGCTAGGTATGGAGATGGAAGACCTATGTATGGGGATTCCGATGGGGGCAGGGGAGCATTTGGGGGTTTTAGAGGTGGGGATGGGAAATGGGAAGCGTATGATACGGGGGAATTTGATTCTAAAGGTGGAACGGGGGAGGAGAGGTATATGAGTAATATCCAGTTTCTGTGTATGATTGCTGGTATTGTGAGTCTCTCTCTGCTCATGGCTCTCGTGATTATGAAGGAGGAGATGCTAATGAGCAGAGTGTAGCGCTTGGATGGGCCCAATTCCAGAGGTTCATGGTAGTTAAAGATCAAGGATCTGAATTACTAGAGAAACAACATCTTGAGTAAGCTAACTCTTCACGGAGCTAGGCCAGAGCTAACATGTAGCGCATCACACGCATTAGCAGAAGCGAGACAAGAAGCTGCCCTCTTTGGAAAAGAGCGACGGGAGAGGATCCGCCGGAGAGTCCGGGAGAGCGAGATATTGAGAGAGGTGGAGGAATTGGAGAGGAAACAGCTTAGTGCTGAATAGATGATCTGCATGCATTGGTATGTATATGATTATGGTTCGGACTACAACGGATCAAGGTGGACCATAGTTTCCTATCCTGTCGCTACGAGTACGAAGGCAGTGAGGAGTATTGCCAAAGGAAGGTTCATTTGATATCGGCCAGAGCCTGATTCAGCCGCTACGGCAGAAGAGCGATTCTGACATGGTTGTCTATCCGTCAGCTCCCGCCATCATCACGGATCAAGTAACCTACCCATGAGGTTTAGCATCAATAGGAGTAGGTATCCAACCACTAGTAATTCCCGTCATCATTGACCATTCAACCGCTTCTTCAGTTTTCCAAGTCCACATGATCCATCCGGACTATATATCAGCTCTCTCCTCTCTCCCCATTCTCTTTTTAAACAGGAAGTCTTGAAGAAGTGGAAGTAAACGTACAGCTTGCTCATAGACATATGTCTGTGTCTCGAATGATTTCGCTAGGAATTCTTTATATTCCGAACTGAACCCTCTAGCGCTAGCCCCGGTCTTATCAGAACATTTCCCAGGAAACTCGAGTCTGTCATTAGAATCGAGTTTCTGGTTCTGGAATGTTGTGGCATTAGGAGAGGACATACGGATCGACTGAAGTGAGGGTATTATCCCATCTCGCTCCTCTTCCTCTCCCGTTTAACCAGCGCGCGCAATCTGTATGTGCCACTACCTATTAGTCTTCCTCGCGAGCGTAAACTCCAAGAGAGAGACGAAGGAGAGGAAATTGCAGAGGAAGAGGGAGAAGGAGAATAAGGCAGGAGAGAAGGAGAGAACGTACAAGTCCATTCACCTACTATCGTCCAGTGGAATCTATTTGATCGTTTTAGAGCTGGTCTCTGGTCGCATATCCATTTCAGATTGGATGTATATCCCATCGTTAGTAGGTTGAGGTCGAACATTGAGTAGATATGCTATCCGTCAGCCAGTCCAGGAGTAGGGCTCCTCGCTACTGCTCGTGGCCGCCTCACGGCGTCAGTTGACTTACCGTATCCATAGCAACCTCATAAAAATCGGGTGGAGTCATAAACCCCTCCCAAACCCCCAACCCTTGAAAAGCAGCATCAAGAGCAACAACCATATCGGTATCTTTACTAGCTCCCCTAACAGCCCCATATGCTCTCTGATAAAAATCCCTTAGAAAGCCCACTTCATCAGGGGATTGAGGGAATGGTTCGTTTATCAATTCAATCGCTATGACTGTTCGGTTGTAGGATGCATCTGTGAAATCGGAGGAGAGGGTTGAGAGGGCCGAGATGGTTCGGTCTAGGTTTGTAGAGTTTCGGAACCATTCGCGAGTTGAGCGGATTCCTCTGGTTGTTAGCTCATTCCTTCCCGAATTATAGCCTAGCGACGTTGACGTTCAGAAGAAGGGAAACAAGAGGGAGGACATACGAATTATCAAATCCATTCTGGGAACCAGGAGCACCATGTAAATCAATCATTACCTCTCATCAGCCCATGATACGGTGTAAGGAAGCTTACCTTCAAACCTAGGGTCTGAGCCCAATCGACTGCAACTTTGAGATATGGATATGCCCCTTCCAAGAATGGTTCCCCATTTGCAAGAGGGATGATTGACCAGACTATCATAAGTCCCCTCTCACTCTCCTCAGTGACTTACATCCAATCTGTATACGAACAGTATTCAATCCCACGGCTTTCATCCTACCATCAGCATCCCACTCCTTCATCGTCAGATCAGGGGTACATACGACTCAAGATCTGAATAAGTGATCCATTCATTCCAATGTTTTCGGATTTCCGACATTGAATCATCTTGTGAACGCATATACGCCCCATAAGACCATTCATCAACTACCCATTCTGGTTTATCCTCGAATAAAGATGGTGTTATCCATGGCTCTCATCAGCTCGTTCTTTTCTGTGAAGCGTACTTCTAAGACTAGCCTGTTTGTTAGCTCGTGTGACTGACACTTGACTTACCATCCACCCGCATTCACTCCTCTCATTGGTGTATCTGTTGAGCCGAATTGAAAGGTTGTCGAATTATTGGGATTGTTTGATTTCTGCCGTATACTAAGGACAGCCCCCTTGACTGTGCTGATCCAAGAGAGGATGATTGTAAATACAATCGTGCGTTTCATGATGACCTAGGATACGAGTGTACTATACAACTAATGAGCCAGAATCAATTTAGACCATCTGAAAGAAGAAGAATACGCAGGTATGATGCATGTTATCAAGCTTTATACCACGAGGGTTGAATGATGAATAATTGTTATTTCACACCCACACACACATACACTCCCTTGGCGGAATTCCTAAAGGGCGTCAACTATTTACAGAGACGGAGAGGGCGCCGAGATCTAATAGCGTGGTATACATACCTTCTATTATCTATAAAGGCGAGGTTGGGTCGGCTTTAGCTTTAAAGAATTTCTTCTCGGCCGTGTCGAATACCATATCAACTACATGTTCAACCTATCATTAGCTATACCCCTGTGATTAGGCGTAGACGTACAGGCTCATCAAATAGATAAGGTAGAGCTGGAACAATACCCAATCCGATAGCGGTAGGTCCCCATCGCTTCAATGCGGGGTTGGGGGAAGTAGCGAATCGCTTGGTAGCTTGTCGAACGGCAGTGTGGATAGTAAATGCTGGAAGGGCCATGGAAGCAAGACCCTGGAAAACGGATCTTTTGACAGCTACCATACTTAATCGAGTAGGTTCCGACATGTTGGCTGCTTCCAGTGGGGATGGGCCTAATTGGGAGGATTTGTAGGTTGTGAACGATACATCTCCAATTAGGTATGCCCATGAAACACCATATGCCGCAGTGACTGATATCAGCTCTACCATCTTACCTCGTGGTGGAACTTACCGGCCCAAGGAGGAACGACGGGTCGGAAAGCTTCTCCGATATCACTCGCTATTATCAGTGCTGTCCAGCTCTAAAAACGTACTGTAGGCGGTATACCTCGACCCGGCCCTTGCAACATCCGTTATACGCCTCAAGTAGGCGGCTACACATCAGTCCCGTCTTGACTTTAGCCGGGTTGACGTACCATATCGCATATTGGACTCGGTAGTATCCGCTACACTATCAGTTTTGCCCAATACACCAGCCCAGAATGCATACCATTCTCATGAACGAGTTCATCCAAGACCTCTTCACCATTTTCCAAGACGGTATTGGTCTGATGTTTGACCTCGTTCTTGGCTGCTATAGCCTCATTGCTGACTTCCTTCTTTACTTCTGTAGCGGATGGTGGGGTGATTGTAGTTGGCATTGTATAGTATATGTACAAGTGATGCTTATGTACAGATATGAGCTACTTTATCTTTCTCTCTTTCTTTGCTCATAGCGGTGACGTTGTAATCCGGCATTTCTCTGTTATGGTAAGGTATATTACATAAGCAAGTACAGTATTGCCAAGTTGTGTGCCTGAATCCAAGTGTAATCTGGGGCCAGAGGGGGAAGAAGAGAGGAAAGATCAAAGCGCGTACACTCACAGAGAATAGAGAATAGTGAAACAATACAACGCCCCCTTCCTTCCTTCTCTCCTATACCGCCCCTCTTTACCATTCTATACCTTCACCCATCCATCCTATTCAACTACCTTATTATACTATATCAATTACATTCATTTACTACACCCCCTCCGACAACCCACCTCATATAAGACATATAAACAAACGAAACACGTCTCGGTCTGGAACTGTTGACGCGTTTGAATTGTTACTTCCACCTTACCTTCTCTCCTGGTTACCAAACAACCCTTGCACAATTCAATCGTCACAACCGAAAAGATAGAACAGGATAAACATCTACTGGAAAGATAACGGATAGTACATCAACATGAGTTGTAAGTAAATTTCCATTTGTGTCAAGTGAACCACATGCATACGCCATCACCCCTTGTCCAAAGAACATAATCTCAGTCACCCTTTGTTCTACCTCCCATACCTCTAGTCAACGAAAGAAAATGACAGCTAACCATATTCTTTCTCTTGCCAATCAACGATCTACATAATGAATACTACCCAATTCTCAACGACATGGACATTCCGACACCCTTTTTCATTCTCATTATCATCAACAGCTATCGTACCCACTATAGACGCTTCCACGCCAGATATCCCAGCTCCTTCATCAGCTGCGGAACCTACTTCTGCCGCACCTACGCAAGCTCCTTCCTCTGCTGTGGAACCCTCTGCATCCCCGAGCCCGACTCAACAACCTACTGCCCAACCGTCTTCGCAGGAACCCTCTCAATCTGCCGCACCGACCTCGCAGGCTCCTGAGCCGTCTCAGTCTGAGCAACCGTCTTCTTCGCAGGCTCCCGAGTCTAGTTCGGCCGCTCCAGAGTCTAGTGCCGCTCCTTCTTCTTCCGAGGCTGCCCCTTCGAGCTCTGACGTTGCTTCGTGAGTTGAGGGAATGCGTGTCCAATCGACCTGTGACTGACCGATAGATCTGCCGCACCTGCAAGCTCTGCTGCACCAGCCTCCTCTGCTGCTGTCGTCGAATCATCCGCCTCGTCTGTCGTAGCTTCCTCCACTGAATCCTCGGCCGAGTCACGATCCCTCCCTACCACCCTTACAAACACCCTTACCAGTACCGACGCTAACGGTGTCGTCTACACCATCACCCAGACTGTCCGAAATGGCAACGTCGGCCAATCATCCGCTGCTGCAGGCAACACTTCGTTCCTCGAAAACACCGGTGCGGTCGCTGGAACATTCGTAGCTGTCGGTCTTGTCATCACTGCCGGTGTCATTGCATTCACATTCTTTATGCTCAGGCGACGAAGAAGGCAGAGGTTGGATCGAGATGTAGCTGCGGCTGCCGCTGCTGCTGGAGCCGCATCTCATCACAAGGGATACGATGATGAAGATGATCAAGGACCTGCCATGACTCAATATGGTGGGTATTATCAATCTCAAAACGGTATCGAAACGCTCGACCACCCCCAGCCTAGGATGGATTACGATTACGAAGACCCATCAGGTGGGTATGATCATTATGCAAATGGTCTTGCTCCTGGGGACCGAATGTCGACAGCTACCGCAGCTGGTATGGCCGGTTTCGGTGCTCATTCCGCTCAACAAACATATACCGGTGAAGAGGGATACGAACATCAAGATCAGCTCCAGCATCAACAACAGTATGGTGATCATCAGCAGTATGATGCCTCGCAACCTCAATATGATGCTACTCAACACCATCAATATGCCGACGAGCCCTACAATGCCATGACTACCGATACGAACCTCGCCGCACCCACAACAAGGGAAAGGCAGAGTAATGGCTACTACTTTGATCCCAACCAGGTTAATGCGTTCGCTGCAGACGAACCATATGCCGGGTACGAAGATCACGCACCACCTATGCCTACCCATTCTCACCAAAGAACAGGTAGTGCGGGCAGTGTAGCTAGGGCAGAGAGTGAGAGTCGGGGATTGAAGATTACAAACTTCTAGTCTGCGGGGTGAGATTGTGTTTATTAGGTTTTACGATTCCTGTTTTGTTTAGGTATGAGTTTGATTGGAGTGGGTGTGGGAATGGGAGAATGGTGGATTGCTGTGCATTACTACTGTAGATCTGCTGTTTATATTGCTTTGCTTGCTCGCTGTCTATAGATATCTATGGATAATGATACTACTATATTTGATTCCGTCGTCGCGAGAGTACCACTAAGGACAGAAAGTGATGGATCAACTGCCATCTAATAACTTACTAGCTATACAGAAGCAGAGATGTCAACAGTAGCTTCTAGCTCAAGTAGTAAACAGATGGAGGTTAACCCAAGAGGTATCCCAAAAGCCCCTTTTGTCGTATGTCCCCCTGCTTCAACTATGGTTGAACAAGTGCTGATGGGTAGGATAATGTTGAAGCGTATGTCGGGGGTGCAGAGGGTGAGATTGATAGCACCATGAAGAAGTTTCAAGAGACTAGCGCGTGAGTACTTCTCTTGTTCATCTTCTGTTTGGAGGAAGAAGAGGAAGGAGAGGGAGAAGAAGAAGAAGAAGAGTAGAGGGCACGGACTAATAAATCAGGAAATACAGATATATGGAAGTAAACCTCCAACAACGTCGAAAAGGTCTAGAAGTAAAGATCCCAGATATTCAACAGACTCTAACAGTGGTTCAATTCCTACAGAACAGGCGACTGGAATCGAAAGGGGAGAAAGTGGAGGAAGAGGAATTGAGTGATGATGATGATGATGATGAAGATGACCTTGATGAGGAGGGTGAGGGGAAGAAGGTGGAACCGCTGAAAACGCTGTTTGAGCTTAATGATACGTTATTTGCCGAGGCTGAGGTTGAAGAGACTGGAGAGGTGGGGATTTGGTTAGGGGTGAGTCCAGTTTATCACTTTATTAATTTATTCCATCTATCTTTTCCTACTCTCATAACTGTCTTTCCTCTTTCTTTCATCTGGACGAGTATATCACAGATATGGGATAGTGCTAACGAAAGGCAAACACAATGTTAATGTACCCTCTCGAAGAAGCAATAACACTCCTAAGTGGTAAATTAGTAGCTGCAAAGAGAAACTTGGAGGAAACAATCGAAGATCTAGAATGGTTAAGAGAACAATCAACAGTTATGGAAGTTAATTTCGCAAGGGTGCACAACGTGAGTCTCAATATTCCCGTACTTAGATATGATGAAATATGGAGGAGGCTGACTTGTAGTGGGACGTTAAGCGCCGGAGGGATTTGAAAGCTAGAGGGGAGATTGAAGAGAAGGAGGAGAAAGAGTAGGAATGCTCGTTTCTGCTTGATTAAAAGTGCATCATATATTCATGCATGGTATATGTATAGACTATCTACAGTATTCTCCAGTCCACCATTTACTCCTCGTCTGTATATTCCTATTTCCTCACACAGAGATATCACAGAGTCTACGGCCTAACGGCCTGACCTATAGCGCCATGGCAAGATCCATCAACTGTTTCCTCAAATTCGCTCGTCCACCACCAGCAACCTGTGATCTAACCTGCTGAACAGTCAATCCAGTCTATCCATCAGCTCCCATCTCAACTTCTCAGTCCTTCCTCTGACCACACGAGAAGAAGGGTATAGAAGAGAAGACATACAGCCCTAGCCAATTGATCAACGTTAATCCCCTTGATCCCTACATTGATAATCTCCTCCGCGATCGTCCTTTTAGCGGAATTGTCGAGTTTGGATTTCTTACTAGGACTACCGGAGTCTGATCCCTTGCTTGATTTGGAGGTGGACGTTGGTGTTTTTGGGAGTATGGATTTGGGTTTCTTGGTAGGGGTGATTACTGGTTTGATATCGTCTTCATCTTCAAATTCTGATTCAGACTCGGAGTATTCCCGTTTAACAACCATTTTGATGTGATATGTTTATGGCTGACGATAAGAATAAAGAAGAGTACTGTTGAGAAGATATCGTCAGCCATTCGAGTCATGCCTCGTTGCTAGGCGATCAGTCCTTGACGACCCGCCCCTTCTGTTGACTCATTAGGCTCGTACGCCACGGCACGAGATGGTATCAATCAAAGGACCATTCCCTACACGCCTAGGTCAATTTGAAAATACTTTCTGCATCATCCTAAACCTACACTACACCTGCCACCTACAGGAGATAAAGAATTGGATCCTAGGTATAATATAAACAGGACCTTTGATAGAGATGATAAAAATAAAATGCAAACAATAGTCAGATGATTAGATACGAGATGATTGGAATAAAAAGCGGCGGTTGAAACGTCCTTGGACGACAGAGCGCGGCTTTTTGTTGTTGTAGGTCTTCTAGATGTAGGTTGGTTGTGGATGATATGCTGATGTTGTCGAATCGGACCGAGTCGAGATATGCGTGAGAAAACAGATAGATATAGAGAGAGAGAGAGAGAAAAAGAGAAATTCGGATTCGGGGCGTGACAATCGTGAGGCGAAGGTAATTGACCTAGTTCATTTCTCGGATCGCCTATTCGTTAGTTCATCCATAATACAATCCGAAATACACAAGAGACCCACCTTCTGGGCATATGTAGCGTTTCGTCGAGCTTGCTTTGATGCACCCCTCTGTCGACCGTATGCGATAGCATTGACTACCCATTCTTCCAATAGAACATCACGGACTTGCTTCTTGTATGTTTCACCGAAATCACCAATCAACCCTAAGGTCGCAGTTGCGAACTGATCGGTTCGGTCCTCTTCACTCATGCACGTGCGAAGGAAACCCATGATTCCAGGGACGTATTGAAGGAAAGGTGATGCTACCTGTCAGCTCTAGACTTTATGAGAGGAAGAGACGTACGATCACCAATCTTGAGACCATTCATGATACCGATAAAGGCATCCACAATCGACTCTCGCATCGTCCATACGAATTCGACCATGGCCATGTCGTTTGAATCGGCAGTGGTAGCTCCAGCCTGACTTAGAATTTCCATAATCAAGCTCAAATAAGGAACAAATCCAGATCCAATAGCCATTCCAATCTCTCCAATAGCGGTAATAGCACTAGGCTTGACTTCTCGACTGACGACAGGTGATCGTAAGATATTGACGATTCGCTGTAATATTCTCTCGGCGTATGGTGCGAAAGCTTCATTGACGGATCGAGAGATATCGGAAACGAGGTAAACACCAGCCTGAGTGACGTGAGAGTCTTCAAGGGCTTCGAGAGCGGCAAAGAGGAACCCAGAGAATGGTTCGAGGTACTTGGCAAATCCACCTTCGAGGTTACTGGCGATTTCTCCCACAACAGCGAAAGAGTCTTCAACCACACCAGCTCCTCGGGCAGGGGACTGGATAATTTGAGCCAAGTTGTTCATGATTCGGTCCGAGTTTTGTAGAGTCATTTGAGGGTTTCGGTTGATAGCAGCCTGGATGACGGTACAGATACTACTCTGGACATTGTTCCAGTTTTGTCGATCATCAGCACCAACAAGCTGGTTCTGAGCGGCAATGTATCGTTCCTGTCGATTGATCATCTCCATGGCAACTTCGTGGACGACCTGGAACATGTCCTGGGGAGCGGAAGCGACAAACGCAGAGATCGTCTGATAAGCGGCACTTCGACTGTTGTTGTCGTTGGTAGGTTTGTCGGATAGTGGCATCAAGGCGGTAAGGACGGCGGGGTAAGACGAAGACATCATGGATGTGGTAGGAGCTTCGGATCCGAGACCACCACCAGAGAGTTGAGTGACGAGATTACCGAGAGCAGAACAACAACTGTTGCAGATTCGAGGAGATCGGGGTAGACCTTCAAGTAATGCGGCGACCATGGAGTTGAGGTGGACATTGGGATCAATGACTTCGAGGACGACTTCGGTAATCTTGCTCAATGTCCATGCAACCGTATCCTGAACAGCGACACTGCTGTCGGTGCCGAGCATGGAAATAAGTGTACCGAGAGCCTGGTTGACAAGTGGGCCGAGAACCGTAGCGTCGGGTCCCTCGAGGACGGATCCGAATGCCATGACGGCAGCTTCTCGCTGTTGCCAGTTGGCTCCTCGGATGTTGCCCTCGACGAACTGGACGACGGTAGGTACGATTGGGTCGCCGACGTTCTGAGCGAGTAATTCCAGACATGACGCAGCAGCCATTGCTTTTGTCCAATCCTCTTCGTCCTCGTCCTCCTCCTGTGTGGTGAGAAGCTCCAATAGTGTAGGTAGGATCTCGGCAAGGGCGTCACGTGCAAAGTTGGAAGACTCGAGCGCGGGAGTCTCTCCGTACGATGCAGCCTGTCGTCAGCTCTTATCCAGAAATTATAACAAGCTGCTCACCTCGGCGGCCTCGGCCATGAGATCGATCTCCTCATCACAGACTGTGCTCCAGAACTCGATAGCCTGCAGAGCGACCTTTTCATTCTGACTCTTCATACCCGTTAAAGTTAACTATTATCAGCACTCGCACATTCCATCTTGACGTACCCCGAACAAAGCTCGCTCCATGTAGAAACTCATCTTCTCATAGTAGAGCGACATGATTCTAACCAAACATTGGTATGCTCCGACCTGGACATCTTCTGATTGTGACTGTGTAGCCT
>Ga0308160_10005615_pt1 | contig 13015 bp, 9 predicted proteins | sample PhyFR1_FD_201036 | JGI IMG/M metagenome (GOLD analysis project Ga0308160, IMG submission 201036) | Phyllosphere microbial communities from UC Gill Tract Community Farm, Albany, California, United States - DLSLF.R1 | ecosystem: Host-associated > Plants > Phyllosphere > Unclassified | place: USA... | reverse complement strand
ACTGTTCCTGACACTGGTGGCGGTGATTTCTTTGGTGGTAGGCGGTATTGGGGTGATGAACATCATGCTGGTGTCGGTTACTGAGCGCACGCGCGAGATCGGCATTCGCATGGCGGTAGGTGCTCGTTCTGGAGACGTGTTGCAGCAGTTTCTGATCGAGGCGATATTGGTTTGCTTAGTGGGTGGTGCGCTTGGGATCACGCTGTCGTTTGCCATTGGCCTGCTGGTACAACTGCTGTTACCAGGCTGGCAGATCAGCTTCCCGCCGACAGCGCTACTGAGTGCATTTGTCTGTTCAACCGGCATCGGCGTAGTGTTCGGCTATCTGCCAGCGCGCAACGCTGCGCGGCTGAATCCGATCGATGCTTTGGCGCGCGAATAGATGAATAAAAATGCCAGCCACACAGGGGCTGGCATTTTTACCGGGTGTCATTGCATAACAACTCTGTGGAGGGCGCTTAAGTCAGTACTTGGTTTTCCAGTGGCACAATAAGGCTTGCATGGTTCCCTTTTGGCCCTTGGTACACATCAAAACTGACCTGTTGGCCCGCCTTTAACGTTCTGTAACCATCCATCTTAATTGTTGAGTAATGAGCAAAAACATCTTCACCACCGCTTTCAGGACAAATAAACCCAAATCCCTTGGCGTTGTTAAACCATTTAACGGTACCCATCTCCATACTTTACATCCCTTGAACGCCATTATAAGTAAGATGAATAACTGAATCCGCCCTGGCAGAGACAGGTTTCAGGTGGTTAAAAGATCACCAGATAACACTCTAGAGTAAATGATCATTACGTCAAGGAGGCGGTGTTGGCCGGTGGGGAGAGGTTCACCAAAGTTTGAAGCAGATAACGTTATTAACATGTTTGGTAACAAATTTGTCAGCGATTTTTGTGCAGACTACAGTGCGGCGAAATAATGACAAAGATGATAAAATAGCGGCGATCTCCTACTTTGAATAACCAAACTCGCTCCCATATAACAAGGCAGAGCAGCGATGGGTAATAATAATGATTGGTTGAATTTTGAACATTTAACCGAAGAAAAACAAATCGATGCGCTAAAACCGCCATCTATGTATAAAGTTATACTTAACAACGATGATTACACGCCAATGGAATTTGTCATTGACGTTTTACAAAAGTTCTTTTTTTATGATATTGAACGCGCAACGCAACTGATGCTTAGGGTTCACTATCATGGCAAGGCGATTTGTGGTGTTTTTACTGCCGAGGTAGCGGAAACTAAAGTCATTCATGTGAATTGCTACGCAAGGGAAAACGAGTACCCGTTACTTTGTACGCTGGAAAAAGCCTGATTAAGGCGATTTATTGGGGATGTGCTTATGCTCAATCAAGAACTAGAACTTAGTCTCAACATGGCTTTCGCCAGGGCGCGTGAGCACAGACACGAGTTTATGACTGTGGAGCACCTGTTGTTGGCACTACTTAGCAACCCTGCCGCGCGGGAAGCGCTTGGGGCATGTACGGTGGATTTGGCCGCGTTGCGTCAGGAACTGGGAGCCTTCATTGAACAAACTACGCCGAAGCTGCCCGCTAGCGAAGAAGAGCGCGATACTCAGCCAACGCTCAGCTTCCAGCGCGTGTTGCAGCGTGCGGTTTTCCATGTGCAATCTTCCGGTCGCAGCGAAGTTTCCGGTGCCAACGTGCTGGTGGCGATTTTCAGCGAGCAGGAGTCGCAGGCGGCTTATCTGTTGCGCAAACATGATGTAAGCCGTCTTGATATCGTGAATTTCATTTCACATGGCATGCGCAAAGACGAGCCAGGCCAAGCACCCCATGCGGAAAATCCGGTGAATGAAGAGCAGCCTGGAGGGGAAGACCGTATGGAAAACTTCACCACCAACCTCAACCAGTTGGCTCGCGTGGGTGGTATTGATCCGTTGATTGGTCGTGACCCAGAACTGGAACGCACGATCCAGGTGTTATGCCGCCGCCGTAAAAACAATCCACTGTTGGTGGGTGAATCCGGCGTAGGCAAAACCGCTATCGCCGAAGGGCTGGCTTTGCGTATCGTGCAGGGCGATGTGCCGGAAGTGATGGAGGACTGTATACTGCACTCGCTGGACATCGGTTCGCTGCTGGCTGGCACTAAATACCGTGGTGACTTCGAGAAACGCTTCAAGGCGCTGCTAAAACAACTGGAACAGGATCAGAATAGTATCCTGTTTATCGACGAAATTCATACCATCATCGGCGCTGGTGCGGCTTCCGGCGGTCAGGTGGATGCTGCAAACCTGATTAAGCCGCTGCTGTCCAGCGGCAAGATCCGGGTAGTCGGTTCGACTACCTATCAGGAGTTCAGCAATATTTTCGAAAAAGACCGTGCGCTGGCACGCCGCTTCCAGAAAATTGATATTACTGAGCCAACGCCAGAAGAGACTATTCAGATCATCAACGGGCTGAAAACCAAATATGAGGCGCACCACGATGTGCGTTACACTGCCAAGGCGATCCGCGCTGCGGTGGAACTGTCGGTGAAATACATCAATGATCGGTATTTGCCAGATAAGGCGATCGATGTGATCGACGAAGTGGGCGCTCGCAGCCGGTTGATGCCGGTCAGTAAACGCAAGAAAACCATTAACGTGGCGGACATCGAATCCGTGGTGGCGCGCATTGCACGTATTCCAGAAAAAACTGTGTCTGCCAGCGATCGCGATGTGCTGAGAAGCCTGAGTGACCGTCTGAAAATGTTGGTGTTCGGCCAAGATCAGGCGATAGAAGCCTTGACTGAAGCGATTAAAATGAGCCGCGCTGGCCTAGGCCACGATCGCCAGCCGGTGGGGTCGTTCCTGTTCGCTGGGCCGACTGGGGTCGGGAAAACCGAGGTGACGATGCAACTGGCCAAAGCGATGGACATCCAGCTACTGCGTTTTGATATGTCCGAATATATGGAGCGTCATACCGTCAGTCGCCTGATCGGCGCACCTCCGGGCTATGTCGGTTATGATCAAGGTGGCTTGCTAACCGATGCGGTACTCAAGCATCCGCACTCGGTAGTCCTGCTAGATGAAATCGAGAAGGCGCACCCAGACGTATTCAACTTGCTGCTGCAAGTGATGGATAATGGCACGCTGACCGATAACAACGGCCGCAAGGCAGACTTCCGCAATGTGATCTTGGTGATGACGACTAACGCCGGGGTACGCGAAACCGAACGCAAATCGATTGGTCTGGTGCAGCAGGACAATAGTACCGATGCGATGGAAGAGATCAAGAAAGTGTTTACACCGGAATTCCGCAATCGTCTGGACAACATCATCTGGTTTAACCATTTGTCTAGCGAGGTGATCCAACAGGTGGTTGACAAGTTCATCGTTGAACTGCAAGCACAGTTAGATGCGAAGGGCGTTTCGCTGGAAGTCAGCGATGAAGCGCGCGATTGGCTGTCTGTGAAAGGCTATGACCATGCGATGGGCGCTCGCCCGATGGCACGTGTGATGCAAGAAAACCTGAAGAAACCGCTAGCCAACGAACTGCTGTTTGGCTCACTGGTGAACGGGGGGGCTGTGAAAGTCAAGCTGGATAAAGACAAAAAACAACTGACCTATCACTTCCTCAGCGCGTCGATGCGCAAGGCGGCTGAGGGGGCGATGCACTAGGAGCCTACTGGGATAGGTTCTTAGACTACGGGGCCGGTAAAGAAGAAGCGATGCTGCGGCATCGCTTTTTTATGGGTGAAAATTCGCAAATAAAATGAGTTAGCCCTCTCTTTTACCTGCGCCCCTAAAACGCGATGTTGAACATTGCTATGGGGTAGGGTGGCATCCTCAATGCTGCCAGTGCCTGGCGACCGATGCGCCGATCAACGGCTTCGGAAGACAATGCGCCCTTTGCTCAGGTCGTACGGGGTGAGCTCTACAGTAACTTTGTCGCCTGTCAGGATGCGGATATAGTTCTTACGCATTTTACCGGAGATATGTGCGGTTACTACGTGCCCGTTTTCCAATTCAACACGGAACATGGTGTTTGGCAACGTATCAAGTACGGTGCCTTGCATTTCAATATTGTCTTCTTTGGCCATCTAATCCTCTAGGTCTAACAACCTTAATTTTTAATCGGCAAGATAATGCCGAAAAACCTACATTATGTAAAGGCGTGTTGGTGGACATTGCACCGTTTCCGCAAATTAGCTTGTTGGAGAGGGCGGCGCAGCCTACTGTGGGGGTAGGACTTGCGATAGCCAGCATCCCGGCGCTAACGGCTTGCGCTGAAGGTCGCTGAGCTGTTGTAAAAATTGGTGTCGAGGGATTTCTCTTGCTCCAAGCTGAGCAGTGTGAGCGTTAAGCACCTGACAGTCAATCAATTCTCCGCCATAAGCAGCAAAATGCCGGCAAAAAGCCATCAGGGCACACTTGGAGGCATTGCTAACATGGCTGAACATCGACTCGCCGCAGAACAGCGCGCCCTGCGCCACACCGTACATACCGCCGACCAGTTGGCCTTGCTGCCAGACTTCCACCGAATGGGCGTAGCCGAGAAGATGCAATTGCAGATAGGCGTGCAGCATCTCAGGACCAATCCAGGTGCCTTCATGTGGCCGATGGGCGCAGGCAGCGATCACTGCGGCAAAGTCATGGTTGAGGGTGATGCAAAACGGGTTGCTGCGCAGAAAGCGTTTCAGGCTGCGGCTGAGATGACGCTCTGCTGGAAACAATATCGCCCGTGGATCGGGTGACCACCACAGAATCGCTTTCCCAGGCGAATACCAAGGGAAGATGCCGTGTTCATAGGCTTCCCGCAAGCGTGGCACCGTTAGGTCACCGCCAATTGCCAGCAGACCGTTAGGATCGCGCAGTGCGCTCTCAGGGGAGGGAAAGAGCAGTGACTGCGAGGATAGCTTAACAATGCGCATTAGGGTCTCAACGTCCTCTACAGCCCATTTTACGGCGTTACGTTGATACGCCGGTGGAAACGAGTGTAATGCCCCTGTTGATCCATCAGGGCAGCAGGAGTGCCTTGTTCAACAACCTGACCGTTGTCGATCACGCAGATACGGTCAAACTGCTCCAGCCCATAGAGGCGGTGCGTCACCAGAATCAGTGTTTTGCCCTGACAGTGGTGGCGTAGCAGCGCCAGGATCTGCTGTTCAGTTTCGGCATCCAGCCCTTCGGTCGGTTCATCCAACAGCAGCAGCGGTGCCGAGTGCAGTAGTGCGCGGGCGATACCCAATCGGCGTTGTTCACCGCCGGAAAGCTGGCGGCCCCCATCACCCAGCCAGGCGTGCAATCCTTCACTCTCTAGCAGATTGGTCAGTCCGACCAGTTGGAGCACCTCACCCAGCCGTTCATCAGTGGCAGAAGGTGCGGCGAGGAGCAGGTTTTCCCGCAACGTATTACTGAAGATATGTACCCGCTGGCTGACCACGGCGGTCATCTGGCGTAGCGTAGCCTCATCATACGCCTGCAATGGCTGGCCGTTGAGCAGAATTTTTCCACCATCGACATCCCAGGCACGGGTCAACAGTTGCAACAACGTGGATTTTCCACAACCGGTGCGGCCAAGCAGCGCGATATGTTCTCCAGCCGCTACCTCCAGCGCTACGCCGCGCAGTACCGGCAGCAGCTGGCCGGGATAGGTGAAGGTCAACTGTTGTAGACTCAGCGCCACCTGGTCTTTGGCAGCCGGGCCGATAGCAGGAAAGGTGACTTCTGGCCGACGGTCTATGATTTGTTTGACCCGTATCGCTGAAGCGATGACCTGGCCGAGGTGCTGGAAGGCACCGGCCACCGGCATCATTACTTCAAATGCTGCCAACGCAGCGAAGGCAAACAGTGCGATCAGTGCACCGGGTTGGCTGTTGCCGCCAATGCCGGTGGCGGCCAGCCACAGTAGCAGCGTCACCGTCAGGCCGCTGGCGAGGATCATCAACGCCTGTGCGATACCGCCCAGCGAGGCTTGCTGCCATTGGTAACGCTGCCAATGATATTCGATGGCGTTCAGTCTGTTACGAAACTCATTGACGCCGCCGAAGATTCGCAGTTCGGCCTGGCCTTGTAGCCAAGCGGTCAGTTCGGTGCGGTACTGACCACGCAGATCGGTCAATTGACCACCTATCGGTTTGCCAGTGTGATAAAACGCCGGCGGTACCAGCAACAGCAGCAACAGCAAAATACCGCCCAGCGTCAGTGCCAGTGAAAGATCCAGCCAACTCAGGCCGTAGGTTACTACCAGGATCACCACTGCTGCGCTGGTCAACGGCGAGATCACGCGTAGATAAAGGTGATCCAGCGTATCGACGTCCGCCACCAGGCGGTTAAGCAGTTCGGCCTGACGGAAGCGAGCGATACCGCCCGGCGACAACGGCAAGATCTTGTTGAAGGTGAACACCCGCAGATGCGACAGCACGCGGAAGGTGGCATCGTGACTGACTACCCGCTCGGCATAGCGCCCAGCGGTACGGAAAATCGCCGCCCCGCGCACCCCGGCGGCCGGTAGCATGTAATTGAAAGTAAACAGCCCCGCCAGCCCGGCCAGCGCGGAGGCGGCCAGAAACCAGCCGGACAACGCCAGCAGCCCAATGCTAGCCAGCAGGGTAACGATCGCCAGCAGGATGCCCAGGCAGATCAGCAGGCTGTGGCGGCGATACAGCGCCAGGAACGGCAGCAAAATGCGCATGATTATAGATCTCCGCAACGATGGGCGTTCAGCTTGGCGAACAGCCCCGGCTGGGTGCTGAGCGTGGCGTAATCACCTTGCTGAACGATACGTCCGCTGTTCATCACCCAAATCTGGTCATAGTCTTTGGTATCTGCCAACTGATGGGTGACCAGCAGGGTGGTTTGCTGATGCGAAGCGGCGTTCAACGCCTGCATTACCCGCTGTTCGCTGTGGGCATCAAGGCTGGCGGCCGGCTCATCGAGTAACAGTAGCCTGCGCGGGCCGATCAACGCGCGGGCGACCGCGACACGTTGCGCCTGACCGACCGACAAACGAAGCGCGTTGTCGCCGACCTCAGTCTCCAGTCCCTGGGGCAAGAGAGGTAACAATTCGCTGACGTAGGACAGCTCTACCGCTTGCAGCAGTTGCGCTGCACTGGCTTGCGGATGCCCTAGCAGGATATTGGCGCGCAGCGTCTGCGCCGGCAAGTGTGGGTTTTGCCCAACCCAACTTACTTGCCGATGCCAGTCTTCGCAGGCCAGCTCGCGCAGTTCGATGCCGTTTACTGTCAGGGAACCACGATAGGGCAGGAAGCCAAGTAGCAGGTTCAGCAGCGAGCTTTTACCTGCGCCGCTCAACCCGACCAGTGCCACGCGTTGACCAGCATACAGGGTAAAGCTCAGTGGGCCGGCCAGCCGCACGCCGTTGGGTGACAAGATCTCCAGATCGAATGCCTGCAATGCCAGCGGCGCATCCGCCGCCAGTGTCTGCGTGCCGCCGCCCATCTGCTCACCCTCGGCACTGAGAAAGGTTTCCAACGCCTCCGCTGCGCCCACCGCTTGCGCTTTTGCGTGGTAGAAGGTACCGAGATCGCGTAGCGGTTGGAAGAACTCTGGTGCTAGCATCAACACAAAAAAACCAGAAAACAGCGTGACGCCAAGGCCGTAGCTACCGAAGTTAAGCTCGCCAAGGTAGGAGAAACCAAAATAAACCGCCAGCACGGCGATGGAGAGCGACGCGAAGAATTCCAGCACCGCTGATGACAGGAAGGCCAAGCGTAGCACCTCCATGGTGCGGCTACGGAAGTCTTCCGACGACTTGGCGATCTGCGCCGTTTCCGCAACTGCTCGGTTGAACAGGCGCAAGCTGTCCAGCCCACGCAGGCGGTCGAGGAAATTGCCGCTCAGCCGTGCCAACGCCACGAAATTGCGGCGGTTGGCATCAGCGGCACCCATACCGACTAACACCATAAACAGCGGGATCAGCGGTGCGGTGGTCAGCAGAATAGCACCGGCTGCCCAGTTGATTGGGAAGACAGTGATCAGGATCAGCAGCGGAATAAACACGGCCAGAGATATTTGCGGCAAATAACGGGAATAATAATCCTGCATGTCTTCAATCTGCTCGACAATGATACTGGCCCAACTGCCTGCTGGTTTATTCTGGATCCAGGCTGGGCCGAGCTGTTGCAACTTGTCCAGCACCTGCTGGCGTATGCGTTGGCGGATCACTTGGCCGCAGATGAAACCAACGCGCTCCCGCAGCCAGCTTAGCAGCGCACGCAGTGCGAAGGTGGTGGCTAGCCAGACAAAGGACGGGAGCAATTGTTCACGTGGGGTATGCGCGATGATCAGGGCATGCAGCAAGGCAGCCAACAGCCAGGTTTGTGCGACAATCAGAATGCCGCTTATCAGCCCCAACAGCATGGAAAGCCGCAGCCAACGCTGTGCCAACGAACCCTGGGTTTTAAGCCACTGGGTTAACTGCTGTTGTCTGGTTTTTTTCATCAGAATAGAGTCTGCACTGCTGGCACCTGTTTGTTACAAACAAGGTTATATGCTGTTAAAAAAGTGGTTGCCTCAACTTGAAGCGAACCAACAAAAGCTAATGTTACCCCGTCATCCAGCAGACCGAAAATAATAAAGTGGTCAAAATTCGCTGGATAAATAGCCTCAGCCACGCTGAGACGGCTTTTAGGCAAGAAATCCTGTTATCCAACGTCCGATGCGGCAAAATCCCGCTGCCGCTTGTCGCTTTTTCCGGCTTGGTGCCGTTAAACAGCGGGTTGGCAGCGGCGTGGATCTCATTGGAGGTAAATTCCCCCTTTGTCCTGCAAGCGTAGCCATTGAGATAAAGTCCGGGTTAGCGGACAACTGCGTCAGCTAAGCCATCCAAATAACGCTCTGCGTCCAAAGCCGCCATACAGCCAGTACCGGCTGAGGTGATCGCCTGGCGATAGATATGATCCATCACATCGCCTGCGGCAAACACGCCGGGAATGGAGGTTTGGGTCGCGTTGCCGTGGATGCCGGATTGCACCTTGATATAGCCGTTTTCCAGCGCCAACTGACCACCAAAGATGCCGGTGTTCGGGCTATGGCCGATGGCGATAAACACGCCAGCCAACGCCAGCTCACGGGTTTCGTTTTCTATTTTGGTGCTGCGGATGCGTACACCGGTCACGCCCATCTCAGTGCCCAATACTTCATCCAACTTATGGTCAGTGTGCAGCACTATGTTGCCGCTGTTCACTTTCTCCATCAGGCGGTTGATTAGGATCTTCTCAGAGCGGAAGCTGTCTCGGCGGTGGATCAGGTGCACTTCAGAAGCGATATTGGACAGGTACAGCGCTTCCTCAACTGCGGTGTTGCCGCCACCGACTACGGCAACTTTCTGGTTACGGTAGAAGAAACCGTCGCAAGTGGCACAGGCGGAAACACCTTTGCCCTTGAAGGCTTCTTCAGAAGGCAGGCCGAGGTAGCGGGCAGAGGCCCCGGTAGCGATGATCAATGCATCACAGGTGTATTCACCGCTGTCGCCAAACAGGCGGAACGGGCGCTGCTGTAGATCGACGCGGGTGATGTGATCGAACAGGATCTCGGTGTGGAATTTTTCTGCGTGCTGACGCATACGCTCCATCAGGGCAGGGCCGGTCAGATCTTCAGCATCGCCTGGCCAGTTTTCCACTTCGCTGGTCGTCGTCAACTGACCACCTTGTTCCATACCGGTAATGAGTACCGGGTTTAGGTTGGCACGCGCTGCATAAACGGCGGCGGTGTAGCCAGCTGGGCCGGAACCCAGGATCATCAATTTACTATGTTTAGCCGTACCCATGAATGACCTCTTTTCCCACAATGGTGGATGGATGGCACCGATTGTAGGGAAAATGGTGCAGTAAAAAAAGCGTCAGTTGAGGTTGCAGACGCCAAGTATGGATAGTTACTGCCTGTGAATTCATTTTTGTCCAGATAATGATAAGCATCGCACACAGAAATTTAATTTATTGCATGGTTTTTGCAAGCCAGCGATTCATCACTAAAAATTGGGGGCTGACTTTTCGTGACGGTACGTTCTTCTGAATTTGCTTCTTTTGCTTTGACAATCCGCTACACATTTGCGAAAACATCACACGAAGAAGAAATTATCCCTGTAACGCCAGCAAATCGTACCTATTTTTGTTGTGCCATGGCGGCACCATTGCATGGTGGGAAGCGACGCGCAAGCGCTGACAGGTTTTTTCTCAACGTTAGCGCAGACTGCGTAGTGTGCAATAATAAAAGCAGCAAAACATATGCAGGTAACAGGTCTTCGCTTGAAACCCGCTCTAGACATATTGACGTTGGCTAAAGCGTTGCGAGCGCAAGGAAGAAAATAAGAGAGACAATAATAATGGCAGAGAATAAGAAACGCCCTGGCAAAGATCTTGATCGTATCGACCGCAATATCCTGAACGAGCTACAGAAGGATGGCCGTATTTCGAACGTGGAGCTTTCGAAGCGTGTGGGGTTATCTCCAACGCCCTGTTTAGAACGTGTGCGACGCCTTGAGCGCCAGAGTTTTATTCATGGCTACACCGCATTGCTTAATCCGCATTATCTGGATGCCTCCTTGCTGGTTTTCGTGGAAATCACGCTAAATCGTGGCGCGCCGGATGTGTTTGAGCAATTTAACTCAGCAGTGCAAAAGCTTGAAGAAATTCAGGAGTGTCATCTGGTTTCCGGTGATTTCGACTACCTGTTGAAAACCCGTGTGCCGGACATGTCGGCTTACCGCAAGCTACTGGGTGAAACACTGCTGCGTTTGCCGGGGGTTAACGACACCCGCACTTACGTGGTCATGGAAGAAGTTAAACAGAGCAACCGTCTGGTGATCAAAACACGTTAAGGTGCAAAACCTGATTAAATTGGTTACACTCCTGTTTATCCATACAGTTTCAGTGCCGGGGAAGCGCTTCGGTGCTGTTGCTATGCCAACTACAGGAACCTGGAGAGCCTTTTTTGAGCCAGGAATATACAGAAGATAAAGCAGTTACCTTGAAAAAACTCAGCAGTGGCCAGCGTTTGCTGGAGGCTGTGTTGATCGTAATAGCGGTTTTTGCCGTTTACCTTATGGTTGCGCTGCTCAGTTTTAATCCCTCTGACCCAAGCTGGTCGCAGACAGCGTGGCATGAACCTATTCGTAATTTTGGCGGTGGCATCGGTGCTTGGATGGCCGATATGCTGTTATTTATCTTTGGGGTGATCGCCTATGCGATACCGCCGATTATGCTGGTTCTGTGTTGGGTAGCCTATCGCCAGCAGCGTGGCAGCAGCGAGTATATCGACTATTTTGCGCTCTCATTGCGTCTGATCGGCACGCTGGCGATGGTGTTCACCTTCTGCGGCCTGGCCGCGCTGAATGTTGACGATCTTTATTACTTTGCATCCGGCGGTGTTATCGGTAGCTTACTCAGTAATGCCATGCTACCTCAATTTAGCGGTGTTGGTGCTACGCTGGTGCTACTTTGTATTTGGGCGGCAGGGGTGACGCTGTTCACCGGCTGGTCATGGCTGATGATCGCCGAGAAGATCGGCGGTGCGGTGCTGGGTGTTGCTACCTTTATGACCAACCGTTCGCGCCGCGAAGAACTCAATTACAGCGATGACAGTGGCTATGCCGTCGATGAGCCTAAACCCACAGTGCAAGGGGCGGCTACGCTAGATGACGATGTACTGTTATCCGCGCCTAAAGTCCTGGTGGAAACTGCCGAAGTGGCGGTGGCAGATTCTGGGGAGCCTCTGTTCAGCGGCATCTGCGCCAGCAATAACGAGGATGATGATAGTGAAGCTGCGCCGATTATTGTGCAGGCATCGCCGATGAGCGTTGAGCGGGCTTCGGTCAGCCAGCATCCGATGAACGTACTAGCGGAAAATACACTACCGCCGCTGTATTCAGTTGAGATCCCAGAGGAAACGCCAGCACCTAAGGTGGCTTGCACCGTTGATCCCTATCAGCACGCTGATGAACCACGATGTGACAACAATTTGCCGGAACCTGATGCAACGCTGCGGCGCGATCATTCGCCGTTTGATTTCTCCGCGCCATCACAGAGCAACGTCAGCAGTTCATTTGCTGATGCAGCGGACACGCTGTTTGGCAGCAAGAAATCTCAGGTAGCTGCGGGTGTCGCTAATACCTTTATGCCAGCCTTTGCCGCGACCAGCGATGGCAACCCGCAGGTCAAACAGGGCATAGGCCCTGAATTGCCCCGACCAAATCCGGTACGTATTCCCACCCGGCGCGCACTGGCGTCCTATGGTATCAAGCTGCCTTCGCAGCGCGCCGCCGAGCATAAACAGCGTAAGGGTGCGGTAGAGCCACCACAGCCTGACGCTGCTGACCGGCAACACGAAGACGGCCAGCAGCGCGCCGTGCTGCACCAGGCGTTCAGTGAACAGCAGCAGGCACGCTATGGGCAACATAAGCCTGCTGTGCAACCCCCTGCGGTAAGCCAAGTTGATACCTACAACGCTTTCAGTTTTTCCCCGATGGACGGTCTGGTGGACGATGATCCTAGCGAGCCACAGCTCAGTTTGTCACCCTCGTTGGAAGAGCGTACTGAACAGCAAAGTGATAGCCCTTGTGGTCAGTCTAAGCCTGCTGCATCACAACCTGAGATAGATAGCCTGATCCACCCGTTTCTGATGCGCAATGATATGCCGTTGCAGAAGCCGACTACCCCGCTGCCAACACTAGCTCTGCTGGCAGAAGCCCCGAAAGAGGTGGAACCGGTGGATTCCTTTGAGCTAGAACAAAAAGCACGTTTGGTGGAAGCTAGCCTGGCTGATTACCGGGTCAAAGCCGAGGTAGTGGATATTCTACCGGGGCCGGTGATCACCCGTTTCGAGCTAGATTTAGCACCGGGGGTCAAAGCCGCGCGTATTTCCAACCTATCGCGTGATCTGGCTCGTTCACTGTCAACCTCGGCGGTGCGCGTGGTTGAAGTGATCCCCGGCAGACCGTATGTAGGGCTGGAGTTGCCGAACACCAAACGTCAAACCGTGTATCTGCGAGAAGTACTGGATTGCCCAGCATTCCGCGACAATCCGTCGCCATTGTCTATCGTGCT
>Ga0308160_10005613_pt1 | contig 13018 bp, 18 predicted proteins | sample PhyFR1_FD_201036 | JGI IMG/M metagenome (GOLD analysis project Ga0308160, IMG submission 201036) | Phyllosphere microbial communities from UC Gill Tract Community Farm, Albany, California, United States - DLSLF.R1 | ecosystem: Host-associated > Plants > Phyllosphere > Unclassified | place: USA... | reverse complement strand
TCTCCAGACCAAGCGGCCGTGAACTTTGATTGGAGCAGAAAGCCTGCTATAGCGATAGCGACCGTAGCTGGAAGGTAAAGCATGATCCTATTTGAGCTAGAGCTTGAAGAACTTGGCGTTCGTTGGCGGGTGGTTTCCCTTTTTATGGGCGAAGTGGACTTTCCATCCTCTTTCGCTAATGACCTTCTAGTGCGAGGCATTTAGCGAAGTTGATGGATCCCTATGTCTCCTTCTGGTTAGTGACTTAAGTAGTTACTGCGACCACGTACTACACCATGTACCCGTATCATTACTTAATTAACCAGGCAGGAAAGCCAGGACGATCTCTCCGGCATCGGTCCGAGAATGCCGTCGCCGTCTTGAACCGGTGGGGCTCAGCTCCCCAATTTGTCGTTCACAACACCCCTCCTCTTTTCCGATAGTCAAAGCGTTGAGTACCCCCTCGGCCGACTTGTCTAGCCCGACGCTATACGTGTGTGTATCAGATAGACGCTTGGCGTTGAATAGGCTCGGTCTGAGGGAAATTATCGGCGCTTTGACATCTATTTCGAATTAGGCATACCCAATTTCCGTTCTTTATCATCAATTGAAAATTGTCAACCTCTATCTCACACGAGTATGTGGGAATGCTGAATGTGTGGATCGTGGTATAAGATGGGCTATACTCGAGGCAGATGAAAAGACACGACTCGTAGGTCGACCTCCAACTCGATTATTGACGTGAAAGGAAGGAGACCAGGTACATGAGGTGTGTGTAGAGGAGTAGGGTTGCTAATCAATCGGGGCTAGTAAATGGTCAGTGCTTAAGGGTACACCCTCCCTACTGTTTTCGAGAGAGATGAGCCCGGGCATACTGTTGTCAGTAATCCCGACACGACGTCGGACAAGGTGTCTTAACTCTAACTCTATCAACCCATCCAATAGATACTCCGTCACAAATGCAATTTACAACTTCTACATCCTAGACATCACCTACTACACTATTTGAAGGCGAGACCTGACTCTCACTAGTCATCCAGTCGGCATACATATAACCTATAAACAGATCATGGGATCCAATAAAACTCCAAGAGCTCGCCCTGCTCATTTCCCCATTACCCCCTTTCTCAACCCTCCTCCCTTACCACCGCTTCCACAGCAACACCTCCAAAACACTCATTCTTTACGACTTACCAGGATGGAACATGAATCTGCCAGGCGCGGACACTCTTCTCCGATCCAACAAGCTCCGGAAGCTACGATTTACGACGCCTTTGCTCGTTCCAACAACCATTATTCTGAGCAGGTCTCAGCTAGGGAATCAATCGTCGATATTCCTGCATCATCCAAAATTCGACAAGCCGTTCCACCTCTACTTTCACCCAACCCCGTCACTCGCGAAAGATACCCTTCACGATCCTCTTCAACCGACAACTTTAGCAATGCTCCCTCCATCTACTCTCCTTCTTCGACAATGACTGATTTGAACGACATACACGAAGCTCACGCTCGACTCAACTCTTCGGAGCAAGGATACGAATCGACTTCGACCGTCGGTCGAGGTGGACGACGAAATAGGAGTAACGTCCGAGCGCATATGGAAACTGCCGAGGTGTTGGAGGAGCATGCGGATGAGGACAAGATCTCGGCTAGGATTAGTATTTCTTCCAAAATGAAGGCGGATAAGGTTCTAGGATTGGCTGCCCCTACCACTGGTTTGGTATCAGCATACATCTGCTCTGGTCTTGGTCTGGTAAGTCAGCTCATGCCTGCGTTGCTCACATACTAAACGACAGGTCCCGGAGTCATGGACGTACGCCGACTCTGACGCCATCAAGGGCGTCAAGCCAGCTCCCGATTCCATGGGTTCATTCTGGCGACCCGAGGTCCTCTCCAACGCCTACACCGGAGATCGTGCCGGTGATCTCTTCCGACACGGTCTCAACAGCAAGGGCAAGCCTGTGATTACCGAGGTCCTCCCTTCTCTACTTCGACCTGATGGTCGTATCATTGCAGATGCCGGACCCCAAGCTGCTAGGTTGCTGGTTGCCAAGTCAGTCAAGGCTGCCCACCCCAAGGATGGTGAGTCGTTATGCTCCTTGTGCTTAGGCGCTAGCTGACCCATAGTCGAGGTAATCAACGCACCTACCGCTCCCGCCGATACTTGCCATACCTTTACCTTTACCCTTCCTCGACACGATACCCTCTCTGCCATTGCTCGCACTCGTCTCGGTCAGAAAATCCCAGCTGGCGCGACTGCTGCTCAAGTCGCATTCAATGCCGGCTACATGAACTCGCAACTACACCTCGATACCCGAGGCTACCATGGCAGTGCCAAACCCGAAGACACTTTGAACTCTACTGCTACTGCTAGGGCTATCCGAGAGTCTTCCGAGATTCAATACTACGGAGTCACTGTTCTCACTTGGTACCACGCCGATGAGAAGCGACACGAAGCTTTGAAGAGGATTAGGAATGAGGCTATTGCAGATGATCGATCCACCCGAGCTGCTTCGATGCGATCCTATCGAACCGCAGACCAAGCCTATGGTCTAATGGCCGACACGTACGAAAAGCCCAAACATCGACGACTGAAGATGCCTTGGATCACACGAGAGGAAACTACCGAGCCCGCTCAATTTGATACACCCAGTGATGCCGATGGTCTTACCGATCGAGAGCTCGACTCCATGTCCCCCTTGATTCGATTGGGTATCAAAATCCGAAAAGGTCCTCCCAAGCTCAAGCAATACGTACAATTGCAACAAGAAGACTATGCACCAAAGGTCTTGGATGGCGGTAATGTCTTTTGGATTCCCGTTGCTCACACTCTTGGTAAGCGATCGTAATCTTTTAGCCTCCAGTCCAAAAGCTGACAGCAGTCTCCCGACACCCCATTTACGATGCTCTGCTCGACTTTCTCCGTCTTGATGTGAGTCTGCTGCCATATTGTAGCTAATGACAGATTGCCAAATTTGCCAAAGACTCGTACTGGCACAACATTAATGTCCTCCGAATCCTCAACTACAACACTCCCCGACCTGGCGACATGTACAAGCTCAAGGTTGGGGCCAAGGTCAAGGATGAGATTGTCATCAAGGCCAATATGCCTGGCGCTGTTGACTTTGAAAAAGGTATTGTCAAGGTGGATTACCAGCTTTGGCCATTCTTCCAAGCCATCGATCTCGACCATATCCTGGTCTGTATCGAAGTAAGTGATACCTTTCATTGATGACGCCGACACTGACGACAGGTTGCCATGTCACAGACCGGTCGAGTCATATTTACCTCCAAGCACACTCACATGCTTAGTGTGGTCGTCAACACTTTACGATACATACTTGATATGCGAGGCTGGGATGGTATCACTATCCCAATGATCCATGCTGTATGTCGTCGATAATAAAAATGGCTGACGATCAGCGAGACACTTCCTTCATCGTCGAGGATCCTGGACCATACCTCATCGGTCTCCCCAACGAGCTCAAGGGCTTGGTGTCTATTCCTGCAGAGGTCGTCATGATCGATGTCGATACCAAGTAAGCTGCTTTTTGTGGAGCGTGGCATCAGCTGATATCAGCTCGCTCGTCTGCAAGAAACTTCCCCTCGTCGTCTCGCCAAAGAACAAGCGCGAAAAGGCCAAAGCAAGGCTTGAACAAGTCCTTGGACCAGCATACAGTATGTCTCACCTGTCTCCATCAGCTGACGACAGCCCAAACGGATCGAGGAGTGCCAATCGACTTCAAGGTGACCGCACCGCTTGGTGCTTTCAAGCACCTTAATCACATGAGCTTTCCGGGTCATCATAAGCCAGTTTTTGTTGATCAGGGCATGTCACCCCCTGAGTGGTGGAAACATACCGAGTTGATGTCGGTCTTTGACAAAATCATGATTGACAAGGTATGCCAACGAATTCCGACAGATGCTCATGTGCTGACAAACAGCACAAGAAACCATCGATGATCCAGAGATTGACTCGAATGGGCGTCAACCGTGCCGAGGCGCAATTGTCAGTCGGAGAACAGGTCGCAAAGGTCATGATGAGACGACGAGCTCGTATGTCCACCTCTCACATCACACTACAGCATATTGATTGGTAGTCCACTACGCGGAGGCTAGAGATCAGCTCGAGATCAAGATTGCTCGTGTCAACGCTCGACTCGCTGCTATCGCCCACGATGGGAACTTTGTGAGTCATGTCTCTGCCATCAAAGCTAACATCAAGTGGCGAAGAGAACTCCACAAATTCGAGAGCTACGCTTCTCAATTGGCCACTCACACCGAGCATCTGCGAGCCAAGGTCGACAAGGAGAAGATTGACATGGAACGCCTTCACGAGGGTAAGTTCATGTGCTTTTGTTGAGAGATAAGCTGACAGGTAGTTGCTGCCGAGGATAGCAAGGCTCGATCTGAGTTGGAGATCAAATTGCAAGCCACTGAAGAGGCTCGAGCGGAAGCTATGCGACAGCTCTCGGACATGCATCAATCGTAAGTCCCTGTTTAGTGTTCCATCGAACTTAGCTGATGATCAGCATTCAAGAGCTCGAACGAGAACGGGAACAAATCATGGACGTCTTTGAGGAGCAACTCAATGTGGTACTCGAAGTCGTACCCGATTCCAGCTACACCAGATCACCTACCCCATGTGAATTTGTTCTCGACTCGCCCACGATTCCCAAATCGCCATCCAGGATGAGGACTGCTCCTAGCCGAAGTCGACCTACCACTCGAGACTCTCAGATGTCGTCCATGTCTAGGTTGACTCAGGGAACTCAGATGAGCATGATGGGTGCTATGCGACAAGGTGCCGAAAAGTACCAAGGAGGAGGAACTTCGTTCATGTCTGGCGATCTCGAAGGTCGTGCATTCGAGAGGAGCGACTATGTGTCTCAGAGGATCGCCGCCATACAGGCAAAGGTACGCTCCTTGGAATGAGTTTCGCTAATATCAGCTCGAAGCCGCACTACACGGTTCCAGCAGTATGCGAGCCGTCAGCGTCCCTACCGATCTCGAGACTGTTCCCGATGACGAGGATGACGAGCTCAGCACCGATACACCCAGAAAGGACAACTACCGTCGACCCAAGACCGCCAACGGCGCGTTCAAATCATACACCAAGAGCCAGAGTCACGGTGACATTGAATATTCTGCTGACACTCCCACCGGCAGTCTTGGCCGAAGACGAGCTGCCTCGATTCAGCTTCATAGCTCCAATCACATCTCAGTCGGCGATTCCACTTTCGGCCAGGACGGAAGTCGAGAAGAAGCAATGGCCAAACTTATCGGTCGATCCTCTCCAGTCCAGGCTGGACGAGGCGAAGTTGCGAATCGCTCCACTTCCCCATGCAGTACCACCTCCCGACGACTTTCGCTCATGAAACCCGGAGTCAGCTATCGAGTCCGACCAAAGCGAATCTCAATGACTTCTAATGGTCGAGTCAGTGTCGCCAGCGCCCGAAGTGACGGAACTGGTATTTTCGATCCTCCTGCCCTTGTCCAGCATGACAAGTTCACCAGCTCTTCAACCGAGGGTGGTGACCTTATTACTCCCTTACCTAGCATGGATGGGATCGATAAGGCTGGAGAGCCGGAGGAAGTCTTGCATGGGACTGGTTCGGACGGTGGGGAGGATGTCAAGGAAAGTGAAGACGCTGCCGATGGGCAGATTATGGACAAGAGGATGTCAAGTTTCAGTACCATGGCCGTTACTTTTGGTCAGTAATCAGAACAAGGGCGAGGTTGGTGGAAGTAGTCTTGATCCTTGGTCTGTGAGGGTGGAATAAGCGATGTCGTTATATTGTCTATGCATAGTAAATCTATACCGTATCATTGACTTCACGGGGACTGATGCCTGCGAGACAGCTGGGCATGCACGATACGCCAGCCTGAATTCCGTTTGTGTCAAGGTCGACCTTTCCATCAAACAACTCGCTCGAAAGCTCCTTGATCACGCTCCGCCTTTGTAGGAATAGCCATAGGCTTGCCCATTGCCTCGGTCACCCCACTACTCTGGAGGAATTGAGCCCATTTGGGTTCAATGAACAGCGCGCTAAGGATTAGCTAAGGTCGACAGACGCTTGGACTAGACTTACCGTGCTTCTGCCAATCTCTGGCCCTCGAGAGTCTCCATAGATCCGCTCACATTAACTTTTCGTCCGTTCTTCTTCTCCAGCTTGGTTCGAACGATGATGAACTGGAAGTCAGCGTTGTTCTATGTGATCGATAGAGTATTACCTGATCAGCTTGAGTTGGAGCTTTATAGTCGATCGTGAGGGATGCTGTAACTCCAATGTGGGTCGGTAGATTTAGCAATGCCTGCTAGTCAGCTGGACGTACAAGTGCAAAGAGCTGGCGGTCTCACATTTCTAGCCAAGGTCTCGTCAAATACAGTCGCAATGAGACCTCCATGGATGATACCATCATGCCCACAAAGAGCCCGGCCCATATGGACGATCGCTACCAAATTAGCGACGCTCATCATTGTGAGCGATTACTCACCGATAGCTTCAGACTCGTCGTGCTTGGCAAATAGCAGAGGAGGGATTGCGAGCTTACCCGGTCCTCTCAGTGATCCGGCAGTTAGCGAATTATGGATCTTGTTTGGGTCATATTGCTGGTATGGTCCTGCTCGTTAGCCTGCAATCTTGCGAGATCGGCCAAAGGGTAGGCTCACTCGTCTCGTACCATCCCTCCGCAGCTCGCATCTTTTCCACTATACTCAACCCCTGAGCATCCTTTTCAACCTCACATGTGATTGCTTTTCCCCTCGTCGAATCCTTGTCTGGGGGAGGAGGCGAGTATCGGGGATATAGCAGTAGGACGAGCGTAGGCGGGAATGCGGCCCCGGCGACGTAGACCACTGGGATCGCTAGCAGGATACCTGCCTGGTCAGCTCTGTACACCTGTCGAATATGATTGACAGCATACCAAATCGAGTAGCCCATCGCCTAAAGGGCCCTGGGCCTCGAGAGCTGCCTGCGTACTCGTTGCCTGTCGAGAAACCTCGATATCGAGCATGGGTATGAGCCTGAAAAGCTGTTCTAGCAGGGGCGATCGAAGCGGATGGCAATGTCGCAGCAGGCCGTCTACTCGCAGCAGCGAAAGCTGATCTGAATGCTGTCGACATTGTTGATGTATAATGAAGAAAAAGTATGATAAGGGTGAGGGCGACTTGACGGGTAATACGGGCCGTGATGTTAATTGGACACCCGTGGGGTAACTTCGGTTGTATCGGCCACAACTACCGGCATCTGTAGACGAGTAGTCATTATATATTGGTGCAATACATAGCAGGTCGTAAAGGGGTATAGAAGTCTAGGAATCTACAGTAATCTACATGCAAGTGTCCACATCAGAAATCATCATCGAAATTATCTCCAGGACGGCAATCACAGACTCCCTCGCCTCGTCTGATCATTCCCCAACGTCACCTTCTTTTCCATCTTTAGCGCCCGCGACAACCGCTTGAATAGCCCGCCCTTCTTTGGCTTCTTCTCCGCCGAGCTCGACATTTGACTAGTAGCATCCGCATCACTCTTGGTACAGCTTGGAGGGTGGTGGTTATCATCCAGGTGGACCTGGATCCTATCAACCTCTTCCTGAATCGGACTACACGAGTCGAGGCTGGACACGCATGCCGAAGAAGCGGAAGTAAGAGAACCCATCGAGCTGATGGATCGCCCTGAAGCGTCCGAGTCGATGGAAGAAGAAGAACCTGATCGCTTCATGAAGGAAGGTCGAGGAGGAGCGAGAGATCCAAAGCCCATCACGCCATGCTCGTCCACTCGCATTTCTCGCCTCGACGTTTCCGCCAGTGTAGAGAGTCGATCTTGACTGTTTTTGGGTGTGATAGTTGGGCGTCGGAGGGTCTGGAGGGATTGAGAAGAAGAGCTGGATGCGAGTGAGGCCAAAGAGGTACTTGATGGGGTACGTGTCAAGCGGGAGCGGAGGGATGTTGACGAATTGGAGCGAGGAGCAGCAGCAGGCATGACGATACCGGATTTGCGCATTGATGATCTCGAGAATTTGGGTGCATTGGCAGCAAAGTCGGGTATGGGTTCGGAAGCGGATGGAGTAGGGATGGGGACAGAGTCGGTCCATAGGCCGCTGAGTCTTGCGGCCGCTGTCGGCTGAGAGTTGCTGGAGCGTAGTGAGGAGGTAGACATGCCGGCCAACATGGACGTGGGTCGGGGAGTGGGTGCGTCTTGACGAGTTGCGGAATGCCAAAGTCCGCTCACGGCTCTTGGGCGGACCGTAGACCGCTCCCGATCCACAAAGGCATGGTCTACAGGTGACTTCTCTGGCGATGCGGGCGGACTGAAGAGCCCATCCGGACCAATGATCCAATTCGGCTTCTTTTGTTCTTTATCCTCCTTCTTGACAACCGGCTCCTCGTCGACTTGACGACAGAGTGGACTGGATATTCGAACTTGACTCTTCCTGAAGGATTGACGGCAGCTGTCAAAGGTATTGAGCTCGGATGTTTCGGGTAGAACTGAAAGACTTGGGGCGGATGCGACCAAGCGGGCGTGATAGGAGGGTCGTTTGGGGTTTGATGATAAGGGGACAGATGATGGGAAATTCATGGCGAGGTGTTCTCGAAGTGGTTTTGGACATGATCCCTGACTGTCAGCGTCTTCTAGCATGGAAGATATTGTGCTCACCGGTACAGAATGTCGACCAGCGCCATCCCACCCTTTGATGTACGCATCAGCAGCCATTTTAGTGGAAAAGGTCTTGAAGACGGGGTTTGGGTGGTCCTGCTAATTAGCCAAGCTGTGATCAGATCCTGTAACGGCGACATACAATGAGCTGAGCCTCTGCCTGTTCCCAATCCGTATACACAGTCGCTCTCTCTCCTGATCTCACTCCAATATACATGTATCTCTGTCCTCCTTTGCTCGGACCCGCTTCCGCACAAGGTTGAAGGTTGACGGGTCCAAGTCTTGATATACGTCTAGGTAATGGAGTATCGTGATGTGGATGAACTGGTACTGTAGGTATATTCTCGAGGTTATCGGACGATGAAGAAGAGTGTGTTGAAGGTGAATCGATACCTTCCAAGTTTGCCATTAGCTCCGACATTTTTATCGTCCGTGTGTTTATCCCTGCGCTAAAGTAAGGTTGTAATTCGGAACCGAACAAGTTGTGTGTGTATGTGTTTCTAGTTTGCCAAGTAGAAGGGTGTGGGGGAGAGAGGTGATGACTGGATAGACAGTTTTATATTCGGGGGGATGAAAGAAATGCCGCAATGGTGGATTGATTGCACTCCAAGGGTCCAAGTCCAGCTTGGATGACGGAAATCCAAATCGTCGGCAAGACAGCACGGGGCAGAGCGAAAGGATGGCGACAAAGGAGGGTTCGGGAACGTGTGGGTCGAGTGATTTTCCCGGATACAGTCGTGTGAGTCGGGCACGAGGCTTGATGGGCGCGAGTCTGTTCTTCTTTGCAGCCAGTGATCCAGTCTAGTGACCTTGTTGCTGGCGTTTATTTGGCTCTTCTTTTCCCAAAGAGGATAGGCGATATAGTACCTCGGCCAACCGGCGAAGGATAAAGCGGTGAGCGTTTCAGAAATATGATACAAGAGTTAATAAAGAAAGAGAATGAATGCATACTCTCATCAAAGAGGTCCCTCATGTATCACCTCGGTGTGAGGACCCCCAAGCATGTATGCGTGGGTATCGTCAGCCGAAGAGTAAAATGAGAAAATCAGTTTAAAGTTTTGGGGGATCATGAATCTTTGCGGTAGAAGAAGAGCAGAGGACGGCTAAATGAAAAGAGGGTGGCTTAGATCCCTTTACGGTAATTTATTCTCTAGTGACAAAGATCCAAGATAGACCTCGGTGACACATCATCTCGCCCGCCGTGACACTCGTAATTACATTCGTAAGTCATTAAATATAGATACCGATCTTAGATACGTATACAACCATCAAGATACCTAGCTAGGCACTCGTCCAGCTACCATCTTTGCTCCATTCTCCATGAATCCTACTACACCTCGGCGGCCGAATGGGAGTAGACCCTCACCGGCACCTGATGCGAGTGCGAGTGTGTTCATTCGGTGAAAGAGAGCGACATCACGCGAAGAAGCACCGAATAAGCTGGATCCGAAAAACAGGCCGACTGACGTCAGCTCACTAATCAGGGTTGTAAACTCACCAGCAAAAGCAGCGAGTACGTATGAACCGTATTTGCTGAAGAATGCGGGGTCAAGGTAAACGTAGCCAATGATTCTATCTCGACCTGTACCAGCAGGTAGATCCGCTATTGCGTCAGCACAATTCAACAAATCTCCTTGATGTTCACTTACGAATCTCGCCGAATTTTGATCGTCTCGTCTTGAGCTCGTCTTCTAAAACTGTGCATCGGAGACCAGTAGTCTGCACGACTCCATCGTAATCACCCATGCCATTGACGACACCCCTCGGGTGAGCCTTGTTCAGGATCTGCTGGGCATAGAGCGGGTCCGGATCGGCGGTGTAGGCGGGTGGAGAGGAAAGAGAGGGTCCGGCCTCGATGAGGTTCGGTGCCTCGAGGAATTCGGTCTCGGTCCCAACATCGGCATACTCGCGTTCTTCCTCCTCGATCTGGACGATGGGTGCCTCCCCAGGGTTGCTGTGGCTCTGCGAGCGGTTTCCAACTTTCTGACCGATTAGCTGACATTATGAAATGGAACCCGAGGAGCTCACTCTAGTCCTTTGTCTCGTCACTACAGTCTCGACATATGAATCCTCCTCGTCTTCCGATACTTCAGCCTCGACCAGACGCCTGCTGATCTCGGCACCAAGGTTTCGCGATAATGTAGGAGCACCCGATGATCCAGTGACTCCACGAGAATGACCTTGAGCGGTAGTCTTGGCCTCGTCCAGCTCGAAACGCATGCGATCAATCGTCTCTTTGAGTTGTAAGTTCTCTTGTTTTTGTACCTCGAGATGCGATTCCGCTCGACGGGCGACAGACAGATCTTGCTCGAGTCGCTTGACTTCGTGCTCGAGCGCTTCGACTTCTCGGTTGAACTGCCGTCAGTGATATCCAGAGTTAGACGCTTACCTTCGACTCTTCACCCTCGTGTATCTGGGACGCATCTTCCAGTCGGTCAATTTCCTCGTCTCGCTCCTTGAGCAGGTCGCGCAGTCGCTGTGTCTCTCCTGCCTGTCAGCATTGATCGTGGCGTGATCACTCACCACACTGGCCATTATACATGTTTTGCATATTGGCGTGATTCTTCTTGGCTTGCTCCAGAGTCCTCTGCAGACTGAGGATATCCGCTTCAAACTGTCGTCAGCGACATTCTTCACAGATGAACTTACTCCTGCGATTTGAATGAGCTGAGACCTGTCCTTGCTCTTGAGCTCTTTTTCATCCTTGCGCTTCTGCGCGAGTTCTGCTTTAGCCTCTTCTAGCTTCTCTTGTAAATCTTCAACAAGTCGCTCGTTCTCGGATCTGATATCAGCAAAGACCATGATAACCACTCACCCTATAACCGATAACTGTTTCTCGGCTTCTTTGAGCTTTCGTCCCAACTCATCATTCTGCTTTTGCAGTATCTGGAGCTTGTCATGCGAGGTACGAAGGGATGTAGCTGATTCAGTCTGACGTCAGCACTGCGCAGAATGTAGAGACCTACAGATATCCTGCTCAGACGAGGATTGAGCGAATCATTGCGTAGCTTTTCTTCAACGTGATCAATCTCTTCATCTGCCTCGGACTCGCTCAGGTGTCCGGGATGTAAAGATTGATCGGCCTCCTCAGCGTCGTCTTCATCACCTGCCTGCTCGGGTGTCACGCCGCGATGGAATGATCTCGACTCGATTTCAAAGTGCGCAGTGGTAGGGGAAGTCTCTCTTGACCAAGGTGGAGATGTACGTCCAATGGAAGTCTGGCTGAGGTGACGGGTTGGTAGGGGACGACTGTCGGGTGATTGATCCTCCTCGGGAGTTGGTGATCTCATACTACCTCGTCGGCGTCGATTGATGGGACTAGGTCGGGCAAATCCGCCACCGAATGGCGAGAATGACGATGGAGCAAACGTCGGGGTTTGTTTGCGTCCGGCTAGTGGGGTGGTGGGTGCAGACGGATCTAGAGAAGTCTTGTTGCGATGCGATATCGGTCTAGGAATGCCGGAAGGCATAATCTTGTTGACATGCACAGTCTTGTCGTGCTGCTCATCGCTGCCAGAGTCGGACGAATCGGAGGAAGACTTGACGCGGTCCGAGTGGCGACGGCTGTGCTTTCTAGGCATTGGAGGAGTGGCTTGAGCTTTATGTAGGGATCCTAGCGGCATGGATACGGAATGAGAGAGATTGCTTGGTTGTTTAGGTTCGTATTTGGGAATGATACTTCACGTCAGCATTGAGTCATTCTGGAGTAACAAGACATACCTCAGGAAGCTGAAGATGTCCTTCGAGTCCAGCTCTAATTCAGGACTTTGTGAGCAGAGTGTGCGTAGACCTTCGTATTCTGAAGGTTCGAGTATGATTGCATCATTCTCAATCTCGTATTTGATCAAAACTAGATGATTAGTATGGGAGGAATATCAGGTGAAGTAGAGTTGTTTCACCTTCTGGTAGGTCGCCACATCGGATGGAACCTTCAGTCCCAATGAGACCGTCTAGGATACGTTGCAGGTCGGCCGTTGACCGCCTATTTGGCGATGTCATGATAGTATTGTTTGGCTATAGATGAGTGATTGATAGAGAAGGGAATGTGGTATTGTACTGACCATGACCTTCTGAAACCTTTACATAGGGGATTGTGTTGTGTATGCGGTTGAAATCAAGTCCGGTCTCCGGCCATCGTCACGCGCGTCGACAGACAAGAGAAATCAACTTACGTAAAAGAACACAAAATCGTGCGCGTCATTATCGGACATAAGAACAAAGCCGAGTCAAAGTGCCACTCGCTTTTCGTCGGGGATATGACTCGGCTGATGCTGGTTCTCCGCTGTTCGTGGCTGGAGCAAGGTGAGTTGGTTGAAGCTGATCACGGCTCGTTAACCATCAACATTAACAAAGTAAGTACACTCATCAATAACCAT
>Ga0308160_10005612_pt1 | contig 13019 bp, 8 predicted proteins | sample PhyFR1_FD_201036 | JGI IMG/M metagenome (GOLD analysis project Ga0308160, IMG submission 201036) | Phyllosphere microbial communities from UC Gill Tract Community Farm, Albany, California, United States - DLSLF.R1 | ecosystem: Host-associated > Plants > Phyllosphere > Unclassified | place: USA... | reverse complement strand
TCGAAGAACGGGGATGCATACATCCTAGTTGCCGGAGAATTTCTTGCCTGATTTCCCAGCACAGCGTGCCGAGATCCTGCCAACGGGGCCACAAGGCGGTGTTCCCGAGCGCGCGCGTCCAGGCGTCGAGCGCGCCCTGCGCTCGGAACTGTACGGGATAGGGCCTGCCAAAAAGCCTCGTAATGGGGCTGCAAAGCAATGCCGGCCCGATGTTGACGAACCCATCCATCGGTGCTGGCTGCCGGCCAATCGTGCTTGCGGCACGCGTTTGACTATGGCGTTTCACGTTTGTCGGCATTTCCGATCCCCTCCGAGATAACCGTCAGAAAAACTTTAGACACGGCGCAGAGAAACGTATTGACCATGGTCAAGTTCTTCTTGGCAGCCTCCGAGTAACGTGTTTGTTGAACTTTTACTCGGCCAAGGCTGTACGGCCATCGGAGGCATTCAATGGGCGAAAGCCAAGTAATCACGGCCGGTGCCGCACGGTCGGTGTTTAGCGACGCATCGCAACACAATCGGCTCATGCGGCTCGATTTTCCATTGAAGGATGGGCCCTTTGCGATCCTGCTCCCGAATAAGCTGGTCGCTCATGAGGAAGTGTCGCGGAGTTTCCGGTTTGAAGTCGAGGTGCTTTCTGACGACGCGCGCATTCCGCTGAAAATGCTGATGGGGCGGATGGTCACCATTTCCCTGGTGCGGGAAGGCGGGTCGCTGCGCTACTTCAACGGCTACATTACCGAGTTTCGATTCCTGCGCACGGATGGCGGCTGCGCCTTTTACCGGATGATCCTCGAGCCCTGGCTCGCGTTCGCACGCCTGCGCAAGGACAACGTATCGTTCCACAACAAGACCGTGCGCGAGATCACCGAGGAAACCTTAAGGCACTACCGTCAAGCCGACTGGCACATACACCCCGTCGACGAGTCGAAGCTGACCGTCGCCAATCAGTACAACGAGACCGACTACAACCACCTGCATCGGCGCTGGGAAGCGCTCGGCTTGCACTACTGGTACGAACACAGATTCGACGGCCATAAGCTCATGATTTCGGACAATAGCTTTGTGGCCGAACCGATCGACGAGGAAGCGTATGTGATCTCGTATCGCGACAAGAGCGGCTCGCGCGAGGACGACGGCATTCACCAATGGACAGCGATCCGGCGCCTCGGCTCAGGCCGGACCACGCTGGCGACTTTCGACTACAAGAATCCGAGGGCGCAACGGGTCGATGCCCCTTCAGTTAACGAACAAGGCGATTTCTTCCCTTACGAGGTCTATGAGGACACCGGCTCCTATGGCTTTCGCCTGCACCGCGAAGGCGAACAGTTAGCAGCGCGGCGCATGGACGAAGCGGACAAGGATACGCAGTATTTCGAGGCGGCGGGCAATGAGAGGTTTGTGCTGCCCGGCCGTAGATTCAAGCTCGGCGGCCATTTCAGCGCCGAGTCACGATCGCGTCGGTACGACGCCAATGCGCGCCGCAGCATTGGAGACCGTTATTACCTGATCCTGTCTGCCGACCATGATGTATCCAATAATTATCAGGCCGGCCCGGGCGCGCCTTCGCACTACGAGAATCGTTTCACTTGCATCCGCCAGGACATCCGCTGGCGTCCCGGCCGCAACTACAACAGCGAGCCTGCCACCTATACAGGACTGCATACGGCCATCGTCGTCGGCCCGGCCGGTACCGATATCCATACGGACGGCTACGGGCGGGTCAAGCTGCAGTTTCATTGGGACCGGCTGGGCAACTACGACGAAAGGAGCTCGCCATGGATCCGGGTGATGACGCCGGCAGCCGGTAGCGAGTTCGGGCAGATCCGGTTGCCTCGCATCGGCGAAGAAGTGGCCGTTGTCTATGCCAACGGTAACATCGACCATCCGCTCATCCTCGGCGCGCTTTACAACCGGAACCATATGCCGCCGTGGTCCCTGCCCGAGCAGCAGTCGCTTGCCGGCTTGCGCAGCCGCGAACTGGGCGGCAGTACTCGCGGCAATCATCTCGTGCTCGATGACACGACAGATAAAATCCAGGCACAGCTGAAAAGCGATCATCAGTGCAGTCAACTGTCGCTCGGCCACATTACACGCATCGAGGACAACGCTGGCCGCAAGGAAGCGCGCGGGGAAGGCTGGGAGCTGCGCACTGACGGACATGGCGTGGCACGCGCAGCCAAGGGGCTTTTGATCACGACCGAAGCGCGACAGGCGGCGCGCGGGCCGATCAAGGACATGGGCGAAACGGCAAAACGACTGGATGCCGCGTACAAGCTGCACGATGACCAGGCGACTGCCGCACTGCAGCGCCTGGCGCAGGAGAGCGGGCAGCAGCACGACGTCGCCGATTTGCTGAAGGCGCAAAATGACGCCGTACGCGGCACCAGTGAAAAATTTCCCGAGCTTTCCGAGCCCCACCTCGTCCTCGCAAGCCCAGCGGGAATCGAGACAACTTCGGCACAGTCGACCCATATCGCCGGCGGCGAGCACATCGCATTAACGGCTGGGCGCAACCTCTCGATTGCAACGGGCGACAGCCTGTTTGCGAGCATCAAGCAGACATTCCGGCTGTTTGTCCACAAGGCAGGCATGAAGCTGGTCGCGGCGGCCGGCAAGATCACGGTGCAGGCGCATGACGACGACATTCAGATCATTGCCAACAAGGTCCTGTCCCTGATTAGCCAAACCGACTGGATCGACCTGAAGGGGAAAAAAGGGGTGCGGCTGCACGGCCCCGAGTGCATGGTCGAAATCACCGACCGCATGCAGGTCTTCGCGCCCAAGCCGGCGCTATTCCACGGCAACCTCGAAACCCTAGCGCCCCAGAATCGGCCGCAACCGTCCACGGAGCACAAGGTCACTATTGTGGAACCGAAGACGCCGGAAGATCCGAAGCAGCTGCTCTTCATGCTGCAAACCCATCCCGAAAGCGGACGCCCGTTTGCGAACGTCCCTTACACCCTCTACAAGAACGGCAGCCAGGTCGACGAAGGCATCACCGACGACCTGGGACGTATCGCCATCGAGCATACGGGCGGGACACCGGGCTACACGGTCGAGCTGGCGAATGGCGAAAAATTCGATCTCAAGGCTTGGGAGAAATTCGATCCCAAGGACAAAGCCTTGCACAGTGAGCAGATGCTGTCGAACCAGGGAGCGCGCTCGCTCGATGGATCGGCAGACGGGCGCACGCATTCCTGAATTGGCAGCGAACTGAACAGGGGATCTCATGGGCTCTGAAAACTATCTGCGAACCGAAACGGTTCACATCGACGAAGCTAGCTGCAATGCGACAAGCACTATTCAATGGTTTGCGGAGAACAAGAACAAGAAGGGAAATGCCACCCACCCCATTACGCACAACAACAAGCTTAGCCTTCATATCTGCGGCAAGGAAGGCTTCGCCGCCATCGCCAAGGACATCCAGGAAGCGAAAGACAGCATCGACCTGGTGTGCTGGGGATTCGACCCTGGAATGGAGTTGGTGAGAAATGGATATAACTGGCCGCGTGCCGAGACCTATGGCGACCTGTTGATTGCTGCGGGCGGGCGAGGCGTGCAGGTCCGCTTGTTGGTCTGGTACAGCTATAGCGGCGGGAAGTTACAAAAGCATATGCCAGGCCACACGCACGGAACGAGTCCCTGGCGCATCCAGGACAGCGATATGGAAGTCCACCAACTCCATGCCAAGCGCAGCCTGCAAATGATTTATGAGCATGCCCGGGACAACCGCCACAAGAAAGAATGGAACCTTTCGGGCGATAAGTTTGCAGCCATGGCCAGGGAGGAGTATTGCTGCAGCTGGTACAAAGCGGCATTTGCGGGACGTCTCCAGGGCATCACTATTCGCACGCGCGACGGCGATTCAAGCAGCATCGAAGACTCGCTGCGCCTGGAGACAAGAAAGCCCGATGCCGTCGAGAACAAACTACTGACATACGGTGGGACCCATCATCAAAAGCCAATCCTAATCGACTTTGCCTACGACGATGGCAAGAAGGCAGTCGGGTACGTCATGGGGTTAAATTCCCTAACTGACTACTGGGACACCCCCGAACATTGCGTCGAGAATCCGCTACGCGAACAAGGCGCGGCCAAGACGAAGAAGGAGCATGCGCAGGGCGTCGACGGCGAGTTCGACTTCGAGACCTTGAAGCCGTACCGGGACTACGCTTGCCGCATTGATGGCGGACGCGCTCTTATACCACTGCATGAGAATTTCGAGCGGGCATGGGCACGTGCTGGTGGAGACGCTAAGGCAAAGTCGTATGTGTGCGGCAACCCACCTGCCGCGTTGTTGCGCAAAGCCGCACCCGGTGACTCGACGGTGCAGATTGTCAGGACGCAGCCCGAAGAAGACGACTTTACGATCAGAGACATTTACTTCAATGCGACCCGGGTAGCTGCAGTAGGGACGGGCTATCTGTATATGGAAAACCAGTATTTCCAGTACCAAGACTGGGCAGAGCACTTGCTAGCGATAAGAAAGAAGGTCATCGCTGGGTGGAAACGCAGCTGTGCAAAGATCGGAAAGGATATTGAGGACCTGCCGGTTATGCACGTGTTCGTGGTTATTCCAGCGCCGGAACGTGCAGAGATGGTTCCGCGTACGTACGACACCTTGGCTACGTTGGGCCAGCAGGACGGCATGACCGGGCAGGCCAAGATGATTGAGGAAGCGAATGAAAGGGAAAAGGCTAGGGCTCACGGAACGGCGTCAAAGCAGCCGTTTTTAAGAAATGTTGCTGACAGAGTGACAGGCGTGTCGCAAGCGTTAACGGACGTCATCCCAACTGCAAACAGGATCGACAAGCCTTCTGAACTGATCCTTAAGAAAACATTTGGCCTTCGGGTATGTGTTGCCGTACTCAACGCCTGCGAATTGGACAAGGCGCGCTGCCAGTGGCGCTACCGTGAAATCTATATCCATTCCAAATTGCTGCTGGTTGACGATGGCTTTTTCACGCTCGGCAGTGCCAACCTGAATCAGCGCAGCATGGTGGTGGACAGCGAGATCAACCTCGCCACAAACGACCCGCGTCATGCGACTGCCCTGCGCAAACGGATTTGGTCGCAGCTCACAGAGTCACAGTTACCTCCGCACAAAAAATTCGACGGCGGAAATGCTACGCCACAGGAAATTAAAGAAACCTTTAATGAATGGGTAAAGCTCATGAAAGTGAACAAGGCAAAGCAGAAAGCGAAGTCGATCGATACGGCAAAGAAACAGATGGACGGTTTCATCGTCCCACTGGACGATGGCCGAAGCTCAACCATTCGCTTCGGTTGAGCAATGCGCACGCATACCGCTTTTCCCCTGCGGCGTTGCCGCAATTTGGCAACCTTTCTGACGATTCTTACTTTCCTCGTGGCCTGCAACATGGACAAGACCAAGCTTCGCCCTCACATGCAACCCCTGCCGCCATTCGACCCGCACATTGCCTCGTTCGAATGCCAGACCGAAGCGAGCAAGGTGCCACCGATCGACGCCCAGGCCGAAGACTGGTTCCTGGAGGCGCGCGCGTTGGAAGATCACACAGTTCTCATCGAAGAGCCCGACTACAAGAAAATCGTCCAGCTGACCCGCCAGGCCGCCGAACGGCATCACTGGAAGGCGATGCTGAACCTGGCCAGCCTCTACATTGAAAAGCACGATCCGCCGCATGGCGCGACCGAGGCGGTGGCCCTGGTGTCCGAGGCCATGGACCTGGACGTACCCGCCGCTTACGACAGGATGGGCACCTATTATCTTAACGGCACGGGCGTGAACGGCGATCCCGACCGGGCCTATGCCTTTTTCCAGAAGGCGGCCGCCATGGGCAATCCTCAGGCAATGGCCTTCCTCGGCGAGAAGATGGACGCCGGCGGAGACAACCTGAAACCGGGCTACTGGGGCAACATCCCGATTGCGATCAAGATGTTCGAGTGCGCGCTAGCCCAAGGCTACGGCCCGGCCGCTGAAGAACTGGAGTACATGTATGATGTGCCCAGGGCACCGGATGGTTCGGAACTTGGCAGGGCGACTCCGCAAACCCGGGAGCGTGTGATGCGCGCCCTGCACGAGGGTGTAAAGGGCGGTTGCAAGAACTGCGCAAACAGCTTGAGACACGAATTCAACGACCCGGACCTGGCAAACATGTTCGTGCCGTTTATCGACAAGGCGCGCGCCCAGCGCTACAGCATGCTCATCGACGCACTCGAGTCCAACCCCGACCGCCGCTTCCCGAACCTCGACAAGATCTTGCCTCTGCCACCGGCACCACTACCGCCATGGGATGGAACCCGCAAAAGCCTGCTCGCCACGGCCATGGCCGTCGTGCCCGCGTTCGAGGCTCCGGCACCGACCGAAGCCTCGCTCAGGAAGGGCCGCTACTTCCTCGACAGCGCCTATGCCTTCCGGCCTGTAGCGGAAACGACCGACGCGCTCCAGGCGCCTTTCGCCAGCTACTGGCAACCTACGGCGCCAAAGGAATCCGCTGAGGTACTCGCCTTCCTGGCCACGATTCCACCAGGTCTCTACAGCAGAGGCGAGGCATTCGAACAGCCGCGCTACCCGAGCGGCACGGAAAAGGGTGCCATTGCCGGGATCGTCTGGCAGCGTGTTCTTACTGTCCACAACAACGGCGGCACGGTCGCGCCGCGCACGGCGCTCAGGTTGTCCCGGCAAGTCCCGCGGTTATCACCTCCCGTGGAATGTAGCGGAAACAAGGTCTGTCCGATCACGGGAACCTGGCAGCCATGGCTTGCGCCAGGCCATCCGCTGGAACAGGAAGTCAATCAAGCGTGGCGGCAGCGCTGGCTGACCGCCGGCCAATCCTTCCCCGATCCTAAGCGGGACTGGATGCTGCCGCTGGACAGTGCGGAATTGAATTGGCACCTGCTGGAGGCCGATAAGCCAATGGAGAAATGACTCATGCTGGCCATGTCGAAGGTCGCGCTCGCGTAACTCCGTTGCTCTGAACAGCGCAGCGCGGTGGCCCAGCCATCAATTAGCACCGGGAGGTAATTAAGGATGAATCATGAGGGGCGTGGCGTAATTCGATTGAATGACAAGACGGACCACGGTGGCCAAGTTATTTCTGTTTCATCCGGGACTATCGTAATGGGTACTGAAGCAGCGCTTGCCGACGATGTTACCTTCTGTCCCAAATGTAAAGGGAAGTTTCCTATCAAGCCGGAGGGTGCCGGTGCCAAACATGAGGGGCGGCCCTACGCATATGACAACGATTTCACCGCTTGTGGCGCGAAGTTGATTTCCTCTATATAAAAGAGCGACCACGTTCGTATTAAGTATTATTGTTGCCGCTCATGCGCCATGGTTTGGCCTGGCGCCAGGCACACCAGCTTGACATCCCGCTGCAACGCCACCAGCAAAGTCGTCTGCACAAACGTCAACGCCCCCCGCACCGGATGCCGAAACACCCGCTTCCCACCTTCCCGCCCCAGCACATCCTGCCGCTCCCAGCACTGCGCAAAGAACGCACTCTCCCTGCACAGCCCATCGACCAGCCTCTTCATCTCAACATCCCCCGGCCACCGATGAAAATCCGCCCGGAACTCAGCCGCCAGCCGCGCCGCCCGCGCTTCCCAATCCGCGATCAGCCCACGCGCCGCCGGCGACAGGAACACATACCGCAGCAAATTCCGGTCCTGTGCCTGAGAATCCAGCCACCCAACAAAAAGCTCTGAAGCAGCCCCATTCCAGGCCCGCGCAGTCCACGCCGCGTCGAGCAAATAAGCAGGCACCGCCATCAACCCCGGCAGCGCCAGCAGGGCAGGCGACAAGCCGTCGACCGGCTCACTACCGGCCTCGGGATCCTTCTTGCCCGCCAGGTCGAACAAGGAAGCCCGCTCCGCCGCCGACAACTGCAGCGCCCCGGCCAGACGCGACAGCGCCGCCACGGATGCCCGCACCTCGCGTCCCTGCTCGAGCCAGGTGATCCAGGTGACGCCCAGGTCGGCAGCGTCGGCCAGTTCCTCGCGCCGCAAGCCGGGCGTGCGTCGGCGTCCGCCCAGCTTGGTGGGCGTGAGGCGTTCACGATGGGCCCGGATGAAGGCACCGAGCATCTGCCGTTGGTCTGCATCGATCATGGCGTAATTTATACCAGGATAACCAGGCTCCTTGTAACAGTTTAATAATCGCCAGACAATGGGTTTCCACTTTCTTTCCCGGAGACGCCATGAACACCGCAACCCACGACGCAGCCGTTCTCGAACAATACGATTCGCGCGCCCAGGCCTACCTGGCGAGCAGCGTGCATGCCCAGGGCGACGATCTCGAATTGCTTGCCCGCCTGGTCGGCCAGCGCCCGGACGCCATCGCGCTGGACATGGGCTGCGGCGGCGGCCACGTCGCGTTCCGCCTGGCGTCGCTGGTGGGTCAAGTGGTGGCCTGCGACCTCTCCAGCGCGATGCTGGACACGGTGGCGGCGGAGGCGCGCAAGCGCGGGCTGGAGAACATCGTCACGAAGCAGAGTGCGGCCGAGGCGCTGCCCTGTCCGTCGGCCTCGTTCGACGTCGTCGCCACCCGCTACAGCGCGCACCACTGGGGCGACTTCAAGGCGGGCCTGGCGCAGATGGCGCGCGCCATGAAGCCGGACGGGGTGGCGGTCTTCATGGACGTTGTCTCGCCGGGCGTGCCCTTGCTCGACACCTGGCTGCAGTCGCTGGAGCTGTTGCGCGACCCGTCGCACGTGCGCAATGCGGCGCTGGCGGAATGGCAGGCTACCCTGTCAACGGTCGGCTTCGAAGTCGGGGACGTACACAGTTATAAACTGCGGCTGGCCTTCGATCCCTGGATCGAGCGCATGCGCACGCCCGAAGTCCACGTCGCCGCGATCCGCTCGCTGCAGCAGCGCGCATCCTCCGAGGTGCGCGAGCATTTCCGGATCGAGGACGACGGCAGCTTCACCGTCGATACCGCCCTGATCGTTGCGCGCAAGATGGTGAGCGAACCTGAGCGAAGCGGCCCGGCCGATTGACAGTGCCCATGCCCTTTGCGTAGGCTTGCCCCATCTCATCCGGAGGCAGACGATGCATTCATCCTTCTCGACCCGCCGGCGCCTGCTGGCCGCCATGCCCGCCCTGGCCGGCGCCCTGGCCTTGCCGGCCCGCGCGGCCCAACCGAAGCAAATCCTGTGGACGTTCGACCGCCTCGACCAGATCGGCGGCCTGCGCCCGCAAATCGAAGGCGACCCGAAGGTGGTCGATGCGCCGGGCGGCAAGGCGATCCAGTTCGATGGCGTCGACGATGCGCTGTTCATCGAACAGCACCCGCTGGCCGGGGCCGAGACCTTCACCTTCGAGGCGGTGTTCCGGCCGGACGGCGGGGCCTTCGAGCAGCGCTGGTTCCACCTTGCCTCCAACGAGCCGGGGCAGAACGTGCACGCGCCGAACGGCACCCGCTTCCTGTTCGAGATCCGCGTGGTCGACAAGGCGTGGTACATCGACACTTACACGCGCGGCGACGGCTATGCCCAGACCATGATCTTCCCGGACAAGCGCCATCCGCTGGGCACCTGGCACCACGTGGCGCAGACCTTCGACGGGCGTTTCTACCGCGTCTGGGTCAACGGCCAGCTGCAGGGCGAGGCCGAGATTGCGTTCAAGCCGCAGGGGCCGGGCAGGGCGTCGGTCGGTACGCGTATCAACCGTCTGAACTATTTCAAGGGCGCCGTGCGCGAGGCGCGCTTCACCCACGCGGCCTTGACGCCGGCGCAGTTCCTGCGCGTGTAGCGTCCAAGGCAAACTTGGGCCCCCGCCTTCGCGGGGGTGACGTCCTTAAACGATCCGGTCCGCCAGGTCCTGCGCCAGCCCGCAAACAGTCAAGGTCGGGTTCCACGACCCCGCCGTCGGGAACAGCGCCGCCCCGGTCACGTACACGTTGTCGACCCCGTGCGGCCGGTAATCCAGCCCGACCACCGAGCTGGCCGGCTCCTCGCCGATCCACAGTGCCGAGGCCTCGTCGACGATGACCGGCAGGCGCACCTGGTGCGCTTCCGGGCGCCCGGCCTGCCAATAGCCGTCGTCGCCTTCCTCGATCCAGTATTCGATCGCGGGCGCCGCGCTGGCCAGACCATCGCTGCGGCTGGCCAGCGCGGCGATGGTCTGGCAGGCCGCGTCGTCCATCACGTCCCACAACGCCAGTTCCGCCGGCCCGGCGCGCAGCCGCAGGTCGACGCCGTCCTGGCCGACGCCATTGCCCGGGTTGTCCTCGCCGACTTCGCCCAGCACCGTGCACACCAGCAGCACGTGCTGCTCCGAGCCGCGCAGCTGGGCGGGCGAGGGCAGCGCCGCGGCGTCCGGGGTTTCGCAGGCGATGGCGTCGGCGTCCTGTTCCGGGTGGCTCGAGGCGAAGGCGCTCACCTGCACGTGGTACTGCAGGCCGCTCTCGGCGCGGCCGTGCAGGTAGCAGGCGCCCAGTTCCAGCGCAGAGAGATCCCGGAAGGCCGAGCGCTTCACGCGCGCGGCGATGCGCGACATCAGGTGGCCGGTGCAGCGCTTGCCGGCATGCGGCAGTCGCGCGCCGAAGGAGCGGATCAGCAGCGTGGCCGGCGACAGCGCGCCCATCGCCAGCACGATCTTCGCGTCGCCAACGTCGAGCGGGCCGCGGCTGGTCGCCAGCGCGCTGACGCGGCCGGCGTCGTCGTGCAGCAGGCGCTCGACCGTGCAATGGTCGACGATCGCCAGCAGGCTGCCGCGCTCCTGCGCCGCGCGCGTCTTCTGGCGCTGCCACAGGCCGAGCAGGGTGCCGACGGTGCAGTAGGGATGGAAGCTCGGCCCCGGACCGGCATCGCCGCTCACCGCCAGCGGGGCGGCGTGGGCGTCCAGCGCCGAGGGCACGCAGTGGCGGAAGTTGTCGCCGAGCCGCAGGTCGAGCTGGCGCTGCAGGCAGCCGTAGACGCTGTCGTCGATGGCGTCGGCGCCGGTCACGTGGAGAAAAGTCCGGGCGTCGGCCCAGAAGCCGGGCTTGCGCGTGACGTCGACCAGGGCTTCCGGCCAGCCGCGCAGCAGCGCCGGTTCCGGCGCCGGGCACCAGACGCTCCAGCTGGTGGAACGGCCGCCCAGCATCGGTGCGCCGCTGTCCAGGGCGCGGAACGGCGGCGGCAGCACCTGCACGTGCATCGGCAGCGCGTAGCCGCCGCGTTCCAGCACCAGGATGCGCGCGTGCGGGTCGCGCGCCAGCGCGCGTTCGACGAAGGCGACGCCGGCCGGACCGGTGCCGATCACGATGAAGTCGTAGGTGGCCGCCTGCACCTGCTGCCAGTCGGTGAAGAAGGCGTCGGCGGGTTGCGCTGCGGTGCCGACATGAATCTGCTCGTGATGTGAGGTCATGGCACGCTCCTGGTGAATGATTACCTAGGAAAAGTAATCCAACAGCATTTTTCACAATGCCGGAAAGGCGTTCTGATTGTGATAAATCAAGGATTTCATGTACTTACATCGATTCATTTACAACACTCATCAAGAAGCGATGCCAGGCACACGCCGCGTTCATGTCACACAACCGTTAAATTCCTGTCATCAAGTTGACATCTGCGTCCACTAAGCTCCTCCGGATTCCGCGCCAGGCTGCGCGGCCACTTGAATCGAATCCAGGAGCATGAACGAATGAACGCGAATACCGACCTGTCCCGCCGTAGCCTGTTGCGCCTGCTGGGAGCCGCGCCGATGCTGCCGCTCGGCGGCGCGGGCCTCAGCGCGCTGCTCGCCGGTTGCGGCGGCAGCGACGATGACGCGGCCGCGGCGCCGGTCCAGACGGCCGCGACGCTGGGCATGGTGCAGTTCAATTCGATGGCCGCACCAAGCATGGCGAATGCATCCGCGATGGCCACCACCACGGTCGCATCGACCATGACGGCCTTCTTCAGCGACACCAGCAAGGTCGAATACAAGCTGTCCTACCAGCCTTTCTTCATCACCGGCGACATGGTCTCGAACGGCAACGGCGGCACCATCCTGGCCGGCGGCTACTACGACATCAACAACAAACCCATCATCGATACGACCGTGGCCGGCAAGGAGCGCCAGTTCTTCTCGGATTCGCCGGACGGTACCTCGCTCTTGAGCGTCCCGAACGCGAACGTGAGCGGCGTGAAGGGCAACACCGTGTTCGCCGTGGTGCAGTTCGAGTACACCACCTGGGCCCAGGACGGCAAGACCGACATGTATGGCAAGCTGCCGTCGCCGATCGCCGTGCTGACCCTGGACCAGGACAAGAGCACCGGCAAGCTGTCGCTGGTGAAGTACCACAACGTCGATACTTCGAGCGTGAACGGCCTGTGGATCACCTGCGGCGCCAGCCTGTCGCCGTGGGGTACCCACCTGTCGAGCGAAGAGTACGAGCCGAACGCCTTCACCATCGCCACCGACGCCCAGTTCAAGGCCTTCAGCAAGAACGTGTATGGCGACGAGACGAAAGCCAATCCGTACAACTACGGCCACCTGCCGGAAGTCACCGTCAACACGGACGGCACGGCCAGCATCAAGAAGCACTACTGCATGGGCCGCATCTCGCACGAGCTGGTGCAGGTGATGGGCGACAACCGCACCGTGCTGATGGGCGACGACGCCACCAACAGCGGCTACTTCGTGTTCGTGGCCGACAAGGAGAAGGACCTGTCGTCGGGCACGCTGTACGTGGCCAAGGTCGGCGCCGGCTTCTCGCTGGACCCGGCAGCAAGCGCCGCGCCGCTCACCTGGATCAAGCTCGGCTCGGCCACCAGCGACGAGATCCGTTCGCTGGCCGCCTCGATCAAGCCGACCGACATCATGGACGTCAAGACCAGCGATCCGCAGGATGCGACTTACACCAGGGTCGCCGCCAACGGCCGCGTCGAGTGGCTCAAACTGAAACCCGGCATGGAAAAGGCCGCCGCCTTCCTGGAGACCCACCGCTACGCATCGCTGGTCGGCGCCTCGATGGGCTTCACCAAGATGGAAGGCACGACCGTCAACCTGAAGGACAAGATCGCCTACTCGGCGCTGGCCAACTGCAACGGCTCGATGGTGGCCGG
>Ga0308160_10005611_pt1 | contig 13019 bp, 19 predicted proteins | sample PhyFR1_FD_201036 | JGI IMG/M metagenome (GOLD analysis project Ga0308160, IMG submission 201036) | Phyllosphere microbial communities from UC Gill Tract Community Farm, Albany, California, United States - DLSLF.R1 | ecosystem: Host-associated > Plants > Phyllosphere > Unclassified | place: USA... | reverse complement strand
TTGTCAGGGGTACCATCCTTCTTCAAACCGTCGTGCTACGCAGAGGAAGAAAGCGAAGGTAAAAGATCAGCGATGTTGTCGAGGTATCATTGAGCTGCTAACGGTCGAAAGCGAGTCGGGTACTAACCTCGGAAGGCTTGTAGGTTTCACCGGTGGAAGACATAGTTAAAAGGTTGTTGTGTGTTTGGTTTGGTAGTGGAGTGGAGTGTGTGTGAGTGAGTTGTGATGATAAAATAGAGAAGAGGCAAAAGAGAAATGTAGAATTCGGTCGGGGGGAGTGCCCCTTATATAGACGAATTCTGGAGGGCTAGGTCGAGTGAGTTTGTTAGTGGATGGCAGTGTTTGCTAGGTGGGTAAGCGGTTTCTCGATGCATTGAGGCGTGACAAGGCAGGACAGCAAGCGGGATTTGCTGACGACAACCTTGTTACGTCGATGATGTCAGATGATATCATCGATCGGATGAGCCATGTCACATTTCCGGCGATGGATCGAACCTTCCCCCTAGTAGCGCCGGTATGATGAACGTCAAAACAACAACAACAGACAACCGAAATTGGACGTGCTCCCTGGGTTTCCTGCGGTGAGTTGCCATTTTCGGGTCGAGAGCCTCGGTGGATCACCCCAGTGGACGTTGATCGAACCGCAGATCGGATCTACCGCAAGCGGTTTCTCGATCTGGGAGCTCGGCCTACTCGACCGTCGACAGTGACCGATGTCATCGGCGATGCCAGCGAAGGAGGGTACTTTGCTATGAGTACTTTTGAGATTGTTGGAAATACCGCTTGTGATCGCCTGTTCGTGTGGGGTTCGCCATCGACATCATCGGGCTGTTGTGTGGAGCGAGGGCAAGCAAAGAGGTAGGAGGAATGACCGCCAGAGCGGGATTTCATCATCGCCGTCATCAAATTCCCCTTGTCGCTGTCAACTTTGGCGCCATCGCCGGACCGATCGATCGGAGCAGAGAATCGATTCCAGCGCACAAAAGAGCGAAAGCTCACAGGGGTTGCTGTTTTGATTCCGGTTCTCGGAATGCTCCAGCTCTCCCGCGGGAATCTCCCTTCAAGCGCACAGATAAACACAACAAACAAACAGACGAAAGTTCTCGAAACGGGAGTTGCGCTTGTTCCCTTCTGTTGATTGCCAACCGTGTCGATCGAGAACGTTCGGGGACGACGAGGTGGTGGTGGTCACCTGGTCAGTCACACTGTCCTTTCTCGATCCGGGTTCAACACTATTGGTCGTTCGATGGTCACGTCCCAGATCGGGGTTTGTTTTCGGGCGAGAAATCGGCGCACGCAATTCCAAATGACGTAGAGATCAATCACGTGAAACCCCAACTCGTCGGGTATCATTATGAATGTTCACGCTCTGTCACAACATACGATAGCGTCCCAGCCAGTTTCTTGGACGCATGCGTCTCATCTCATACGCTCGCAACGACAATCTCCCAAGCCTTCTCGAATAATCCCACTTGTTTGCTCCTCTCATCCCTGTCCCGCTGCAAGCTTGTCAACTCTTCTTCGCACGCGCGGACAACATCATTCATCGCCTCGATGACTTGTCGTTTATGACCCGCTTTACGTTCGTTCTCGAATCTTTCGACCTGTTCTTGCTCGTACCGCCGCTGTAGTGCTTCCAACTCCGCTTCAAGCTCTTTGACCTTGACCGCCGAGATCGAATCCATTCCCAAGGACTTCCCAAATACTTCCCCTCCAGCGACCCCCATCCTACTCCCCTGGCTCTTCATCCGTTTCATCCTCCCCGACCCGCCTATCCCTCCGCCAACCCTCGGCTCCCCCACCTTGCCCAACAACGGACTCTCCTTGTCCACTCCTCCTGATTGACTCAACCATATCCGCGACGTCTGTTCCATTCTAAAGTCGATATCGCTCTCATTGGATTGTTTTCGGGTCCGAGAATCGCTCGATCCACCCAGAGCGGGTCGAAGTCGATTGAACGGGTCGCGACGTGATGGGGTCTTGGTGGGTGTCGTACCCGTCGAGGGCGGTTGTCGTCGACGATTCGGAGTTGTACTAGGTGTAGGCGTCGTAGATCTCTCATTGAGCTTCGAAGCCCGCCGTTGTACGCCATGACCACCCTCTGGCAACCCAGACGAATCGCCTGCTTTCTTCGCCACACCTGTCCGCGCTCGATTGGTGATCGTAGGCTTCGCCGTCTCACCCACCCCCGCCATCGGTCGGACTCCTATCGATGTTCGATTCTTGGGCGAACCCGTAGGAGTATCCGCTCGCATCGATTTAGGAACGACCGGCGTTGATCCTGCTCGTTCATGCGTCCGCGTCGTGCTCGCCGTCGCTCGGGTCCGGTGAACAGGGGTATCTAATCCCGATGATACGGTTCCAGCTGACGTTGATCGAAGAGGGGTAGGGACCGGCGTCGGGGTGTCATCTTTCTTGCCTCCGTCAACCCCGGCTAGATCTTTGCCTAGTAATCGATTCAAAGTTTCTTTTCGCTTTGAATCTACATCCACCTGCTCTCCACTAGCCCTGGTCTCATCAAGCAAGACCTCTCTACTCTGCTTCAACTCGATCGGCTTGTCTAGCGCTCCACCTGGCCCTTGCCCGAGGTACATCAAAGACCAACGCTTAGACATCCTCTTGTCCACCGTCGAGCTCTTCATGTCAGACCCAAGGGCAAGCCCAGCCGGCCCCGTAGATTCGAATTTGGTGGTTCGTACGCTACTCCCTGGTCCGGGTGCCACGCCCACCTGACTAGCTCGTTGGGGGACAACCACCGACCCCGGTCTAGGTCGTAATAACATCCCCGTACCCGTCTTCCTCCTTTCACCTCCTTCTTCCGCTTTGATGGCGTCTGCGCCTTGGCTCATCTCTCGAGTAGATGATCGAGTGGTCGAATTCAGAGCCCCAGATAGCCCAGGAATGGCTGAGACTGAACGTTTATGCCTGAGCGCTGAGGCTGGGGTTTGATCGCTGGGCTTAGGGGTAGAACGATCCCATAGTAACGATCGTCTTCGTTCTACTTTTGGTTGTTCATCTTTCAGACTGGCTTGGGTGGTACGGACGCTAGGGTTGACCTTGACCGAATGGGTCGGGGCTCTTGATCCGAGGGTAGGTTTAGGTGGACTTGGGTTTGGTTGTTCTCTCCCCGACCCACGACGAACGCCGACATCAACCTCCGCCCCCTTCGATCGAAGACGCACAGAACCTCCTTTCAGGTGGTCTTCCGAGAAGGAGGAAAGAGGTTCTTGATCAAAGGTAGGTTTGAAGGCGATGGGCGCTGTGACATTTCTTGATCTGGTTGATGAAGGAGGAGGTAGACCGGATTTGAAGAGGTCCTTTGAGCGAGGGATGGCTGGGGTGGGGGTGGCGGTACTATCAAGGGGAGATGATTTTGTTTGAGAGGATCTGTCAGAAATTGAAAAGGCGAGCGGGAGAAAGGTTGAGCAAACCCATCTCATGATGGTCTGAAAGTTCGGGCTGTTGGCGGACCACCAAAACTCACTTTTCATCAGGGACGACTACGAACTCCATATCGCTCTCCCCCTCTTCTTCCCCCTGGACCTTCCCTGACCTCCCCTTGACCAAGTCCTTTTCCACCTTGTTCTTTCCCTCCGGCTTGATCGTCGAGGAGCTAGATGACCCGGCGTTCCGCTTGATCCCCAATGCAGCGAACATCCCGCTCTTCTTTGGTTCGCGTAGGGACATGATGAGGGTTTGTTCTCCGGATTCGATCCACGTTGGTAGGAACGCGGAAAGTCGAATGGGATAGATCGAATGTCAATCTCTATTCCGGTGGATGGGGGTCGATATAGAAACCTGCGTAGTGCTGTTTTCTTTCAGCCCCTGGAGAGGTATGTCAGCTGTAGATCATTGATCAAAGATTCTAACTTTTGCTCCAGCACTCACCTTGTTTTCGGCACGATACTGTTGAGCTGCTTTAGAGCATTCTCGACATGGGCAAGATCTGAATGCGGTCTCGGGTTTATCTTGCTGAACTATCAATTGAAACGAGGCGATGAGGTTCGAGTCGATTCGAGTTGCCAACACCAATTAGTTGATCTTCCCATCATCAATCAACTATTCGTTGCGATCATCTAGCGCGCCTGCTTGGTGTCGGAAGCTTCTCTCGGGTAATGATTATCGCGATTCCCGATTTGATTCCGGGGAATCGTTTGTCAACCGGGCCCAACCTTGGATTTGGCCAGTTGTACTTCAGCTGTATTCGTCACAATTGCAAGAGATATCCTAGATCCATCGAATGCCTGTGGTCAGCCAGACCCACATTCTGGGAATCAATTATCCTCACTCCATTCACGAAGGATTGCATACCACAGTACTGCACTAGTGCCATCAAGTCATGCCTTCGAAGAAAGCAACGGTGCACTACCGGTCTTTGCGGTCGAACTTGGTTCACCTCCCAATTTCCTTATACTCCGGCCTCGTACAAGTTGGAACAGTAAGCAATGCATGTCGGAGCTTCCAGGCGGATATCCAAGCTCACAGTCGACTTGACTCGCTAGCGGCCTCAATCCTTGATAATCCATCTCACAGCCCAATCGCAAACATCAACAACAGCATGCAAGCAGGCGTATCTAGGTTGGTCTGGGTTATCATCAGCCTCCTCCTTGCCCTTCCACCAAGTCGGAGAGGGAAAGAAAGGGATGGAGACCATTGAGATGGATCCGGATGTTGCAAGGGGATTGGGATGGCCAGAGGGACAGGTTGTAAGTCGATACATTCCACCATGACAGCTTCTATGTGGAGTCATGTCTGATCCTGCGATCGTCAGTGAAGGTGGAGATCAGTATCATTCACAATCCTGTCAAGGCGAGGAGTGTCAGCGTAACACCCTTGACTTCGGATGACTGGGAAGTCTTGGTGAGTTCCCAGGTTCGCGTCTCCTTGCAAGGCCAGAATTCACCGAGCTCGATTGGTTTCACAGGAACTCCATACGAATTACCTGGAACAAAACCTGCTTTCCCAGTTGCGTGCCGCAACTTTCAACGCTGAAAGAGCCATCAATGTATGGGTGAATGGTAAAACCAAGATCAGCTTGGTGGTCGGTAAGTCAAGACTGGGGCTCGTCATCCGATCATTTTGATTGCACTGGCTGACCATCCGCAACATCCCGACTCACATGCAGACGAGACAAATCCGCCTACCAAGTCGACTAGTGCTGTACTTATCAATCCAGACACTGAAATCTTCGTCGCCCCGAGACCAAGGCATAAGAACCGAGGAGCACGACGAGATGCAGAGATCCCTACAACATCGACGAAAGCCGACAAACGACTCTCGATAGATGACGGAGGGGGAAAGAAACCGATGTCGAGTATCAAGCAAGCTACGGATATCGAAAAGGAAAGTCCTCAGGGCCGGGATTTACCTGGTTCCAATTCATCGCGACCATCGACCGAGTTGAAAGAGAGCGAGGTACGGGATTCGCAAGCCTCAGAACCTTCTCTGGCTCTGAGAAGTATTCCGAACTCGACCTTCGTACAGTGGCCCGACTGTTTCAGTGACCTCGAGGCTCAGGTTCAAGCTAGTCAACAGAGCACATCGGATCATCCCGGTGCGGAGCTTCGGTGGAACATATGGACAAGCAAAAGGGTCGTCAATACCTTCCTACGTACCTGTGGAGGAACGGCCCGCCGTGACGGCAGGGCCCTGGTCGAAGTGTTACCGGTTTCAACATCTACCCCTGTAGTCACGGATGAGGGGATTGAAGGTCCTGCAGTCTCTGTTACAGGTCCAAGGAAGAACCGCAAGGCAGTCTTACGTACGCTGGACGGATTGCCGGACGGGCATGCCTTCCTCTGGCCCGTGTGGGGCAGTGACGGGGATGTGGATGCTGGTTGGAAGGTTGAAGATTGGAAGGATATCCGGTGAGCGTCCTGAGCCGGTTTCATATCAGCAAATCGACCAATTAATCAACGTCTGTCATTGCCACGCAGTCTGGTGGCGCCAAAGAGCGAACCTTCCAATTCTTCAGGCCGTCGAAGATCTAGAGCCATACCCGACATTGAGACGCTGCGTCATCTGCGAGCTGAACAGCAGCGATTATGGCAACCCCTAGCGGGTATCGGACCGATCTTGGCCAAAGCCGAAGACTACTTGATCTGTTCGAGCATGTCCCGACGACGTATGTCCGGTGGTCGACGATCAAACAAAGTGTTTGCTGAACTGGCTCCGCTTTCGCTCTAGGCAAAGCTCTTCTTCTCACAGCTGGATCCGGTATGGGAAAGACTGCAATTGCTCAAGAGATTGCTCGACGTATGGAAGCGAATAGAGAGATGACACTCAGTACGTCAGTCATGCCCTCGTAAAGTGACTTTATGGGCTTACGCGATGTCGTGGGCGCAGGAACGCGGTATGTTGATTGCAAGTCGACCAACATACCGGGCTCACTCAAAGGGATGAGGGAGATCTTTGACGGCTGGCTCGATTTGGCTCGATTTGGAAGGTGTTTCCTTATCTTTGACGATCTCCATTGCATAGCAAAGACAGAGGTCGAGGTAAGTCTTGCTCTGTTCGCTTCTAGGAAATCTCATTCACGCACTGACCGACATGTATAGCAAGGAGATAATGCCCATATCCGAGCAGTGGCCGAATTTCTGCTCTATACCTTTGATGCGCTTGCGCAAGCTGGCTCTCAAGTGCTGGTGACCGCCACTTCGGCTATGGATCTCCACCCTCTTTTGCGTACCATGCACGTCTTTGGTGAGACTATAGAGGTCAAGTCGCTAGATGCGGTCGCGCGGCAGGAGGTAGGTGTGACGAACTGCTGTCGAAGGATCGGAGCGTTCTGAGCTGACGATCGTCTGCAGATTCTGGAGGTTCTGGTCCGGTCTCGCACACGCTGTGCCACGCCTGCCAATGACGCGTTATCAGGATCTGAAACGCAGCTTGACTTTGTGTCGCTGTCCTACTTGGCGGAAGGATATACCCCGGCAGACATAAAAGACTTGGTGGACAATGCGATGCAAGGGATGCTGATAAGAATGATGGAAGGTTCTTCCCAGGTCAGTGAAAGGACCTCGCTTCATGCCCAGCGACTGCCTCTGACTCACTCATTCCTTTCTATGTAGAGAGGTCTTGCCCAAGACGACTTTGTGAGAGCAGCGGAAGAAAGCAAGCCCCGGTCTTTGCGAGATGTGAAACTGCAAACGTCTCAGATTGCTTGGTCAGATATCGGAGGTGAGCTCCGTATGGATTGGCTACAAAGGTATAGGCTCACCGGAGGTATCACAGGACTTTATGAGACAAGACGGGTATTACGGGAGACTCTGGAGTGGCCCACAAAATATGGTGCTATTTTCGCGAAGTGTCCGCTACGACTGCGCTCGGGGTGAGTTGACGTCGATCGCGTTGTAGAATCATACTTACTCCTGGACTTTGACGTATCTAGACTATTGCTATATGGATATCCCGGATGTGGGAAGACTCTGCTTGCTTCAGCTGTCGCCAAAGAATGCGGTCTCCACTTTATCAGTGTAAAGGGACCCGAGCTTATCAACAAATACATTGGAGCCAGCGAAAAATCCGTAAGTAAATCTAGGTGCAAGCTTCTCGGTCGTTGAGCTTATTCGGGTGAACACGTCAAAGGTGCGCGATATATTTGCTCGAGCGGTAGCTGCGAAACCTTGTGTCCTGTTCTTCGACGAATTTGACTCACTGGCGCCCAAGCGGTAAGTATGCCGGATTCGCGACGCTCAATCTGAAAACTACTCAATTTACGCCACATTCCCCTCCTGCAGAGGCCATGACAGCACCGGAGTCACCGACCGGATTGTCAACCAGCTTCTGACAGAGATGGACGGCGCAGAAGGTCTCGACGGTGTATACGTCCTTGCAGCAACGAGGTGGGTTGAAGAACCCGGACGCGTTAGAAACCAAACTGACTTGTGAAAGACAGTCGGCCGGACCTCATCGACGGAGCGCTCTTGCGACCAGGCCGCCTGGACAAGAGCCTTTTGTGCGATATGCCGGATGAAGATGAAAGGCTAGATGTGAGTCGCACGACGTTAGCAGGCATCCGACGCGCGTCCGCTGAAGCTTGCATCTTAGATACTGAAAGCGCTTACCAGGAAGCTAGACCTGGCCGGAGAGTTGGACCTGACGCGATTGGCAGCCATGACATCGGGATTCTCCGGAGCCGATTTGCAGTCTCTCGTTTCTAATGCTCAACTGGAGGCGATCCACGACATCTTAGACTCCCCAGGTGAAATTGACGAAACTGCATCCAAGAATTCATCGGGATTGCTTCCTTCGCATCTGCGTCTGTGGAGAGATAAGGAGGCGGGCATGAATTCAAGTCAGAGAACAGACCTCTTGAAACAGGTGAGAGCGAGTCCCTTGCGTGACCGCGTGGCCGGGCGAATGCTAACATTGCTGAGCTTCAGGTCGAGCCTGTGCTCCTGGCTAGTGAGAAACAGTCCGAGGACCTGAAAAAGGTGGTAGCGAAGCGAGAAAAGGTGTGTTCCAGAGGATTGCAACGATATCCTGGGCTCGATCTCACAAATGTTTGGTAGCCCCGCATCGGTGATCAACACCTGCATCGATCGCTGCGAAAAACCCAGCCATCTTTGCCACAGGCTGAGCAATCTCGTCTGAATACGATGTAAGGCCTGTGTGTTCATCTTGGGGGCAATCGCTGTCATCGCTAACCTGCATTTGTCGCTCAGCTACCGCAAATTCGTGGGAGGAAGCTCCGGACCATTACCAAACGGCGAGGCAAGCCATGGGATTGGGCAAAGGGCGTCTTTGATGTAATCTGAAATCAGACGCTGGGTGGAACCGACGGGTCAAGGGAGCGCGAAAGGAGTGTCGCAACATGCTTTTGGTATACAAGTTTGAAGATTATCTGCTTCCTATGAAGATACAAGGGGTCTGTGATCTGATACGTAGCCCGCTCGCCGACTTCCACCATGTCTCAATGGAACAGCTTCTTTTTGAGCTTGCCCTCTTCTGGCTGTACTTTGATGTGCTCGTGATGATCCCGAGCGCCACCGGGATGCGAACAGCAAGCGATGCTTTGAAGCCACTCGTCGCCGTGATCGTCTTCGCCCGCTTCTTGCATTTGCCTTTGAATGGCTGGGGTATAAAATTCTCCACCACAATCATCCGCTCCGCACTCGCAGTGAAGCCCATCTTTGCCTTGACCGCGAAGCAACTCTGACAATGTGCATCGGAGTGTAGGTTCGACCGAAAGCATTCGGGTGAGAGCCGGTCGACATTCTCGTGGCAAAAGCCGGAAGATGGAATCTGCTCCACCTGCATTGAAGGTAGCGGCAGAATCCGATCGAGGGCGGGAAGGTGGAGGGATAGGAGCCAAGTTGTTGTTGTGTCGCGTCGGTGTTGCAGGAGGTTGTTGATTCTGGTAAGGCGAGGTGGACGCACGTGGTCGGTTTCCCTGTTGTTCAGCAGCCCGTTCACTAGTAAGAGGTGGAGGAACACCTTCAATCTCCGTGTTCAACCGCGTAGGTGGCAAGCTCGCGGTTGAATCGCCTGGCCGAGCCAACTGCAGTACGCTTCGATCCATCTCGACTTCTGGTGATTCGGACAATTGCAATGGTTCTGCCACAGAGCAAGCTGACGACGACGTATCGCCCGTGTCCTCGCTGACTTTGGTGACTTGTAGTTGTTGCCTCATCCGTTGGCGAGCCATGGCACTGTCATCCCCTTCATTCAACGTCGTCGTGATAGAGGCGGTATCGCAGTCGGGTCCGGGCGCGTTTCGCACCGAGACGTCGCGCGAACTCGGAGCGAGACTGGTCGAGGACCGCGCGGGCTTTTTGCACAACTCGGGATGAGTATTGCAGTAGAGCCTGAAGCTAGCGTCAGTCTTGGTGTCCGGCAACTTCCAGGGGAATCGTCGCAAGACCATGCACATGAAGATCATGGCGACGGACCATACGTCGGTCAGCCGAGGATCGTAGTGATCCCGGCTGAGGACCTCGGGCGCAAGATATGGATCTGATCCGACGATGCCAGAGGCAGGGATGTTATGTTTCCCGGGGTAGTAGAAGACGGTGGCTGTACCAAAGTCGATCAGCTTGACAATGTTGTCCGGCGTCATGACGCAGTTGTCGAGCTTGAGATCTCGGTGGGCAAGACCCATTTTGTGTAGGTAGTCCACGCCGTCGATGATCTGGCGAAAGACACAGTACATTTCGGGTCTAGACATTTTGCCCGACATGACGACCGAGAACAAGTCGTAAGGTGCATACTCCATGATCTGTAGAAAAGGATAGTTGACGACGGATGAGTCTATAGTGTTCCTTCGCCACACCAACACCCACTCACCTCGAAGAAATGGCCATGATCATTCAGAATGTCCACAGTTTCGATCACATTGATATGTTTCAAGGTGACTCCGACACAGAACTCGGCCATGACCTTGCGTTGATAGTCCTTGGCATCCTCGCCCTGACGTTTAGGCCGGAACTCTTTGACGGCATACGTCGTTCCACCCGTCTTGCTGCTCGCCTTTACGAGCCTGACCGTTCCACCCGCACCGCTTCCCAACACCCGACCCCATTTCCCATACTTCTTGCTCATGTGCGCTTGAGTCGCCTCGAGCTTGCTAGGTTCGGGGAAATGACCGGGTCCGACGGGGGTTGTCGCTCCACTGGGTACGGCCGAAGCGGTCGAGACCATTGTCGATGCTCCTCTCGACTGAACGGGGGTTGGAAGCGGAGAGGCCGCGACCTTTTCCTTGTCACCCGGTGAGGCAGCGGCGGCAGCGGCAGCGGCCTTTGCACTCGCCCTCTCCCTCTCCTTGTCAAGCTTGTGCTGATGTTCCCTCTCTTTGGCCTCGCGCTCAGACTTCTTCTTCTCCTCCTTGAGCCTAGCCTTTTCTTCCTTTTCGGCCGAGCTGCCTCCGAAAAAGGAAGCGAGCGAGCTGGAACTCTTGTCATGATCCCGATTATGATGCTTCAAGAACCCTACCAAGTGATTCGTATGACTGTCTTTCGGCTTGTTCATCCCCGGTCGCGCAGACGTATGATCCTTGACCGAGTACGAGTGACCGTTGTGATTTTGCGCGGATTGAGGGGTAGGGCTCGTCGTCGCCGAACCACCACCGGGACTATGAGGCGAGGATGACGAGACGGGAGGTAAATGAAGTTGACCCTCTTGCGTCGGGCTCGCCACGACAGAGTTGGCATAAACCGGCTCGTTACCGCCATTCACCGTCGTCGTCGTCGACATGGGCGTTCCCATCCCAGAAGTCGTCATCGACGTCATGCTTCCCCCACCTGGAATCGCAAAGAAATCCCCACCTCGGATCTGAGATCCAGGGGTTTGAACTCCACTGAAACTACCTCCAGGCGTGGCCATCCCATCCCTAGCGACAGCCAAGACGGCCGGATGAATCGCTGGCGTTTCCGCACCCGTATGATTCTTGTCCCGGTGGAAGAAACTCGAACTCCTACTTCCCGACGGTCGGTCCCCGTGGTGCCCAATATGATGATTCAAGAACCGCTTGAGATCATGCAGAGGACCCGTATGATTCTTGGCGTGTCTCGTCGCATGCGCCGAAGGGGGCGGGGAATGCCCAGGGGTCGAGGCGGCCGTATGAGATTGCCCACTGTGACCGCCATGACCATGATGATGCCCATCTCCTCCTGCGCTCGAAGGCGACATGTACATGGAACCAGAGGACGGTTTCCTCGATGGCGATCCATGAGGTTGTGGGCTTCCACCAGGGGAAGCAGGGGTGATTTGTAATCCAGCAGGCAAATGTCTCCTCGAAAACGTCGAAGCGGGGATCGGTCGTCGTTCGGGCGAGTCGTGGTGATCTTTATCCATCTCATCGGCGTCGTTGTCCGCAACCGACATCTCCCTTAGTCGGGAAGGCAAATGCGAGTCCTAATCCCAAGGTGCAACAAAGTGAATGATCAGCCCTCACGAGCTCCATAAACGAACATCCCGCGTAAACTCACACTCCTCCCTCTCGCATGCTCCTCAAAATCCTTCTCCTCCAACTGCGTCCCCTGCCCAAACCCACCGAAATCCGGTGTACTCTCCCCACTCCTCGCTCCAGCTCCACCTACCACACTCCCCTCCGGACTCCCCCCCTCCTCCGGGGTCCCAGGCAAAGGGGATAAATTCCCCGGCGTCGCTACCCCGCCATGAACACCTCGTTGAGTTTGAAGGACGTGCCCTGTAGCAGTGGTCAATGAGAGCCGACGGTTGGAGCCTGAAGAGTCTTGTACGAATTGGATGGATTCGAGGGGGACGGGTGGATGGGCGGAGAGCATGGTGGTGAGGCGTGTGTTTGGGGGATTCTCCAAAGTCGCGGGGTATTAGGGGGGCAGTTTGGTACTGGTGTGCTTTGTTGAAGGTGTTCAAAGTGGTCAAGCTGTGTCTAGGATGTGAATGCTTGTTCCGCTAAACCAGTGGATTCCCTGGAAGACGTTGACGTTTCACGCGCGTTCTAGGCGAGAGAGGGGGTATATCCTCGTTTCGTGTGCCAGAATGAAGACCGGGCTGTAACGCTCGTTTGAGAAGAGATCCCTCGTTATAAGTTCGAGGTGGAAGAGGTAGCGTGGGTATGAGGGAAGACGTGAAACGTTGCGAAGATCAAGATAGGGGTAGTGGGGTATAAACCGGTGCTTTGAATTGCTGTTCCCCCTTGACCCGATTTCCGATGCCAAAACCAACGGCGACAAAACGACGACTGGCGAAGAATGAAAAGGACGAAAGGTTGCTCGCTTGTGGCAGGTTGAGGTAGAGAATAGTGGGAGGCTAGGTGGTTGCAAGGTAGAAGGGGTATGTATGAGTAAAGCAACACCTTGAACACGCTGGATTGAGTAAGCTCCGCTCCTGAGCCAGAGCCAGAGCCCAGCCAGCCAGCCATCGTGTGTGTGTGCCCTCGTCGCTCGCTCGCTCGGCCGTGAGAGAGAGATGACGATCGCGCTGGTTGGTTGAGCTCTGGCTGGTTGGTAGCGAGCGAGCCAGGCCAAGCAGCCGGGGGCGCGGGCAGGGGAAAGCGGCGGAGCAGGAAGCAAAAGGGGGAGGGAGGGCAGAGGCAG
>Ga0308160_10005610_pt1 | contig 13019 bp, 13 predicted proteins | sample PhyFR1_FD_201036 | JGI IMG/M metagenome (GOLD analysis project Ga0308160, IMG submission 201036) | Phyllosphere microbial communities from UC Gill Tract Community Farm, Albany, California, United States - DLSLF.R1 | ecosystem: Host-associated > Plants > Phyllosphere > Unclassified | place: USA... | reverse complement strand
GCGACGGATCCCGCCGTCGTCCTCCTCGATGAGCCGATGGCCGGGGTGGCGTCGGGGGACGTCCCGTCCCTCACCGCCATCATCCGGGGGATGCACCGGGACCGTGGCTGCACGGTCATGATGGTCGAGCACCACATGGACGTGGTGCTGGGCCTGGTGGACCGGGTGGCCGTGATGCACCACGGCAGCCTGCTGGCCCTGGACAGCCCCGACGCCGTCATGGCCAACCCCACCGTGCAAAGCGCCTACCTCGGAGAACCAGTATGAGCCCCGCCGCGGACCCCCGCCCCGAAACAACGGGCGCCGAAACCCCGGGCGCCGCCCCAGGCCCCACCACGCCGATCCTCACCGTGAACCGCCTCAGCGCCAAGATCGCCGGCCAACAGGTGGTGGAGGACGTCTCGTTCTCCGTCCCGGCCGCCGGGATCACCGCGCTGCTGGGCCGCAACGGCGTCGGCAAAACCAGCACCATCAAGGCCATCATCGGCCTGCTCGACCGCTCCGGGGCGGTCACGCTCGACGGCGAGCGGATCGACAAGGACCCCACCTACCGGATCATCCAGCGCGGCGTCGGCTACGTCCCCGAGGACCGCGAGGTGTTCTCCAAGCTCACCGTCGCCGAGAACCTCCGCCTGGCCGAACGCGACGCCGCCCCGCGCCGCCAGCTGGTCGAGGAGCTCTTCCCGGACCTGCTGGCCCGCGCCGGCCAGATGGCCGGAACGCTCTCCGGCGGCCAGCAGCAGATGGTCTCGCTGGCCCGCGCCCTGCTGAACACCAACAAGGTCCTGCTGGTCGACGAACCCACCAAGGGCCTGGCCCCCAAGATCGTCGGCGAGGTCGCCGAGACTTTGGCCGAGGCCGCCCGGACCGTGCCGATCCTGCTGGTGGAACAGAACCTCCAGGTGGTCCGCCAGCTCGCCGGGGACGCCGTCGTCCTCTCCGGCGGCCGCGTGGTCCACACCGGGCCGGCGCTCGAGTTCCTCGACGATTCCGCCCTGATCCAGCGCCACCTCGGCGTCTCCAACGACCCGCACCCGGGTGCGGACCAGGCCTCCCACGCTGCCGTGAAAGGCGCCGCCCAGTGAGTACCGTCATCCTCCTGCTCTTCACCGGCCTTGGCCTCGGGGCGCTGTACTTCCTCGTCGCCGCCGGCCTGTCGCTGATCTACGGCCTGATGGGCGTGCTCAACTTCGCCCACGGGGCCTTCCTGACTCTCGGCGCCTTCACCGGCTGGGAGATCGCCCGCCGTGCCGGGTCCGACAACTGGGGGATCTTTCTGGTCTCCCTGCTGATCGGTGCCGCCGCCGGCGCCGCGTTCGCGGCCTTCACCGAGTTCGTCCTGATCCGCCGCCTCTACCAGCGCCACATCGAACAGGTCCTGGTCACCCTGGGCCTCTCGCTGGCCACCGTCGCCCTGTTCGACGGCATCTGGGGGACCGACCCGGTCTTCATCCAGGGACCGGCGTGGTTCAAGGACACCACCGACATCCTGGGTGCCCGCGTCCCCAACGACCGGTTCGTCTGCATCCTCGCGGCGGTCGTGGTGCTGCTGGCCCTGGTCTTCTTCCTGAAGAAGACCCGCTACGGCATGATCATCCGCGCCGGGGTCGAGAACCGCTCCATGGTCACCGCCCTGGGCATCGACGTCCGCAAGGCGTTCACCCTGGTCTTCACCATCGGCGGCGCCGCGGCCGGACTGGGCGGCGTCCTCGCCTCGCACTACTTCGGCTACGTCTCGCCGATGCTCGGCGGCTCGCTGCTGATCTTCGCCTTCATCGTTACGGTGATCGGCGGGCTCGGCTCGCTGACCGGCGCGGCCATCGCCGCCGTCGCCGTCGCCGTCCTCCAGCAGTTCGCCAACTTCTACCTCGGCGGCACCGGCGACTTCGTCGTGGTGCTGGCCCTCGGCGTCGTACTGCTCGTCCGCCCCACCGGCCTGCTTGGGAGAACCGCATGACCACCACCGGCAGCAACACCGAGACCACCACCGGCGGCGACGCCGGGACCCCCGCCGGGACCGGCGCAGTCCGACGGTCCCGCCGCCAAGGCTCCACCCACGACGACGGCGCACCCACCACCGGCACGCCCGGCACCGGCCCCGGCAGGGGAAGCCGCCGCGTCACCGGCCGCCGGATTGCCGGCTGGGCCGCGGGCCTGGCCGGGGTGCTCCTCCTGGTCCTCCTGCCGCTGCTCAACCTGTCCCTCCCCGGGATCCTGCCCGGTCCCAGCTACACCCCGGGATCGCTGCAGCTACTGGCTATGAGCATGCTGATGGCCGCGGCAGCCCTGACCTACCACCTGCTCCTCGGCGTCGCGGGGCTGCTCTCCTTCGGCCACGCCCTCTACTTCGGCGCCGGCGTCTACGGGCTCGCGATCATCCTGAAGAACCTGGAGATCCCGCTGCTGCCGGCCATGGGGCTGACCCTGCTGATCGTGATCGTGCTGGCGCACGTGGTGGGCAGCATCAGCCTCCGCGTCGGCGGCATCCCCTTCGCCATGGTCACCCTCGCCTTCGCCCAGGCCGGCTCGGTAATCGTCGGCCGCAACCCGGACGGCCGGACCGGCGGCGACGAGGGCCTGACCCTGCGCACCGACAACCTGCCCGAGGCCCTGGTGGGCGTGGTGAACACCCGGAACCTCTACTGGCTGGCACTGGCCGTGCTGGTGGTTGTCTTCGTCATCGTCGCCTGGGTGCAGTCCTCCCGGGCGGGCCACACCGCCGCCGCGGTCCGCGAGAACGAACTCCGGGTCCGCGTCCTGGGCCTGCAGCCGTACCTGGTGAAACTGCTGATCTTCGTGGTCTCCGCGATGCTGGTGGGCGTGATCGGCATGGTGTTCCTGCTGCTGCAAAGCGGCGCCGTGCCCCGGGCCATCTCCTCGGACCTGACCATCACTCTGCTGGTCATGGTGGTGCTCGGCGGCGTGGGCTCGCGCTGGGGCGCCGTGATCGGCGGCGTCTTTTACACCATCCTGGACCAGCGACTCACCGCGCTGGCCAACTCCGAGGCCGTCAAGGGCCTTCCGGACATCCTGCGGGTACCGTTGTCTGAGCCGCTGTTCATCCTCGGCACGCTGTTCATCCTGGTGGTGCTCTTCCTCCCGGGTGGCATCGCCGGGACCGCCGAGCGGCTGGCGCAACGGCGCCGCGGCCGGGCCGGCAGCGGCACCACCGAGACGCCGCGGGAAATCCTGAAGGACGCAGCATGACCACCGACACGGCTTCCGCCCCGGTCCCCATCGCAGGCTCCGTTCGCGGGGACGGGCTCCACACCCTGGGCCGCTGGACCACGGACCGCAGCCACGCCACCCCGCACCGGGTCGCGATCGATGACCGGGGCTGCGCCCTGACCTACCTCGAACTGGAACGCCGCGCCGCTGCCCTGGCCGAGGGGTTCCGAACCGCCGGGTACCGGGTGGGGGACCGGGTGGCGAGCCTCACCGGCAACAGCACCGACCACGTGGTGGCATTCTTCGCCTGCGCCAAGGCCGGCCTGGTGCTGGTGCCCCTGTCCTGGCGGCTCTCGCCTCGGGAACTGGCCGCGCAGCTGGAACTCGCGGAGCCGCACCTGCTGCTCGTCGAGGCGGACCTGGACTCCCTGGGTGCCGCCGCCTGCGCCCTGCTCCCGCACCGGCCACGGACCGCGGCACTGGGCCCGGGCGGGGTGGAGAAGTCCGTCCCGCCGCCCACCAGGGTCACCCCCGCGCCGGCGGAGCTCCCGCAGCGGGCCGTGCAGGACGACGACGCCCTGCTGATGATCTTCACCTCCGGCACCGAGGGGCCCAGCAAGGCCGCCGTGCTGACCCACGCCAACTGCTTCTGGAACAACCTCTCGCTCTCCCGCACCCTGGACATGGGCAGCAGCGACGTGGTCCTGGCCGTCCTCCCTCAGTTCCACGTGGGCGGCTGGAACATCCAGCCGCTGCTGGCCTGGTGGGTGGGGGCCACGGTGGTGCTGGAACGCGGCTTCGACCCCGGCCGGGTGCTGCAGCTGATCGCCGAACGCGGCGTCACCATGCTCATGGGCGTGCCCACCCAATACCTGATGCTCGCCGAGCACCCCGACTTCGCCGCGGCGGAACTCGACGGCCTCCGGCACGCCGTCGTCGGCGGGGCTCCCATGCCCGCGCCGCTGCTGCGGATCTGGCACCGCAAGGGCGTGGCGCTGAGCCAGGGCTACGGCCTCACCGAGGCGTCCCCGAACGTGCTCTGCCTGCCGAACCAGGACGCCGAACGGATGATCGGCTACTCCGGCAAGCCCTACCCTCACGTCGAGGTGGCGGTCGCCGATCCCGCCACCGGAGAGGTCCTCGACGGCGCGGCCGCCGGCGAACTCCTGGTGGGCGGCCCCGGCGTCTTCGCCGGCTACTTCCGCGACCCGGCCGCGACGGCGGCGGTCCTCGCCGACGGCTGGCTGCGCACCGGTGACCTTGTCGAGCGCGACGCCGACGGGTACATCAAGGTGGTGGACCGGCTCAAGGACATCTTCATCTCCGGAGGCGAGAACGTCTCTCCCTCCGAGGTGGAGGCCGTCCTCCTGGCCCACCCGGCGGTGGCGCAGGCCGCCGTCGTCGGCGTCGAGGATCCGCGCTGGGGCGAGACCGGGCAGGCGTTCGTGGTGGTCCGGCCCGGCATGGCCACCGACGAGCAGGACCTGCTGGACCACTGCGCCGCCCAGCTGGCCCGCTTCAAGGTCCCGTCCCGGGTGGAACAGGTCGCCGGGCTGCCGCGCACGGCGCTGAACAAGGTGCTGCGCGCCCGGCTCCGGCAGGAACTCGCCGCCCGTCACTCCGACGGCGCCGCCCCGACCACCCCATCGACGACCACCGCATCAACCACCGGAGGCCGGCCATGAGCACCGCACCCCGCACCGCCCGCGGCACCCGCACCCGCGCCAAGCTGCTCGAGGCCGCCGAGGCCGTCTTCGCTTCGGTGGGCTACCACGACGCCTCGATCGTCAAGATCACCGAGGCCGCCGGCGTCGGACTCGGGACCTTCTACCTCTACTTCGACGGCAAGCAGACGATTTTCGACGAGGTGGTGGAGGACCTCAACCGCCGGGTCCGGCACGCCATGACCGACGCCGCCCGCAGCGCCGGCAACCGGATCGACGCCGAACGGGCCGGCTTCCGGGCCTTTTTCCGCTTCACCGCCGAGCACCCCGCGCTCTACCGGATCATCCGCCAGGCCGAGTTCGTCTCGCCCGGCGCCCTCCGCCTGCACTACACCCGCATCGTCAACGGCTACATCGAGGGCCTGAAGTCAGCCCAGCTCGCGGGGGAGGTCCGGGACATGGACCCCACCGTCGCGGCCTGGGCCCTGATGGGCATCGGCGAGCTGATCGGCATGCGCTGGGTGCTCTGGGACGAGGAAGGCGCCGAACCGGCCGCCGGCGCCCGCCCCGAGATTCCCGAGCACGTCTTCGAGGAAATGATGCAGTTCATCGAACGCGGGCTGGCCCCGGACCCCGGCCTGCCCGCCCCCACTACCGCCGCGAACCCCACCCCGCCCCAGGAAGGGACGAACCCATGACCCAGACCACCAGCCAGCAGACCTACCGGACCGTCGAGGTCCCCGTGCGCGGCGGCACCCTGCACACCGCCATCTGGGGCCCGGAGGACAGCTCCGATGCCCCGACCATCCTCGCCGTCCACGGAGTCACCGCCTCGCACAAGTGCTGGGCCTATCTGGCCGAGGCGTTGCCCGACGTGCGGATCATCGCCCCGGACCTGCGCGGCCGCGGCCGCAGCAACGCCCTGCCCGCCCCGTACGGCATGACCTCGCACGCTGAAGACCTCACCGCCGTGCTGGCCGAACTCGCTCCCGGCCCCGTCGTCGTGGTGGGGCACTCCATGGGCGGTTTCGCCTCCGTGGTCCTCTCGGACCTGTCCCCGGAGCGGGTCCGGTCCCTGGTGCTGGTGGACGGCGGGCTGCCGCTGCAGGTCCCGGAGGGGCTCTCCGACGCCGAGATCGTCTCCTCCATCCTGGGTCCGGCGGCGGAGCGGCTCAACGCCACCTTCCCCAGCCGCGAGGTCTACCGCTCCTTTTGGCGCAAGCACCCGGCCTTCGCCTCCGACTGGGGTCCGTTCGTGGACGACTACGTGGATTACGACCTCACCGGCGAAGCCCCGGAGCTGAAGCCGGCCACCCGGTACGAGGCGATGGCGGAGGACACCGCGGACCTGCACCGGGGCTCCTCGCTGCTGAAGGCCCTCGCGGACCTCACGGTGTCGACCCAGGTGCTGCGGGCGCCGCGCGGGCTGCTGAACGAACCCGCCGGCCTGTACGCGCCGGGCTACCTTGAGACCTGGGCGGAGAAGCTGCCGTCCCTGCAGGTCCGGGACGTGCCGGACGTAAACCACTACACGATCATCATGGGCGAACGGGGCGCGGCTGCCGTGGCGGACACCGTCCGGGCCGCCCTCGCCGGGGAGTAGTTTCCCGGCGGGTTCCTAGCCGCCGGCGAACGGCGGCAGGACGTCGACGACGTCGTCGGGGGCCAGCGCCGTGGCGCGGTCCCGGACGGCCACCTCGTTGAGCAGGAAGCTGGAGCGGGACAGCAGCCGGGCCAGCGGGGGAGTGCCGGCGGGCGGGACGGGACGGTCGACGGCGAGCACGGCTTCGAGCAGGCCGGCGACGTCGGCGCCCTCGGGCAGCTGGAAGGTTTCCTCGTCGACGCCGGCGGCGGCGCGCGCGGCAGCGAAGTAGCGAACGATCACGGGTGGGTCAGCCTCCGATGGCGCTCATGCTGCGGTCCGGCTGGACGAAGTCGGGGGCGTCGAGGCCCACGTGGTCCATGCCGTGGGCCTTGGGCTTGGCCCACATGGCCTCCTGCCAGCGTTCGGCGAGCTGTTCGTCGGTGGCGCCGCCGCGCAGCAGGTCAAGCAGGTCCGTCTCCTCGTGCGAGAAGAGGCAGCTCATGATCTTGCCCTCGGCGGTGATCCGGGTGCGCCGGCAGTCCGCGCAGAACGGCTCGGTGACCGAGGCGATGATGCCCACGGTGCCCAGGACCGGGCCCTCCGCGGTGTCCGTGCCGGGGACCCTCGCGCGGACCTCGAAGCGTTCGGCCGGGGCGCCGTCGCGTTCCCGAGGGTCGGCGGACAGGACATAGTCCACGGACAGCAGGTCCCGGATCTCGGCGGCGGTGATCATGTTCCGGCGGGTCCAGCCGTGGTCCGCGTCGAGGGGCATCTGTTCGATGAACCGGAGTTCGTAGCCGCGGCCCAGCGCCCAGGCCAGCAGGGAGGGGGCTTCGGCGTCGTTGATGCCGCGCATCAGCACCGCGTTCAGTTTCACCGGTCCCAGGCCCGCGGCCCAGGCGGCGTCGACGCCGGCGAGCACCTTGTTCAGGAACGGCCGCCGGGTCAGCTGGGTGAAGGTTTCCTCGTGCAGCGAGTCCAGCGAGACGTTGATCCGGGTCAGGCCGGCGTCCTTCAACGGCTGGGCCTTCTTGTCGAGGCCGACGGCGTTGGTGGTCATGGAGATGGGCAGGTCCGGGTGCGCGTGGCGGAGGGCGGCGATGATCTCCAGCAGGTCCGCGCGGACCAGGGGTTCGCCGCCGGTGAGCCGGAGTTCGCGGACGCCCAGGCTGTCCACACCGATCCGGACGATCCGGACGATTTCCTCTGCGCTCATGACGGCCGCCTTGGACAGCCATTCGAGGCCCTCGGCGGGCATGCAGTAGGTGCAGCGGAGGTTGCACTTGTCCGTCAGCGACAGGCGCATATCGGTGGCGACGCGGCCGTAGCGGTCCACCAGGCCCGCGGGCAGCCCGGCCGGGCGTCCGGCAGGCTGCGGCGCCTGCCGACCGGTGCCGCCCTCCGGGCGGGGCTGGGGCATGCCAAGCTGAACAGTCATAGTGTCAGGCTACGCCACCTGCGCCGGGGCATCACCGCCCGGCCGCCGCGACCTGCCGGGAACCCACGCGGCGAACCCTGCAGGGAACCCACACCGTGAATTCGGACAGCGAATCTATGCTGGGAGGATGAAGACCCCGCAGCAGCCGTTGGCACAGCGACCGGGCACGTCCGGGCCGGAGTTCGTGGGCCCGCGCGTGTCCCGCTGGGCGGCTGCCTCCGGGCTGGCTGCGGTAGGTGCCGGCGTGGCCGCCGGGGAGCTCGCGGCCGGGTTGCTGAGCCCCTCGGTCTCGCCCGTGACCGCGGTGGGCGGCGCCGTGATCGACGCCGTCCCGCCCGGCGTCAAGGAATGGGCCATCTCCCTGTTCGGCACCGCCGACAAGCTCGCCCTGCTCACCGGCATGGGCCTGGCGATCGCCGTGCTGGCCGCCGTCGCCGGGGTCCTGGAACTGCGCCGACGCTTCGCCGGGGCCGCCGTCGTTGCGGTGTTCGGCCTCGCCGGACTCGCCGCGGTGCTGGGCCGGCCGGAGGCGGACGGGGCTGCCGTGCCCGCCCCGCTCCTGGCCGCCGCCGTGGCCGTCGTGCTGCTGCGCTGGCTGATCGGCGCCCTCCGTGACTGGCGGGCGACGGCGGGGGAGACGCGCGGTACGTCAGTGCCGGAGACCTCAGTGCCGGAGACCTCGTCAGTGCCGGAGACCTCAGTGGCGGACGCATCGCCGGCGCCGGACGCAGGGCAGTCTGCGGCCACCCGACGACGGTTCCTCCGCAGCTTCTCCATCACGGCGGGAGTCGCGGCCGTCGGCGGCGTCCTCGCCGGCACGCTCCGCGGCGCCACCGCCGCCGTCACGGGCTACCGCAGCACCCTGGCGCTTCCCGCCCCCGCCTCGGCCGCCCCGCCCGTTCCCGCCGGCGCGGACCAGCAACTGCCCGGCCAGGGCCCGCTCGTGACCCCGGCGGACGACTTCTACCGGATCGATACGGCCCTGCGCGTCCCCGTGGTGGACCCCCGGACCTGGAAACTCACCGTCACCGGGATGGTGGACCGGCCGGTGGAGCTCGATTTCCAGGCGCTGCTCGCCAAACCCCTGATCGAACGGCACATCACCATCGCGTGCGTCTCCAACGAGGTGGGCGGGGACTTGATCGGCAACGCCCGCTGGCTGGGCTGGCCGGTCCGCGAGCTGCTGGCAGAGGCCGGCCCGCAACAGGGCGCGGACATGGTGCTCTCCCGCAGCGTGGACGGCTGGACCGCCGGATCGCCGCTGGAGGCCCTCACAGACAACCGGGACGCGATCCTGGCCATCGGCATGAACGGCGCCCCGCTGCCGCTGGAACACGGCTTCCCGGTGCGCCTGGTGGTCCCCGGCCTCTACGGCTACGTCTCGGCCACCAAGTGGCTCACCGAGCTGAAGGTCACCCGCTTCGCCGCCGATGAGGGCTACTGGACCCCGCGCGGCTGGAGCGAGCGGGGCCCGATCAAGACCTCGTCCCGGATCGACGTGCCGCGCGCAGGCCGGAAGGTCCCGGCCGGGACGGTGACCTTCGGCGGGGTGGCCTGGGCCCAGCATAGGGGGATCCGCGGCGTGGAGGTGCGGGTGAACCGCGGCGACTGGAAGGCCGCCGAGCTGGCGCCCGGCATCTCTGCTGACACCTGGCGGCAATGGAAACTGTCCCTGCCGCTGGGGCCGGGCAGCTACGAGGTGCAGGTCCGCGCCACGGACGCCACCGGAGCCGTCCAAGTGGAGGCGCAGGCCCCAGTCGCGCCGGACGGAGCCACCGGATACCACACGGTTACAGTTGACGTGACCTCCTAGCCGGAGCGCCGCCAGACCCCTGCCACACCGGAACCCCAGTCCGCCGAACCGAAGGACACGTACCCATGCACTCCCGACCCCAGCCCGCCGCGGCGGGACCGGCCAGCGTCGAGGCGCACCGGGACAAGGTCCGCGCACTGCTGGCAGGCCTCGCCGTCCGCACCGGCACCGTGCCGCTGGCCGACGCGCTGGGCCGCGGCCTGGCCCGCGACATCACCGCGCCGCTGGACCTCCCGCCGTTCGCCAACTCGCAGATGGACGGATACGCGGTGCGCAGCGCGGACCTGGCCGAGGGCGGAGCCGAGCTGCGCGTCACTGAGCCGGTGCCCGCGGGCGCCCAACCCGCCGCCCTGGCCGCCGGGACCGCGGCTCCGATCATGACCGGGGCGATGATCCCGCCGGGCGCGGACGCCGTCGTACCGATCGAAGCGGCCGAGCCGGACGTCTTCCCCGAACCGGGCAGCCCTGCCACCGTCCGGCTGCCCGGCACGGCCGCGGGAAGCTACGTCCGCGCCGCCGGCAGCGACATCGCCGCCGGCACCCGGGCACTGGCCGCCGGCACCTACCTGGGACCCGGGCAGCTGGGACTGCTCGCCGCCCTGGGCCTCGCCGAGGCGCCGGTGCACGCCGCCCCGACCGTGCTGCTGGTCACCACCGGCGACGAGGTGGTGGCACCGGGCGACCCGCTGGAGGCCGGCAAGATCTACGACGCCAACTCCACCCTGCTCGACTCCGGGCTGCGGCAGGCCGGCCTGACGGTCACCCGCGCCGGCATCACCGCGGACGACCCGGACGCCCTCGAGCGGCTGCTGCGCGACCACGCGCCCGCGGTGGACCTCATCATCACCACCGGCGGCGTCAGCAAGGGCGCCTACGAGGTGGTCCGGCAGGCCCTGGAGGGCCACGGCGTCGAATTCGGTTCCGTCGCCATGCAGCCGGGCGGACCCCAGGGGCTGGGCACCTTCGACGGCGTCCCGGTGCTGTGCTTCCCCGGCAACCCGGTCAGCTGCCTGGTCTCCTTCGAGATGTTCCTCCGTCCAGTCCTCACCGGGCTGCTCGGCAGCCCCGCACCCCGGACCGCCGTCCGCGCCCGGCTGGCCGCACCGCTGACCTCGCCCGCTGCCAAGCACCAGGTCCGGCGGGGCACCCTCACACCGGACGGCACCGTGCACCTGGAGGGCGGCGCAGGCTCACACCTGGTGCACGCCCTGGCCCTGTCCAACGCCCTGGTGCACGTCCCGGCCGGTACCGCGGACCTCGCCGCCGGCGATGAGGTGGAAGTATGGGTGCTGTGAACGACGCAGAACTCTCCCCGCCCGCGCTGACCCATCTCCGCCGGGACGGCACCGCCCAGATGGTCGATGTCTCCTCCAAGGCCGAGACCACCCGCGAGGCCACCGCCACCGCCACCGTGCACAGCACCGCGGAGGTCCTCGCGCTCCTGGGTTCCGGGGACCTGCCCAAGGGCGACGCGCTCGCCGTCGCCCGGGTCGCCGGCATCATGGCCGCCAAGAAGACTCCGGAGCTGATCCCGCTGTGCCACCCGCTGCCCATCAGCAAGGTCACGGTGGACTTTGAGCTCGGCACGGACACCGTCACCGTCTTCGCCACCGTGAAGACCCGCGGCGTGACCGGGGTGGAAATGGAGGCCCTCTCCGCGGTCTCGGTCGCCGCCCTGAGCGTCTACGACATGATCAAGGCCGTCGACAAGCACGCCGTGCTGAACGACATCAAGGTCCTGGCCAAGAGCGGCGGCAAGAGCGGGGACTGGACCCTGTGAGCAGCCACGAATCCCACCAGCACCCCGAACCTCACATCCACGGGGAACCCCACACGCACGGGGAGCCCCACACCCACGGCGAAGTGACCGGCCGGAAGGCCGGCATCGTGATCGCCTCCACCCGCGCCGCGGCCGGAGTCTACGAGGACCTCACCGGCCCCGTCATCGCGGACTGGCTCACCGAGCACGGCTTCGAGACATACCCGCCCATGGTGGTGCCCGACGGCGAACCCGTCGGCGCCGCCCTGCGCGCCCTGCTCAGCCAGCGCCCCTCGGTGATCATCACCAGCGGGGGCACCGGCCTCAGCCCCACCGACGCCACCCCGGAACAGACTCTGCCGCTGCTGGACCGCGAGATCCCCGGCATCATGGAGGGGCTCCGGACCGTCGGCGCCGCCAAGACACCCACCGCGCTGCTCAGCCGCGGCCACGCCGGCGCCGCGGGCACCACCTTCATCGTCAATCTGCCCGGATCGCCCAAGGGCGTGATGGATGGCCTCGGCGTCCTCGACCCGATCCTCGGCCACCTCTGCGACCAGCTGGAAGGCACCCATGGGCACTGACGCCACCAACCCCAACGCCACCACAGCCGACAGCGCCACTTCTGACGCCACCGGCGGCGGCGCCTCCTTCGACATCGTCCACGCGGTCCTCAGCGCCGAGCCCATCTCCGTCGACCAGGCCATCGCCGCCGTGGAGTCGGACACGGCCGGCGCGGTGGTCAGCTTCAGCGGCGTCGTGCGCAACCACGACGGCGGCAAGCCGGTGGACCGGCTGAGCTACAGCGCGCACCCCACCGCCCACCAGGTGATGGCCGACGTCGTCGCCGGGCTCGTCGCCGAGCACGCGGCCGCCGGCACGGACTCCAAGCCGGTCCGGATCTGGGCCGCGCACCGCACCGGCATGTTGGAAATCGGCGACCCGGCCCTGGTCTGCGCCGTTTCCGCCGCGCACCGCGGGCAGGCCTTCGCCGTCTGCTCGGAACTGGTGGACCGGATCAAGGAACAGGTGCCGATCTGGAAGGAACAGTTCTTCAGCGACGGCACCGTCGAATGGGTGGGGGCGGGGGAGTAGCGCCTCCCGCGGCTTGTGCCCCCGTCACGTGGGGCCGCCGGTCCGGGGGTAACGGTTCCGGGCGGTCATCGCCCCGGCGGTAGGGTTGATGGCATGACCGAACAACTCGCCGTCGCCGTCCTGGGCGCCAACGGACGCATGGGCGCGGAGGCCGTCAAGGCCATCGACGCCGCCGAAGACCTCACCCTCGTCGCGGCCCTGGGCCGGGGCGACTCCCTCGAGACCCTCACGGAGGCCGGCGCGCAGGTCGTCGTCGACCTGACCGTTCCCGAGAGCACCGAGGCCAACGTCCGCTTCGCCGTCGAGAACGGGATGCACGCCGTTGTCGGCACCACCGGCTGGGACGCCGGGCGCCTGGAGCGGCTCACCTCCCTCCTCGCCGGCCGGCCGGAGACCGGGGTGCTGATCGCCCCCAACTTCGCGCTGGGCTCGGTCCTGGCCTCCGCCTTCGCCGCCAAGGCCTCCCGCTACTTTGAATCGGTCGAGATCATCGAACT
>Ga0308160_10005609_pt1 | contig 13020 bp, 19 predicted proteins | sample PhyFR1_FD_201036 | JGI IMG/M metagenome (GOLD analysis project Ga0308160, IMG submission 201036) | Phyllosphere microbial communities from UC Gill Tract Community Farm, Albany, California, United States - DLSLF.R1 | ecosystem: Host-associated > Plants > Phyllosphere > Unclassified | place: USA... | reverse complement strand
CATAATTCATAGCTTCAAACTCCACCCCACCCGTAGCTCCACCAGGCGCAACAGGTCTCTCCACACTCTTCTCATCCACTTGATCAAGTGCCCATAACGTATTTGAACCATGGCACATGATCCAGAAATAATCTCGGCAGATATCACTCAACTCCCCAACCCAGGCCTTGAACACTTTGGGGCGGTGAATACCGGTAATGAAAGAATGTTGTTCCAATGTAGGATCGGGGATCTCAGGCGTGAGAAGACCCCTGATATCATCCGTTGCATTCACCAATCTGCGATCGGGGCCAGCCCCTGCGAAAGGAGATGAATCGAATCGGACTGAAGTCGGCCTCGAGCCTGGTTGTCGTGCCGAGGGAGTAGATGATGGGGAGGGGAAGAGGTCGAATAGGTATAGCCAGAGTTCCACCATTAACTGCCTTGGTGCTAGATCACCTGGTTTCTTCTCCGAAAAGAGGAGAGAGGAGAGGGCGGGGAATGGTTTTGGGTAATGGAGTCGAAGAGCGGACTTTCCAATCTCGGTGGTGGTGAGTGCTTTGATACATCTCAGTAGTTCATAGAGCATCTTGTCGTCGTGCTGTTCTTCCCTGTTCATCAGCCCAGCTCACGTGTGCCAAGAATAGATGGGACGTACCTCCACTCGATATCCAGAAGATCCTGTAGTCTTGCCAGTACAAGCTCGTACCCTCCCTTGTCCAAGAATGCCTGAACCCATCCAGTGGATTCATGCCTCAACAGCATCCTCAATTTCTTCATCCTGTCCACCTCCATCCTGACGTCCGTCCCTTTGTAGCTCTGCAGCCAGGTAATGAAGCTATCAGGCTGTTCCATTGATATCCCCAACCCTTTACCTGAAGAGGACGAAGCGAATACACCCGACATTGGCCTTGGGGAGTTCGTAGGTCGACTACTGGTGGATGTACGGGGCATATCGAATGATTGTCCACGTGTGGACGTGGGTAGAGGAGGGGATAATGGTGATTTGACAATAATGAACTCGTCTCCTCCGACATTATAAGTCTGGCCGACGGTAATTTCCTGTTTGATAGATTGTGACGACTTGACATTACGCAGTAAAGGAGTCGACATTCTCTTTTTCACTTTGGGTGATTGGGGAACTGGTAAACCGAGGGAATTGAGGATATTCGGATTGGAGTTGGTAGAAGAGACGAGAATCGACGATTTCACATCAAGGGATACCGTTTGGAACTTTTCTCGTACAGAATCGGCGACTTGGAGGTTATCGAGTAATTGATGGAATTGAGCATCTACATCTCCTGAATCGAATGTCGACGCGTTGCTTCCTTTGGGAGTTTCGAGGTATGTATCCCTACTGGATCCCCTGGAGATGTTATGTCGTGTTGAATCTCGTAGACTCGCATCGCTGGGACTAGAGTTATTAGAAGATGGATGAGGTCGACCGTTAGGAGGTGGTCGGTGGGTAGATCGAGGAGGAGGCATCGACATTCGTTGAGGAGATTGTTGGTGTGCGAAGTTGGGGTGAGGATGAGGGTTTGGTAGATGATGTCGTGTCGATTGATATTGAGATGATGAAGGGTAATGATTTCGTGTTGATTGTGATTGCTGTTGTTGTTGTTGTTGTTGTTTATTCGTAGTCATCGTCGCGTCTGCGCGTACGGGCATTCCAAGCGGTATGACCGGTGGACCCCTTACGTTTGTAGTAGATTGACGAGGAACTGTAGTCATGTCGTCGTTGTATGGATATGATATGATATATGGGTGTAAATGAATTGACTTGTTTACTATATGTGTGTCGCGTTGAATGACTTCTGACGATGACGGCGGAACCAGATTTTGATTTTCAGGGATTCATTATCTTGAAAGACAATTTGTTGATTGTCTTTGGTCGTAGAGTCATAGGTCGTGAAGAGGTGGTTTGTACCGTCTGTCGTATCGGAGCCAGCTTCGAGCAGAGCCGTACTCTCATTCTCCCCACCACTAATCATCATGAATCGCCTCTTTGGTACCACTTCTACGTGTCTGATGACCCCGTTCGCCCTTTGTCTGGAACGTCAGAACTACTCAAACAGCAGGTATCGCTACTTACCCGTCCTTAACCCGGCATTCCCTCCCTTCCTATCGAAGTGGACCTGGAGGTACCGTCTTCTCACCCTATCTGGACCCGACTGGACCACCGATGGGTGTGGGCGGTGGGGTCGAATACCAGGTTTGAGCTGGCTGAGGTGGTACTGCAGCGGGGATAGTGGGAAGGTGGTTGGCTGCCACCACGGGGAGGAAGTTATGGGGTGCTAATGTGAGAAGGGGACCAAGCTGCGTAGGTACCCAGACCATTAGTGGTGCATAGCCATGGGTGGCGGTGAACTGGGCAATCTGTCCAACAAGGATGTTGTTGGGCATCTGAGCAAATCCAAACGCAGGATGGACCGGGTTTCCATTAGCAGCAGAAGTAGACACTGCATGAGCCATAGATGGCGCGACTGCTGGAACGAATACAGCGGCGACAGGTGGGGGCCCAGATGATGGCAATTGGGCATGGGCGAGCTTAGGCGCACCTGGAGGAGTCGAGAAGGGGGGGAGGGGTCCTTGATCTTGGTCTGACATCGTATAAAGGTTGGGCGAAGTTAGTATACGTGAGTGAGTAGACCTTGGGTATAAGTGCAAAGAAACTTCCAGAGGCTATGACGCGATGTTGTTACTATCTGATTTGACTCGGGAGAACGTCACTGAGACCAGCTACAATGTGTATATTGACATTATGGTAGAGATGTCGGTATCAAGCTAGCGGCACCAGCCGGCGGAAGACTAGGCTAGGATACGTACTTGCATGGTCATTACCTCAATTCCTGTGGTCTTGACAAGGCGTTGATACTCCCCAATGAACGACAATGAAGAAGAGTCAAGAAGCACGCCCTGTTGTTCCTGGTGATTCATAGGAATGTCCTTGGAGAGCGCCAAAAATACACGTCATTTCATACCCCGCGGATAATCTACCGCTCGACATGGTGGAGGTGTAAAGTGGAGGGTGGAGGTTCGGCGAGTGCTCTCTGAACGTATATATAGCTCCTTCTACGCATCCCATCTTTCACCTTCCTTCACGATACTACCCACAAGAGCATTATCATTCATCTCAACTAGACCAATCAGCAAAATGGTCTCTACACTCCCATTCCAAGACCTGAAAGTCACAGCCCCTGGATTCGGGTAAGTCAGCTTCACAAAAGTGAGATATTTCTGATAAGTAGGGCTATGTCGTTCTCCGGTAATTACGGTGAAGCGAACGATGAAGATTCTCTCAAAGTACTAGCCAAGGCCGTCGAACTCGGATGTACATTCTGGGATACAGCCCAAGTATATGGTCAGGGGCATAATGAAACACTCATTGGTCGTTTCCTCTCCGAGAACCCAGGAGCTAGGGAGAAGGTCTTTATTGGATCTAAATGTGGTTTCACCGTATGTTTCCTTTGCCTTATCCATTTGGGGAGAACAGTGAGCTGATTGGGCAGAAAGACTTCAAAGTAACCAACAAGCCTGAACATATTTACGAATCTATCGAAGCGTCCACCAAGCGATTAGGTACCGCTCCGGATCTATACTACTTGCATCGAATCGACCCCAATACACCACTAGAGGAGAGTATCAAGGCTCTTCAAAGTATCAAAGAGAGTGGAAAAACAAAGTATATTGGGTTGAGTGAACCATCAGCAGACACCTTGAGAAAGGCTTGCAAGAGTGAGTACTCATTCATCAACATTACTATCGCATTCAAGGGAGGCTGACGATCAGTCGCCCACATCGATGCCGTCCAGATCGAACTATCAGCCTGGTACACGGACCACGAAGAAGATGGCCTAATCGCAGCCGCAAAGGAGAACAACGTAACAATCGTCGCCTACTCTCCACTCGGAAAAGGAGTCCTCACGGGTGCTATTACCGATAAATCACAAATAACAGCACCAATAATGAAGGACGCCCCTCGGTTTACAGAACATTGGGATCACAATAAACAGCTAGTCGAGAAATTCACTGCGCTAGCGGAGAAGAAGGGATGTTCTCCTGGGCAACTTGCTATTGCATGGGTTTCTGCTCAGGGAGCAATTCCTATTCCGGGTACCAAGTCTATTGGGAGGTTGGAAGAGAACTTTGGGGCTGGGAAAGTGGATCTGAGTGATGAGGAGTTGGCAAGTATTAGGGCGTTGATCAAGGATGTAGGAGCCAAGGGGGATAGGTATGCGCCTCAACATATGGCTATGGTCGGTAGGTAGAAAATGAGTGAATTTGCAGAAGATGTTACATTGTGCAACTCTTGAGAATATACTGATAGGGCCTTTCCACCTAGCCAAAGCGGTCGAGCTGAGTCTATGGAGAGGGTATGCTCTAAGCGTAATTGAATGCAAAGAAACCGACGATAACCGCCAGAAACCGAATATCCCCCACTCTTCTATTTCAGGGACATTCCTCAGAACCGGCGCCGAACAATTCACGAACCGATCATAACCGTCACCTCACACTATATAACTACCTTACACCACAATGCATCGCCATTCTCATCCACAACATGGCTCTCATCTCACTCAAACCAAGCGAATGGGAATACGCCGAGCTCAAGACTCCTCCGCAGGTGGAAGGAGCAGAATGGGTACCTTGTAAACATTTCCCTACGGAGATACACTGGGAATTGTTGGACGCTGGTAAGATCCCTGATTGGAATATTGGACGGGCGGAGCATGATGTTCAATGGGTCTCGAAACGGACTTGGGCGTTTAGAAGTGTGATAGATCTAAGTGGGGTGGATCTGGAGGGGAAGAGGGTGGAAATTGAGTTCGAATCTTTGGATACGTTTGCGACTGTTTACCTCGTGAGTCCTCTTTTCGATCCTTATACTCCCCTTCTTCATCCTCTTCCTACACCTCTAATATCTCCTTACGGGATTAAGCATCATGTACAGAGCAAATTGCTAACGATCAGAATGGTGAAGAGATCTTGAAAGCCGATAATCACTTCCTAACCCATTTCATTCCCCTACCAACATCCACCTTCAAAGAAGTAAACGACCTCCTAATCATATTCCATCCCCCAGAAGAAGTCGCACAAGCTATATCAGACAGACACGGCCCATTCCAAGGTGGATCCGTCAATCTCGGCGCAAAGTTAAGAATGGGAGTTAGGAAAGCTCAATACGGTTTCAGGTGGGATTGGGGACCTGAAGTATGCCAATCCCAACAATAGGTGCTGATGATAGTTATTGACCATGGGCCCTGATCGGGAGACCACTGTGAGGGTGTACGAAAGTAAATTGAAGGAAGTCCAGACCAGTGCTCAAGTGGATGATGAATTGAAGTGTAAACTTGGGGTTGATGTCCAGGTGGATGGTGGAGCGGATGAATGGGAGCTCACCCTCTCCAAGGAGGATGGAACAGTGGTCAGGAAGGAAAGGGCGAGGGGAAAAGTGGTCTGGGATGTAGATGCGGAACTATGGTGGCCTGTTGGAGAAGGTCCCCCAACACGATATACCGTCAAAATCGACCTACTGGACAAGGTACATCCACTCGACGAGGTATCTATCTAGGTCGAAGCTGATGATAGAACGGCTCTGTCATTGATACTCTAATCAGGAAGATCGGGTTCCGGCGGGTGGAGTTAGTCCAAGACCCATTGGAAGGGCAAAAGGGAACATCATTCTATTTCAAGATCAACAACAAGAGGATCTTTATCGGGGGAAGTAATTGGATCCCAATCGATACTGTTCAAGCAAGGGGAACCGAGGCCAAGTTCAGGAGATGGATCGAATTGCTCGTGAGTCCCTCCCCCTTCTCCCCCGATTTCCCTCTTTACATCTTCCTATCTACCTTTCGCTTTCGAGTCCATCTTTCGCCTACTACTCAGGGCTGATGACCAGGTGAAAGGAAATCAGAATATGATCCGAGTATGGGGAGGGGGGTTCTTCGAACCTGATATCTTCTACGACCTATGCGACGAAATGGGTGTTCTAGTATGGCAAGACTGTAAGTTCAGCATTTCCCCACATATCAAACCGATGATAATTGAGCTGAATTTTAGTCATGTTCGCCTGTGGAGTCTATCCCGTCTTCCCAGAGTTTTTGGAAAGCGTCAAGAAAGAAGCGGAATGCAATGTGAAGCGATTGAGGCATCATCCGTCTTTAGCGCTATTCTGCGGGAATAACGAGGACTGTAAGTCTCCACCCCTTCTTCCATTCCCCTTGCTCTTCTCTTCCAACTGCCGCGCTCATCCCGCTTCCCTCTACTCCTTCCAGGATCCACATTGGCCGCAGGCTGACCCACAGACCAACAAGTCCTCCAATGGGATATAGACGATACCACCAAAGACCCCCTCCCCGCTCGAATCATCTACGAACGAATCCTGCCCGACATTGTATACAACCTAACAGACCCAATCATCCCATACTGGCCCGGATCACCCTACGGCGGCGAAGGCTGGGATACAGCAGATGAAACAGTCGGAGATGTACATCAATGGAATGTATGGGCTGGCAGCGAGAGGTCATACCACGATTGGGATATTATGGCTGGTCGATTTATCTCTGAATTCGGAATGCCTTCATTGCCCGATATTAGGACTGTGAAGTATTGGCATGGGGATGATACTTCTGAACGACACCCGCAGTCGAGGATGATGCAACAGCATAATAAAGCGGGGAGTCATGAACGGAGGTTTGCGATTGCGATGAATGAGAACTTCAGGTACACTGGGGATCTGGAATCGTACGTGCCCTCTCCCCTTCTTTTGTTCCTGCCTTTCAGGTTGAAGGTGGAAGCTGATTGCAGATACGTATATCTCACTCAGCTGATGCAATCGGAAGCTGTCGGATCCGCATACTCAACATGGAGACGAAATTGGAAAGGCCCCGGCAAAGAGTACAGCGCCGGAGCTACCGTATGGCAATTGAACGACACCTGGCCAGTCACATCATGGGCTATCGTCGATTACTTCGTACGCCCAATCCCTCAGAGTTGCACATGGAGCTGATAATAGTTCCGACCAAAACCTGCGTATTACTCAATCGCCCGAGCGATGAGACCAGTGACATTAGGTGTTAGGCGAGAAGTATCGAAAAACAGGCCAAATGATCGACCTAGGAACTTTTACGAATACGGTTCCTTCCAATCTCGACAAGTCACACTTTCAATCTGGGCATCCAACTTCAAAGAGGAATCAACCTATACCCTGAAGGTATCAGCATACGATGTAGCTACCGATTGGCGTCTTGACCTTCCCGAGCAAGAGGTCACGCTGGGAGAGAATAGGAGTACGGAATTATGGTCTGGGATATGTCCCGAGCCGCCTGTTGATCAAGCATTCGATAAGACTGCACCGAGCGGGACGGTGGTGGTTCATGCCATGTTGATTTCGAAGGGGGAGGTGATAGCTCGATATACAGATTGGCCTCAGCCTTACAAACTTCTCGATCTCCCTGACCCCAAGTTAAAAGTGGAAGTAGGGGGTGGAGAGATTAGGTTAAACGTGGAGAAACCCGTTAAAGGGGTTTGGCTTTCCGTAGAGGGAGATGATGAAGGTGTTGAGTTTAGCGACAACTCGTTGGATCTCTTCCCTGGGGATGAGGTTGTTGTTAAAACTAAAGGATGGGAGGGGAGGGTAGTGACAGCGGCTAGCTTGCGGAACCCGAAAGCGACCAGAGTGTAATCCAGGCTGGGAGTCGGAGAGTTTGGTAGAATGCGAAATGATGTATCACCTGCTCAAGGATTCCGACTGATGCTGCACAATCCTTACGGAGAGGAGATTACGAGATACATGAGACACATGATTGCAATACACTACTCACTCCACCGTACAAAGCTGAATCAGATGACTCAATGAGCATGCAACCTAGTTTGATCCTTCTTCCCGACATCTTCCTTTTGCCCAACCGACTCCTTGGCTTTCGGGATTTCGACCGTCATTACGATCCGCCCACCGACCTGGTACATCAGCATCTCAAATACCGTGTTGGTAGAGATAACTCACATTTTCAGCAGCATCAAGGACCGGAGCGCCAATCAATACCACTGGCTTCGACTTGTCATAAGTGAGGGAGATGACCTAATCATCAGTCTCGTCCACAAAGTAGGTATGATCGCTTACCCTCTTGGCTTCATCTCGTACTCGCGCCGGGAAATCAGCCTCAACGGTCGGTACCACCCTTGGGTAGGTTCCGGAAACGGGGTTGATCGGCTCATGATCCACGTGTTCTAGAGTGGGCTCCAATCCAGAAACTTTGAGTGCCTTGTAGAGTAAAACATCAGGTTGGGTTGAGTGCCGATCTTCAAGTTCCCCCCCAAGTTGAATAAGGCTTTTTTTGCCAAGTTTAACGGCTGGTCTTGAAAGAATGAAACGAATCTTGAAGTCTTGGGGGGCCCAGGCGATGACGAGCCGAAATGCCTCAACCAAGTCCTTGATGAGTTTGAATCGGGTCGATCTATTGACGTGCTTGACCGGACCGTCGACAAAGACAGGGTACTCGATGACAAAATGGACGTCGTCTCTCCCAGAATCGTGGTGTTGATCGTTGCAGGTGATCTCGATAGTGTACCTTGTTCCCGATGGGTAGTACATCCATCGTGGACGAACATCGGCAGGATCCTGAGACATCCACTGCTTGGACCAATCGAATACCACTTTTCCTTGTTGGGATTTGGCCGTCTTCCGTACGACAATGTCCCCTGTTGCAGACATGACAGGCAAGCCGAGAACGATGGTACCGATACGCGAACCTTTATTCAGGTTAGATCTGAACAATCAGCCTCTTGCACCGATATGAAGGGGTCGGGTAGCTTACGAGACCTCCGTACCGTTCCAGGCTCCGACGGTACATACTCGCAGAGTAGCGTGACTTGTGTCGAGGAAGAGATTGCCTTGCTGTTTTAGTTGTTCTTTGATCACTGCAGTGATCCCGCTGGCCGCGATCAAGTCGGGCTGCAGAGAGAATTGATCGGGCTACATATGTCAGTCAGGCAATGTGAACGAGATATGCTGCTTACCTTCATCTCGCGATATGCCTTTTCTTTTTGGGACGCGTCCCCAAGAGCCATTCTGATAGGAGAGAAATTCACGATATCGTTCCAAACACGAGGTGTGAGACGTCGGAAATCGTAGTGCCGTCTGTAATGTTAGCTCGGGATGATAGTAGATTGCTGAGACTCACTCTTTAGACTCATGAATTTGCGGAGCCTCGCCATCTTCATCGTCCTCCTCGTTGTTGAAGCTTGCATCATGTCCCTTCTCGCAGATGTAAAGCTTTAGATCTTGTCCATCAGGCATGACGATATCACCATCGAAAGTGAATGGCGGAGAGAGGTCGGAGAGGGCTTGCACGACTGGAACAAATTGGTTGAGAGAGAACTCGGCGGGGATAGGGGTCGTATCCACCGTGGTCGAGTCGGCTGTGTCACTGCCGGTGAACTCGGATTGGTCCGAGGTGGAAGATCGCTGAACGACATTGGCATCGTCGTGCTCATCGGGGTCGGTCGTCGTAGCAGAGGTCGAGTGGCTGCCGGGAGACTCGAGTTGATCCGAGATGGTGGATTGCTGGACAGCATTGGAATGAACAGTGTCCTCTTGGTCGATCGTATTAGGGTTGGTAGGGAGAGTACTGTCAGAGTAAGATTCGTCTGAGGTGGGGAGTTGCTGAGCGACATTGGCATTGGCATCGTTATCCTCCTCCTCCTGATCCGAGTGTGTAGAGAGCTCGTGGGGTGCGCCAGACGAATGTGTCGAGCCACTATCGTCAAATTCGAATGGATCCGAGTCGGGAGATCGCTGAACCCCTCCGGTTTGGACAATCGCTCCCACCTGGTCCGAGTGTTGAAGGATTCGTCAACTGCGACCGTTGATCGAGTAGATTTATTTCCGCCAGATTCGATCGGCGCCGAGGCAGCGAGTCGATGAGGTACTTTGGGTTCGTCGACATCTCCCACTCGGTCCCCAAGGTCGAGAGTTCGATGAGTTGAGATCGATAATCTTGAAAGGGGTTGGATTTGTGGGGTAGCAATATCGTCCTGCCCAGCGGGGGTGTCGTCAACGACATTGCCCTCACGTTCAAGGTTCGGAGTTGACGGGTTGGGAGATACGATACTACCCATAGTAGACGATTCGGTCACTGATGCGACCGTACTGGCTCGAGCCCGGGTACCGTCTTTGGGAGGTTGATTGATGTCGGAGTTGGATTTGGAGTTGGGTGACATAGTGACTGGTCGATATGAGAGGTGAGTTGGCGTAGTCGGTGTCAGGACGTATTTGGGGGTATATCGCAGGGCGGGGTTGGTTGATGAACAGGTAATAGAATGGGTAGAGGGAGGTTCGAATAGAATAAAAGCAGGTGGAGCAAGCTCAGACAAGTAATGGGTAGTTGTAGATAAAGTAGAAGACGTTTGGGTGATGTGAGGTGATGAAGTGAGAAGTAAAGAAGATGAAGGGACTCGGGGTGTCGAGTATATATGTATTCGGGATGGACATCATGGTCCGATTGAGACGGGGCTGGGGTTGGTTGAATGATAGTTGATTGAATGGTCGACCGACTGGTCGTCACTCAACATTCTACCCGGTAAATATCGTCATTTTGAGTGTGTCGCTCAGCGAGAGCTTGGTGGACTCTGATCCATTGAATGCTAGATTCACTCGGAGCGAACGAATACATCAGGAAGATAGATGATGAACAGAGAGGATGATCTGTATATAAGCTCATGTCCCGATTTTAGGAAGATTACGCACCCAGTAGCTAAATCACCCTACTTGATCCCATACCCATGTTCAAACAGCACAAACACCTCTTCCAACGATAGACTATCATTAGCTCTACTACCTTCATTCGTGCAAACGAGGAACTCACCCAGAAGTCTCGGGATAACAGATACAACAGAATACCCAACTCCCAACGCAGAAGATTGCGTAGATCCCAAATGCTCCTGCTGGTGAAGCGATCCTCATAAGACTCAGGAAAGTAGCTCCCACAATGAGATTTGACGACCTAATATTAGCTACTCATCGAGACAGGGGTAAGTAGACGAAGAGTGAAGAGAGAATGACATACCAGTTCACGGCAGTACATATGCTAGTTCCCACCCCCCTGACCTCTAACCTGAACAACTCGCCTTGCTGCCACGGGATGTTTCCCGCACCCAGTGCGTAGCCTGCTACGAATAGTAGCATCGATACCAAGACGAATGAAGCGAGGGTCGGGGAATATGGTTGAGGTGGGTTGGGGAGGAGTATGCCGCCTGTTGGGATCGTTAGGCCTATTTGTCAGCTTTCATCCGAGGACATGGTGAGCTTACGGTGGAAGAATATAGACGCCAGTAAAAGAGCAATAGCCATGATGGGTATGGTATACAGCATAGTCCTCCGCCTGCCAAAGGGATCAACGATCTATCATCAGCTAAATCCTATTTATCCCAATATCGACTCACTTGGAGAGCAACGAGAGTAAACCCAAAATTGACCAGCGCGATCAACAATCCCACAGCAGTTGCATTCCGATATCCTAGGGCTGCGAAGATGGAAGCAGAGTAATACATGAGGGTATTGAATCCGCAAAGCTGCTGAGTACCTTGTAAACCTGCTCCTACCACTGTTCATCAGATCCTGTCCTCAATAATAAATAAGAGGGACTGACCTAGGGCACGACGATTCGGTCCGATATATAATAGTCGGTTCAATTTCTGCCTTATTGAAGCTTGTCCAAGGGTGCTGTCGATTTGTACTGATTCTACCATCTCATCCACCTTTCTCTCCAACTGCGAGGGAGGGGCTGATGGGTATATCCGTTCCAATACCCTACGAGCCGTATCAGGCTGTCCGCGAAGTATCAACACCCGTGCTACATGTCAGCAAGGTCGATCTGATGGTGAGTGGACATACGAGATTCCGGGAGTAGGTGCAGAGTCGATAATTGCAATATCCCTGGTAAGGCTCCTAAGCCGACCATCCACCTCCATCCGTTTGGGACATGCTCTAGCGTCGCTCCGATTGCTACACCCATCAGCTCAGATCATGTACGATGGGTTGTAGGCGTACCATAGGCGACCACCTGGCCTAATGTGATAGCTACGCAGTTGATAGTGACCAATCTCCCCCTCAATGCCGCTGGGCTCAGTTCTCCAATGTAGAGCGGGACTATACATGAAGCTGACCCGACTGCAAGACCGACGATAAACCGACCTGCTGTCATACTAGATACAGTATGGCTTGCCTAGCCATTAGCTCACTCATTTCAGATTCAAAGACGACATACCGCCTGCCATAACGCGCCTAGCACAAACACCGCCCCAGCAATCCCGATAAATCCCTTCCTTCCCAGACTATCACTGACCGCACCTGATACCAGACCTCCGATCAAAGCGCCGAGTGTCGTGGCGGAGGTGATCAATTCCTGATATTAGCTGAATAAGAGGTCTTGGGCGTACCTTCTCCACATCTCCTAGCGGTCTTCCCAGGTCAGACCCGATGACTACCAGAGTTCCTGATATAACACCAGTATCATAGCCTGGACGTCAGCTATGCTAAAAAGAAATCATTAAAAGCTAGCTTACCAAAGAGCAACCCGGAGATAGCGGCACATCCGACTAGGAGGACAACGAATCTCGTGATTCTGGCCTTAGCTCTAGCTCAAACCAGGGAGCTCACTGATCTTCCCCCGCTGCAAAAGCGCCTAAATCCTCGCTATCCGATTCACTTCCCTCCGAGAGAAGTGGTCTATTCGGCCCGTCTTGCTCACTATCGAAGCGGCCGTTACGAGCTGAAGACGTCGAAGGTGAGTCGGGTGATTTCGGCGGGTAGTGCTCTTCCGTTGAATCCTGTGCAGTAGTGAGCATCGTCTGCAGTGGCTTCAGTAGTCGCAGTAGTCGCGGATACCTAGGGAGCTTGTGGGGATCTGCTTCTAGCGGGATGCATGAGCAATATAGAACGGAGTGTAATCAGGCGCGTCCGGACGAGGGTAAAGTTACACAATCTCGCAAGTCAGGACAACGGGATTATTGCTAAATGAAGCACGTGGCTTTAATTCC
>Ga0308160_10005607_pt1 | contig 13021 bp, 12 predicted proteins | sample PhyFR1_FD_201036 | JGI IMG/M metagenome (GOLD analysis project Ga0308160, IMG submission 201036) | Phyllosphere microbial communities from UC Gill Tract Community Farm, Albany, California, United States - DLSLF.R1 | ecosystem: Host-associated > Plants > Phyllosphere > Unclassified | place: USA... | reverse complement strand
GCCTTCCAGCTGCTGCGCTCCAACGACCTGATCTGGTCGCGGCGATTGCGCCACTACTTGCTCGACCTGCCCGAACACGAAACCGACCTGATGTCCTGGAATGCCGACGCCACCCGCATGCCCTACCGCATGCATGCCGAGTACCTGCACCGGCTCTTCCTGCGCAACAGCCTGGCCACCTCGCGCTACCAGGCCAGCGGCCGGCCCGTGTCGCTGATCGACATCGACGTGCCCGTCTGCGCCGTCGGCACCCTGGCCGACCACGTCGCTCCCTGGCGCTCGGTCTACAAGATCATCCCGCTGACCGATACCGAGGTCACCTTCATCCTCACCAGCGGCGGACACAACGCCGGGGTGGTGTCGCCGCCTGGCAGCCGCAACCGCAGCTACCAGATCGCCGTGCACGGCCACGACGATCCGTATATCGATCCCGACCGCTGGCTGGCGCGCGTGCCGCAGGCCGAGGGCAGCTGGTGGCCAGCCTGGGAACAATGGCTTGAAAGCCATGCCGGCGAGCATGTGCAGCCACCCGCGCCCATGCCGGATGCGGCGCCGGCGCCCGGCCAGTACGTACTGCAGCAATAGGCGCGCAGCCTGCCATCGGCCAGAAACCCCGTAGTCCATCGGCCACACACCGCGTCGTCCATCGACCCGCCCATCGCTGCCACATCGGCGGCGGGGCTTTCTTTCGCACACCTGCGGCGGAACTTTCCTTCGCACATCTACAGCAGCTGCACCGTCGCACATTTGCAGCGGCACATTCCTTCCCACATCTGCAGCAGCTGATCCCCTCGCACCTATGCGGTCGTACATTCCCTCTCTGCGGCGTCACTTTCGCTCGCACACCTGCAGCGGCTTGTCCGCTCGCACCTGTGCGGCAACCTGCTCCCGCGTCAGGTCGCCGTCAGACCTTTCCCCCTCGCCCGCGCCAGTTCTCAAGGGAGCGCGGCCTTTCGGATGGCTGACTTAGAATCGATTCGATCACTCCGCCAGCCCTTCCGCACCCACCCGCGTTGCATATTGACGCTGGGCTTGAACGCGGACCACGCATCGTAGAGAAGGAAACCAGGCATGAACGAATTCAGCGACGTCAAGCTTACCCGGCGCGACCTGTTGATCGCCGGCGCACTGTCGGTATCGACCGCGGCGGTGCCGGGCGCGCATGCGCAGCCGGCCGCCAACCAGGCCGCCGCGGGCAACCCGGAGCCGGTCACCACCGGCGTCACCTTCACCGTCAACGGCAAGCAGGTCACCCTGCAGCTCGACACCCGCACGACGCTGCTCGACGCCCTGCGCGAGCATCTGCACCTGACGGGTTCCAAGAAGGGTTGCGACCAGGGCCAGTGCGGCGCCTGCACCATCATCATGGATGGGCGCCGCATCAATTCCTGCCTGTCGCTGGCCGTGATGCACGATGGCGCCGACATCACCACCATCGAGGGCCTGGGCACGCCCGACAAGCTGCACCCGATGCAGGCCGCCTTCATCAAGCACGACGGCTACCAGTGCGGCTACTGTACCCCCGGGCAGATCTGTTCCAGCGTGTCGGTCCTCGAAGAGATCCGCCAGGGCATCCCGAGCCACGTCACCGGCGACATCACCGCCAGGCCGTTGCTTTCGGTGGACGAAATCAAGGAGCGCATGAGCGGCAATATCTGCCGCTGCGGCGCCTACTCCAACATCATCGACGCCATCGCCGAAGTGGGAGGGGTCAAGGCATGAAGGCATTCACTTACCAGCGCGCGACCTCGCCCGCCCAGGCCGCCCAGCTCGTGGCGCGCACCGCCAACGCCCGCTTCATCGCCGGCGGCACCAACCTGCTCGACCTGATGAAGCTCGAGATCGAAACGCCGGGGGCCCTGGTCGACGTCAATGGGCTCGGTTTCGACAAGATCGAAGAAACCGCCGACGGCGGCCTGCGCATCGGCGCCCTGGTGCGCAATACCGACCTGGCAGCCGATGCGCGCGTGCGCAAGGACTACGCGGTGCTGTCGCGCGCCCTGCTGGCCGGCGCCTCGACCCAGCTGCGCAACAAGGCCACGACGTCCGGCAATCTGCTGCAGCGCACGCGCTGCCCGTATTTCTACGACACGGCGCAGAAGTGCAACAAGCGCGCGCCGGGAAGCGGCTGCGCGGCGATCGGCGGCTATACGCGCCACCACGCGGTGGTCGGCGCCAGCGAGGCCTGCATCGCCGTGCACCCGAGCGATATGGCGATCGCCATGCGGCTGCTCGACGCCGAGGTCGAGACCGTGAAGGCCGACGGCAGCATGCGCAGCATCCCGATCGCCGACTTCCACCGCCTGCCGGGCAATACCCCCCACATCGAGACCGTGCTGGAGCCGGGCGAGTTGATCACCTCCGTCAAGCTGCCCAAGCCGCTGGGCGGCGTGCACGCCTACCGCAAGGTGCGCGACCGCGCGTCGTATGCGTTCGCCCTGGTCTCGGTGGCGACCGTGATCCTGCCCGATGGCAGCGGCCGCGTCGCCGTCGGCGGCGTGGCCCACAAGCCGTGGCGGGTCGAGGCCGCCGAGCAGCAGATGGCGCAGGGCGCCAAGGCCGTGGCCGAGCGCCTGATGGCCGGCGCCCGCACCACCGAGGACAACGCATTCAAGGTCGCGCTGGTCCATCGCACGCTGGCAGAGGCGATGGCTGCGGCGCAGAAAGGCACATCATGAAATTCACCACCGCAGCCACCACCAATCCGATCGACCGCCAGCGCTACGTCGGCCAGCCGCTCGACCGCATCGACGGCCCGCTCAAGTGCACCGGCAGCGCGCCCTACGCCTACGAGCACCACCACGAAGTGCCGAACGCCGCCCACGGCTTCATCGTCGGCTCAAGCATCGCCAAGGGCCGCATCGCCGCCATCGACATCGAGACCGCGCGCCGCGCGCCGGGCGTGCTGGCGGTGGTCACGGCCGCCAACGCCGGCAAGCTGGGCAAGGGCGACATGAACGTCGCCCACCTGCTGGCCGGACCGAAGATCGAGCACTACCACCAGGCGGTCGCGCTGGTGGTCGCCGAGACCTTCGAGCAGGCGCGCGCGGCATCCCACCTGGTGCAGGTCAGGTACACCGCCGAGAAGGGCCGCTACGACCTGGCCGCCGAAAAGGGCAGCGCCGTCAAGCCCGACTGGGAATCCGACCCGCCCGATTCGAGCGCCGGCAACTTCCAGCGCGGCTTCGACGCCGCGCCGGTCAAGCTCGACGCCACCTACACCACGCCCGACCAGTCGCACGCGATGATGGAGCCGCACGCCTCCACCGCGCTATGGGAAGGCGACCAGCTCACCGTCTGGACCTCGAACCAGATGATCAACTGGTGCGTCAAGGACCTGGCCAAGACGCTCAACATCCCGCGCGAGAAGGTGCGCGTGGTCTCGCCGTACGTCGGCGGCGGCTTCGGCTCCAAGCTGTTCCTGCGCGCCGACGCCCTGCTGGCCGCGCTCGGCGCGCGCGCCGCCAAGCGCCCGGTGAAAGTCGCCCTGCACCGCCACCTGATCTTCAATAACACCACCCACCGTCCGGCGACCATCCAGCGCATCCGCATCGGCGCCGGGCGCGACGGCCGCATCGTGGCGATCGGCCACGAAAGCTGGAACGGCAACCTGCCGAAAGGCAGCTCGGAAGTCGCCACCCAGCAGACCCGCCTGCTGTACGGCGGCGCCGACCGCATGACCGCCACCCGGGTCGCCGTGCTCGACCTCCCCGAAGGCAATGCGATGCGCGCCCCGGGCGAAGCGCCGGGCATGATGGCGCTCGAGGTGGCGATCGACGAGATGGCCGAGAAACTGGGCATCGATCCGGTCCAGTTCCGCATCCTGAACGACACCAGGGTCGATCCCGAAAAGCCGGACCGGCCCTTCTCTGAGCGCCGCTTCATCGAATGCATGCGCATGGGCGCCGAGCGCTTCGGCTGGAACAAGCGCAATCCCAAGCCGGGCCAGACCCGCGACGGCCGCTGGCTGGTCGGCTACGGCGTGGCCTCGGCCTTTCGCAACAGCCCGGTGATGAAGTCGGGCGCCCGCGTCCGGCTGGGCGCCGACGGCAAGGTCACGGTCGAGACCGACATGACCGATATCGGCACCGGAAGCTACACCATCATCGCCCAGACCGCGGCCGAGATGCTCGGCGTGCCGATTGAACGGGTCGATGTGCGGCTGGGCGACTCCCGCTTCCCGACGTCGGCGGGCTCGGGCGGCCAGTGGGGCGCCAACAGCGCGACTTCCGGCGTCTACGCCGCCTGCGCCAAGCTGCGCACTCTGGTCGCCGCCAGGCTGGGCGTCGACGAGAAAGAAGCCGAATTCGCCGAGGGTGCCGTGCGCCATGGCGGGCGCAGCCAGCCGCTGGTGCAGGCGGCCAGCGGCGGCGAGCTGGTGGCCGAGGACACGATCGAGTTCTCCGGTGGCCTGGACAAGAAGAACCAGCTGTCCACCTTCGGCGCCCACTTCGTCGAGGTGGCGGTCGACGCGGTCACCGGCGAAACCCGCGTGCGGCGCATGCTTGCCGTGTGCGCGGCCGGCCGCATCCTCAATCCGAAGCAGGCGCGCAGCCAGGTGATCGGCGCCATGACGATGGGCGTCGGCGCCGCGCTGATGGAGCACCTGGTGGTCGACAAGCAGGTGGGCTTCTTCGCCAACCACGACCTGGCTACCTACGAGGTGCCGGTGCATGCCGACATCCCGCACCAGGAGGTGGTGTTCCTGAAAGAAGAAGACGAGCTGTCGTCGCCCATGAAGGCCAAGGGCGTCGGTGAACTCGGCATTTGCGGCGTTGGCGCCGCGGTCGCGAATGCGATCTACAACGCCACCGGCGTACGCGTGCGCGACTACCCGGTCACGCTCGACAAGCTGCTGGATAAATTGCCGCTCGCCGTCTGATGCGTCAGGAAGCGGCGGCCGGCGCGTCGCCGTCGGCGACCACGCGGTTGCGGCCAGCGCGCTTGGCCGCGTACAAGGCCTGGTCGGCCGCTTCGATCAGTGCCGCCGCCCGATCGAGGCGCGTACCGTCGAACGCGGCCACGCCAACGCTGAGCGTGACGCACGCATAGTGCGCACCGGGCGGCGCCGGCAGGTTCAGGGATTCGGCATGGGCGCGGATCTTCTCGCCCAGCGCCCGCGCTTGTTCGAGCGTGGTCTCGGGCAGCACCGCTGCGAATTCCTCGCCGCCGTAGCGCGCGGCCAGGTCGGCCGGGCGTTGCAGCAGGCCGGCCAGCTCCTGGGCCACCGTGGTCAGGCAGGCATCGCCCTGCTGGTGGCCGAAGTGGTCGTTATAGGCCTTGAAGGTATCGATGTCGACCAGCAGCAGCGCCAGCGGCGTGCCAACGCGCCGGGCGCGGCGCAGCTCGCGCTCGAGTGTCACGTCGAAGTGGCGGCGGTTGGCGATGCCGGTCAGGCCGTCGATGTAGGAGCGCACGCGCAGCGCCTCGGCGTGTTCGAGCAGGCGCCGCTCGCGCACCGCGCTGCCGCTCACGTCGTGGATCTCGATCAGGCAGTAGCGGGCGCCATCGTCGTCGAACGGCGCAACCGAGATCGACTGGTCGATCAGGGCGCCATCGAAGCTGCCCGCTTCGCGCAGCGGGAACGGCGCATGGGTGTCCGTGGGCGGCACATGCTCGGTGGCGACGCCGTCGAGCAAGGCGGCCAGGACGGCGGCTTCGACCCGCGAGCCGCGCAGGGCCGGGAAGACGTCGAGCAGCGCGCTGCCCACTACCCGCGCCGCGCCGCGGCCCGAACGCGGCACCAGCCAGCCGTTCCAGACGACGATGCGCGCGTCGGCGTCGAGCACGATCACGCCGCAGTCGAGCAGATTGAGCACCCGCGCCGGCAGGCCGGGGCTGGTGGCGGGCTTGGATGACGTCACGGGCCGGTTGAAGTTGAATTAAGGAAACAACTCAAATCATACCGGAAATGCCGTGTGTCGCCATCATTACCCGGCTTGCACGGTGTGCCAGGCCATCGCCAGGCACAGGATGGCGACCACGAACAGCAGGCCATAGACGAAGATGCGCATGGACGTGGCCAGGCCAGTCACGGCGCGGTTGGCGCTGTCGCCCAGCTTGCCGCGCCGGCGCGCGCCGTTCAGCAACATCGAGATGAAGATGAACAGGGTGGCGCAGATCAGTACGACTTTCATTGCCGCCCTTTATTCAGGTGCGTACCGACACCAGGATCAGGGCCACGACGGACAGCAGCGCCGACAGGCCCGCGGTGACGCCGAACCACGTGATCTTCTGGCGCTGGACGTCGACCTTGGCGATCAGCTGGGCGTTCTGGTCGGCCAGGTTCGCGATCAGTTCGGACGCGGAACGCATCTGGTTGCGCAGGTCGGTCAGCTCGGCGTCCTGCTGTTCGACGCGGTTGATCAACAGGCCGAAGATGTCTTCTTCCTGGCCATAGGCCTCGGGCGCCACGCCGGTCGCGGCGTCGTGCACGCCGGGCTTGCGGTTGACCGTGTCCCACAAACGGCGCGCGCCGGTCGCCACCTGCGGCGCTGCGCTGATCACATCGCTCCACGGAACGGTCTTCAATACGGTCCACCAGCCTGCTGCCATACCTGCTCCTTGTTAATCAATTGTCAGGAGCATACCACCGCGCGCCGGGCGGGCCAAACGCCGCACGCCTGCCGCGTGCTGCCCCGCGCCGGCTTGCGCTAACATCGATGCATGTGTGGACGATTTGACCAGAGCCAGACGGCTCGCAATTACGCCAGCGCCATCGGCTGGCTCGACGCGGTGTACGACAGCGAGGCCGCGCCTGCCCATAATGTGCCGCCCGGCACCTACCGTCCCGTGCTGCATATCCAGGACGGCGAGCGGCGCGTGGACGACGTGTACTGGAGTTACCAGGCGCGCTGGGCCAAGGGCAAGGTGCCGGTAACGATCAATGCGCGCATGGACAAGCTTACCAACCGTTACTGGCGCGGCCTGCTCAAGAATGGCCGGGCGCTGGTGCCTGCCCAGGGCTGGTACGAATGGACCGGCGAGAAAGGCCACAAGCAGCCCTGGCACATCCACCGCAAGGATGGGGCGCCGCTGTTCCTGCTGGCGCTCGCCAATTTCGGCGCCTTCACCGAGAACCGCGCCGAAGCCGGCTTCGTGCTGGTGACCGACGATGCCGGGGGCGGCATGCTCGACATCCACGACCGGCGGCCGGTGGTGCTCGACGCGAGCGACGTCGAAGGCTGGCTCGATCCGGCGCTGCCCGCCGAGCAGGCGCTCGACTTCGCGCGCCGCGTCGCCCTGCCGCCCGATGCGTTCGAATGGCACCAGGTCAGCACGCTCGTCAACCGGGCCGGGCTGGGCGGGGCCGAGGTCACGCAGACGATCGGCCAGGACGAGTAAAGAAGCCGCTGTCACCGTTGGCTGTGGCCGCGGATCGAACTGCTGGGCTGACCGATGGTCCAACCCACGTCGTCCTCGATAGCGAACGGATCATGAAAGCGCCCGGGTTTGCCAGGCTGCACGCCCAACTCGCGCTCCTCGGCCAGCAGCAGCGGCAAGCGGTGCTCGCGGCCATGCATACGGCAGGCGGGCTGAAAAAAACCCGCACCTGTCGGTACGGGTCGGGGCGCCGCCAGTTCAGCGGTCGACGCTAAGTGCTCGACAAGAAATAAATGTGAGTTTTGGCAAACAAGATCGGAGGCGATGCAAGGCGGCGAGTGCGCCGCAGTGCGAGCACTGCAAGCAGGAGCCAACGCGGCAGCGCGCCGGTGTTGGCAGCCAAAAACACATTTATTTATGGGCGAGTACTTAGCCTCAGCGTTGATACGCGCCCAGGTCGATGGATGCGCCGCGCGCCTTGCCGTCGATATCGGTGGCCGGGGCATAGGCGGCCAGACCACGGCCGATGGCCGGCGAGCTGGCGCTGAGCGTGTAGTTCGGCGCTTGCGCGGTGCGCGAGTAGCCGGCGAACAGCGGCTCCGAGCTGATGGTGCCGGTATGGGTCAGGCCGTTACGCAGCTGGAAGGCATAGGTCGTGTTCTTGGTGACCAGGTTGTTCCGGTAGGTGTTGCCCTTGCCGGTCGTGCCCTGCTCCGAGATGCCGTACTTGTTGTCGTACACGATGTTGTTGTGGACGTGGACATTGTTGGCGCCAGCGCGGGTGAAATAGAAGTCGCCGCCGCCGACGATGATGCCGAACACCGACGAACTCACCGTGTTGTTGACGATCTGGATATCGGTGGCGTCGTGCCACAGGTGGATCGCCGCCGAACCGACGTGGTACACCACATTGTTCTTGATGGTGCCCGAGGTGCTGTGATAGATGCCCTGGACATAGGTGCAGCCGGCTGGGCCGATATCGTTGACGACATTGCCGATCACATCGCCCTTCACGCCCTTGTAGTAGCTGTCGACGCCGATCGCCGAACCGCCCGCGCTATTGCACGGGATCGTGGTGGCCAGATGGTGCACGTGGTTGCCCTCGATGACGCTGTAGGAACCGCCCGTATAAATGCCGTGGACCCACTTCTTGCCGCTGCCGATCTTGCTGCCGTCGACGTCGAAGCCGATGATGCTGACGTAGTTGCCGCGGTTGTCCCAGGCGCTGTTATTGCTCGAGCTGGCTGGCGGGACGATCTTCGCGCCCCACTTGGTGGTCGACACCCAGTAGATGCGGCTGGCGGCGGTGCCGCTGGCCGTGGTCTTGATGCCGCCGGCATAGGTGCCGGGCGCCACGAACACGGTGGTGCCGGCCTTCGTCACGGCCTTGGCCGCGCGCGCCAGCGTCTTGAACGGCGCTGCCTTGGTGCCGGCCGCGGTATCGGAACCGTTCGGCGACACATAATAGTTGTTGGGCGTGGAAGGGATGGCGGCGTGCGCCGACATGGCGGCGGCCAGCAGGGCGACGGCGGCAGCGGTACGCGTGAAACTGAGACGGGTGGTCGAAGTAGCGGCAGCGAAAATATGCATGGGACTGTGTCTTACCTTAAATAAACTAAGTCACCCTTTGAGCGGTGGAAACTTCCTAAGTTCAACTTTTTTTGGGAAATTTTTCTCAGGGTATTTAATTATTAAGAGAAATTTCTTCTTAGAAATCAAGCGCCTGGACGATCAGAGGCGGACAACCGTGGTCGTCGCGGCCATGCGCAAGCAGGCCGTCGAGGACGGCCTGCCTGGCTGTGCTGATGGTGTAAAAAAGGGGGCGGAGGGCCGATCGACCCGGAGAGGAGACTTGCGTCGGCGCCGCGCGCTGCGCGGCGCATCTGGATCAGTTCGTGGGCAGTGCCTGATTGGCGACCGGGCTGCTGCCCCCGTCCGGGGCCACGGCGGCGCCCGGGCCTGCCGCAGCGGCCGCTGCGCCTTGCTGGTAGCCGCTGAGGCTGAATTCGCCCGACGCCGGGGCGGCACTGCCCTCCCCCGCATCCATCGGCGTGTCGGACACGACGGTCGTATCCGCCGGCGTCGGCCCGGCGCCGGCTGCCACCCGGGCGGCATCGGGCACCGTCGCGGGAGGCGCCGCCAATGCGGGAGACTCTGCCAACGCGGAAGGCGCCGCCAGCGCAGGCTGGGCGGCAGGGTCGGAGGCCCCGGCGCCGGCTGTGGCCCCCGTACCGGTAGCGGCGGCCCCGGCCATGCTTGCCGGCGACGCGCTGGCCATGGCGCCCAGCGACTGCTGGGGATCGGTTTCGTCGGCCGCTCCGCCGCAGGCGCTCAACAGGATGGCCCCCGCGCAGCACAGCATTGAACCGGCACGTCGAGTCAGGGTGATCGTGGATCGTTTACGCATCATAAATTCCTTCCTGCAATCAAAGAATGTAGGTCTTTGAGTGAGCGCAACTGCTTGAGTTCAATCTTTCACCCGACATTTTTACGGGCGATATCAGTTCTTCAAAGGAATGGTCTCTGCCAAATTAAACGCTTGTATGATCTGGATCGAATCGGCCACGAAACCAACTGCGCGCTCATCAGTCTTAATCGATGGCTACTTAACGCGAGGTGATTCCAATGGGCGAATACATGCAAATCCGGGGCATGCTGCAAGATGGCGAAGAATACGCTGGTCTCATCTTGGGCAAGGACGAACCCGACTACCACCTGGTGCTTCTGCCAGGCGATTCGGCCGACATCAGCTGGCCGACGGCCGTTGACTGGGCCAACGGCCACGGCGGCGCGTTGCCGACGCGGCGCGAACTGGCGTTGCTGTTCGCAAACCTGCGCGAGTCGTTCGAGCGCAACTGGTATTGGTCGAGCGAGCCGCACGCCACCCGCGCGCAGCTGGTCTGGGGCCAGAACTTTGCGAGCGGCATCCAGACCATCTATGGCCGCCCCTATCGCGGCCACGCACGCGCGGTCCGGCGCATCGCCACGACGGCCTGAGCCGGCATCGCGGCGCCGGTCAGCTCGCTCAGGGCTGCGGCACGCTCGAGCGGCCGATCTCCTGCTCCATATTGGCCAGGTACCAGGCGGTCGCCGTCATCAGCGCCACGTGGCGGCGCAGGCTGTCGGGATCGACCTTGTCGAGCGTGTCGGCCGGCGTGTGGTGGAAGTCGAAATAGCTCGACGTATCGACAACCGGTGCGAAGCTCGGCACGCCCGCGCGTTCCAGGCCCGCCAGGTCGCCGGTGGCCAGCACGTCCTGACGCTGGAATACATTGGCGCCGATCGGCTGCAGCGCCGCTTGCAGCGGTGCAAACAGCTTGACCGACTGCGGCGTCACGCTGGCGCGCAGGCCGAACGGACGGCCGACGCCGTTGTCGCTTTCGATCGCGCCGAAGTGCCTGGCGGCATTGGCCTTTTCGGCGGCCAGGTAGGCGCTCGCGCCGCGCTGGCCGTTCTCTTCGTTCATCCAGGCGATGAAGCGAATGGTGCGGCGCGGACGGTAGTCGAGCTGCTTGAGCACATCGAGCACCGCCATCGCACTGGCGACGGCGGCGGCATCGTCGTGGGCGCCCGGCGACAGGTCCCACGAATCCAGGTGGCCCGAGACGATCACGATCTCGTCCGCCTTGTCGGTGCCCGGCAGGTCGGCAATCACATTGAAACTGTCGGCGTCCGGCAGGTTTTTCGGGGTCAGCACCAGTTTCATGGTCAGCGGGCCGCGCTTCGCCAGGCGCGCCATCAGCATCGCATCTTCCGCCGTGACGGCGGCGGCCGGGATGCGCTCAGCGTCCGTCATGCCCGACGATCCGGTATGCGGCAGGCGGTAGGCAGCGCCGCCGACCGACCGCACCAGCGCGCCGACGGCCCCCAGCTCGGCCGCCATGCGCGGGCCGTTGCGGCGGTAGGCCGACCCCTGGCCATAGGCATGGCCGGCCAGGCCGCGATCGGCCATGTGCTGGTCGAACGCGACGTCGAACAGGACGATCTTGCCCTTCACTTCGGCTGCGCGGCTGTTGAGCTCTTCAAAACTCTTGAGCACCAGCACGGGCGCCACCAGGCCCTCGACCGGCGTGGCGCCCGAGCCGCCCAGGGCGGCCAGCACCACGCGCTGGGTCACGCCCTGCGGACGCCCGCTGTAATCGACCAGTTCGCCGGTTTCCAGGCCACGCACCCAGTGCGGCACCTTTACCGGCTGCAGCGTCACCTTGGCACCGAGCTTGCGCATGGCGTCCGCCACCTGGGTCACGGCCGCCGCCGCACCGGCCGAACCGGACAGGCGAGGACCGATCAGGTCGGTCATGTCCTCGGTGCGCTGCCAGGCGTAGTCGCTGACCATCGCGGTATCGCGGATCCTGGCGAGCGCTGCCGGATCGTTGCCCGGGCTGGCGGCCAGGGCCGAGGCGCTCAGCAGCGAGGCGGCGATCGCGGTCAGGATGGGCAGGCGGCGAAGATGGCGGTTCATGCGTTGAATCCTTTGCTGGTAAGAAAGGATTCAAACAATAGCGCATTCGGCAACTTTTGGCTGCTACTTTCTCTTGGCTACTTTCTCTTGTAATGCGGTGGCGCCGCCACGCCGGCGCGTCAGGCCGGGACCAGCCGCACCAGCGTGATTTCCGATGGCGCGCCGAAGCGCTTCGGCGGTCCCCAGTAACCGGTCCCGCGGCTGGTGTACACCCACATCTCGCGCACCCGGTCGAGGCCGGCGACGAAGGGCTGCTGCAGCGGCACGAACAGGTTCCAGGGGAAGAACTGGCCGCCGTGGGTGTGGCCGGACAACTGCAGGTCGAAGCCCGCCGCCGCCGCGCCAGGCGCGCTGCGAGGCTGGTGCGCCAGCAACACGCGCACCGCCACGCCGGGCGGCGCGCCGGCCGCAGCGCGCTGCGGGTCGCTCTTGTGTTCAGGGTGGAAATGATGGGCCGTGTAGTCGGCCACGCCGGCGATCATGACGGTCGCATCGCCACGCCTGCGCACCACATGCTCGTTGAGCAGCACGGTCAGGCCCAGGCGCCGCACCTCGGCGATCCATTCCAGCGCGCCGGAATAGTATTCGTGGTTCCCGGTGACAAAAAACACGCCATGGTCCGCGCGCAGGCGCGCCAGCGGTTCGGTATGCATGGCCAGGCGCTGCACGCTGCCATCGACCAGGTCGCCCGTCACGGCGATGGCGTCGGCGCCGAGCCCGTTGACCTTGTCGACGATGGCGTCCAGGTAGGGCCGCTTGATGGTTGGGCCGACGTGGATGTCCGAGATCTGCGCAATCGCGTAGCCGTGCAGGGCCGGCGGCAGGCCGCGGATCGGCACGTCCACCTTCACCACCCGCGCCACCCGGCGTGCATTCACGTAACCGATGACGGTGACCGCGAACGCCACCAGCGGCACTCCTAGCGCGCTGCCATGCACGAGCGCGGGACGCAGGGCGCCGAACGGCAGCAAGGCCAGCAGCGCCAGGTCGCGCAGCAGCGTCGTGACCAGCAGCGACGAGAACAGTCCCATCGACAGCAGCCCGAGCCAGGCGACCAGATCCGACCAGCGGCGCCGCCGCAGCGAGGCCGACATCAGGCCGACCGGCACCAGGCTGCCGAGCAGGCCCAGCATCACCACGGCGAGCAGGTTGCCGCTCATGCCCAGGCCGAGGTCGGGCAGCAGGCGCATGCCGATGTACACGAGCAGCAGCACCAGCAGGGAAAGAACGACGATG
>Ga0308160_10005606_pt1 | contig 13024 bp, 11 predicted proteins | sample PhyFR1_FD_201036 | JGI IMG/M metagenome (GOLD analysis project Ga0308160, IMG submission 201036) | Phyllosphere microbial communities from UC Gill Tract Community Farm, Albany, California, United States - DLSLF.R1 | ecosystem: Host-associated > Plants > Phyllosphere > Unclassified | place: USA... | reverse complement strand
TGCAGGCCTACCAGGCGGTCGACTTCGACGACCTGATCCGCCTGCCGGTGGAACTGTTCCGCAACAACGAGCAGATCCGCGACCGCTGGCAGCGCCGCCTGCGCTACCTGTTGATGGACGAGTACCAGGACACCAACACCTGCCAATACGAGCTGGTGAAGCTGATGGTGACCGGCCTCGGCAAGAAGCCGATGTTCACCGCGGTGGGCGACGACGACCAGGCGATCTATGCCTGGCGCGGCGCCTCGGTCGAAAACCTCAAGACGCTGCAGACCGACTTCCCGGACCTGCGCGTGATCAAGCTGGAGCAGAACTACCGCTCGACCACGCGCATCCTGCAGGCGGCCAATGCGGTCATCGGCAACAACCCGAAGCTGTTCGAGAAATCGCTGTGGTCCGAACACGGCCTGGGCGAGCCGATCAAGGTGCTGGGCATGCCGAACGACGAGATGGAAGCCGACCAGGTCGCCATCATGATTTCGTCGGAACATTTCCAGCGCAAGAATAAATGGTCGGACTACGCGATCCTGTACCGCGGCAACCACCAGGCGCGCGTGATCGAGCAGGCGCTGCGCAAGGAACGCATTCCGTACACGATCTCGGGCGGCCAGAGCTTTTTCGACAAGGCCGAGATCAAGGACATCATTGCCTACCTGCGCCTGATCGCCAACGAAGGCGACGACCCGGCCTTCATCCGCGCCATCACCACGCCCAAGCGCGGCGTCGGCATGGCGACCATCGAAGCGCTCGGCGAATTCTCGAAGCAGTGGAACTGCTCGCTGTTCGAGGCGGCGCTGAAGGGCGGCATCGAAGCCAAGCTGTCCGAGCGCCAGCTGTATCCGCTGCGCGAGTTCTGCCATTTCATCAACGACATGGAATCGCGCGCGACCCGGCCCGGTCCGTCCGGCAGCGGCGACAACGCCGCCGAGCTGCTCGACGACATGATGAAAGAGATCAACTACGAGCACTACCTGTACGAGAACTTCGACGACCGCGCCGCCCAGAGCAAGTGGCAGAACGTGCTGGAATTTACCAACTGGCTGAAGGAACGCGGCCGCGGCGGACGCGACCGCGACGGCGAGGAAAAGAACCTGCTCGAACTGACGCAGATGGTGGCGCTGATGTCGATGTTGGAAGGCAAGGACGAAGAGCCGGACGCGATCCGCATGTCGACCCTGCACGCCTCCAAGGGCCTGGAGTATCCGCACGTGTTCCTGGTCGGCGTCGAGGAAGGCATCCTGCCGCACAAGGGCGATCCCGACGATGCGATCGAAAAGATCGCCGCGCGCATCCAGGAAGAGCGGCGCCTGATGTACGTGGGCATCACGCGCGCCCAGCGCACCCTGCACGTGACCTGGTGCAAAAAGAGAAAGCGCGCTGGCGAACTGGTGCATTGCGATCCGTCGCGCTTCATCAAGGAAATGGCACTGGAAGTCGGCGATGCCGCGCCCAAGGAAACCGAAGTGATGACGCCGAAAGAACGGCTGGCCAACCTGAAGGCCCTGCTGGCCACGCCCAAGGTGTAATGGACAGACGCTGCTTATTATCGCGGCGTCATGTGTTGTTGTGCCCATTCGTCAATAAATCGTAGCTGCGTGACATGATGAGTTGCGCATAAGCCTTGAAGCGGATGCAAGGAGTCCGCACGATTCAAATTCTTATTTGACTTCGAGAGGGGCGCAATAAATACTTTTGACACTTCACATTTCACAAATCAATTTATCTGCCGCATTTCCGGGCACCTCGTCGATGGCAACTGTCTCTGATATCACCACTACTCCCTTGTCGGGCCTGAACCATATCGACGCCTTGCTCGATAGTGGGCCTGACTGGAATTATTTTTCGGCCAACAATACGCTGCAATACACGTTTTCCGTGACGTCCGGCACCGAAGCCGGGAAAACCGGACTACAGGCTTTTTCGGTGTCGCAGCAGGCGGCGGTACGCACGGCGTTTTCGTATATCTCGCAGCTGACCGGCATCCAGTTCCTGGAAACCGCAGTCGGCACCGATGCGCAAATCCACCTGAGCAACACCGACATTGCCGGCGCCAACGTCACCGGCCTGTGCAGCTGGCTGAGCAACTACAGCTACAGCGGCACCCAGCTGGTCAACTACGACGCCGATGCTTACGTCTATCTGGATAATGTCGAATGGAATGCCCAGAACAGCAACCTGACGCCGGGCGGCAGCGGCTACGAGACCCTGCTGCATGAGCTGGGCCATGCACTGGGCCTGAAGCACTCGTTCGAGACCACCGACGACAACAAGGCCGTCCTGCCCGGCTCGCAGGACAACACCAGCAATACCCTGATGTCGTACACCGACCTGGGCGGACCGTACACGACCTATCGCCAGGACGACATTGCCGCCCTCAACTGGCTGTATGGCCACGACGGCCTGGCCGGGGCCCTGGGCATCAATTCGACCACCGGGGCGCGCTACGTCACCGGCACCAATGGCGCCGACAGCCTCACCGGCACCGACGCCAACGACGTGCTCGAAGGCGATGGCGGCAACGACATGCTGTTTGGCGGCAACGGCACCGACACCGCGCTCTTCCGTGGCCTGCGCAGCGAATACACGTTCACCAATCTGGCCAACGGCAACCTGCAAGTGGTCAACAACACCGGCAGCGCCAACGACGGCACCGACATCCTGTCGTCGATCGAAGTACTGCGTTTTTCGGACGGCAGCATCCAGCGCGCCGATATCCTGTCGCCCGACACCACCGCGCCGCTGGCGCCGTCGCTGGCCGTGGCCAAGAACGCCGCCGGCTTCGTACAGGGCGACAAGCCGATCGTGACCGGCTCGGCCGAAGCGAATGCCACGGTGGCCGTCTACGATGCGAACAACCAGTTGGTCGGCAGTGGCAAGGCGGATGCCAACGGCGCCTTCAGCTTCACGCTGAACCACTTCGCAGACGCCCTGGACCAGCAGATCCACGCCACCGCCACCGATGCCGCCGGCAACACCTCGCCGGCCAGCAGCGTCGCCACCTTCAATGTCAACGCGGTCTATACCCCGGGCAGCATCCTGGCCGCCCTGCAGGGTGCCGGCAGCGTCGCCAGCACGATCCAGCTGGTGCACACCCTGGTCGGCATCGCCCAGCAGACCACCGGCAGCGGCAACAGCGCCGGCGCGCATGCGCAGGCATCCAGCGTGGCTGTCGACATTCCGGAAGGGCAGGCGCAGCTGGTCGGCACGCCGCAGAACGATATCGCCCACCTGTCCCTGCTGACGGCCTGATTGCTGTCAGGCGATGACCGAAGAGCCGCATGGAGACATGCGGCTTTTTGTTTTTGGGCGCTGGTATGATGCCGCCCTTATTCTTTTATCCATTCAGGAGCCGCCGTGAGTGCCGAAGACCGCTTCATCGATATCGAAATCAAGCTGGGCGAACAGGAAAACCTGGTCGACACGCTGAACCGCACCATTTATGAACAGGGCCGCCGCATCGACCAGCTGGAAGCGCTGGTAACCAAGCTGGCCGAACATGTACGCGCGCTGCGCGATACCGGACAGGGGCCAGTCAACGAAAAACCGCCCCACTATTAACGTTAAAACAAATGTTTATGCTCGGCACTTAATTTCACACTAAATTGTTGGTGCCGAAGAAACGTGCAGTCGCTTATCGCTTTATTACTTGCCGGTTTTCATTCTATTTTGCAAAATTCTGTGTTTTTTTTGGCATCGTATTTTCCGATGTGTTGTAGTTTCGTCGGAAAAACATTGTCACCCTGCGTCACAATTGAATTATTTATTGACGGGAATATTTGCATGCGGCATCGTTCTATTGGTACGCACTTTGGCGTATGAACATTAGCCTAATAGCCAGACATTTTCCCATGACTTATCGCAGTGATATGAAGTTTAATATCTATGGCCGGCGCAAGCTCGAAGTCCGACGGGAAAACGATGGCTGGGAAGTGGTGCGCCAACCCGAAACGGTGGGGTCGGTCGATCTGTTTATTCCGTCGGTACTGGAAACCGAAGACAGCGCCACTTATCTCGACGATATCTATTACGAACTCGCCGGCACGGGTTACGATAACAAGCTGTTATCGTAACCCGTGCGGCTGGCGCTGCCGGCCGCGCCGTCTCAGATGACCGGCACATGGAGCCGGTTGTCCTCTTCCAGCACCAGGCCTTGCCAGGTCGCCGGCTTGCCCGTCAATTCGAATGCCAGGATCTGCTGCGGCGTGCGCCCCATGCCGCCCAGCACGCCGGTCATCCGGCGCTTGTCGAGTTCCGTGGCGACGGGCAGGTCCTTGATGGTCAGTTTGTCCATTTCAATCTCCTCGATGGTTTGATACGGCCAGGCACGGCGCCGGGCACACTGCAGACGATTGCAGGATGCATGCCAGTGCCGCATAGGGCGTACTACGCAGCGCCGGCAGCGCCGTTTGTTGGTCCGGAAGCGGCAATGCCTTCCGGTCCGGTCGGCGGCCGGCCAACACCTTGCGTGTGCTAAAGTGGCCGCCTACCTCAACCACTTCTCCATCGTGAAATCATGAGCAACAACAATCCCGACCAGGCGTTCTGGGAGCGCGTCAACGCCATCATCAATGCAGCGAACGCCCAGTGCGACGCGGCCGATCCGAACCACGTCACGGCCTCCACCATGTATGCGGCGGCGCGCTTCAATGCCTTCATCGTTGCCAACGGCACCGGCAGTGCGGAAAACATGAAGCCCGAAAAGGAAAGGGCGCTGGATTATTTCACCGAGCAGTTCCGCCAGATGATGGCCGAAAATCTCGACGATTTCATTGCCAACTTCGACAAGTACCTGGAGCCGATTGCTCCGCAGTCATAAGAAGGTCCCGCAGCCTGAGTGTTTAAATAAACTGCACTCATGGGAATGTGCGGTACATTGGGTGGCATTGCTGTCAACGATTGGTCGAGTTACGATCGAAAAGCCTGGGAAAATTCGCATCAACTTCTGAACGTCAACTTTGCCGGCGCAGCTGCATTTACTACGGTGTCTACTGGAACAAGCTTCAGTGTGCAAACCACCCATTGTCGATGGATCGAATAGGCGAAAAAAGTGCACAATCACCCATGCGTCTATTGCAAGCCCGTGAACCAGATTGCATTCTGGGGACCACGGCAAGAGGCGGGCTGGAAGCGTCCGATCCTGTTCCTGTCTTCTTTATTGCTGGCTGGAGGCTTCGCGTATTTGACCTGGTCACTGCATGGCGACCCGAACTACGCGTACTTTCCGTTGCTGTCGGTTCCGCTTGCGGTTCTTGGCCTTCTGGGGCTGCTGGTTTCATTCAATGGCTGCAATGCCTGCGTCGCTCGGCTCGTGGGTGAAGCCTAGGCAGTCAGATTGCATCATGCGCTACGTGCTTGGCATCATCTACGTCGGCATTTGCTGGAATATGCTTCGGTATGGAAGGTACCCACTTATAAAATACTTACGCACAGCTTCCGTGTCGATCCTAGGTCTTGCCGTATTGTCTGGCTGCACTACTACCGTGTCCGACGACAGCAAACATGCGATTTTTGCGCCCTATGTAGGAAAATCCTTTGCCTTGCAGCGTGAGCAGCGTCTATGCGAGATGGAAAACGACCCTAATTTCTATGCTTTCCGACGAGTCAGGCTGGCGGGGCTGAGTGAAGCTTGCCCACGGCAGCTGATGACACTCCCGCGAGGTTCGGTAGTTACGGTTGATAGGGTATTAAAACAGTGGATGCCGGTGTCTGGCGCATACTGGTATGCGCTCGGTCATGTTGACGGAACTGACTATCACTTCGAGTATCCTTGGGCTTACTTATATATGGCGAGAGCGCCTTGGGAGCCAAATTCGGTACCAGCAAAACGACCGCCACCCGAGTGAGCGAAATTACGTTCTGTATATTCCTATCCATTCATCTATCAAGGAAGCAGAATTGGGTAAAAACCGCCTGGAAGCCTTCAGCGACGGCGTCATCGCCATCATCATCACCATCATGGTGCTGGAACTCAAGGTCCCGCACGAAGCCGATTTCAAGGCGCTGATACCGCTCTGGCCCATCCTGATGAGCTACGTGCTCAGCTTCATCTACGTTGGGATTTATTGGAACAACCACCACCACATGCTGCACGCCGTCGAAGAAGTCAGCGGCAGCATCCTGTGGGCCAACCTGCACCTGCTGTTCTGGCTTTCCCTGATTCCCTTCGTCACCGCCTGGATGGGCGAAAACCATTTCGAGACCGCGCCCACCGTCGCCTACGGCATCGTGCTGTTCATGTGCGCGCTGGCGTATTCGCTGCTGGTGCGCAAGCTGATCCAGCACCACGACAAGAATGCCAGGCTGGCCGAAGCCATCGGCGACGATCGCAAGGGCAAGATCTCGATCGTGCTGTACCTGGTCGGCGTCGCGGCGTCCTGGTTCGCGGCCTGGCTCGGTTTCCTGGTCTATGTCGGCGTGGCCATCATGTGGCTGATCCCGGACCGGCGCATCGAGAAAAAGGTCACTGAGGAGAACCGGCGGGAAGCGTGAACTTGCCGCGCATCGAATGTGACGATGCGGCAATAACTTTGCTATGATCTTCGCGCGCATGCTGCCGGGCCCGGTCCCCGGCAGTGTTTTTTTCATGTCCGTGAAAGATCCAATGAATCGTTCTTACAGCTTCATCGTTGCCGCCGCTGCTACCGCTGCGCTGGCACAGGCAGCGATCGCCGCACCCATCCCCGCCGGCGCTTCCCTCGACGCATCGAACCCCTTCGCCAAAGTCAGCTCGCTGCCTTTCCACTATCCCGCCTTCGATAAGATCAAGGACCAGCACTTCAAGCCGGCTTTCGAAGCCGGCATGCGCGAGCAGTTGCGCGAAGTCGATGCGATCGCCGCCAGCAAGGCTGCGCCGACCTTCGAGAACACGATCGTCGCGCTGGAGCGTTCGGGCCAGCTGCTGGCGCGCGTGTCGGTCACCTTCTCGAATCTGCAGGGCGCGAACACCAACGATGCGCTGGATGCGATCGACCGCGAGATGTCGCCGAAACTGGCCGCGCACCATGACGCGATCTTCATGAACGCGAAGCTGTGGCAGCGCGTGAAGACGGTCTACGACAAGCGCGACAGCTTGACACTCGACGCCGAATCGAAGCACCTGGTCGAGCGCTATCATCGCGATTTCGTGCGCGCCGGCGCCAACCTGTCCAGCGCCGACAAGGACAAGCTGAAAGCCTACAACGGCGAGATCGCGGGCCTGCAATCGCAGTTCGCGCAGAACGTGCTGAAGGAAGCCAACGCCTCGGCGCTGGTGGTCGATACCCGTGCCGAACTGGCCGGCCTGCCGGACGCCGACATCGATGCCGCCGCGACGGAAGCGAAGAAGCGCGGCCTGGATGGCAAGTACGTGATCGCGCTGGTCAACACCACGATCCAACCGCCGATGGCCTTGATGACCAACCGTGCCACGCGCGAGCGCCTGATGGCGGCCTCGCTGGCGCGCGGCAGCCGCGGCGGCGAATTCGACAGCCGTACGCTGGTGCAGCGCCTGGCCAGGCTGCGTGCCGAAAAGGCGGCGCTGCTCGGCTACCCGACCTATGCCGCCTACTCGCTGGAAGAGGAAACCGCGAAGACGCCGGAAGCCGTCAACAAGCTGCTCGGCGAACTGGCTGCGCCGGCCGTCAACAACGCGAAGAAGGAAGCGCTTGAAATCCAGAAGGTGATCGACGCCGAGAAGGGTGGTTTCCAGGTCGCCGCGCACGACTGGGCGTTCTACACCGACAAGGTGCGCCAGGCGAAATATGCGTTCGACGAGAGCCAGCTGAAGCCATATTTTGAATTGAACAACGTGGTGCAGAACGGCGTGTTCTTTGCCGCGAACAAGGAATTCGGCATCAGCTTCAAGGAGCGCAAGGATCTGCCGGTGTACGACCCGGACGTGCGCACCTTCGACGTGTTCGACGCCAACGGCAAGCAGCTGGCGATCTTCATCCTGGATTACTACGCGCGTCCGAACAAGCAGGGCGGCGCCTGGATGAACGAATACGTCACCCAGTCGAAGCTGCTGGGTAACATGCCGGTGGTGGCGAATCACCTGAACATCCCGAAGCCGGCCGCCGGCCAGCCGACGCTGCTGACCTACGATGAGGTGCGCACCGCCTTCCACGAGTTCGGCCACGCGCTGCACGGCATGTTCTCGAACGTGACCTACCCGACCTTTGGCGGCGCCAACACGCCGCGCGACTTCGTCGAGTATCCGTCGCAGGTCAACGAGATGTGGGCGACCTGGCCGGAGGTGCTGGCCAACTACGCCAAGCATTACCAGACCGGCGCGCCGATGCCGAAGGCGCTGCTGGACAAGGTGCAGGCGTCGAAGAAGTTCAACATGGGCTTCATCACGACCGAGTACCTGGCGGCCTCGCTGCTGGATCAGCGCTGGCACCAGATCACCCCGGCCCAGGTACCGGCCGACGTGACCGGCTTCGAGGCGCAGGCGCTCAAGGATGCCGGCGTCGACTTCGCGCCGGTGCCGCCGCGCTACCGCACGACGTATTTCTCACACAGCTTCTCGGGCGGCTATTCGGCCGGTTACTACGCTTACCTGTGGAGCGAAAAGCTGGATGCCGACACCGTCGAATGGTTCAAGGAAAACGGCGGCCTGCTGCGCAAGAACGGCGACCACTTCCGCGCGACCCTGCTGTCGCGCGGCGGTTCGGCCGATGCGATGGACCTGTTCCGCAATTTCCGCGGCCGTGACGCCAGGATCGAGCCGCTGCTCGAGCGCCGCGGCCTGACCGGCAATCAATAATCACCACCACCGAGAGACCAAGACCATGTACCGTTCCACTCTCCTGGCATTGGCCGTGACCGCGGCCGTCGCCAACTTCGCGCACGCCGAACCGGCGTCGCTGCTGCCGGCATCCAACCCGTTTGCCAAGCCGAGCACCCTGCCGTTCAACTATCCGGCTTTCGACAAGATCAAGAACGAGGACTACGCGCCGGCGTTCGAGGAAGGCATGCGCCAGCAGTCGCTGGAAATCGAGGCCATCGCCAACAGCAAGGCGGCGCCGACTTTCGAGAACACGGTGGTCGCGATGGAGCGTTCGGGCCAGCTGCTGAACCGCGTCTCGACCGTCTTTTCGAGCCTGGTGGGTGCGAATACCAACGACACCCTGAATGCGCTGGACAAGGACCTGGCGCCCAAGCTGGCCGCGCACAGCGACAAGATCCGCCTCAACGAAAAGCTGTACGCACGCATCAAGACCCTGTACGACAAGCGCGACAAGCTGCACCTGGACGCCGAATCGAAATACCTGCTCGAGCGCTACCACACCGACTTCGTGCGCGCCGGCGCCAAGCTGTCCGCCGCCGACAAGGAAAAGCTGAAGGCGTATAACGGCAAGATCGCCGCCCTGCAGACCCAGTTCAGCCAGAACGTGCTGAAGGAAGCCAATGCCTCGGCACTGGTGGTCGACACCCGCGCGGAACTGGCCGGCATGTCGGACCGGGCGATCGACGTCGCCGCGCTTGAGGCGAAAAAGCGCGGCCTGGACGGCAAGTTCGTGATCCCGGTGGTGAACACCACCCAGCAGGCGCCCCTGTCGGTGCTGACCAACCGCGCGACCCGCGAAAAGCTGCTGGCGACCTCGCTCGCACGCGGCAGCCGCGGCGGCGACTACGACAACCGTGCGCTGGTGCTGGAACTGGCCAAGGCGCGCGCCGACCGTGCCGCGCTGCTGGGCTACCCGAGCCATGCGGCCTACATGCTGGAAGACCAGACCGCGAAGACCACCGGCGCCGTCAACACGCTGCTGGCCGACTTCGCCAAGCCGGCGGTGCGCAACGCCAGGCGCGAAGCGGCCGACCTGCAGAAAGTGATCGATGCCGAGGGTGGGAAATTCCAGGCAGCGGCCTACGACTGGAATTATTACAGCGACAAGGTGCGCGCCCAGCGCTACGCCTTCGACGAGAACCAGCTGCGTCCGTATTTCGAGTTCAACAACGTGCTGGTGAACGGCGTGTTCTTTGCCGCCACCAAGGAATTCGGCATCACCTTCAAGGAACGCAAGGACCTGCCGGTGTACGATCCGGACGTGCGCGTGTTCGACGTGTTCGATGCCGACGGCAAGCAGCTGGCGATCTTCCTGCACGATCCGTATGCGCGCGCCAACAAGCGCGGCGGCGCCTGGATGAATGCCTACGTCGGCCAGAACAAGCTGCTGGGCACCCACCCGGTGGTGGCGAACCACCTGAACATCCCGAAGCCCGCGGCCGGCGAGCCGACCCTGCTGACCTATGACGAAGCGCGCACCATGTTCCACGAGTTCGGCCATGCGCTGCACGGCATGTTCTCGAACGTGAAATACCCGCGCTTCTCGGGTTCGCGCGTGCCGCGCGACTACGTCGAGTTCCCGTCGCAGGTGAACGAGATGTGGATGGCCTGGCCGGAAGTGCTGGCCAACTACGCCAAGCACTACCAGACCGGTGCGCCGATGCCGAAGGAACTGCTGGACAAGGTGCAGGCCTCGAGCAAGTTCAACGAAGGCTACCGCACCACCGAGTACCTGGCGGCGTCGATCCTCGACCAGCGCTGGCACCAGCTCGGCCCGGACCAGATCCCGACCGACGTGCTGGCCTTCGAAGCCAAGGCGCTGCAGGACGCCGGCGTCGACTTTCCGCTGGTCCCGCCGCGCTACCGCACTACCTACTTCTCGCACGTGTTCTCGGGCGGCTATTCGTCCGGCTACTACGGCTACCTGTGGGCCGAGAAGCTGGATGCCGACACCGTCGAGTGGTTCAAGGAGCACGGCGGCCTGACCCGCAAGAACGGCGACCATTTCCGCAAGACCCTGCTGTCGCGCGGCGGCACCATGGATGCGATGGAGATGTACCGCGGCTTCCGCGGACGCGATGCGAAGATCGAGCCGCTGCTGGAGCGGCGTGGGTTGACTGGCGAATAATCATCGCTGGCGCACATGAGCGGGCCGGAATGTATTTGTGGCCCGCTCCCTTCGCACGTCATTCCCGCGCAGGCGGGAATCCAAGTTTTGCAATACTCGACGAACTTGGGTTCCCGCCTGCGCGGGAACGACGTTGTTTTGCGTATCGACTTATCCCGCGCCAACCGGCTCCCATCCGGTATAAACTTTCCCCAACACCCCCATTAACATTGCCCCTGCAATGAGTGTTCAAGCCTTACACGGTATTACCTTAGAATCCTTGCTGACCCGCCTGGTCGAGCACTACGGCTGGGCCGAACTCGGCCGCCGTATCGACATCAACTGCTTCATCAAGGACCCGAGCATCAAGTCGAGCCTGAAGTTCCTGCGCAAGACGCCCTGGGCCCGCGACAAGGTCGAGCAGCTGTATCTCGCGACCAGGTTCAACGATTAGAGGAACGCCATGCAGAACGAAAACGAGCAAATGCCTGAAGAAACGCGTGAAGACACCCTGAAAGCGCACCTGAAGGCCCTGCACCGCAGCCTCGAGGAGCGCGGCGAGGTCGACGACGAACTGGAAATGCTGCTGCGCCAGCTCGACGGCGACATCAACAAGGTGCTGGAGCGCCGCGCCGACGATCCGGATGCCAACACCTATGGCCTGGCCTCGCGCAGCCAGGAAATCACGGCGCGCTTCGCGGCCAGGCATCCGACGCTGGAACCGGCCCTGCGCCAGCTCGGCAACATCCTGGCGAATATGGGGATCTGATACAACACAAATCTTTAATGGCTGAGCCAAGTCGTTGAAAGTTAAGCCATTTTTGGAGGGGAGGGGAGAACGTAAATCGGAATTCCGGTAGAATACCGGCCAATGAACTCCCCCACCAATCTTTTCGCGAACGTTGCCAAACGTTCCAGCCGTGCGCCCGCCGCCCCGTTCCTGCCCATGTCGCGTGCCGAGATGGACAAACTGGGCTGGGATTCGTGCGACATCATCCTGATCACCGGCGACGCCTACATCGACCACCCGAGCTTCGGGATGGCGCTGGTCGGCCGCCTGCTGGAAGCGCAGGGTTACCGCGTCGGCATCATCAGCCAGCCCGACTGGACCTCGGTCGAGCCCTTCCGCGCGCTCGGCAAGCCCAACCTGTACTGGGGCATCACCGCCGGCAACATGGACTCGATGGTCAACCGCTACACGGCCGACCGCAAGATCCGCTCGGACGACGCCTATACGCCGGACGGCGCCCCGAACAAGCGTCCCGACCGCGCCGTGACGGTGTACGCCCAGCGCGCGCGCGAAGCCTTCCCGGGCGTGCCGGTCATCGCCGGCTCGATCGAAGCCTCGCTGCGCCGCATCGCGCACTACGATTACTGGTCGGACAAGGTGCGCCGCTCGGTGCTGTTTGAATCGAAGGCAGACCTGGTCATCTTCGGCAACGCCGAGCGCGCGCTGGTCGACGTCACCCGCCGCATCGCGGCGGGCGAGAGCATCAAGAGCATCCGCGACCTGCGCGGCACCGCCTTCCTGGTGCCGCAGGGCTGGATGCCTGACGAGGAATGGACAGTCCACAATTCCACCCGCGTGGACGTGCCGGGCCGCATCGACAAGCAGCCGAATCCGTACGCGATGGCGCTGGAAGACCCGAAGCAGTGCGCGCTGGACAACGCCGCGCCCGAGCCGGTCGTCAAACCGATCGTCATCATGACGCGCGAAGAGCGCCAGGCCGCGGCCCGCGAAAAAGCGCGCAAGACTGTGGTGCGCCTGCCGAGTTTCGAGACCGTCAGCGAAGACCCGGTGATGTATGCGCACGCCTCGCGCGTGTTCCACCTGGAGTCGAACCCGGGCAATGCGCGCGCGCTGGTGCAGGCGCACGGCGACCGCGACGTCTGGCTGAACCCGCCGCCGCTGCCGCTGGCCATGGACGAGATGGACAACGTCTACGACCTGCCATACGCGCGCGCGCCGCACCCGAGCTACGGCAAAGCCCACATCCCGGCCTGGGAAATGATCCGTTATTCGGTGAACATCATGCGCGGCTGCTTCGGCGGCTGCACCTTCTGCTCGATCACCGAGCACGAAGGCCGCATCATCCAGAGCCGTTCGGAGCCGTCGATCCTGCGCGAGATCGAGCTGATCCGCGACA
>Ga0308160_10005604_pt1 | contig 13028 bp, 11 predicted proteins | sample PhyFR1_FD_201036 | JGI IMG/M metagenome (GOLD analysis project Ga0308160, IMG submission 201036) | Phyllosphere microbial communities from UC Gill Tract Community Farm, Albany, California, United States - DLSLF.R1 | ecosystem: Host-associated > Plants > Phyllosphere > Unclassified | place: USA... | reverse complement strand
TTCTGTTCGACGTAGGTGCGGAATCGGTCGGTGACCCCGATGTTCCGGCCCGTGATCGTCACGTCCATGTGGCGGCTCCCATCCAGACTCAGCGCGTCGCCTCCATCCGGCGATCCTGAACGCCTTGCCGCGAGGCTAGACCCGGTGGCGCTCCGGCGTCACGTGATGTCGGTGAGTCGCCAGGACACCCACCGGACACACAGTGGCCACCGAGCGTTCACCGATGCGCCGAGGGCTCCGGACGGGCGCACCTCAGTCGTCGACGCTCGCGACGGCGACGCACCGCACGACCCGACCACCGGCGGCACGCACGGCGCGCACGGCCTCTGCCATCGTGACGCCGGTGGTGACGACGTCGTCCACCACGACGACGGCTCGACCGGTTACGCCCGTGACCGAGAGGGTGCCGACCGTCGCGGCCACCCGTTCCACCGCGCTGCGTTCCTTCTGCCCACCGCGCACTGCGCCGACGCCGGCACCTGCACCGGCACCGACGCCGGCGCGGCGCCGCACCAGCCCTCCTGCCCGCACCCGCGACATCGCCCGCGACCGCCGCACTCCCCCGCGCGCCGCCAGCAGCACGACGGGGTCGAACCCCCGCCGCCGAGCACCCTGCCGCGACGGCGGTACCCGCAGCAGTACGGCCCCGGGACCGGCGTCGGCGAGCGCCGCCCGCACGAGCCCACCGAACCGGGCGCCGAGGGGCCGAGCGAGGTCCACCCGCCCGCGCAGCTTGAGCTCGAGGAGCATCGTCCGCACGAGTCCCGTGTACTCGAACGCCGCGTCCAGCCGGACCCCGGCGACGAGACGCACCCGGCGGGGCGACGCGTCGAGCGCGTGTCGGCACGCGGCGCAGAGTGCCCGGTCGGGCCGGCCGCACCCGACGCAGTCCACCGGCAGGAAGAGCCCGAGCACCGCGACGGCCGCGTCGAGCCACGGCCGCAGCCTGTCCCGTGTCGTCATGCCGACGATCCTGACCGCCACCCACCACCTGGCGGGGGCCGATCCGTGGGGCTGGGGACGCGCCTCCTGGACCGCCGCCCTGTGGAGGAGCGACCTCAGCGCTGCACGCCGAGCACGTCCGCACTGATCCCGGTCGTGACCCAGCCACCGCCGGTCGACTGCAGGACCGACCCGTCGGACATCCGCAGGAGCATCGAGCCGCCGCTCCCGCCGACGATCTCGGTCGCCCGGCCGTCGGGCTTCGGCAGGGTGCTCGACTGCCCACCGATCGTGGAGCGGACGACGTCCGGGCCGGAGGACGTCTGCCCGACCGAGGCGACGTCGGAGTCGCTGATCCAGGCGGCGCCGACGGCGTTGCCCGTGGCGGCCTGCACGCGCACCGGGGAGCCGAGCGCGGTCGGTGTGCGGTCGGCGCCGCGGACGATGGCCATCACGTACAGGCTCGGTCCGTCGTTCGTCTGGATGAGCGCGAGGGCCCTGGTCGAGTCGCGCGAGACCTGGAACGACACGAGGTCGCCGGCCGGGAGCGTCGTGTTCACCGCGTGCGGATCGCCGCCGAGGCCGTAGGCCGTGACCCGGCGGGTGTTCTTCTCGGACGCGACCCAGACGAACCCGAGGTCGTCGATCGACGGCGGGACCAGGCCGTCGGTCGCGTCGATGCGCAGGTGCGAGCGTCCGCGCACGACCGTCACGCCGTCGCCGTTCCCGACCACCGCAGCGGTCCCGGACGCGGACAGCGCGAACGAGGACGGACCGAGGTCGCCGATCTCCGCGCCCATGCCGTTGCCGAGCGGTGCGATCTTCCCGCCGCCGAGGGCCGAGTAGCCCACGGTGCCGTCCTGGTCGACGAGCGGGCGGGCATCGACGTCGGGGTTCTGCTGCGCGTCGGACCCGCTGCCGTCGGGGACGGCGAAGGTCGTGCCCTCGGCCGTGATGTCGACGGAGGACACCGTGGCGACCGAGGCGAGCGACTTGCTCAGCTGCTCGCGCATCCGGATCCGGTCCTGACTGCTGGCGCGCAGGGCGTCGCTGGACAGGTCGACGAGGGCGGTCCCGCTCTGGATCGTGACCGCGTTCAGGGAGAGCTGCGTGCCCTCGGGGAAGGCGGTGACCACGGCCCCCTTGAGCCAGCTCGCGGGTCCGGCGAGCAGCGCGCTCGCGATGCGGGTGCTCGTCGACGACCGGGCGAGGAACCAGCGCTCGTCGGGCACGAGGAACTTGTACGTCGGGTCGTAGAAGTAGAGCGCGTGCTGCTGGAACACCGACTCGAAGTTCACCGGCGACAGGATGATGCCGTCGGGGGCGTAGGCGATGCGCCACTCGCCGTCCTCGCGGGTGAACTGGAACGTCAGCGTGGACGAGGTCGGTCGGACCGCCTGCGTGTACTCGCCGTCGGCGTCCACCGAGGCGCTCGCGGTGAGGGTGTAGGTCAGCTCGCGTTCGCCGACGCGCTCGATCGCCGGGTTGCCGGGCTGGATCGTCACCGAGCGCCGGGGGTTCCACTTCGTCGAGAAGTTCGAGGCGAGGAACTCCCGGGCCACGGCGTAGTCGTCCGCCGCACCGGTGCCGGCCGCGATGAAGCCGCGGAGGATCGTCGTCTGGTCGGCGCCGGGTACGGGCTTGCCGGGCCGGTAGTCGACGCCGGACACCGACTGGTCCTTGATCACGCCGCCGGAGCGCACCGCGCCGTCGGTGGGGATCGCGGCGCAGGCGGACACGGCGACGATCGTCAACGCGGCGAGCGCCGTGGCGACCAGGGTGCGGAAGCGGGTGCGCATCAGTCGTCCTCCCTGACGGCGCGGGGGCCGTCGTACGACTCGTCGAGGTCCGGCAGCGGGATCGCCGAGGTCGTCACGGTGACGCGGTCGTTGCGCGGCAGCGTGAGCACGAAGGTGGAGCCCTCGCCGGGGCGGGACCACACGTCGATGCGGCCGCCGTGCAGGTTCGCGTCGCCGAGCGAGATCGCGAGTCCGAGGCCGGTCCCGCCGATCGTCCGCTTGCGGCTCGGGTCGGCGCGCCAGAACCGGTCGAACACGCGGGCGGCGTCCTCCGGCGGCATGCCGACGCCCTGGTCGCGGACGGCGATCGCGACCGAGCGGGCGTCGCTGTCGACGACGACCTGCACGGGCTTCGCGTCGCCGTGCTCGATCGCGTTGCCGACGAGGTTGCGGAGCACGCGGCGGATGCGCTTCGCGTCGAGCTGCATGGTGGTGTGCCCGCCGGGTGTGGCGAGCTGCAGGTCGATGCCGGCGCGTTCGGCGAGCGGCCGGAACTCGTCGACGATGTCGGTCGCCAGGGCTGCGGGGATGACGGGCTCGGGATCGAGGTGCACCGCCTGCGCGTCGAACCGTGAGATCTCGAGGAGGTCGGCGAGCAGGAGCTCGAACCGCTCCACCTGGGCGTGCAGGAGCTCGGCGGACCGACCGACTGACGGCTCGAAGGCGTGACGGGAGTCGAACAGCATGTCGCCGGCGAGCCGGATGGTCGTCAGCGGGGTCCGGAGCTCGTGGGAGACGTCGGAGACGAACCGCTGCTGCACGCGGGAGAGCTCGGCGAGCTGGGTGATCTGTCGGCTCACCGCGTCGGCCATGCCGTTGAAGCTGCGGGCGAGGGTGGCGATGTCGTCGTTGCCCCGCACCGGGATGCGTTCGTCGAGCCGGCCGGCGGCGATCTTCCGACTCGTCTCGGCCGCGCCCCGGATCGGCACGACCACGAGCCGGACGACGAGCGAGGTCACGAGGGCGATGAGCACCATGAGCGCGACACCGCCGATCGAGAGCGTCTGCGAGACGAAGTCGAGGGTCTGCTGGGCGTCCGACAGGTCGTAGACGAGGTACAGCTCGTACTGACCGGCACTCGGGATCTGCAGGGTCGACCCGACGGCGAGGCCGGGCTGGTGGCGGCCGTCGTCGTCGAGGCGCACGGGCTGCAGGCTGAGCGTGCCGGTGTTCTTGCCGACCTGCTTCCGGAGGGCGTCGGTGATCACGGCGTCCGGGAAGCCCTGGCTCGCGACGTTCTGCACCGTCTGCGGCCCGGGCTGGTCGGGACTCCGCTCGATGGCGATGCTCGTGCCGCCGGGGCTCGTGGTGTTCGACAGGATCGCCTGCTGCGCCTCGCTCTGCAGGGTCTCGAGCTCGCTCTGGTTGTTGTCCTCGCCCGCGGTGGCCGCGTCGAAGATGCCCTGCGCCACGATCGTCGCGCGTGCCGACTCGGCCTCGATCTGGTCGCGGCGCTGCGAGTAGACGTTGTTCGAGATGCTGATCATGACGGCCGTGCCGATGATCGCGACCGCGAGGCCGGTGGTCATCACCGTGATCGCGACCGACCGGAACATCAGGGACCGACGCCACAGGTACGCCGCGGCCCGCCAGCCGCGCCGGACCCACCGTCGAAGGCGACGGCCGGCACGGGCGAGCCTGCCCTGCACGGCGACGCCGCCGGTCGACGCTGCGGACGGCACGGTGCTCAGGCTCCTCCGGCCCGGTACCCGACGCCGCGCACCGTGGTGACGATCTTCGGGTTGTCGGGGTCGTGCTCGATCTTCGCGCGGAGGCGCTGCACGTGGACGTTCACCAGGCGGGTGTCCGCCTTGTAGTGGTAGCCCCAGACCTGTTCGAGCAGCATCTCGCGGGTGAACACCTGGTTCGGCTTCTCGGACAGCGCCCGCAGCAGGTCGAACTCGAGCGGGGTCAGCGCGATGACGGCGTCGCCGCGACGGACCTCGTGGCCGGCGACGTCGACGGTGAGGTCGCCGACGTGCAGCACCGTCGCGTCGGCGGCTGTCGGACGGAGCCGGGTGCGGATGCGGGCGACGAGCTCCTTCGGGTTGAAGGGCTTCACGACGTAGTCGTCGGCGCCGTTCTCGAGTCCGGCGACGACGTCGGACGTGTCGCCCTTGGCGGTGAGCATGATGATCGGCGTGCCGCTCTCGGCGCGGATGCGCTTGCAGACCTCGATGCCGTCGATGCCCGGGAGCATCACGTCGAGCAGCACCAGGTCGGGCTTCGTCCCGTGGAACGCGTCGATGGCGTCGTTGCCGTCGGCGCTGAACTCGGGTTCGTAGCCCTCGGAGCGGAGGACGATGCCGATCATCTCGGCGAGGGCCTGGTCGTCGTCGACGACGAGGATGCGCGGTGTCATGTGATGGGGACTCCGTGTGACGTGCAGCGGTACCCGGTCGGCACCTGACCACTCACGATAGCCGAGGCCCCGTGCGACGGCGTTTTCCGACAGGATGGGTGTCGACCGCGCCTTCCGCGTGCTCGGTCGGGACCACGAGGGGGCGGCGATGTCCGATTGGCAGGTACCGGGGGCGCCCGGCGGTCCGCAGGACGGTCGGGGGAACGGCCCAGGAGGCGCGGCGCGGCCCCCGGGCCAGCAGCCGTCCGCCCCGTGGGCGGGCCAGTCCGGTGGTCCGTCCGCCGGTGGACCGTACGGCAGCGGGCCGTCCGCCGGTGGGCCGGGTCGGCCGCCGGGGCCACCGCCGGCCGGGTCGCGGCCGGTCATCCCGCTGCGACCGCTCGGGCTCGGTGACGTCCTGAGCGGCGCCTTCACCGTGTTCCGCCGCAACGCGCGGGTGCTCCTGCTCTGGAGCGTGCTCCTCAGCGGGGTCCTCGGGCTGCTCTCCACCATCGCGAGTGCGTTCGGCCAGCGTGCGATCCAGTCCCGCATGCTCTCGGCGGTCGACGGCGACGTGGACGGCCAGACGTCGATCCTCGCCGGATCGGTGACGCTCTGGCTGGTGCTGTCGATCGGGCTCCCGTTCCTCGCCTACCTCGGGCGCGGCTTCCTCGTCGCCCCGGTCGCCGCGGACACCGGACAACGCATCCTCGGACGGCGCGCCACCTTCCGCGGGCTCTGGGCGCTCCTCGCCGGACGACGCTGGTCGGTGGTCGCCTGGATCCTCCTGCAGCTCGCAGCCGGTGCCGTCATCGGGATCGTCTTCGTGCTCGTGCTGGTCGGCGCCGCCGCCGGGCTCTCCGGCAACGGGTCGGGCATCGGCGGCTTCCTGCTGACCTTCTTCGTGCTCGGCCTCGGTTTCACGGTCGTGCTCGTCTGGCTCGGGACGAAGTTCGCGTTCACCGTCCCGACCATCGCGCTCGAGGGACGCCCCGTCTTCCAGGCCGCGGCGCAGTCGTGGCGGCTCACCCGCGAAGCCTTCTGGCGCACCTTCGGCATCATCCTGCTCGTGCAGGTCATGTTCGCCTTCGCGGTGTCGATCGCCTCGGTCCCGCTCACGATCGGTGCGACGCTCGTCGGCGGCACGTTCGACCCCCTCGGGCAGACCGATGCGGGGTCGGGAGCCGGGGTCGGCGGGCTCGTGGCGATCGTCGTGGGGAGCCTGCTCGGGATCGCGGTGCAGTGCATCACCGACGTGCTCTCCGCGTCCGTCGTGACCTTCCTGGCGATCGACCGCCGCATCCGGACCGAGGCGCTCGACCAGCGGATCGCGTCGCACCTCGAGACCGGGCAGCCGGGAGACCCGTTCGCGCCGGCGCCGCGGGTGGACCGGCCGGCGTGGCCGGGGCAGGGGTGGCCGGGGCAGGGGTGGCCGGGTGCCGGTCCGGGGCCGCAGCAGCCGTGGCCGGGGCAGCCCTGGCTGGGGGCCGGTCCGGATCCGCAGCAGCCGTGGCCGGGCCAGCCGTTGCCGGGGCAGCCGGGAGCGGGCGGCCAGCAGCCGGGCGGCCCGACGCCGCCGCAGTGGGGCGGCGAACCCGGACGGTACCCGCCGGACGGCCGCGCATGACGATCGACCCCGACGACGCACGACGGCTCCTCGAACGCGAGCTCGAGCGGTCGGAGTACGACGGTGCCCACGTGACGTGGTGGGACCGTGCCTCGCGTGCGGTCCTCGACTGGCTCGGCTCGCTCCGCGCGGACGACCTGGGCTCCCCCGCGGTCGCGCACACCCTGCTCTGGACGGCCGTCGTCGTGCTCGTCGCGGTGGTCGTCCTCGTGGTCGTCGCCCGCGGACTCCCCCGGCGTCGCGCTCGGCTCGCGGACGGGCAGGTCGGCGGGGTGTTCGACGACGACGACCTGCGTCCCGCCGGTGCGATCGCCGAGGACGCCCGAGCAGCCCTGCGCGCGGGTGACTGGTCCCGCGCCGTGCTCGACGGGTACCGTGCCCTCGCTCGTGGGCTCGGGGAGCGCGACCTCGTCCCCGACGTCCCCGGTGCCACCGCGCGTGCCATCGCCGGCCGGGCAGCCGTGGTCTTCCCGGCCGAGGCAGCGCGGCTCGAGGGCGCCGCGGCGACCTTCGACGAGGTGCGGTACCTCGGCGCCGACGCGACCGAGCGAAGCGCCCGCGACGTCCTGGACACCGAGCACGCCGTCCGGACGGCACGCCCCGCACGGACGACGACCCCGGCGGTCCCCGCGTGACCGCGACCTCCACCCCGTCCGCACCGTCGGGAGCAGCCTCGACCTCGACCTCGACCTCGCCGCGCCGTGCGGGGCGTGGGCTCCGCGTCGGCTTCTGGGTCGCCATCGTCCTGGTCGGCACCGTGCTCGCCGTGCTCACCGCCGTCGTCGGGCGGACCGGTCCCGGGCAGGCACCGCTCGACCCGACCTCCGCGACGGCGAGCGGCGCGAAGGCACTCGTGCGGGTCCTCGAGCAGCAGGGCACCGACGTGCGGATCGTCGACCGCGCCGACCGGATCGGGGACGGCACCGTGTTCGTCGACGACGAGCAGGGCGTCCTCGACCGAAGCGTCGCGCGGCGGATCGCTCGGCAGGCGGACCACGTCGTCCTCGTGTCGTCGACCCCCGCGACGCTCGAGGCGTTCGGGCTCGACGTCGAGCCGGCCACGCAGGTCGGCGGGGACGACACCGTGTCCACCGCCTCGTGCGCGATCCCGGCCGCTGCCGGGGCCGAGCGTGTCACCCTCGGCGGCACCGGGTACGCCGTGCCGGACGGCGGCCGGGCCCCCAGCGGCACCGACCTCTGCGCACCGTCCGGCTCGGGCGGCGACCGGGCCTACGGCCTCGTCCGGACGGCGACCCCGGCCGGCGACGTCACGCTCGTCGGGACCACGGCGGCGTTCCGGAACGACACGATCACCACCGCCGGCAACGCCGCCCTCGCCCTCGGCCTGCTCGGCGACGACGCGACGCTCACCTGGTACGCGCCGACCCCCGGCACGGCGGACGCGGCACCGACCCTCGGGTCGCTCGCACCGCCGTGGGTGCCGGGCGCCCTCGTGCTGCTCGGACTCGTCGCCGTCGCCGCCGCGGTCTGGCGCGGCCGCCGGCTGGGCCCGCTCGTGGTCGAGCGGATGCCCGTCGTCGTCCGTGCCGCCGAGACCACCGAGGGCCGTGCCCGGCTCGCCGCACGCACCGGCGACCGGACCCACGCGCTCGACACGCTAAGGATCGCGGCCCTCCGTCGCACGGCACGCCGGCTCGGGCTCCCCCGGTCGGCCCACGTCGACGAGGTCGTCCGGGCTGCGGCACGCGCCACCGGGATCCCGGACTGGCGCGTCGGGGCGGTCCTCGTGGGCGGCCCGGCCACCGACGACCGGGCCCTCACCACCGGGGCAGAGGCGCTCGACGACCTCGAGCGTGCCGTCCTCGCCGCGACCACAGGCGCCCAGCAGACCGACCGAGACCACCGAGGAGCACGACCGTGACCGATCCGTCCACCACCCAGACCCCGCAGGCGACCCCCGCTGGTGATCCGTTGCGCGACGTGTTCGGACGGCTGCGCGCCGAGGTCGGCAAGGCCGTCGTCGGGCAGGAGGGCGCCGTCTCCGGGATGATCGTCGGCATCCTCGCGCAGGGGCACGTCCTGCTCGAGGGCGTCCCCGGCGTGGCGAAGACCCTGCTGGTCCGGAGCCTCGCCGCCGCGATGTCGCTCGACACGAAGCGGATCCAGTTCACGCCGGACCTGATGCCCGGCGACGTCACCGGCTCGCTCGTGTACGACGCCTCGACGGGCACCTTCCCGTTCCGCGAGGGACCGGTGTTCACGAACGTGCTCCTCGCCGACGAGGTGAACCGGACGCCGCCGAAGACCCAGTCCGCACTCCTCGAGGCCATGGAGGAACGCCAGGTCAGCGTCGACGGCGACGCCCGGGTGCTGCCCGACCCCTTCTTCGTCGCGGCGACGATGAACCCGATCGAGTTCGAGGGCACGTACACGCTCCCGGAGGCCCAGCTCGACCGGTTCCTCATGAAGCTCACACTCGACGTCCCGCCGCGGGACGTCGAGTGGCAGGTGCTCCGTCGGCACGCGGACGGCTTCGTGCCGCGGGACGTCCGGTCGGCCGGGATCGCACCGGTCCTCGGGGTCGACGAGGTCCTCGCCGCACAGCGCGCGGTCCGCGGGGTCGGGGCGCGGGACGACGTCCTCGCGTACATCGTCGACCTCGCCCGCGCCACCCGGCAGGCGCCGTCCGTCCGGGTCGGGGTCAGCCCCCGCGGTGCGACCGCCCTGCTCGCCGCCGCGAAGGCCTGGGCCTGGCTCACCGGCTACGACGCGATCACGCCGGACCACGTCCAGGCCATGCTCCTGCCGGTGTGGCGGCACCGGCTCCGGGTGGCCGCCGACGCCGAGCTCGAGGGCGTCGGCGCCGACGGGGTGCTGCAGCAGGTGCTCGAGCAGGTCCGGGTGCCGATCTAGTGGCGATCTCCGGCCGGTTCGTCGCGCTCCTCGCCGTCGCGATCGTGCCCACCGTGCTGCTCGGCACGGGATGGGCGGGCGCGGCCTGGGCGGGCGTGGTCTTGCTGGCGGCCCTGCTCGACGTGCTGCTCGCCGCCGACCTCACGGCCGTGCGCGTCGAGCGGCGGATGCCCCGGCTCGCCCGCCGGGACACCACCGCCGACGGCACCCTCGTGCTCGCCAACGACGGCCGCCGGACGCTCCGCGGTGTGGTGCGCGACATGTGGGAGCCGTCCGCCGGGCAGGCCCCGCGCCGCATCGACCTGCAGGTGCCCGCCGGGGAGCGACGGACCGCGCGCATGCGGTTCGCCCCGTTCCGTCGCGGCCGCCGGGCCTCCGCGGGCGTCGCGGTGCGTGCGTTCGGGCCGCTCGGGCTCGCCGCACGCCAACGCGTCCTCGTGGCGCCCGCCGAGCTGGTCGTCACGCCACCGTTCCGCTCGCGTCGGCACCTGCCCTCGCGGCTCGCGCGGTTGCGGGAACTCGACGGCGAGACCACCCTCCAACTGCGGGGCCACGGCACCGAGTTCGACTCGCTGCGGGACTACGTGCGCGGCGACGACGTCCGGTCGATCGACTGGCGTGCGACCGCCCGCCGCCAGGACCTCGTGGTGCGCACCTGGCGTCCGGAGCGGGACCGTCGGGTGATCGTGGTCGTCGACGCCGGGCGTGCCGGTGCCGGACGGGTCGACGACGAACCGCGGCTCGACACGTTCATCGAGTCCGCGCTGCTCCTCGGCGCACTCGCGGCGGCCGCGGGCGACCGGGTGGACCTCGCCGTGCTGGACGACGCCGTCCGGGGTCGCGTGCACGGTGCCACGCGCACCGACGTCGTGCAGCGGTTCGGGGAGACGCTCGCGCTCGCGGAACCCGGGATCGCGGCCACCGACTGGTCGGCGGTGCCCGGGCTCGTCGACTCGATCACCACCTCCAGGGCCCTCGTGGTGCTCGTGTCGAGCCTCGACTCGGTCGGCGCGTCGGGTGACCTCCTCGCCGTGCTCCCCCGCCTGACGCGGCGGCACGCGGTCGTCGTCACCAGCGTGACGGACCCGGCCGTCGAGCGGATGGCGAGCGGGGCGGTGGACCCGGCGGTCTCGGGACCGGTGCGGCGGGGCGGACGTGCGCCGTCCCTCCAGGGCCGTGCCGAGCGCGACGTGTACCGACGCGCTGCCGCCGAACGCACGCTCCTCGATGCCGACGGCGTGGCGGACGTGGCGCGCCGCGCCGGGGCCGAGGTCGTCCGGGCCGCACCCGAGCAGGTGCCGCCCCTCGTCGCGGATGCGTACATCCGCGCGAAGGCGACCGGACGGCTCTAGGCGTCGGTCAGTCGGCGACGAGGGCGGACGTGCCGCGCTCGAACTCCTCGAGGTCGCCGCGCTGCCCCGCGCGGTACGCGCGACCGCCGAGGACCCACTGGTACCAGAGCACGGCCGCGAGGGCGACGGTGCCGATCCCGATCTTGACGGGCCACGGCCAGTCCTGCCGGGTCACCGTGCCCTCGACGAGACCGGACAGCAGGAGCGTCAGGGCGAGGCCGACCGCGATCGTGATGAGGGCTCGGCCGTCCTCGGCGAGGGCCTGTCCGCGGGTGCGTGCCCCGGGGGCGACCCACGACCAGAAGATCATCAGGCCGGCGGCCGCCGCGAGGAAGATCGAGTACAGCTCGAGCTGCCCGTGCGGGGCGATGTAGAGGAAGAAGTCGCCGAGGCGGCCCTGGTCGTGCAGGATGGCCGCCGAGACGCCGAGGCTGATCGCGTTCTGGCCGATCGAGAACGGCACGAAGAGTCCGGTGATCCCGAAGGCGACCATGGTGGCGGCGATGTACGCGTTGTTCGTCCACACCTGTGCCGTGAAGGCACCGAGGCCGTGGTCGGAGTAGTACGCCTGGAAGTCCCGGGTCGCGTACTGCCGGAGGGCCTCGGGGGTGCCGAACGTGTCGACGGCGCCCGGGGTGGTCGTGATCCAGACCGCCGTGATCGCGGCGATCGCCGCCGTGGCGGCCGCCACCCAGATCGCGACCCAGCGGATCCGGTACAGGGCGGCGGGGAGCTGCAGGACGAAGAAGGACGTCAGCGCCGCGAGCGGGTCGACGGGGGTGCCGGTGAACCGGAGTCGGGCGCGGAACAGTGTCAGCGAGAGCCGGTCGCCGACGGCGGTGCGCGGGGCGGCGCCGCGGATGCGGGCGAGGTCGGTCGCTGCCGCCTGGTAGCCGGAGACGAGGCGGTCGACGTCGGCACCGGAGGCGTGGCGGGTGCGGGCGAGCCGGTCGAGTTCCTGCCACCGGTCGCGGTGCACCTCGGTGTAGGCGTCCAGGTCCACAGCGTCTCCCCCGCTCGTTCCGGTGTTCGCGCGTCCGTGCCGTCCGGGCGGCGGGCGTGCGTCTCCGACAGAATGATCCCATGCCGAAGACCCGCGTGCCGCGTGACCTCGCCGACGGTCGGTTCGTCGTCGCGCTCGACGACACCCACGACGAGCTCGTCGTCGGCGAGGCCGTCGCACTCGACGTGCAGCCCGCCGGCATCGCGTTGCGGCTCGCGGCGGCGCTCCTCGACGGTGTCTGCCTGCTCGCGCTGTACGTGATGCTCATGATCGGCCTGTCGCGGGTCTGGCCGAGCGACCTCGACGAGGCCTGGGCAGCGGCGCTCAGCATCGGCGTGCTCGTCATCGTGCTCGTGCTCGTCCCGGCGGCGCTCGAGACCGTCACCCGGGGCAAGAGCGTCGGCCGGTACGCGACCGGCACCCGGGTCGTCCGGCTCGACGGCGGGGCGATCGGGTTCCGGCACGCGTTCACCCGTGCCCTCGTCGGGTTGTTCGAGCTGTGGATGACGTTCGGTTCCGTGGCGCTGCTCGTGGCGTTGTTCGGGTCGCGTCCGCGGCGGCTCGGGGACCTGCTCGCCGGGACGTTCGTGCAGCACGAGCGGGCGGCGAAGCAGCGGTCCCCCGAGGTCATCATGCCCGCGGAGCTCGTCGCCTGGGCCGGGGTAGCGGACGTGTCGGCGCTGCCGCAGCGACTCGAGAACCGGCTCGGGGCGTTCTTCCGCGGTGCTGCCGACCTCCGCCCCGAGCTCCGGGAGGCGGCGGCACGGTCCCTCGCGGCAGCGGTCGCCGAGTACGCGCACCCGGTGCCGGCGGTCCACCCCGAGGTGTTCCTCGCCGGGGTGGTCGTGCTGCGGCGGGAGCGGGACCTGCGCGCGTTGCGGGGTCGGGCGGCGGTGCTCGACCGGGCGTCGGCGGTGGCGACGGCGCGGCCGCCGGGGTTCCCGCGCTGACGCGCTGCGCCGCGGGCGCGCGGCGGCGGGCGCACGGCGGGCGTCGCCGCGGCGCTGGCGTCCGGCTTTCGAACCAGGTTTCCGACGTCGAACCAGCGCGGGAGGCTGGTTCGATGTCGGAAACGTGGTTCGTCGCCGCC
>Ga0308160_10005603_pt1 | contig 13031 bp, 17 predicted proteins | sample PhyFR1_FD_201036 | JGI IMG/M metagenome (GOLD analysis project Ga0308160, IMG submission 201036) | Phyllosphere microbial communities from UC Gill Tract Community Farm, Albany, California, United States - DLSLF.R1 | ecosystem: Host-associated > Plants > Phyllosphere > Unclassified | place: USA... | reverse complement strand
TTTCCACCACGATCGCCTACAAGGAGATATCGGCCGTCTCCACCGGCCCGTCCACCGGACTTCGTGAGGGGATGGGCCTGCGCATACTCCCCGGCGGAGGAACCGGTTATCTGGTGGGCGGTCCGACCATCCGGATACAGTGCGCCGGCACCTGGCTGCTTATCACGTGCGCTGACCCGGAAGATGCGGTCGCGCGTATCCGCGCGCACCTCCAGGGCTGAGGGCGGACACGGACGCACTACCGTAGCTCCCAAATTGTCCGGTAAGGGATCCACTATCGGGTGCCAGGGCGTCTGCAGAACCAAGGGCTGCGGGCAGAGTCAGCTGCGACCGGCACGCAGGCGTCGGAGGCGCCGATACGCGCGGGCACGCGTCGAAAACCTCCGAAACTGACCGCGGAAATACCAAGTAAGTGCGAGCCCGAGGATGACGAGCGGAAGCAGCTCCGGGGCGAGGGCGAACGTGCCGAAGATGATGTCGAACGCCTCGAATCCAACCAGCGAGCCGGCCGCGAACCAGACCCACCCGCCGAACAGAGTGGCTCGCATAGCCACACGGCTGCAGAGCCGAGGGACCAGCCTGCACACCAGTCCAAGGCGACGGAGAGCCGGTGATCGGTACCGCGGGGGCTTGGAGCGATGTGAGGGCAAGAGGTTATTGCGGGACATGGCGATGAGCTCCTTGTAGCGACAGTCAGAGAGGTGTTCTGAGGGTCGCCCGAGAGGAGTAATGCACGCAGCACGGAGGCACGTTCCGACCGGGTACGGCTAGAGTGCCGGAAACAGTCGGAGTCGGATTCTAGAGGGCTGCCTGGAGGCTCCCGGGGCAACGGGGACGTCCGCCGGAGCGCGAGGACCTGACCCACCGACTGGTGCGGATAGGACCGAAGACAGGAAATCTGGACCGTTTAAGTCACTCAGACCCAGGGCGGCAGAGGGGACACTTGGAGCCGGAACGGTGCAGAGCAGCGATTGGAAGGTACGCGCCATGAGGATTGCCAGGGCAACGACCATAGCCATGAGAACGAGAGCCGGCACCGGAGGCACACCGGCATAGACCGTCGTGCGGATCGCAACGTCGGCCCGGACAAATCTCTCCAACAAGCCCCACCCGAGCAATAGCACTATTTCCCCCAATCGCCCTCACGCTAACATCGACCAACCGACCGATCAACGATGGACGCCGTGGAGAGGCCGGGTCGGACGACCCTCTAGCTACGGCTAGTCTTGGGGCAGTCCCGAGCGTGGTGACCATCAAGCTAGGGCCTTTTCAAGTATGTCGTCCGTTTCAGTGGCCCATTGCTTGCGTCCGTCTTGATCGACGTATGGATACGTCGATGTCTTCGTCCGCCCTGCCGGCGTAAATCCCAGTCGTTGGTAAAGCCTGCGGGCCGCAGCGTTTTCGACTCCGACTCCGAGGTAGAGCTTGTCGAACCCATCCAGCAGTGCCCGCTGTTCAACCCAGGCACACATAGCCGTTCCCGTACCCAAGCCCCGCAAGGCTTGTTGAACGAAGAGATGTTTCAATTCCGGTGAAAAGTCCGAGCGGAAATCCAAAACCACTGAGCCGAGCAGCTGCTGATCCTGCCATGCCGCGGCGAACACAATTTTTCCTTTGGCCTGCTCACCGAGAAAATAGCGAGCCATCCCTGAACCGGGCGGTTCGCCCGCCTCCAACGCGGCCAGGTCCTGTTCCGTGCAACGTCGAACTAATGGATGCGGCCGCATACCTGTTCCCCTCTTCGTGCAAGGTCGTAACGACTTCAGCGCCACCCTACCGACCCTCCCGCGTGAAGAAATAGTCCCTAACCGGAGCGCTCCGCTGTGACTTGCGTTCGCTGCCCCAGCGGGTAGGCTCGCCGGATGTCACGATACTGGGCTGTGAACTGTCGCCGGAGAATGAGGCGATGCGTCACACTGAGGGGAAACCAATGAGTCGCCAAACACCCGGCACGAAGCTTGCCGCCGGGGCATTTTTTCTGGTTTGGGCGACGGTCTTTCTGACGTGGACGGCGGTGGATGCCCTGCGTTTGGTTACCGGCATCATCTTCATACCGATCGGTCTGGCTCTGATCCTCAAGGGTCTTTTCGGGCGCCGGGCCGCTAGTCGCGAGCGAGCCGGCGGTGAATTGTTTGGGTGGCAGGTGACCCGTGTCTTGTTCTCACTGGGCATCATGTCGACTCTGACCGGCCTCTTCCGGGTCCTGCTGGATCAGTCGCACGTCTTATCCTGGGTTCTGTGCACCGTGGGCCCTGGACTGGTGGCGCTTTCCACTCGCGGAGCGTGGGACAGTGAATCCAGCGGCCGTAATCGCTCAGTTCTGGGCTTCAGGGCACGCCCGAGGACTCCCCGATGAGTTTCGATCAAAGGTTGCTCCACCTCCACACCGAACGGAACGGTACAGACACAACTAACAACGGAGCGGCATGCCAAAAGCGCTGAAGTTGATATTCAGCCTATCGATGGCGGGCCTAGCAGCTGCGATCTTCATGAGCGGCCACATCGGGTTCTTCCCGGGGATGATGGGTCCATTCCTGGTGCTGTTCTTCTTCCTTCTTGCAGCAGGAAGCGTTATCGGACTAGCAATCATCAGCGCCCGACGGGATTATCTTTGCGCCGATCGGCCTGCCACTGATCATCAACCACTTCATCGGCCGCCCACCGGTCTCACGAGACCACTGCATGAAAGAAGCCGATGAACTCCAGGACCCGCACGCTCCGTAGCCTGGTGGTCTACGCGGCCGGGTTTCTGCCGTTTGCTCTGTTCCGGCATTCCATCGGCTTCGTGCCGTCTATAGCGGTCGGCCTCGTAGCGACCTTGGTTTGCACGCTGATGTTTCGCTGGCGCGACACGAAGATCCGCACGCTCCACCAATCCGCCGAGCGGGGGACTTGATGGCTGCAGGACGGTGGGCATTTCTCCTACTTGCCATAGTGCTGTTGATCGTCTCGGTATCTCTCGCCCTGCGAGGATCTCCCGGTCTGTGGTTCACAGCAGTCGCCATGGGAATCGCGATTTTCACTACCGTTCGCTCAGGACTCAAGGAACGTCAACAGCGCGAAGGCACCTCAGCGCCGGAAAGCTAGGCGTGCCGGCTGTGGCCAGGTATGGAGCGGGAGCTGCGGGACTTTCACCGCGGCAGACCTTGGGCCATTCGCACTTCGAAGGGCCGGATAACACGGGCCACCGCCAATGACTCATCGCACGCGGTTATGCACGCCAGCGTCCCGTAACCCTAGCGATACGAGACGTCTCACAGGACCTCGCCAGAGCCACGGCAATGGCTGCCAACATTCCTGTGGAGTTTGCCGATAAATGGCGGGGTTCTGTGATCGCTATATGTCGCATGACTGACCCCGAGTTGTCTTGTATCGCTACGGTTTCGAGGCGCAGAGGTTCCGAGACGCAGAGCCGAGTGAGAATAAGGGCATTGACCGCTACAGAAGGTCCAGTGTGCCGGAGGCATGTCTGGTCCAGACCCGGGTTCTCGTCATCCTTGGGTATCGGAAAGGCTGAGCTGCCGGGCGTGGAAATTGAAGTGCTTGGTGGGGTACGCGTAGACGTCGTTGAGTGTCATCAAGGGTGTGAAGAATGGGTCCCATCTGTCCGGGAAGGGCATGGTCCGTGCGAGCGATCGTGGGTCTTCGCGTTGGAGTCTGCGGGTGATGGCGGCGAGGGTCTTGTCGAGTTTCCGGCTCATCCGCTGCTTGTTGTAGACGAGGCAGGCCCAGCGTGAGCCCCAGTAGTTGACCGTGTCGAACGGGCGTGTGCCGGCGTTCAGGAGGGCAGCGAAGGCTTTTCCCATGGGCACGGGCAGACGGCTGACGACGTGGACCAGCGGGAGCAGGGCGCGGACAACCATGTAGCCGAACACCATGTGAAAAAGCAGTTCTTCGTTGGTCCAGCGCGTGCCGTTACTTCTGCGGCCCAGACCCTCCTGTGATGCCGAATTCAGCCACGCCTGAAGCTGCTCACTTGCGCGACGGTATCCTGCTTCGATCTCAGCCCTGGAGGCGGTCATTTCTCCCGGTTCCATCAGCGCACTTCCTGTCATCCCGTGGGTTTGGCTGCCGGCCTGCGCCTGAGTGTAGACCCCGCCGCTTGGCTGCTGGGGTCAATTTTCCTTGAGTGCTGCGCTGATCAGTGCTTTCAGGGTGCTTTTTTCGGCCAGGCCGAGGATCCGGGCTGCGACTTTGCCGTTCTTGTCCAGCACGAGTGTGGTGGGCACGGCCCGGGGCGGTACGTGGTCGGCCAGGGCCAGAAGAACAGCGCCGTCGGTGTCGTTGAAGCTGGGGTAGGTCGTGCCGAAGGTTCGTTCAAAGGCTGCTGCGGTGGGTGCGGTGTCGCGGACGTTGATTCCGTAGAACTTGACGCCGTCGGCTGTGAATTCCTGGTGCAGGGCTTCCAGGTCCGGGGCTTCCTTCCGGCAGGGCGCGCACGCGGCGTACCAGACGTTCAGGACTGTTACCTTTCCCTTCCACCCGGTGGAACTGATGGTTGATCCGTCGAAGAGTTTCCCGGTCAGTTCAACGGGCGGGGTCCGGGCCTCGGTGGTGTATTCGGAGACGGACCCGTCACCGGCGATGTAGTTCTTGTTATCCCCGGCCTTGGCCTGGGCCGCGAGTGAGTCCGGTGCGGCGCACCCGGCCAGCAGGATCGCTGCCGAAGCTGCGCCCAGCAGGACGCCGCGCCGGGCCGGCAGTGGGGCGGCCGATGGAAGGCTGGGCTGGGGTGAAGTCATGTGCTGTACTCCTAGACAGGGGTGGTGATGGTCGCGGCAAGGTTTTGGAGTTGGTAGATCCAGAGCATCCACAAACCTGATGCCATCAGGATGCCGACCAGGATCAACAAGGAGCCGCCGATGATGTTGAACGCACGGATATGGCGGCGGATGAATCCGAGGGTCCGGCTCACCCAGTTCAGGCCCAGGGCGACCAGCACGAACGGGATTCCCAGGCCGAGGCAGTAGAGGAAGCCGAGCAGGGCACCGCGCCACGGATCGCCGGTCGTGGTGCTCAGCGCCAGAACCGCGCTCAGGGTCGGACCCATGCAGGGCGTCCACCCAAGGCCGAAGACAATCCCCAGCAGCGGGGCTCCGGCGATGCCTGTCCGGGGCTTGAAGGACAGTTTGCGGGTGGTCTGCAGGAACGGGATCCTGCCGACCAGGACCAAACCCATCAGCACGACAAACAGACCGAGTACCCGGATCAGCGTGTCCTGCCACCGGAGCAGCCACCCGCCGATCACACCGAACGCGGCCCCGTAGAGGGTGAAAACGGCAGCAAACCCGAGAATGAACAGCCCGACCCCGGCAAGGACGCGGCGCCGGTTGTCTGCCCTGCCCGGATCCGAGATGCCGGAAACGTAACCGAGGTATCCCGGGACAAGGGGCAGGATGCACGGGGAGATGAAGGACACGGTCCCGGCAGTCATGGCCAGCGGGATCGCGATGAGCAGGGTGCCCGACTGCACCATCTCAGCAAAGAAGCCACCGATCGTCATGATCTCGGCCCTCCATTGCACGGACAGAAACAGGCCCTCATCGATAACATCACCCTGTTACGCTATCATCGCCATATGACGATACAAATTGGTTCGGGGGATGGTTGCGGCGGGCTTGACCCGGCGGCGGCGTTGTTTCACTCCTTGAGTGACCCGACGCGGTTGTCCATCGTGAAGCGGATGGCCGGCGGGGAGGTCCGGGTGGGCGAGCTGGCTGGTGAGCTGGGGCTGGCCCAGTCCACGGTGTCCGCGCACGTGGCTTGCCTGCGGGACTGCCGCCTGGTTGAGGGCAGGGTCCAGGGCCGCAGCGTGTATTACTCACTGTCCCGCCCGGAACTGATGGACATGCTCGCGCAGGCCGAAATCCTGCTTGCCGCTACCGGCAATGCGGTGAGTTTGTGCCCGAACTACGGCGCCGGAAGCGCCGGCGCAGAATTTACAAAGGAGAACGCCCGATGAGTGACGCCTGCGGCTGCAGCGACGACGAGCCCGGCAGCGCCGCTGAAGAGGCGGAGGAAGCGGTCGGTTTCTGGCAGGTCAGTGAGATCCGGGCCGCGGCGGTCGCGGGAGTCTTGCTCCTTGCCGGATGGATTGTGGGACTGGTTGCCGGTCCGGACTGGCTGCGCCTGGTCCTGGAAATCGGGGCACTGCTGGTCGCGGCGTGGACGTTCGTGCCCTCTACCCTCCGCCGTCTGGTCAAAGGCAGGATCGGTGTCGGCACCCTGATGACGATCGCCGCGGCCGGCGCTGTCGCCTTGGGTGAGTTCGAGGAAGCGGCCATGCTCGCTTTCCTGTATTCGATCTCCGAGGGGCTTGAAGAGTACTCACTGGCCAAGACCCGGCGCGGGCTGCGGGCGCTGCTGGACCTGGTCCCGGCCGAGGCAACCGTTCTGCGGGGCGGGGCCGAGATCACTGTTGACCCTGCCGAGCTCGTCCTCGGTGACCGGCTGGTCGTCCGCCCGGGCGAACGGCTGGCCACGGACGGCCGGATCCTCACCGGCCGCACATCCCTTGATACGTCCGCGCTGACCGGTGAATCGGTGCCCGTGGAAGTGGGACCGGGCAGTGAGGTCTATGCCGGATCGATCAACGGTACCGGTCCGCTGGAGGTCGAAGTCACCAGCACCGCGGAAAACAACTCGTTGGCCCGCATCGTGCACATCGTCGAAGCCGAGCAGTCCCGCAAGGGCCCCGGGCAGCGCCTGGCTGATTCCATCGCCAAGAAACTGGTTCCAGGGATCCTGATCGCCGCGGCACTGATCATTATCTTTGGGTTCATCGTCGGAGAGCCGCTGCTTTGGTTCGAGCGCGCCCTGGTGGTCCTCGTCGCTGCTTCGCCGTGTGCGCTGGCCATCTCCGTGCCCGTCACAGTCGTGGCGTCCGTGGGCGCCGCCAGCCGGATCGGCGTACTGATCAAGGGCGGCGGGGCACTGGAAACCCTCGGCAAGATCCGCACCATCGCCCTGGACAAGACTGGAACGCTGACCCGGAACAAGCCCGAAGTCATCGATGTCGCCGCCACCGGCACCGCCACCCGGGAGGACGTTCTGGCCCTCGCTGCGGGGCTGGAAGCGCGCAGCGAACACCCCCTCGCCCGCGCCATTCTCGCCGCTACCACCGACCGGGCAGCCGTGACCGATGTCGATACCGTTCCCGGCGCCGGCCTGGAAGGCCTGTTCGAGGGAAAGACCGTCCGTCTGGGCCGCCCTGGCTGGATCAGCCCCGGCCCCCTGGCAGCAGAGGTCGAACGGATGCAGACCGCCGGTGCCACCGCCGTCCTGATCGAATCAGCAGGTAAGGTGATCGGCGCGGTCGCAGTCCGCGACGAACTGCGGCCCGAAGCCCGCGAGGTCATCGCAAGGCTCACCGCCTCCGGTTACACCACGGCCATGCTCACCGGTGACAACGCCATCACGGCGGCGGCACTGGGTAAGGAAGCAGGCATCACCGAAGTCCATGCCGACCTGCGCCCCGAGGACAAAGCAGAGATCATCCGCACGCTCAAGGCCCGGCAGCCCACCGCCATGGTCGGTGACGGCGTCAACGACGCCCCGGCCCTGGCCACCGCCGACACCGGGATAGCGATGGGCGCGATGGGCACCGACGTCGCCATCGAAACCGCCGACATTGCCCTGATGGGTGAAGACCTGAACCACCTGCCCCAGGTCCTGGAACACGCCCGCCGGACCCGGTCGATCATGCTTCAGAACGTTGGCCTGTCACTGCTGCTGATCGCGATCCTGATCCCGCTGGCGCTCTTTGGCCTGCTGGGCCTGGCCGCGGTGGTCCTGATCCATGAACTGGCCGAGATCGTGGTGATCGCCAACGGCGTCCGGGCGGGCCGGGTCAGCCGGAAAGCCTCCCTCCCGGCTACCCGGACCTCCCCGGCACTGGAGCCGGCAGCTTGACCGCCGAATCCCCGGCAAACCCCGTACCGTCCACGCCGGCGGCCCGGAAGGTGAGGCGGACCAAAACCGTCCTGCTCGTCTGGGCCGCCGTCCTGGCAGCAGCGGACCTGGCTATCAAGGCTCTGGCCGAAACCCTGCTCTCTGACGGTGCGACCGTTGATCTGGGGCTGATGAACCTCCGACTGCTGTACAACACCGGGGTAGCCTTCAGCCTCGGCGCGGACCTTGCGCCCTGGCTCATCATCGCGGCCACGGCCGTCATTATCCTGGCAATGACCTGGTACGCCGTATCCACCGCCCCTGCCATGTCCGGGCTCTCCCGGGCAGGTGCAGCCCTGGTCCTGGGCGGGGCGGCCGGGAACCTGATCGACCGGCTCGACGGGCGCGGCGTCGCGGACTACCTGCACAGCGGCTGGTTCCCCACCTTCAACCTCGCCGACGCCTTCGTCACCACCGGGGTCGCACTGTACGTCCTGGGCACCCTCCGGGCACCCCGGGAAAGAACCTGAAACCCGCCCGGCAGAACACACCTCCCGCCGCAAAGCTTTCCGGCTGACCCACGCCGAAAGGGATCCCTCATGCTCGGAACAATCGCTGCAGCCGCAGCCATGTTCGCCGCAACCAACATTGACGACATCGTGGTCCTCACGGCGCTGTTCCTCGCCTCCAGCAAGGGACAACCCCGCCCCTGGCACATCGTCGGGGGACAGTACACAGGTTTTATCACCCTCGTTGGCCTCAGCCTCCTGGCCGCCCTGGGCTTAACCATCGTCCCGGACGAATGGGTGGGGCTGCTGGGCGTCTTCCCGCTGATCCTGGGCATCCTCGGCCTCATAAGAGGACTGCGGAAACACGAAGATGACGAGGAAAACAGCCTCACCGAAGGACTCGGCCTGCTCGGCGTTGCCGGGATCACCATCGCCAACGGTGCGGACAACATCGCAATCTACACGCCCGTGTTCCGGACGATGGCACCAGCCGACACGACCATTACTGTCATCGTCTTCCTGGCCCTGGTCGCCCTCTGGTGCGCTCTTGGACGGATCATTGGCACCCACCACAAAGTCGTCGAAACACTCGAAAAAATCGAACATTGGCTCGTCCCGGCCGTCTTCATCGGCCTGGGTTTGACCATCCTCATAGGATCAGGATCCCTGCAGCGCCTGTTCGGCCTCTGGCTGTAACGCCACGGCCACCGCTTCCCGGTCCCACCACAGCCGCACCGCGGCCGCTGACTTAGGCCGCCACCAACCCCGTCAGAAACATGGAGCAATGACTCAAATTCGCACGGCATCAAATACTCATGGCCAGCCCAGTCCTCAAGACAAGGCCAGGAAGATCCGCAAGATCATTTGGGTCCTGCTCGGTCTGATCGTTGCCACGGCCGCCGTCTGGTACGCCATCTTCACGGCCGCCCGGCCCGAACCCGACGCGGCGCCGATAGGCGTGGACGCGCAGCTGGTCCGCGCGGACAGTCACCGTGTCACGACCCCGGAAGTTGAGAAAGCCCAACTCGTGGAGTTCCTGGACTTCGAATGTGAATCCTGCCGCGCCGCCGAACCCCTCGTGCAGGAACTTAAGAAGGAATACGGGGACCGCATCACGTTCGTGCACCGGTACTTCCCACTACCTGGACACCGGAACTCCGGCACCGCTGCCCTCGCGGTCGAGGCCGCAGCCCAGCAAGGCAAGTACGAGCAAATGCACGCCAAAATGTTCGCGACACAACCAGAATGGGGCGAAAAGCAGGACTCCCAAGCCAACTTGTTCCGCACCTATGCCCAGGAACTCGGCCTGGATATGAACGCCTACGACACCGCCGTGGCCAACGAAGCAACCAAAGACCGCATCCGTCAGGACTTCACCGACGGCAAAGCCCTTGGAGTCACAGGTACACCCACGTTTTTCCTCAATGGCGAAAAACTCGTCCTCAACAGCGAAGAACAATTCCGACAAAAACTCGAGGACGCCGCCAACTAGACGTAAATGGCTGCCGTCTCAAAACCCTTGGGATACGAGACGTCTCACTGGCTCTGTCCCGTAAGATCCTGATTCCCGTGAAATTGTGACTTTTAGTCGGAGTTGGCGGTTAAATCGCAGTTTAGATTGGCGGTTTGTCGTCCCGCCAGGGAGCCATCAACGGGTGAGCGGCAGTTCATGGGACAGCGCGCATTGGGGGCTGACCGGTCGAGCGGCGGTATGTCTCCTGATTTATCCGTTGACTCCGCCGCTGCAGGTCTCGCCGGGTTCGGGTGTCTGCGGACCCTGCTGAAATGCTTTGATGAATGCGAACAGCCGCGGATCTGCCGGGTCTGTGACGCTTAGTTGTTTTCCCCAGGCGGTTGCTTCGATGAGGGATCCCTGTCCGGGAAAGGGACTGACCAACACGTGGCTCTGGTTGGTTGCAAGCCGGGCGAGTTTGGCGATGTCATCGGCGGGAAGCCCGGGTTGGTAGCTGATCCAGACGGCACCGTGTTCAAGGGAGTGCACTGCCCGGGTTTCCTGCACGGGCCGGTCGTAGGCTCCGCAGTTCGTCCACACCGGTGAGTGGTCTCCGCCGACGCCGGGACGTTGCGGATAGGTCGCCGCGGTCTGGACGTGGTTCCTGCTCAGGCCGGCATAGCTGATGACTCCTTCGATCACGGTCGGGCCCTTCTCTGCTGACGGGGTCGGTTGACCGCTGCCGTTTGCGGTGAGCCCGTAGGTGAGCGCGCCGGCTGCGAGGAGGAGTGGCACGCCGACGGCGATCAATGGCCGCTGCAATCGGGCGGGCGACCTGGACCCTTTTGTGTTGGTGGGTGAGCGTTGCTGTGAACCGGGTGTTGACCGGGGTTTCATGAGGCCACCTTCGGGCGCTGTTAACGGTTGCTTGTTTGCGTGACGGGTTGCTGGTCCGCTGCGGCCCGCCTACGGTGCGGTCGTGGCAGGCTTCTGGAAGAGGGTGCCTTCGAGGATGCTGCCGTGGAAGGTCCGCGCGGCGACGATGATCCACGCGGCGACCAGCAGGGTGTAGCCTGCGACGGCCATTGCGTCGAACACGGCGAGGTGGGTGTGGGCGGCGAGGCCGGTCAGGCCGGTGACGCAGGTTCCGATGGGGAAGGTGAAGGACCACCAGGTCAGGGAGAACGGCAGGCCCCGACGGGCGGTGCGGATCGTGATGGCGGTTGCGAGGGCGGCCCACATGAGCGCGAAGCCCAGAACCGGCACCCCGTACAAGACGCCGAAGGCTTCCATCGCCCGGGCCAGGGTCCCGGACACGGCGAGGTGGGCGTTCCCGCCCAGGAGGTTCGCGGCGGTGATGGACTGGCCCAGCGGGCCCAGCACGATCCACAAGGTGGGCACTGCCGCGGCGGCCCCGATCTTGTGCCCGGCGAGGCGGTTCCAGATCAGTGTGGTGATGATGATGGAGGCCAGCAGGCTCAGTCCGAACATCGCGTAGCAGCCCATCAGCAGGGTCAGGCGTGCTTGCCCGGCCGGGACGTAGGGCAGCAGCAGGGCCCCGGTGGAAGCCGAAACCATGGGCGGGACGACGGGCATAAGCCAGCCGCCGAACGCACTGTCCTGTGTGACCTGATGCCGGGTGAACTGCAGGTACGGGACAGCGACGGCGCTGGCCAGCCCCAGAAGGGTCCCGGCGATCCACAGCACCGCATCGATGCCGAGTGCCAGCTGTTCGCCCAGGACGTCTTTGCCCAGCAGCAGGGTACCGGCGCCGACGGTGAGCAACGCCATGGGCGGTGCGCCGTAGAAGTGCGCCATCACCGGATGGCCGTGGTGGCTTCGGGCGGTTTCCCGGTGCCGGATCCAGTGCACCCCGGTCGCGGCACTCAGCAGGATCAGCAGCAGGGACGCCAGAGCCCAGACGACGGTGGCGCCAGTGCGCAGGCCGGGAAACTGCAGGGGCAGCGTCGCGGCCGCGGTCGCGACGATCCCGGTACCCATGATGGAGGCGAACCAGTTCGGGGTCAGGTTCGCGAACAGCTCCGAGGACCTATCCAGACGGCGCAGGACGCGCCGGCCCCCAGTACGGCGACCATGGGTCTGTGCCGGTGGTGTGGAGTGGTGTTCGTCGGCGGTCAGCAGCAGAGATTCCATACCTTCCATGCTCCCGGACCGGGACCTGCCGCAGTAGGGGGCATACACTTGTCAGGGTACAAGCCGGACTTGTATCACATGTGACGTTTCTGAAGGAGATTCCCCGATGCTCAGCCCCCGGATACCGGATCTCTCCGCCCTGGAAATGCTCGCCGCGGTCCATGATCTGGGATCCCTCTCCGCCGCCGGGAAACGCCTTGGACTGTCCCAGCAGGCTGTCTCCTCCCGGATGCGTTCCCTGGAGTCCCAGATCGGATCCGCCCTGCTGACCCGGACACCGCGGGGATCCACCCTGACAGAATCAGGTGCACTGGTCGCAGGGTGGGCGGCGGAGGTCCTCGCAGCCGCGGAACGCCTGGACGCCGGAATCGCCTCGCTCCGATCCGACACCGCCCGGCAACTGAAGGTCGCGGCCAGCCAGACCATCGCCGAACACCTGCTGCCGCTCTGGCTGGTCGCGCTGCGCCGCCAGCAGGAGAGCCTCGGACTCGTCCCCACCGTCGTGGAGTTGACGGTGAACAACAGTGAAGCCACCGTAGCCCTGGTCCGATCCGGACAGGCAGCCATCGGCTTCATCGAAAGCCCGCACCTCCCCCCGGACCTGAGCGCAGCGGCGGTACAGAACGATGACATGGTCCTGGTCGTCGCCCCGGAGCACCCCTGGGCCCGGCGCCGGACCCCCGTCACAGCAGCCGAACTGGCAGCAACCGCGCTGGTCACCAGGGAACACGGCAGCGGCACCCGGGACGCCCTCGAGCACCTGCTCACCGCCGCAGGGGCCCCGCCCCTGGCAGATCCGCTGGTGGAACTCTCCACGACGGCGGCCGTCCGCTCCGCCATCGCAGCCGGCACGGCCCCCGGAGTACTCAGCGCACTGGCCGTCCGCGACGACCTCGCACTGCAACGGCTCATCGCCGTTCCCGTCCGCGGGCTACCCCTGCGCCGCACCCTGACCGCCCTTTGGCAGACCGGCCCCACACCACCGCCCGGACCGGCCCGTGACCTGGCAGCCATCGCCGCCAGAG
>Ga0308160_10005602_pt1 | contig 13031 bp, 11 predicted proteins | sample PhyFR1_FD_201036 | JGI IMG/M metagenome (GOLD analysis project Ga0308160, IMG submission 201036) | Phyllosphere microbial communities from UC Gill Tract Community Farm, Albany, California, United States - DLSLF.R1 | ecosystem: Host-associated > Plants > Phyllosphere > Unclassified | place: USA... | reverse complement strand
GCGCTCGCCCGTCATGCTCCCGATCCCGGGGACGTCGAGCATCGAGCACCTCGAGGACAACCTGCAGGGTGCGACGATCGAGCTCACCGACGACGAGTTCGAGGAGCTGTCCGCCGTCTCGGAGTAGTACTCCCACCACCCCTCGACAGGCTCAGGGACCGACCGTTGGTCACTGAGCGGCCACCCGGTCACTGAGCTTGTCGAAGTGCGGCGCAGCTCAGGACCTGGCCACCGGGTCAGTCGACGAGGCCGAGAGCGACGGGGCTGCATCGCGTTCTGCAGACAGGCCGAGGTCGAAGACCCGGTCGCATCGGTCGGCGACCCGCCGATCGTGAGTGACCACCAGCAGTGTCTTGCCGTAGTCCTGCTGTAGCGAGAGCATTTCAGCGACTGCGACATCCGCCAGAGCGTCATCGAGGGCTCCCGTCGGCTCGTCCGCGAGGATGAGCTCTCCCGGCTTCACGAGGCAACGAGCGAGCGCGACGCGCTGACGCTCTCCCCCGGACAGCGTCATGACCCGGTCATGCGCGACCTGCCGGAGACCGAGCCGGCTGAGTATCTCCATGATCTGCTGCTCCTTCGCTCGTCGGCCGAGTCTCACAGCATGAAGACCGATCAGGACGTTCTCGAAGGCCGTCGAAGCACCGATCAGCGCGAACGACTGGAAGAGGTAGTTGATGTGGTCGCGGCGCAGATGCGACGCCGCGCGGCTGTTGATCCGTGGAAGGGGTGCGCCGCGGAACCGCACTTCGCCGCCGCTACCCTCGTCGAGGAGCCCTGCGATGTTCAACAACGTCGACTTGCCGGAACCTGACGGCCCCACGATGGCGACCGATTCGCCACGGTGGACCTCCAAGTCCACGCGGTCGAGGACGCGGCGTGAACCGTACTGCTTGGTCAGCTGGTCGATCATGATCAGTGATGTCACTGTGGGTCCGTCCTAGTCCTTGAGCATGATGGTCAGGTGCAGCCGCGAGAGGGTTCGCGCAAGGAACACGAACAGGATGAGTTGTGCCGCGGACATGGCGGCGATCCCCAGGATCGCGCTCCGCGAAGAGGACAGTGCCGCGGCTGCCGCCGCCGACGCACAGACCACGCCGACGAGGATGAAGGCGGGCGCGAAGATGCTGCTGGATGAATACCCGAGCATCCTCTTGACGGCCATCGATTCCCGATACGTGGTCGAATACAGCCTCATCAGCGCAGTGAGCAGCAACAAACAGAACAGACCAAGGAAGAGAATGACCACGCCGAAGAGTTGCAGCACCGACTGGATGGACTTCGTGAGGCCCGCGACGAAATCGCCGACCGGGAGGAATTCGACCCCATTGTCATCCAGGTCGAATCTCGAGAGGTATGACTGGTTCGCATAGCTCTTCGATGCGCCCCGGCTGAGCTTGACGTAACTGTTGTCCAGCCCGACCGCGGTGAGGCTTTCGCTTTCGAACGGGATCATGTTCTCCGGTGTCGTCACGAGAATGACCGCGTCGGTGACCCCATTCCACCCAGCCGGGTTCGTGCTCCACGAGAACACTGCTTCGGCCGGGTCGTAGTTCTGGAAGGTGACGATCCGATCGTCGAAGAAGGCCGTGCGGATCGCCGGTTCGTAGGCGACGTCACTGTGCTCACCGAGCCATCCGCGGACTGCAGCTTGCGCCGATCCCGACCAGGAATCCGGAATCAGGAAGACCCGTTCGCCGGCCTGGGCACGCTCGACGAGGCTGGCGTCCACCTCGAAGCCCTGTGACGCGAGGGCGTTCGGCGAGGCCACCACGTACCAGAACGGGCGCTCCGGAACGGAGCGGTACACTCCCGACCACACGTCCAGCACACTCCGGTCGACATACTGGCTGTTGACGAGGCCGACGCCGCGCGCGTCGGCGATCGAGGTGTACCAGTCGTAGAAGTCGCGCTGATACTGACCCGACTGTCCGGCGAAACTCGCCTCATCCTCGCCCGCCTTCGTCTGGTAGAGGATCTCCTGATCGGCCACCGCTGCCCATGATTCGCTGACCCCTGCGAGCGTTCTGGCTTCCTTCATCGGGCCGTCGAGAAAGATGAACGTCGTCGTGAATCCGGCCATCGCCACAACGTGAATACCGGCGAGCACGCCGAGCAGGATTCGCCGCGAGAAGCGTCCGGCGATCGCGTCGACCGGTTTGACTGAGACAAGCGCGAGGGCTGCGACCGCCACACACCCGACTGGTAGGAGCATTCCGGCCACTGCGGCACTCCATGCAGCGGCGAGCATCGTCGGGTTCACGCTGTATCCCGGCGCCATCAGCGGTACGGCGATCATCGACAGCGCAATGGTCGCAATGATCGCGACGACGACGGGTCTCAACAGCACGACGGCGAAGCCCAAGCGCGACCTTCCCAGGAGGAGATGCACACCGAGCACGCGGAACGCGCGCACTGCCTCGAACAGGAGAACGAGCAACAGCAGGAGAGCCGTGGCTATCACGAATCCTTGAAGCAGGCGGGCGCTCATCCCGCTGTCCGTCACATGACCGCGGAGCGGTGCGAGCATCCGGTCCGACGAGAGCCCCGTCGCCGATTCGAGCGAACTGAGCAACTCTGTCAACTGCTCCTCGTCGGCCCCCGAAACCCGGTAAGCACCGTTGACCGTACCCGACGTTTCCACGAGCCGCGCGAGTTGCACCACGGAGAACCGCGGCGCGAACAACAACTCCGGAACAGGGTGGATGACATCTGCCGCATTGGCGTCGAGGCCGATCGATGCAGCGGGATCGGCCCTGGCGAGATCGGCGATCTGATCGATTTCGACCAGCGTCGTCCCGAGGAAATCCAACGTGAGCGGTGCCGGAGCATTGTCTCCGGTCATGACCCCGACGCGCATCCCGGTCAATGAGCCGTCAGCATCGGACAACTCTTGATCCACTCTCACGATGGCTGCCTCGTCGGCGGTAGCGAACTCACCGAGAATGTCCAGTACGCGAGTCGTCTGCGCCTCGGAAACGTCATAGAGGGAGATCTCTGTGGAACCGCGAGGATACTCATCGATCTCTCGACGAAGCAGGCTCCCTTGACCGATCACGTAGAGCACACTCATCAGTGCTCCGATGACGATCACGAGCACGACGCTCGTCACTTTCGACCAGAGGGCCATGTGTGTTGCCGTCTCTCTTTCGCCGACCGCCGGTTCTCCGGACACTCTCGCGAGGTCGCCCCAGACGACGGAGACCTCACGAGAGGCCGAATATGTGAACGAAGAACCTATCCTCGGGCGTTCCAGTAGGCCGTCGCCGAGCCCGTCCCGACCCACTGTTCAACGCTCGCAAGCACTCCCGGCGCTTTCCAACCTGAAAAGGTCGTATTTGCGGTGGCGCTATGCTCGTATGCGCCCGACTGCACACTCGAGTAACTCGTTACCCCCCAAGAGCGACCGTGATCCCAGCTGATCGCAGACCCTTTGTAATACACGGTTTCCGCGTGCGCGACACCTGCGCCTCCGGCCAACAGTGCCGCAGACAGTAGCGTGACGGTGAGTGCCTTTTTGATCCTCATTATGTGTTTCCCCTCTAACCCTTTGAGTCGAGCGCCACCGACGGTAACGCCCCGCGATCTTGTCCGCAGCCGATCCGACTGTCGACACCTGAATGGCTTCTACTGGTCGATTCGGCTTGAGGAGTCGAGCGTAGGTCGACCCTAGCGAACAGATATTTTGCATGTCTAGTTAATATTTCAGGCTTTCCTGGTTCGCAGATATGACTGCCTCACCGCCATAGCGCGAGACCCAGCGCGTGGGTCGAAAGACGGTCGAGAGTCCCTCCACGCCTCATCGCGCCACCTTGGGAGGTCAGCGATACCGCTGGAGCAGCGTCGGGTTACGGCTCGCCGGCGTCGTGCCGCCGCCCTTCGACAGGCTCAGGGACCGCACCGTCGGTCACTGAGCGGCCACCCGGTCACTGAGCGACAACCCGGTCACTGAGCGACAACCCGGTCACTGAGCTTGTCGACGTGCAGCGCAGCTCAGGGACCGACCACCCGGCTCAGCGGAGCCGCTTCGACAGCTCATGCGCCTGCTCCAGCAGCAGGCCACCGAGGAACGCCTGGCGTTCAGGCCGGAACCGGGATTCGATCCCGGTGAGACTGAGCGCCCAGGCGGGCTTCCCCGCGGCATCGAAGACCGCTGCGCCCATCCCCCAGCTGCCCTCGAGGATGAGCGCCGGGTTCACCGCGTACCCGCGCTCGCGCGTCTCGCGGATCCGCTCGCGCACGCGGTCGGCGGCGTGGGCCCCACCCCACCGCTCGACGAGGTCGGCGCGACCCAGGTAGTCGTCGATCTCCTCGTCGCTCGAGAACGCGAGGATCGCCAGTCCCGCCGACGCGACCCCCAGGGGGAAGCGGACACCCTCGGTCAGGACGAACGACCGCACCGGGAAACTCCCCTCCTCGCGCAGCAGACACACGGTCTCGAACCCGCGACGCACCGAGAGGAAGGCGCTCTCGCCGCTCTCGTGCGCGAGGATCCGCACGCTCTCCCGGGCGAGCTCGGCGACGTCGTACCGCTCCGCCGCGAGCGATCCGAGGAGGAACAGCTCCGGGCCGAGGTGCCACCGGGCGGCGCGGACGTCGTGGTCGAGGAAGCCTTCGGCGGCGAGCGAGGCGAGCAGGCGGTGCGCCGTCGGCCGGGTGAGCCCGGCGGCCGCAGCCACCGCCGAAGACGACGCACCACCGGGGTGCTCCGACACGATCTTGAGGATCCGGCTCACGCGTGAGACGACCTGGGCGCCACGCATCCCCTCAGCCACGTCGCACCGTCAGGTTGTCCACATCGTGAGCCTACGCCGCAGCCGGGACCACGTCATGAGTGAATCCGGGATCGGGCCCCATGCCACCTTTGACACCGCAGGGCGGCTGTGACTGACTACAGGAGAGACGAGCGGCCAGTGCCACCATGTGGTCAGGTCGGCCCGCCATCCACAAGGGAGTGATATGACGAAACACTGGTCGAGCGCCGCCGAAGCGTTGCACGAGGTCGTCCGGGACGGAGCGACCATCGCGGTCGGCGGGTTCGGCCTGAGCGGCAACCCGACCGACCTCATCGAGGCCCTCCGGGACACCGGTGCCACCGACCTCACGATCGTCTCCAACAACATGGGCGTCGACGGCAAAGGCCTCGGCATCCTCCTCGAGAACCGACAGGTGCGGAAGGTCGTCGCGTCGTACGTGGGCGAGAACAAGCTCTTCGCCAAGCAGTTCCTCGACGGTGAGCTCGAGGTCGAGTTCACCCCGCAGGGCACGCTCGCCGAGCGGCTGCGCGCGGGCGGCGCCGGTATCGCCGGGTTCTACACGAAGACCGGCGTCGGCACCCCGGTCGCCGAGGGCAAGCCGACGGAGGTCTTCGACGGGGAGACCTACGTCCTCGAGCGCGGCATCGTCGCCGACGTGGCCCTCGTGCACGCGTTCCGCGCCGACCGCGAGGGCAACCTCGTCTTCCGGCACACCGCTCGGAACTTCAACCCGATCGTCGCGACCGCCGGCCGCCTGACGATCGCCGAGGCCGAAGAGGTCGTCGAGGACGGCTACCTCGATCCGAACACCGTCGTCACCCCCGGCATCTTCGTCCAGCGCCTCGTCACGGCGACGCCGCGGGTGAAGGACATCGAACAGCGCACCGTCCGTCCGGCGGCCGCCACCACGACACCGGCAGGAGCCTGATCATCATGTGGACGAGAGACGACATGGCCGCGATCGCGGCGACCGAACTCCGCGACGGCGAGTACGTGAACCTCGGCATCGGCATCCCCACGCTCGTCGCGAACCACGTCCCACCCGGGGTGCACGTGACCCTCCAGAGCGAGAACGGCCTCCTCGGCATGGGTCCGTTCCCGATCGAGGGCGAGGAGGACGCCGACCTCATCAACGCCGGGAAGCAGACGGTCACGCTCCTCGAGGGCGGGAGCTACTTCGACTCGGCGATGTCGTTCGGCATGATCCGCGGCGGCCACGTGCAGCTGGCCATCCTCGGCGCACTCCAGGTCTCGGGTGCGGGCGACCTCGCGAACTGGACGATCCCGGGCAAGCTCGTCAAGGGGATGGGCGGTGCGATGGACCTCGTCGCCGGGACCCCGCGGGTGGTGGTCGTCACCGAGCACGTCGCGAAGGACGGCAGCCCGAAGATCGTCGAGCGGTGCGATCTCCCACTCACCGGTGTCGGTGTCGTCGACCGGATCATCAGCGACCGCGCCGTCTTCGATATCGTCGAGGGGGCGCTCGTCCTGCGGGCCTTCGCGCCCGACACGAGCGTCGCCGAGCTGCGCACCCTGACAGGCGCGGAGTTCTCCGTCGAACTCGACCCCACCACCACCGGCGAGGTGCCGACCGCACCCGCCACGCCTCAGGAGGCACACGCATGAGCACCGTCATCGTCGGGTACGCCCGCACCCCGTTCGTGAAGTTCAACGGGGCGTTCGCGTCCGTGCCGGCCACCGAGCTCGGCGCCCACGCCATCCGCGCGGCCCTGTCCCGGGCAGGAGTCGACGCCGCCGACGTGCAGCAGGTCATCGCCGGCCAGGTGCTGCAGGGCGCAGCCGGCCAGAACCCCGCCCGGCAGTCCGCCGTCGGGGCCGACATCCCCTTCACCGTCCCCGCCATCACCGTCAACGCCGTGTGCCTGTCCGGCATGGAGGCGATCGTCACCGGCACGCGTCTCATCGACGCCGGCGAGGTCGACGTCGTCGTCGCGCTCGGCCAGGAGTCGATGAGCCTCGCCCCGCACGCCTGGTCGGGCTCGCGCGCGGGCAAGCGCTACGGCGCCATCGAGCTCGTCGACACCCTCGATCACGACGGCCTGACCGATGCGTTCGAGCACCGGTCGATGGGGTCGTCCACCGAGGAGCGCAACGGCTCACTCGGCATCGCACGCCCGGAGCAGGACGCCTGGGCGGCCGGGTCGCACCAGCGGCTCGCGGCAGCGGCGGACGTCCAGGCCGAGGAGATCGAACCCTTCTCCGTGCCGGGGCGCAAGGGTCCGACGGTCGTGAGCGCCGATGACGGACTCCGCGCCGACACCACCGCCGAGTCGCTGGCCGGGCTGCGTCCCGCGTTCGGCGGCGAGGGCACGATCACCGCGGGCAACTCCTCCCAGATCACCGACGGAGCGGCCGCGGTCGTGCTCATGAGCGAGGAGGCGGCTGCAGCCCGGGGACTCACCCCGATCGCCCGGGTCGTCGCGCACGCGCTCGTCGCCGGACCCGATGTGAGCCTGCACGCCCAGCCGTCGAACGCGATCGTCGCCGCCCTCGCGAAGACCTCCCACACGATCGGTGACCTCGCAGCGGTCGAGATCAACGAGGCGTTCGCCGCCGTGTCGGTCCACTCGACCGACGAACTGGGGGTCGATCCTGCGATCGTCAACGCGAACGGCGGCGCGATCGCCCTCGGTCACCCGATCGGCGCCTCCGGCACCCGGATCGTCGGGCACCTCGCCCGGCGCCTCGCCGCCGCCGGCTCAGGTTCGATCGGTGCAGCCGGCATCTGCGGTGGCGGCGGCCAGGGCTCCGCGATCATCCTCGAGGCCGTCTGATCCGTGAGGTGAGGCATCTGGTCGCTCCCGGGGCATCCCCGCGACAGACTGCCTCACCTCAGACGGGCTCGCCGGTGACGGTGTAGCGGAGGTGGACGACGCCGGCCTCGAAGCGACGCTCGTCGACGAGTTCCAGACGCCGCCGGAGGTTGGCCGGCAGTGCACGCAAGCCGCCGCCGACGATCACCGGCGAGAGGAACAACTGCACCTCGTCGACGAGCCCCGCGGCGATCGCCTCGGCTGCGAGGTGTGGGCCGCCGACGCTGAGGTCGCGGTCCGATTCCGCTTTCCACCGGCGAACGGCCTCCGGATCGAACGATCGCTCGAGCGTCGTCCGGGCCGTCGAGACCGCGTCGAGCGACGTCGAGTACACGACCTTGTCGGCAGCGAGCCACAGAGCCGCGAAGTCCGCGATCTCGCGGGGCTCGTCCGGCAGCTCGTCCGCCGTCTCCCAGAACGTCATGATCTCGTACATCCGCCGGCCGAACAGGTAGGTGCCGATCGGCCGGGAGAGCTCGTTCACGAAGGCGTGCACCTCGGCGTCCGGGGCGCTCCAGTCGAAGTGGCCCTCCTCATCGGCGAGGTAGCCGTCGAGCGAGCTGATCGCCGAGTAGATGAGCCTGCCCATGTGTCCTCCGTCGCCAGTGCCGGTACGCGAGAGGCTAGGCCGCAGAGGCGACCGCCCACAAGGGGTGGCTCCGGCACCGACGGTCAGGCGGGTGGGATGACGAGCGTCGCGAAGGAGTCTGCCGGCAGGGTCGGCGTGATGACGTCGTCGCCCACCACGATCTGCACGGGGAGCGGTTCGCCGAGGTCGTTCTGCATCACGAGCACGACGCCGCCGTCCGGGTTGCGGAAGGCGAGCAGGTTCTCGTGCCCGGTCCAGCTCATCGTCGCGAGCCGCTGTGCCCCCGGCTGCAGGAAGTGCCCCAGGTGCCGCATGAGGAAGTACTCGTGCGTGTAACGGAAGGTCCGGGTCTCGGGATCCACCACGACGAGCGAGTTCTGCGCCCAGCCCCAGCGGCTGACCCCGCCCTCGGTGAGCGCGAGGTTCCAGTACGTGTAGGCCTGCGCGCCGTTCGTGAAGAAGTGGCGCATGAGTCCCCAGGTGTGCCGCACGAAGCGCCAGTCGTTCCGTCCGTCGCCGCACTCCTGCTCGGTCTGGTAGAGCGCGAGGTCGGGGTGGGCGTGATGCACGGCGGCGATCGCTCCCTTGCCTGCCCACTGGAATCCGACTCCGGCGACCCACGGGCCGGCCGCCGGATCCCGGAGCACGGTCTCGATCTGCGCGTCGTGCGGCCGCTCCTGCGTGCCGAGGAAGACCCGGACTCCCAGACGGTCCATCTCCGGGCCGAGGACGGCGATGAACCGCGCGAGCCCCTCGGCGGTCCACACGCAGCTCGGGAACACCTGCGCCGAGTTGAACTCGTTCTGCGGCATGATCATCTCGACCCGGATGCCCTCCTCGCCGTAGGCCTCGACGAAGCGGGCGAAGTACCGGGCGTAGGTCTCGAGGTAGCGGTCTTCGAGGATGAAGAGATCGGTCCCCTCGGCACCGAGTTGATCGTCGCGGATGCCGTTGTCGACGCCGGACCCCGGCCAGGGGCGCGCAGCCGCGTAGTGCCCGTTCGTCTTCATCCAGGTGGGCGGGCTCCACGGCGACGCCCAGAGGCGCAGGTCGCCCTGGTATCGCTGCGCCGCCTGGATGAAGGGGACGAGCGTCGCGCGATCGTGGTCGATGCTGAAGTGCTCGAGGTCGAAGTCGCCGTCGACCTCGTCGTAGGAGTACCAGTCGGTGGAGAAGTCGTTGGCGCCGACGGGCATGCGGCAGAGCGAGAGGTTCAGTCCAGCGCCCGGCGTGAAGAGGTCGGCAAGGATGCCCTCGCGGTGCTCCTCAGAGAGGAGCCCGAGCGCCGTCCAGCCGAGTTCGTTGAAGCACCCGCCGATGCCGTCGACGGTCTGCCGGGGGTTCATCACGTCGACCATGACGTTCGGCATCCCCGCGAGTCGTCCGAACCCGAGCGGCTCCTGCTCCTGCCAGGGTGCGTCCTGGGTGGTCACGACCCAGGTGACCGACCGCGCTGAAGGCGTGGTGCCTCCGCTGGTGGCGGGGCCGCTGGTGGCGGGACTGCTGCTCGTCATCGAGTGCCTTTCGACGGGGGTCCTCCGTGGACCGCGACCGGTGCTCCCACCAGTATGTTGCAGAACCCGCGAAAACCGAAGAGCAGTCGTCATTCACCATCGGACGCGGCGCACAGCAGGGCTCACCCGAGCGGCGCACACGGGACACCCCGCTGGTATGCCGTTCGCGGGCGGTCGTACACTCGATGGATGGCCGATTCCACGACGGTCCGGGAACCACAACCCGGAGCAGACCTCCCCGACGCCCGCGGGCGCACCGGCCTGCACCGGACCGGCCTCGACCTCACCGGCAACCCGCGCGTCCAGGTGACCGACGTGGAACTGGTCGCCGCCGCCTGGCACGTCCTCCGCCGGACGACCCTGCGGGTCCAGGACCGCTCAGGCGCATGGTCGACGCAGCAGCGCGAGACCTACGACCGCGGCAACGGCGCGACCATCCTGCTCTACCACGGTGACTCCCGGAAGGTCCTGCTCACCAGGCAGTTCCGCTACCCGGCGTACGTCAACGGACACCCGACCGGCGAGCTCATCGAGACCGCCGCCGGCCTGCTCGACGACGACGATCCTGAGACGGCGGTCGCCCGTGAGGCCCGCGAGGAGACCGGGTTCGCGGTCGAGGCCGTCCAGCATGTGTTCGACGCCTTCATGAGCCCCGGCTCCGTGACCGAGCGCCTGCACTTCTACGCGGCCGAGTACGACCCCGCTGCGCGTCGCGGCGACTGGGGCGGGCTCGCCGAGGAGGGCGAGGAGATCGAACTCCTCGAACTCGACATCGACGACGCGATCGCGCGCATCGGCGACGACATCATCGACGCGAAGACCATCATGCTGCTGCAGTGGGCGAGGCTCTCCGGCCCGTTCGCGACGGCACCGACGCCTGTTCCGCCCGCACGCTAGTACCGCGGAGACTCCCGGACTCCGAGCTCGCCAGAACACCGTGCCACCGACTCCGGGTGGCCGATCGGCGAACCCGAACACCGGTCGGTCACCCGGGCACCGAGCGCAGCTCAGGACCCCAAGCGAAGCGCCGGTCCCCGAGCGCCGTTCCGGTCCCTGAGCGCCGTTCCGGTCCCTGAGCTTGTCGAAGGGCGCCCCAACCGAGCCCACCACCGCCCTTCGACAGGCTCAGGGACCGGCGTACGTCACCTCAGGGACCGGCGTACGTCACCTCAGGGACCGGCGTACGTCAGCTCAGACGGAGCGGATGATGTCCGTGAGCACCGCGCAGCCGAAGTCGAGCGCGTCGAGTGGCACACGTTCGTCGACGCCGTGGAACATCCCGGGGAAGTCGAAGTCCGCCGGCAACCTGAGCGGGATGAACCCGTACCCCGTGATGCCGAGCCGGCTGAGCGCCTTCGCGTCGGTGCCGCCGGGGATGAGGTGCGGGAGCACGGTCGCACCGGGATCGTGCCGCTCGATGACCGCTTCGATCACCGAGACGAGCTCACCGTCATTCGGCGACTCCATCGCGATGAGCTCCAGCTGGACCTCGACGTCGACCCCCTCACCCGCCGCCTCGCGGATGCGCGCGATGACCTCGTCCCGCTGGCCGGGCAGGAACCGGGCGTCGACCGTCGCGGTCGCGGACTCGGGGATCACGTTCTCCTTGTACCCGCCGGAGATCATGGTGACGTTCGCCACGTTCTGCAGACCGGCGCGCAGCCGCGAAGCACTCGGGCCGACGAGCGCGGCGAGTTCGAACGGTGACAGCTCGGAGGACGCTCCGGTCAGTTCACGCAGCCGCTGGAACAGGTGCGTCGTGGTCTCGGTGAACGACACCGGCCAGTCGAGCGCGCCGATCCGGCCGACCGCGGCGGCGAGCTTGACGATCGCCGAATCCTGACTCGCGAGCGAGGCGTGACCGGCGGCACCGTGGGCGGTCAGTCGCAACCAGAGCACGCCCTTCTCGCCGGTGTTGAGCAGGTAGGCGCGGGTGTCGGCTCGTTCGCCGAGGGTGACGCTGTACCCGCCGCCCTCGCTGATCGCGTCGCGGACGCCGGCGAACTGCTCCGGGTGGTGCTCCACCATCCACTGCGAGCCGAGGACGCACCCGGCCTCCTCATCGGCGAAGAACGCCAGGACGACGTCTCGCTCGGGCTGCTCCCCCGCCGTCACCATGCGCCGGACCGACGCGACGATCATCGCCACCATGTTCTTCATGTCGACGGCACCGCGGCCCCACAGCATGCCGTCGGCGATCTCGCCACCGAACGGGTCGACCGTCCACGCGGCCGCGTCGACCGGGACGACGTCGAGGTGCCCGTGCAGCAGGAGGCCGGGCAGGGTGCGGTCACGACCTGGCCACCGTGCCACGAGGTTCGTCCTGCCGGGCTCGGCCTCGAAGCGCTCGCACACGATCCCGACCTCACCGAGCAGGCGTTCGACGAGGTCGGCCGCGCGGGACTCGCCGACGGCACGCCCGCCGCCGTAGTTCGAGGTGTCGATCCGGATGAGGTCGCGCGTGATGGAGACGACCTCCGAGAGACCGACCGGGTCGCTCACGCGCTCGCCCACGCTCATTCGGCGGTCCGCGGGACCACGGTGAACCGGCGGTTGGCGAGCGAGGGCACCCGCGCACGGACGGCGTCGAGTCGCGCCGGATCGAGCTCGGCGAAGACCACCCCGGGCGCCTCGCCGGCGGCGGCGATGACGACGCCGGCGGGGTCGACGATGATCGAGTTGCCGGTGGCGAGCGGGCCGGTCTGGTTGGCGCTCACGACGTAGGCGGTGTTCTCGATCGCCCGGGCGCGCACGAGGGTCGTCCAGGCGTCCTCCTTGCCGGGGCCGACGATCCACATCGCGGGCAGCAGGATGACGTTGGCGCCGGCGTCGATGAGTCGCCGCGCGCTCTCCGGGAAGCGGAGGTCGTAGCAGGTGAAGGCCCCGATGCGGAGGTCGCCGAGCTCGAGGACGAACGGTTCGGTGAGCTCGCCGGCCGAGATGCCGTCGCTCTCCGCGTACCCGAAGGCGTCGTAGAGATGCACCTTCCGGTACGTCGCGGTGATGTCCCCCTCGGCGTCGATCGCCACGAGCGTGTTGTAGGGCAACCCGCCGGGGTTCTCCTCGATGGTGCCGACGACCGTCGGGAGGGAGCGCGCGGCGGCTGCGGCGGCGACACCCGTGATGAATGGTCCGTCGAGTGGTTGGGCGATCGCGGCGAGCGCGCTCGGCGGCTCCGAGGTGGCGTAGCTGCTCATCTCCGGCAGCACGAGCAGTTCGGCGCCACCCGCCGCGGCCTCACCGAGCAGGGCGACCACGCTGGCGAGGTTCTCGTCGATGTCCGTTCCGGCGGAGAACTGCCCGGATGCGATGCGCATGTGAAACCTCGTTCCGTGGG
>Ga0308160_10005601_pt1 | contig 13032 bp, 10 predicted proteins | sample PhyFR1_FD_201036 | JGI IMG/M metagenome (GOLD analysis project Ga0308160, IMG submission 201036) | Phyllosphere microbial communities from UC Gill Tract Community Farm, Albany, California, United States - DLSLF.R1 | ecosystem: Host-associated > Plants > Phyllosphere > Unclassified | place: USA... | reverse complement strand
TTGCCCTTCTTGACCGTGTTCTCGTAGTTCTTGCGGATCGTCGCCAGGCCCTTGTCCAGCGCTTCCTGTTTCGTTTCGAGGATCGTCACCGGAATGCCGGCATTCGCGAAGTTCATGGCGATGCCGCCGCCCATGGTGCCGGCGCCGATCACGGCCGCTTTTTCGATCCTGCGGGTCGGGGTATCGGCAGGCAAGTCCGGCACCTTGCTGGCGGCGCGCTCGCCGAAGAAGGCGTGGCGCAGGGCTTTCGATTCCGTGGTCTGGGCCAGCGCCAGGAAGCGCTCGCGCTCGTATTTCAGGCCATCCTCGAACTTCATCGTGACGGCGGCCGCCACGCACTCGACGCATTCGAGCGGCGCCGGGAAGGCGCCGGCCATGGCTTTCACGGTGTTGCGCGAGAATTGGAGGAAGGCCTCGTGGTTCGGATAGTCGACCTTCAGGTTGCGCACCTTCGGCAGCGGACGCACGTCGGCGATGCTGCCCGCGAACTCGACGGCGGAGCTGACGAGGTCCGCGCCTTCCGCGAACACCTTGTCGAACAATTTGGTCTCGGCCAGCTTTTCCGACAGCACCGGGTTACCGGAGACGATCATGTTCAGGCCCTGCTCGAGGCCGACCACGCGCGGCAGGCGCTGGGTACCGCCGGCGCCCGGCACCAGGCCGATCTTGACTTCCGGCAGGCCGATCTGGGCGCCGGGGATCGCGACGCGGTAGTGGCAGCCGAGCGAGAGCTCGAGGCCGCCGCCCATGCAAACGCCGTGGATGGCCGACACGACGGGCTTGCTCAGGTTTTCGGCGGTGGCGATCAGGGTGTGCAGGGTCGGTTCGGTCAGGGCTTTCGGCGAATTGAACTCGCGGATGTCCGCGCCGCCCGAAAACACCTTGCCGGCGCCCGTGATCACGACCGCCTTGACGGCCTCGTCCTGTTCGGCGCGGCGCAGGGCCGCGACGGCCGCGGTACGCGTCTCCATGCCGAGGCCATTGACGGGGGGATTGTTCAGGGTGATGACGGCAACGCTGCCCTGCACGACGTAGTCTGCACTCATGTCTCTTCCTTTTTAATAGTTGAACCAGCGCTCTCACTTACTATAAGCGACTATAACCGAAAAAAGTACGGTCGTCTTATTCTCTGGAACGAAAATTCATAGCTGGCGCGGGGAGCCGGATCGCGGCACCCGCGCCTGTGCCACAATGCCGGGTTCGCGTTACCGACCTGCAGGTGAAAACATGGAAAAACTGATTGCCGAATTGATGCGCCTGTTCGTCCAGGACGGCGCGGCCGGCCCCGACTTGCTGGCGCGCCAGCTGCAAGGCGAGCAAGTCGAAACGCTCGACTTGCTCTCGCTTGCCGGCCTGACGCGCGCCATCGCCATTCCCTTCGAAAAGAGCAAAGAAAACCCTGACGGCGACCATTGGAAGCAGTTGTGCGAGGCAGCAAATGCCTTGCAGACGGAACATGGCTTTCCCGCACCGGCCGTCAGCGTGACCGGACTCGGCTACTGCCTCTGGATTTCGCTCGCGGCGCCCATCCCGAATGCCCAGGCCCGGCAATTCGTGCGCCGGGTGCGCCAGGCCTGGCTGCCCGGGCCCGCGGCGCGCGTGGAAGTGAGGACACCTCCCCTGCCGCCCTGCCTCGATGCCCGCAGCGGCCACTGGGCCGCCTTCATCCATCCCGGCATGGGCGGCTCCTTCCTCGAGGAACCCTGGCTCGACGTCGCGCCGCCGCCCCTCGCACAAGCGGCTTTCCTGGAAGGCGTGGAAAGCGTCGCGCCGGAGCGCTTTGCCGAGGCTTTCGCGGCGCTGGCGCGGCCGGAACCCGCGCTGCCGGCAGCCGCGCCTGCGGCGCAGGCGACACCAACGGCGCCCGACGCGCCGCCGTCCGCACCGGGCGGCCTGCTCCTGAAGGACGCAAGCCTGGAAGACATCGTGCGCCACTTGCACGCGCTCAACATCGAGCCGACCTTCCGCCACCTGCTGCCCGAGCGCGACAAGCATTAAGTCTTTCCGGAAACTGGCGCGCGCGCAATTGGCGCCTGTACGCCGTTTTCACGGCCGCAGGTGTATCCTATCCGCATGGAGCGCCTCCATGGGCTCGCCATGACAAGGAGAGCTGCATGACGGAGGCAAGGCGGCACATCTGTCTCGGGTTCACGGAGGAACGCTATCCGGAAGGTACCCATATCTGTTACCTGTACAACAGCGACGAGGAGCGCCGGCGCATCCTGCCGCTGTTCGCGCGCCATGCGCTGCTCGAGAACGAGCTTTTCGGCTATCTGGCCGACGTCGAGACCCGCGCGGAACTGCCTGATGCCGCCGCCGCGCTCGACCTGACCCACGCCTTGACGGGCCCGGCGGACCAGGTCCAGCTCCTCACGACGCGCGAGGGCTATTTCCCGGAAGGGAAATTCGATGCGGAGGGTATGCTGGCGCGCCTGCGCGCCCAGTACGCCCAGTCGCAGGACGCCGGCCTCGCCGGTGCGCGTTTCGCCGGCGAAATGGACTGGGCCTTGCGCGGCGTGCCCGGCACCGAGCACATCATCGAGTGCGAATCGCGCATCAACGAGCTGGTCAAGGAGGCACCGATCACCATCATGTGCCAGTACGACTTGCGCAAGTTCGACGGCGCCATGATGTTCGACGTGATGAACGTGCACCCGGTGATGATCGTCGGCGGCCACATCCTGCGCAATCCCTTCTACCAGAAGGCCTGAACATGGACAGCGCGGCGGATGCGCAGGGGCCGAGTGCGGAGGTGCTCGGGCGCCTGCTCGTCATCCAGCAGGCGGTCGACGCCATCCCCGACGAGCTGCGCATGGCCGATTTCGTGCGCCGCGCGATGTCGGGCGTGCCGGGCGTGGCCGACGCCTTCCTGTATCTCGCGGGGATCAACGCGCCGCCGCCGGAGCTGGCGCCCCTGCTCGAACGCTGCGCCGACAGCATCCCCGATGCGCCGGCCCAGAACCAGCAGCGCGACTTTGGTCCCGACCTGCATTGCTTTCCCATGTATGCACCCGGGCAGCACCTGGGCTGCCTGGCGATCCATGTGCAGGATGCGGGCGCGCTGCGTCCCTATCTGCCATTCCTGAGCAATATTTCCAGCGCCATCACGCGCATCGTCGTCGCCCATCGCTACCAGACCCGCCTGGCCCAGCTCAACGAGGAATTGCGCGAGGCGCGCGACCACCTCGAAATGCGGGTGGCCGAGCGCACCCGGGAACTCGAATACCGCGCCACCCACGATCTGATGACGGGACTGGCCAACCGCGCCCTGCTGGTCGACCGCCTGCGCGGCGCGATCGCCAATGCCCAGCGCGAGGGCAACATGACGGCCGTGGTCCACCTCGACCTCGACAGCTTTTCTTTCATGAATACCGGGCTCGGCAACGACTGCGGCGACGCCTTCCTGTGCGAAACCGCGCGCCGGCTCTCCAGCCTGGTGCGCGACGGCGACACGGTGGCGCGCATCGGTTCCGACGAATTCGTGATCCTGCTGGCGGGCCTGGAAAACGTCGAACGCAGCAGCGCGCGCCTGTCGGCGATGCTGGCGGCCGTGCGCCGGCCGGTGGCGCTGGCGGGCAAGGACGTGGTGGTGACGGCCAGCATCGGCGCCTGCGTCTATCCGCTCGACGGCGACGAACCCGAAATCCTGCTGCGCCGCGCCAACACGGCCATGCACCGGGCCAAGGCCTCGGGCAAGGACAATGTCCAGTTCTATGCCAGTACGCGCGACGCGGCGGTGGCCGAGCGCATGGAACTGGAAACGGAATTGCGCCGGGCCATTAGCGCAGGCGAGCTGGTGGTGCATTACCAGCCCAAGCTCTGTGTCGGCAGCAACCGCTTCGTCGGCGCCGAGGCCCTGGTGCGCTGGCAGCATCCAAGGCGCGGCCTGCTGCCGCCCGGCCGCTTCATTCCCATCGCCGAGGATTCCAAACTGATCGTCGAGGTCGGGGAATACGTGATGCGCCAGGCCTGCCTGGAAGCGCGGCGTTGGCAGGAGGCGGGGCTGGAGGGAATGACGGTGGCGGTGAATGTAGCCGCCCGCCAGCTGCGCGACGAACAGATCATCCACACCGTTGGCCGGGTGCTGCGCGAGACCGGCCTGCCGCCGCACTGCCTCGAACTGGAAATCACGGAAAGCTCGATCATGCACGACCTCGAGCACGCGACCGCCCTGCTGCACGCCCTCAAGGGCCTGGGCGTGTCGATCTCGATCGACGACTTCGGCACCGGCTATTCCAGCCTCAGCGCCCTGCGCAACTTCCCGGCCGACAAGCTCAAGATCGACCGCTCCTTCGTGCACGAGATCGAAACCGTGCCGAGCGCCGCCGCGGTGGCGCTGGCCGTGATTTCCTTCGCCCGCACGCTGGGCATGCGCGTGAATGCCGAGGGCGTGGAAACCCTCGGCCAGGCCCAGTGCCTGCGCAAGCACGGCTGCGACGAGATCCAGGGCTTCCTGCTGGCGCGGCCGGTGCCGGCCGGGCAGGTGCAGGCCATCTTCAGGCAGCCGGGCCTGGCTACCTGGGACGAGCCCGCCTGAACATTACGCGGTCGGCAGCTTGTGCTCGCGATACTGGTCGCGCAGCCGGTTCTTCTGGATCTTGCCGGTCGCGCCCATCGGCAGCGCCTCGGTAAAGACCACATCGTCCGGCAGCCACCATTTCGCGATCTTGCCCTCGAAGAAGCCGAGCAATTCCTCGCGCGTGAGCTCCTGGCCGGGGCGCTTGACCACCACCAGCATCGGCCGCTCGTCCCATTTCGGGTGGGCGATGCCGATGCAGGCCGCCTGCAGCACGGCCGGGTGCGCCATCGCGATGTTCTCCAGGTCGATACTGCCGATCCACTCGCCGCCGGATTTGATCACGTCCTTGCTGCGATCGGTGATCTGCATGTACCCATCGGCGTCGATGGTGGCGACGTCGCCGGTCGGGAACCAGCCGTCCTTGAGCACGTCGCCGCCTTCCTCGCGGTAGTAGCCGGAGACGATCCACGGTCCCTTGACGTACAGATGGCCATAGGTCTCGCCGTCCCAGGGCAGTTCCTTGCCCTCGTCGTCGACGATCTTCATGTCGACGCCGTAGATGGCATGGCCCTGCTTCTGCAGGATCTTGCGCTGCGCATCCTTCGGCAGGTCGCGGTGCTTGGCCTGCAGGATGGCGGCGGTGCCCAGCGGCGACATTTCCGTCATGCCCCAGGCGTGGATCACCTGCACGTCGAGCTTGTCCATCAGCGTGTCCATCATCGCCGGCGGGCAGGCCGAGCCGCCGATGACGGTGCGGCGGAAGGTCGAGAACTGCAGGCCGTTCTGGATCGCGTGGTTGATCAGGCCCAGCCAGACGGTCGGCACGCCGGCCGAGAAGGTCACGCCCTCGGCCTCGAACAGCTCGTAGAGCGATTTGCCGTCCAGGGCGGCTCCCGGGAACACCATCTTCGCGCCCGACAGCGGCACCGAGTACGGCAGGCCCCAGGCGTTGACGTGGAACATCGGCACCACCGGCAGCACGGTGTCGATCGAGGAGACGTTCAGCGCGCTCGGCGAACTCGATGCGTAGGCGTGCAGGATGGTCGAGCGGTGCGAATACAGCGCGCCCTTCGGATTGCCGGTGGTGCCCGAGGTGTAGCACAGGGTGGCGGCCGAGTTCTCGTCGAAGACGGGCCATGCGTAATCGTCGCTGCTGGAAGCCATCAGGTCTTCGTAGCACAGCAGGTTCGGGATCTTCGTCTCTTGCGGCATGTGGGCGCGGTCGCTCATCAGCACGAAGCCCTTGACCGTCTTGCAGTGCGCGGCCACGGCTTCCACCAGCGGCAGGAAGGTGAGATCGAAGAACAGGTACTGGTCTTCGGCGTGGTTGACGATGTAGGCGATCTGCTCCGGATGCAGGCGCGGGTTCACCGTATGCATGACGGCGCCCGAGCCCGAGACCGCGTAATACAGCTCCAGGTGGCGGTAGCCGTTCCAGGCCAGGGTCGCGACACGGTCGCCGATCTGCACGCCCAGGCCCTGCAGCACCTTGGCCATGCGGCGCGCGCGCTGTTCGCAGTCGCGGTAGGTATAGCGGTGCATGTCGCCTTCGACGCGGCGCGACACGATCTCGTTGCCGCCGAAATGGCGCGCCGCGAATTCGATGATGCTGGAAATGAGCAGGGGCTGGCTCATCATCTGGCCCATGAGCGGGCTCTTCGGGTAGGACATGCGCGTTGTCTCCTATGCTGTGGTCGGACTGTTAACTTTTGGTCGAGTGTGAGTCGGCCCGGCTGGCTCCGTCAAGACGTTTCGATGTTGCATTGCAGCAGGGCTGCATTTTTCCTTCCCGCGATTCCGTAACCGGATGTAAGCAGCGCTCGTGGAACGGGCTTGTGCGAATAGAATCGGCCCGGTACGGTAGAATCGCGCCATTGTTCCCCCACCCTGCATTGGAGCTGCCATTACGCCCGACGAACTGACACTGGAGAACGGCTTTGCCGCGCTGCCGCCGGCCTTTTATACCCGGCTGATGCCCACGCCCTTGCCGGCGCCCTATTTCGTTGCGGCCAGCAGCCGCGCCGCGGCACTGCTCGGGATCGCACCAGGCGCGCTCGAGCAGGCCGATTTCGTGGCCGCCTTCACCGGCAACGGGCTGCTGCCCGGCTCCGAACCGCTGGCCGCCGTGTATTCGGGCCACCAGTTCGGCGTCTGGGCCGGCCAGCTGGGCGACGGCCGCGCCATCCTGCTCGGCGAGCTCGACGGCCCAGAGGGCCGCATGGAGCTGCAGTTGAAAGGCGCCGGCAAGACGCCCTACTCGCGCATGGGCGACGGCCGCGCCGTGCTGCGTTCCTCGATCCGCGAATTCCTCTGCTCCGAAGCCATGGCCGCGCTCGGCATCCCGACCACGCGCGCCCTGGTCGTGACCGGCTCGCACCAGCGCGTGATGCGCGAGAACATCGAGACCGCCGCCGTGGTCACGCGCATGGCGCCCTCGTTCGTCCGCTTCGGTTCCTTTGAACACTGGCATTACCGCGACAAGCCGGACGAGCTGAAGACCCTGGCGGATTATGTGATCGACGGCTTCTATCCGGAACTGCGTGCGGCCGAGAACCCCTACAAGGCGCTGCTGGCCGAAGTCACGAAGCGCACGGCGCGCATGATCGCGCACTGGCAATCGGTCGGTTTCATGCATGGCGTGATGAACACCGACAATATGTCGATCCTCGGCCTGACCCTGGACTACGGCCCCTTCGGCTTCATGGAAGCCTTCGACGTCAACCACATCTGCAACCACACCGACCAGGGCGGACGCTATTCGTATGCGAACCAGGTCGCGATCGGCCACTGGAACTGCTATGCGCTGGGCAACGCCCTGCTGCCGCTGATCGGCACGGTCGAGGCGGCCCAGGAAGCGCTCGACGTCTACATGCCGGTCTTCGAAGCGAAACTGGACGAGCTGCTGCACGCGAAGCTGGGCCTGAGCACCTATGACGCGGGCGACCGCGCCCTGTTCGACAGCCTGTTTACGATCATGCAAGGCAGCCACGTCGACTTCACGCTGCTGTTCCGGCGCCTGGGCGACCTGCGGGTGGATGCACCCGAAACTGACGCTCCGCTGCGCGACCTGTTCATCGACCGCGCCGCCTTCGACGACTGGGCCGTCCGCTACCGCGCCCGCCTGCGCCAGGAAAACAGCGTCGATGCCGAGCGTCGCGCCGCCATGAACCGGGTCAACCCGAAGTACGTCCTGCGAAACTATCTGGCCCAGCAGGCGATCGAACGGGCACAGAACGGCGATTACGGCGGCGTGCGCGAATTGCTGGCCGTGCTCGAGCAGCCCTTTGACGAGCAGCCCGAACACGAGCACTATGCGGCACTGCCGCCGGACTGGGCGGCGCATCTCGAGGTCAGCTGCTCCTCCTGATTTACTATAGAAAGACCATCATGACCGATAAAGTGACAAAAACCGACGCCGAATGGCGTGCCCAGCTCGACCCGATGGAATACCAGGTGACGCGCCACGCCGCCACCGAGCGCGCCTTCACGGGTAAATACTGGGACCACCACGAGCACGGCATCTACACCTGCGTCTGCTGCAATACGCCGCTGTTCGAATCCGACGCCAAGTTCGAGTCCGGCTGCGGCTGGCCCAGCTATTTCAAGGCGCTCGACCCCGACAACGTGATCGAGAAGGTCGACCGGTCGCACGGCATGGTGCGCACCGAGATCATCTGCGCCGTCTGCGACGCCCACCTCGGCCACGTCTTCCCGGACGGCCCCCCGCCGACCGGCCTGCGCTACTGCATCAATTCAGCCGCCCTGTCGTTCAAGGAAATCTGAGCACCATGAAATTTCTATTCGACTTTTTCCCGCTGATCCTGTTCTTCGTCGTCTACAAGATCGGCAACGGCAACGAGGCCGCCGCATTGGCCATCGCCGAGCAATACCTGGGCGGCATGGTCTCGGGCGGCAAGATCCTGGCCGAGCAGGCGCCGACCATGCTCGCCACGGTCGTCGCCATCATCGCCACCGTCCTGCAGGTCGGCTACCTGCTGGCGCGCCGGCGCAAGGTGGACGGCATGCTGTGGGTCTCGCTGTTCGTGATCGTCGTCTTCGGCGGCATGACCATCTACCTGCACGACGAAACCTTCATCAAGTGGAAGCCGACCATCATCTACTGGATCTTCGCGGCCGCCCTGCTGGTGAGCCAGCTGTTCTTCGGCAAGAACCTGATGCGCAAGGCCATGGAAGAAGCCCTGCCGCTGCCGGACGCGCTGTGGCCGCGCGTCGGCTATACCTGGGTCGTCTTCCTGTTCCTGCTGGGCGCCCTGAACCTGCTGATGGCCTTCGTCATCTACCGCGACAACATGGCGGCCTGGGTCAACTTCAAGGTCTTCGGCATGACCGCGATCTTCTTCCTCTTCACCATCGCGCAGTCGATGCTCCTCATGAAGCACATTCCGCAGGAGGAAGCATGAGCCTGGATAACAAGACCGACCACCGCGTCGAACGCATCCAGGCAGCGCTGGAACAGGCCCTCGCGCCTACGCTGCTCGAGATTTCCGACGACTCGCACCTGCACGCCGGCCACGCCGGCGCGGCCTCGGGCGGCGGGCATTACAGCGTCAAAATCGTCTCGGAACGCTTCCAGGGACTGAGACTCGTCATGCGTCATCGACTGGTGTATGATGCCGTGGCCGATATGATGCGGGCCGAGATCCATGCCCTGGCGATCACGGCCTTGACGCCATCCGAACTGGACTGAGGCCGGTTCAGGATCGCTTAAGATTGATAACGCATCATTCGTATCGTATTGAAGAACTGCTCTGCAAAAAGAACTAATTCAAATCTCGTCCAAGCAACTCCCTCCACAGGAAATTCAATAATGACTTTTAAGCCAGCTCGTCTGCTGTTAGCCCTGATCGCCGTTATTTCGGTGCCAGCATTCGCCCAGAACATGGCCGTCGTGAACGGCAAGGCCATCCCGACCTCGCGCGTCGATGCCATCGTCAAGCAGGTTGTGGCCCAGGGCCAGGGCCAGGATTCGCCGCAACTGCGCGAAGCGATCAAGCGCGACCTGATCGCACGCGAAGTGCTGATGCAGGAAGCGATCAAGCAGGGCTACGACAAGAAGCCGGACGTCAAGCAAGCCCTCGACAGCGCCCGCCAGGCCATCGTCGTGAACCAGCTGGCGCGCGACTACATCGCCAAGAACCCGGTGACCGACGCCGAGATCAAGGCCGAGTACGACCGCTTCGCCAAGACCCAGGCAGGCGAGAAGGAATACCACCTGCGCCACATCCTGCTGGGCACCGAGGACGAAGCGAAAGCCGTGATCGCCAAGATCAAGGGCGGCGCCAAGTTCGAAGACCTGGCCAAGCAGAGCAAGGACACCGGTTCGGCTGCCAATGGCGGCGACCTCGACTGGGCTGCGCCATCGGCCTTCCCGCCTGAATTCGCGGCCGGCTTCACCAAGCTGAGCAAAGGCCAGGTCACCGACGCTCCGGTCAAGACCGGCGCCGGCTTCCACGTCATCAAGGTCGACGACGTGCGCGCAGTCAAGGTGCCGGCGATGGAAGAGATCAAGTCCCAGATCGCGGAAAGCCTCACCCAGAACAAACTGGCGGCTTACCAAGAGGAAATGGTCAAAAAGGCAAAGGTGCAGTAAGATAGTTTCACCGGCGCCGTCGCTGGCGCCGGTCATTCGTCGCCAGCGGGCGACTTTTCGAGTTTTTATAGGATCTGAACAATGATTTTGAAGCCAACCCGCCTGTTGCTCGCCATGTCCTTCATCGTGGCCGCACCTGTCTTCGCCCAAAACGTTGCGACCGTGAACGGCAAGCCGATCCCGGCGGCGCGGGTCGACCAGATGGTCAAGCAGGTCGTGGCCCAGGGCCGCGCGACCGATTCGCCGCAGCTGCGCGAACTGATCAAGAAAGACCTGATCGGCCGCGAAGTGCTGATCCAGGAAGCCGACAAGCAGAACGTGGGTGCCCGTCCTGAAGTCAAGGCCGCCATCGACAACGCCCGCCAGAGCATCATCATCAACGCGATGCTGGCCGACTACGTCAAGAAGAACCCGGTGAAGGATGCCGAGATCAAGGCCGAGTACGACAAGGCGAAAGCCGGCGCACCGGACAAGGAATACCACGCCCGTCACATCCTGGTCGAGAAGGAAGACGACGCGAAAGCCATTATCACCAAGCTCAAGGGCGGCGCCAAGTTCGAAGAACTGGCCAAGCAGAGCAAGGATCCAGGCTCGGCTGCCCAGGGCGGCGACCTCGGCTGGACCGATCCTGGCCGCTTCGTGCCTGAGTTCTCGAAGGCCATGGTCGCCCTGAAAACCGGCGCCATCACCGACACCCCGGTGAAGACCCAGTACGGCTACCACGTCATCAAGCTGGAAGAAACCCGTCCAGTGACGATCCCGCCGCTGGACCAGGTCAAGCAGCAGGTCGCAGAACAGCTGCAACAGCGCAAACTCGCCGAATACCGCGAGTCGCTGCTGAAGAAGGCCAAGATCCAGTAATCGGATCGGCCAGATGAGAAAAGGCGCTTCCGGGGAAGCGCCTTTTTTTATTGCCGGGGCCGTAGGGTGGGCGCCCCGAGCCCACCGGACGCGTGCGCCGCGTTTGCGCGAACAAACGCGCATGCCTGTGCGCGGTGCTGGTGGGCACGGGGCGCCCACCCTACCTCTCGGCGATGTCAATCGCAGTGCTTGGGCGCTCCCGGATACGCACCATTGTTGTAGGTATCGAGCATCCCCGCCCAGGTCTTTTGCTGCGCACTCGCCCGGTCCGCAGGTCGAGGGCACGGTGCCGCTACGGAACCAGGTCGTGGACGCATCGATCACGGACTGCACGCCGGCCGGCGCCGAAGCACCGGCGGCGCGGTTCAGGACGGCGGCGATGTATTGGTGCGCCAGGATGATGTAGCCGCTGCCGCGCGGCGGCGTGTCGAGGATCTGCTGCCAGGTCAGGCCCGAGGAGAAGAACAGCGCGGTCCGGCTGTATGGCGCCCTCCAGACCACGTTCGGCTTGTTGCCCCAGTAGCCCTGCGTGCGCACGCAGCCTTTCGGCGGGCAGCCGCAGGTGGCGCTCGGGGACACGGTCGCGCTTTCCGCGAACAGGGTGCGCAGCGTCGGATTGGTCAGCGAGTCCTGCACCTGTATCGTCAGCGCGCTGCGCAGCTCGCCCAGGGTCAGCGGCGGCCCCTCCACCGAAAACGGCAGCACCAGCGTCTCTCCTGTCCGCGCCACCGGCGCGCCGACGTTGGCCTTCAGCGCATCCTGGAAGCCCTCGCGCGAGGTCTGGTTCTGGATGCGGCCGTCGACCAGCACCTGTGCCCCGGCAGGCGCCGGCACCGTCACGACGCCCGAATAGCGCCATTGTCCCGTGGCGTCAATGCTGGTGACGTCGAGGGTGGCCGACGCGGCCGGCGCCGTCTGCGCCATGGCATGGCCGGCGGACAGGCCGAATGCCAGTGCGACGGCGAGAACAGCCCGGGTGGATGTGCGTCGATACAGGATGCTGAGCGTCATGGAGGTCTCCTTGGGTAGACGGCGAACTTGCCGCTTGGGACCATGATCGGGGAGAAATCCCGCCTGAGAATTGTGCAGGCTCAGCAAGGTAAGCGTTTGAATTTAAAGGAAGAAATGTTCGCCAAGGTCAATTTCTCTCCGCCAAATCCAATGAAAAACGCCTCCCGAAGGAGGCGTTCTGGTCAAGCGATCAACCGACCCACTTGCGCGCGTTGCGGAACATCCGCATCCACGGCGCGTCGTCGCCCCAGCCCGGCGGCGCCCAGGAATGCACCGCCGTGCGGAACACGCGCTCGGCGTGCGGCATCATCGCCGTGAAGCGCCCGTCCGGCGTGGTCACGGCCGTCAGGCCGCCCGGCGATCCGTTCGGGTTGAACGGATAGGTTTCGGTGGCCTGGCCGCGGTTGTCGACGTAGCGCAGCGACTGGACAACCTCGTCCAGATTGCCGGTCAGCGAGAAGTCCGCGAAGCCCTCGCCGTGGGCGATCGCCAGCGGCGCCTGGGTGCCCGCCATGCCGGCGAAGAAAATCGACGGCGAATCGAGCACCTCGACCATGCCGAAGCGCGCCTCGAACTGTTCCGACTTGTTGCGGGTGAACTTCGGCCAGGCGTGGGCACCCGGGATGATCGGCTTGAGGTTGGCCAGCATCTGGCAGCCGTTGCACACGCCCAGGCCGAAGGTGTCCTGGCGCGCGAAGAAGCCTGCGAACTGGTCGGCCAGCCGGGCGTTGAACAGGATGGTCTTGGCCCAGCCCTCACCCGCGCCGAGCACGTCGCCGTAGGAGAAGCCGCCGACGGCGATCACGCCATGGAAGTCGGCGAGGTTCGCGCGGCCCGCGATCAGGTCGCTCATGTGGACGTCGACCGCCGTGAAGCCGGCCTGGTGCATCGCCCAGGCGGTCTCGATGTGCGAGTTGACGCCCTGCTCGCGCAGGATGGCGACGCGCGGGCGCACGCCCGTCGCGATGAAGGGCGCGGCGATGTTTTCGCTCGGATCGAACGTGAGCTTCGGCGTGATGCCCGGGTCAAG
>Ga0308160_10005600_pt1 | contig 13033 bp, 11 predicted proteins | sample PhyFR1_FD_201036 | JGI IMG/M metagenome (GOLD analysis project Ga0308160, IMG submission 201036) | Phyllosphere microbial communities from UC Gill Tract Community Farm, Albany, California, United States - DLSLF.R1 | ecosystem: Host-associated > Plants > Phyllosphere > Unclassified | place: USA... | reverse complement strand
GGCGAAGTCCCGGGAATTGACGACGACGACCACGCCGACAAGTACGAGCTCGCCGACCAGCTGATCACCGAAGCAGGGCTCGGCTGGTATGAGGTCAGCAACTGGGCGCGCACTCCGGATCAGGCGTGCCGGCACAACCTGGCCTACTGGCGGGGAGACGACTGGTGGGGGATCGGCCCCGGCGCACATTCGCACGTGGGCGGGGTCCGCTGGTGGAACGTCAAGCACCCGTCCGCCTATGCCAACAGGCTGTCGCAGGGGCTGTCGCCGGCTGCCGGCAGGGAAACCCTGGATGCGGAAACCAGAAACCTGGAAAAGGTGATGCTCGAGGCGCGCCTGCAGTCAGGGCTCGAGGTGTCAACGCTTAGCGCTGCCGGGCGGCATGAGGTGGCCGGGCTGATCGCGGGCGGCCTGGTGGAGCCCGCTGCCGCTTTCCGGGGACGCCTGGTCCTGACCCTCAAGGGCAGGCTGCTGGCAGACGCAGTGGTCCGCCGCATCCTCCCGGACTGACCTGGGCCGCTACTTGATCCAGCGCAGGTTGTACTGGTAGCGGTGCGGTTGGCCGCGGTTGACGTGGATGCCGGCGGCCACGGAGAAGCACGTGAGCGCCACCCAGATCAGTGTGGCGATGACCGCGAAAATGTTCCCCACGTAGGGGATGAAGACCAGGATGTTGGCCAGGACCGCGGCGATGGTGGGCGGCAGGCTGAAGTTCAGCGCTTCCTTGGACTCCTGGGCGGTGAACGGCCCGCGGTCGCGGAAGATCAGGTAGATCAGCAGCGACGGGATACACCCCAGGATTCCGCCGAAGTGAGCCAGCGTGGCCCATTGGCGGTCTTCGCTGGCCGTAAGCGGCAGGGCGTTGGCGGGTACGCCATGGTACTCGGAACGGCCCTGGCCGTCCCTGTGATCACGTGCGTTTTCTGCCACAGTCTGTGTCCTTCTGAGGTGCAAGTTGGTGCTGACTACTACCAAGAATACTGGCTTTGCGGCCGTCGCCCGCCCGTCAGGGCACGGTGAGGAAATCAATGACTTCCTCAACCCGGCCCAGCAGCGACGCTTCGAGGTCCGCGTACGTGCGTACGGCACCGAGCAGCTTCTGCCATCCGAGGCCGATGTCTTCCTTCGTGGCGTGGGGCCAGCCGAAGGCTTTGAGGATCCCGGTCTTCCAGTCCTGCCCGCGGGGGATGGCGGGCCATTTTTCGATGCCCAGGACTGCAGGGCGGATTGCCTGCCACACGTCCACGTACGGGTGCCCGACGATCAGGACGTTGCCGGCCGCGCCCGGGGACGCCATGACGGCGTCGGCGATCCGGGATTCCTTGGAATCGGGAACCAGGTGGTCCACCAGCACACCGAGTCGGCGGCCCGGGCCGGGCCTGAAGTCCGCGACGGCAGCGGCCAGGTCGTCGATGCCGTGGAGGGGCTCGACGACGATGCCTTCCACGCGCAGGTCGTCTCCCCAGACCTTTTCCACCAGTTCGGCGTCGTGCTTGCCTTCCACCCAGATCCGGCTTGCCTTGGCAACCTGGGCGCGCTGGCCGGAGACGCGCACCGAACCGGAGGCAGTCCTGCCGGCGGGAGCACCGACGGCCGCCTTGGGCGCCGGCGGCATCAACCGGATGGGCTGGCCCTCGAGGAGGAAACCGAACCCCAGCTTGAAGGACCGCGACTTTCCGCGGCGGTCCTCCAATGCAACGACGTGCATTCCGCCGGACTTCTCCACGCGGGTGACGGCGCCCACCCAGCCGGACTGTACTTCCTCAAGCACCATGCCGCGCTCCACGGGGACCTCGGGCAGCTCCGTCCGCGTGGGAGCGGAAATGCCCCGGGGGCCCCAGTTCTGGTAATCCATGGAATCGATCCGCCTAGCGCTAGCTCCTTAGCCCGGGAGTTTCGCCCGGAGCGGTACCAATGCTAACAACGGGCCGAGGCATAATAGACTGTTAGCACTTAGGCATGTCGAGTGCTAACCCCCGGGTGGCACCGGGCGGGGCGGGCGGCCCCGGACCATGGATGGAGGTGGAGAGTGAGCGAGCCACGCAAACTGGAAGTACTGCGGGCCATCGTGGAGGATTACGTCCACTCCCGCGAGCCGGTTGGGTCAAAGGCCCTGGTGGAGCGGCATCATCTTGGCGTTTCCAGCGCCACCATCCGCAATGACATGGCCGCGCTGGAGGACGAGGGGCTGATCACCGCCCCCCATACCAGCGCCGGCCGGATCCCCACCGACAAGGGCTACCGGCTCTTTGTCGACCAGATCTCGGCAGTCAAGCCCCTTTCGGCTGCAGAACGCCGTGCCATCCAGACCCTCCTGGAGGGCGCGGACGACCTCGACGACGTACTGGACCGCACCGTTCGGCTGCTGTCGCAACTGACCAACCAGGTGGCCGTGGTCCAGTACCCGCACCTGAGCAGGGCACTTGTCCGCCACATCGAATTCGTGCTGCTGGCACCGCGGAAGGTCCTCGTGGTCCTCATCGCCAACAGCGGCAAGGTGGAGCAGCGCGTCATGGACGTCGGCCAGGACCTTGGCGACGAGGCGCTGGCCGAGTTGCGCACCCGTTTCCTGGCTGCCCTGGGGGGAACCCGGCTGAGCCACCTCGCCCAGGCCCTTCCCGCCGTCGTGGCTGCAACGCCCCACTCGCAGCGCCAGGCGGCACACGCGCTGGCCGTCGGCCTTGAGGGGCTGGCGCAGAGCAGTCGGGAAGACCGCATGGTCATGGCCGGCACCGCCAACCTCGCCCGGTCCAATGTGGACTTTCCCCTCAGCATTGGCCCTGTGCTGGAGGCGCTCGAGGAACAGGTGGTGATGCTGCGGCTGTTGAGCGAGATGGCCCAGGACCACCGGGGCGTGGCTGTCAGCATCGGAAGGGAGAACCCCTATGACGGGCTTGCTGAGGCCTCCGTGGTGGCCACCGGCTACGGTCCGGACAGCGCAGCCAAAGTGGGAATCCTCGGTCCTACCCGAATGGACTATCCCACCACCATGGCCGCCGTCAGGGCGGTAGCCCGCTACCTTTCGAGGATTTTGGGGCCCTGACTCTTGGCCGCCGGAGCTTGCTCCGGCTGTGAAACAAGAGCCCCGGCCGACCAACTGAACGCAGTACAACAAGGAAGAGACACGAATCTTGAGCAGCCACTATGACGTCCTTGGAGTCTCACCCGAAGCTACGGGCGAAGAGATTAAAAAGGCCTACCGCAAGCTGGCCCGCACCCTTCACCCGGACGTTAACCCAGGTGCCGACGCTGCAGAGCGCTTCAAGGCGGTAACGCACGCCTACGAGGTCCTTTCCGATCCCCAGAAGCGCAGGATCTACGACACCACCGGCAATGAAAACGGCACGGACAACGGTTTCGGCGGCGCCGGTTACGCAGGCCAGGGATTCGCGTTCCAGGACATCTTCGACACCTTCTTTGGCGCCGGTGGTGCCTCGGGTCCGGCGTCGCGCGTCCGCCGCGGCCAGGACGCACTCATCAGTGTCCGGATCGACCTCCGCGACGCCGTATTCGGAGTCAACAAGAAGCTCGAGGTGGACACCGCTGTGGTCTGTCCCACCTGTGATGGATCCTGCTGCCGCCCCGGGACCCAGCCGGAACGCTGCGACATCTGCGGCGGCAGCGGCCAGGTCCAGCGGGCCGTCCGCTCCATCCTCGGCCAGGTCATGACGGCAGCCCCCTGCGGCACTTGCGAAGGCTTCGGCACTGTCATCAAGGATCCCTGCAACGAATGCAGTGGCCAGGGCCGCATCCGCAGCCGCCGGTCGCTGACCATCAAGGTTCCCGCCGGTGTCGCCACCGGTACCCGCATCCAGCTCTCCGGCCAGGGCGAGGCCGGCCCTGCAGGGGGCCCGGCGGGCGACCTTTACGTCGAGATCCGCGTCAACAACGACCCCACGTACGTGCGCGAAAGCGATGACCTGCACGCCACCCTGCACATCCCCATGACCGCCGCAGCCCTGGGCACGGACGTCAGCCTGGAAACCTTCGACGGAACCCAGGAGATCGACGTCAAGCCCGGAACCCAGTCCGGCGAAATCATCACCCTGCGCGGGTTGGGTGTTACCCACCTGAGGGGCTACGGCCGCGGCGACTTGAAGGTCCATCTGCAGGTGGACACCCCGGCCAAGCTCGACTCCGCGCAGGAGGACCTCCTGCGCCAGCTTGCCAAGCTCCGGGGTGAGCAGATCACGGAAGGCAAGCTGGCCGCCAGCGGCGGCATGTTCGCCAAGCTCCGGGACCGGTTCGGGAACCTGTAGCGGTGAGCAACCCCGTCTTCTTCACCTCCGTCGGTTCCCTGGACGCAACGACGCCGGGCCGCATGTTCGTCCTCGAAGGAGCGGAGGCGCGGCACGCCGTCACCGTCAAGCGGCTGGCGCCGGGCGAGGCCGTGGACATTGTCGACGGCGCCGGCACCCGGATGACCGGAAAGGTCGTCTCGGCCGCACCGTCCGGGCTCGAGGTGGAGTGCAGCAGCCTGACGGTGGAAGACAGGCCGGAGGTCCGGCTGGTGCTGGTCCAGGCTTTGGCCAAAGGCGACCGCGACGAACTGGCCATTGAGACAGCCACGGAACTGGGCGTCGACGCGGTGGTTCCCTGGCAGTCTGAACGGTCCATCGTCCGCTGGAAGGGCGACCGCGCAGCGCGGGCGCACGCCAAGTGGGAATCAACCGTGACGGCGGCCGCCAAACAGGCGCGGCGTGCCTGGATCCCGGAAGTCCGGGCCGCCGTCGACACCACGGCGCTTTCCGCCGCCGTGGAGGCGGCGGACCTGGCGGTCATCCTGCATGAAGACGCCGTTCGGCCGCTGCGCACCGTCCTGGAGGCGTGGCAGGGGAGTGCAGGCACGGGCCCCCGTGAAATCCTGCTGATCGTGGGCCCGGAGGGCGGCATCAGCCCGCGGGAAGTAACCAAACTTTGCGACAAAGGCGCTGTGACGGCCCTGCTGGGGCACCATGTCCTGCGGTCCTCCACAGCCGGTCCGGCCGCCGTCGTGCTTGCCAGCGACATCCTTGGCCGCTGGACCACTACCTGACCTTAAAGGACCTCGTGTCCTCGTTTTTGTCCGGCTCTCCGCTGGAGCCGGCCTGCGCTACGCGCAGCTCGTAGTCGCCTGGCGGCAGGTTGAGGGCAAGCGTGAAGACGCCCGCCTGTCCCTGCTCTGCACCGGCCGTGGTTTCCCCATTCAGGAAGGGCGCTTTGCTGCCGCCGTCCCCGGCCCGAAGCAGCTGCCAGTGGAGCTTTGCCCCGGGTGAGGTGCTGCGCCCGGTGATCTTCACGCTGCCGCCCGGCACCTCGGCGTTTTCCTGGGGGTCGATGATCCATACCGGTGCCACGAGGCCTGCTGCCCGCGTCATGAGTGCGCCCAGTTGGATCTTTCCGAACGCGACGTAGTCAGTGTGGCCGTCCACCAGGATCCGGACCCGGATTTGCTGACCGGTGTCGATCAGCCCGGAACTGGCGGCGGCCGCGGTGGCCGTATAGATCAGCTGCTGGATAGCCCGGGCCGCCATGTCTGCGTCGAGGTTGCTGTTGAAGGCGTCGGCGGAGACATCGACGGTGATGACATCCTTGCCCGATATGGACGTGGCCAGTTTGCCCGGGTTCTGCCAGGGCGTAAAGAAATCAGGGTCCAGGGGCTTTTCCGACATCATGGCACGCAGGGCCCGCGTGACCGGGTTGTCCTGCTCCGGGACGTCGCGAAATTCGCGGTAAAGGAAGATGCTTGTGCCACTGCGGCCAATCCAGTAAACCGGCGCCTTGTTGGAGGACTGGGTGGTTTCCAGCGGGGCGCTGGTGGAGGGCGCGTCCGGCATGGTGCCCCCTGAGGCGGGGATCGAGGCGGTGGTGCCTGCAGGTGAAGGCCCGCCCTCGGCAGTGCAGCCAGCCAGGACCGGAACGAGCACCAGCATCCCTGCAAGGACGGCCGGGCGCAGGCGGCCCATGGGTCGTCCTGCCCTTTTGGGCACAGAGGTTTCCGGCACTGTCCTGCCCTTGTCCTTTCCTGGCGTGGCGGGCCGATCCCCCTGGCGGCCTGGCGTCCCAGCAGATGCTGGATTTCCAGCATTGCACAGCGGTGCGCGCGGTCAGCCGCTCTGCGCCTCCTTCCGGCCAACTGCAACTGGAACGATATGAGGCCGATATGAAGTTGATACCTAACGCCGTGCCCGGCACGGTTTCATGGGTGGAGCGGCCGCTCCCGTTGAGCCGGGTATCTGCTCCATACCGGTGCTGGCGTAAGATAAAGGGATCGCTGGGCAGGGAGCACCGCGCAACGGGCCCCGGCATCAGCCAAACGCAAACAAGTGATGTCGATCTTCGAGGGGACCACGGGCCTGCGGGCCAACACCATGACTGAATCAGCAAATGGTAAGCGCCGGCTCAACACGGGCGAAGGCAGTCCGGGGGAATTTCCCCACTCCATGCCCGGCACCCGGACCGAAGTTGTCCTCTTTGAGAACACCGACCAGATGGTTCAATCACTTGGCAGCCACGATGAGGCGCTTCGCTTCATTGAAGAGCAGTTTCCCGACGTCAACTTCCACGCCCGCGGCAACGAACTGTCCATCAGCGGCCCCGTCACGGACGTCCCCCGGATCATGCGGCTCCTCCAGGAGGTCCGCGGCCTGGTGGCCCGGGGCACTGTCATCACGCCGGCGGTACTGCAGCAGTTGGTGTCGCTGCTGCGCACCCAGTCGCTGCAGAATCCCGTGGACGTGCTCACCCACGACATCCTCTCCAGCCGCGGCAGGACCATCCGGCCCAAAACCCTCAACCAGAAGAACTACGTTGATGCCATCGACGCCAACACGGTGATCTTCGGCATCGGGCCCGCCGGTACGGGTAAGACCTATCTGGCCATGGCGAAGGCGGTCCAGGCGCTTCAGCAAAAAGAGGTCAGCAGGATCATCCTCACGCGCCCCGCAGTGGAGGCGGGGGAGCGGCTGGGGTTCCTGCCCGGCACGCTCAGCGACAAGATCGATCCCTATCTCAGGCCGCTCTATGACGCCCTGCACGACATGATGGACCCCGAATCCATCCCGCGGCTCATGGCCGCCGGCACCATCGAGGTGGCGCCCCTGGCCTACATGCGCGGGCGAACCCTCAACGACGCCTTCATCATCCTCGACGAGGCCCAGAACACCACGCCGGAACAGATGAAGATGTTCCTCACCCGGCTTGGATTCGGATCCAAGATGGTGGTCACGGGGGACGTCACCCAGGTGGACCTGCCGTTCGGGACGCGGTCCGGGCTGCGGATCGTTGAGGAAATCCTGCAAGGCATCGACGGGGTCAGCTTCTCCGTCCTGGACGCCGCCGATGTTGTGCGGCACCGGCTCGTGGGAGACATTGTCAACGCCTACAGCATCTGGGACGAAACCCAGCGCAACCGGGTCAAGCACTCAGCCGGCAGGGAAAAACGGGGGGAACACGCGTGAGCATCGAGGTCAACAACGAGTCCGGCATCCAGGTGGAGGAATCCGAGCTCGTTGCCCTGTCGCGGTACATCTTTGAACAGCTCTACATCCACCCGCAGGCCGAACTCTCCATTCTCCTCGTGGACGAACCCGCCATGGAGAAGCTGCACATCGAGCTGATGGATGAACCTGGCGCCACGGACGTGCTCTCGGTCCCCATGGACGAGCTGACACCCGGGACCCCGGACCGGCCCACGCCCCAGGGGATGCTGGGCGACATCGCCATCTGCCCGCAGGTGGCCAAGGTCCAGGCCCGGAACGCCGGCCATTCGCTCCAGGACGAGATGCTGCTGCTGACCACGCACGGCATCCTGCACCTGCTGGGCTACGACCACGCCGAGCCGGAAGAGAAAGCGGAGATGTTCGGGCTCCAGCGCGAACTCCTGTCCGGCTTCACCGGCAAAGAAGCCCCCGCCGAGACAACCCAGTGACGCAACTGCTCCTGGTCGCGGTGGCACTGGTTTTCCTTGCCGTCGCGGCCGTGCTTACCGCGGCCGAGGCCGCCTTCAGTTTCCTTCCCCGCCACGACGCCGAAGAGGCACTGCACCGGAGCCGCGGCACCGCCATGCGCCGCATCCTTGCCGAACCCGTGGCCCACACCCGGGCCCTGCGGTTCTGGCGCGTCTGGTTCGAGATGGCCTCCGCCGTCGCCGTCGCGGTGCTGGTCGCCAGCCTGCTGGACAACGTGTGGCTCGCCGGCCTGGTGGCCACCGGCATCATGGCCCTCCTGGGCTTCGTGATCGTGGGAGTGTCACCCCGGCAGCTCGGACGGTTGCACTCCACAGCGGTGGTCCGCTTCACCGCCCCGATGGTCCGGTTCCTCACCAGCGTGCTGGGACCGGTTCCGGGCTGGCTGGTCGCCATCGGCAGCTCAGCAGCGCCCGGAGCGCCCGGCGGTGACGACGCCTTCTTCAGCGAGCAGGAGTTCCGTGAACTCGTGGACCGGGCCAGTGAGTCCGACATGATCGAGGACACCGAGGCGGAGATGATCCAGTCGGTGTTCGACTTCGGTGACACCCTGGTGCGGGCCGTCATGGTACCCAGGACCGACATCGTCAGCATCGACGCCGGCTCCAGCCTGCACCAGGCAATGTCCCTCTTCCTGCGCTCCGGCTACTCCCGGATCCCTGTCATCAACGAAAACACCGACCACATCCTGGGCATCGTCTACCTCAAGGACGTTGCGTCCGTCATCCACCAGCTGGGCGCGAACCAGGAACCACCCCTGGTGGAGTCCCTCGCCCGGGAGGTCCGCTACGTGCCCGAGTCCAAGCCCGTCAGCGACCTCCTGCGCGAACTGCAAAAGGAATCCACCCACGTGGCCATCGTCATCGACGAATACGGCGGTACGGCCGGGCTTGTGACCCTTGAGGACCTGATCGAGGAAATCGTGGGTGAAATCGTGGACGAATACGACACCGAGAGCGCGGAAGCGGTGGCACTGGACGACGGCTCCTACCGGGTGAGCGCCCGGATGGGCATCGATGACCTCGGCGAGCTGTTCGACCTGGAGATTGACGACGACGAAGTGGACACCGTGGGCGGCCTGCTCGCCAAGGCGCTTGGCCGCGTCCCGATCGTGGGCAGCACTGTCGAAGTGCAAGGCGTATCCCTGCGGGCGGAACGGCTGGAGGGCCGGCGGAACCGCGTCAGCCACATCATTGCGGCGCCCGTACCAAGAGTAGAGACTGACCTTGAAGGCCTCCTGGAAGAGGCCGAAGCAACCCAGCAGGGAGTTCCACGTGAGCAAGAAAAATAAGGCCGAACTACCGGACGACTTCGGCGGCTTCCGCGCCGGGTTCTCGGTCCTGGTTGGCAGGCCCAACGCGGGCAAGTCCACGCTGACCAATGCCCTCGTGGGCAAGAAGGTGGCCATCACCTCCGCCAAGCCGCAGACCACGCGGCACACCATCCGGGGCATCGTGCACCGTGACGACGCCCAGCTGATCCTCGTGGATACGCCGGGGCTGCACCGTCCCCGCACCCTCCTCGGAAAGCGCTTGAACGACCTCGTTGCGGACACGCTGGCGGAGGTGGACGCCATCGGTTTCTGCCTGCCGGCAAACGAAAAAATCGGCCCCGGCGACAAATTCATCGCGGCCCAGCTTGCCGCCGTCGGGCGCAAGCCGGTGATCGCCATCGTCACCAAGGCAGACCTCGTGGACAAGCAGGCGCTGACTGAACAACTCCTCGCCGTGGCCGCCCTGGGACGCGAGGTGCTGGGGGAGGACGGCTGGAAGGACATTGTCCCGGTCTCCGCTGCCGACGGCTTCCAGGTGGAAACGGTCGCCGACGTCCTGATCAGCCACATGCCGCCGTCTCCGCCCCTGTATCCTGACGGCGAACTGACCGACGAGCCTGAAGCGGTCATGGTTGCCGAACTCATCCGCGAAGCCGCCCTGGAGGGGGTCCGGGACGAGCTTCCGCACTCCCTGGCCGTGGTGGTGGAGGAGATCGTCCCCCGGGAGGACCGGCCGGACGACAACCCCCTGCTGGACGTCCGCGTCAACCTCTACGTGGAGCGGCCATCCCAGAAGGCCATCATCATCGGCAAGGGTGGCAGCCGGCTGCGGGAAGTGGGAACCAACGCCCGCAAAGGCATCGAAGCCCTGCTGGGCACACGGATCTACCTGGATCTTCACGTCAAGGTGGCCAAAGACTGGCAGCGCGACCCGAAACAGCTGGTCAAACTGGGTTTCTGACCTACGATGAAGGCGTTCGGCGGTGCGCGCCGGCACGTTCTCCACACTGGACCACTAAAATGGACCGGATTTCGTATTTAGAGGAAGGTTCACCAGGTGGATCCAGGCCGCGATGGACGCGACAACGAGGCTGACCTGTCATCCGGGACGGGACCGGTATCCCGCCACGCAAACGGCGGTGCCGTTGGTGCTGCCCGCCATCTGGGCCCCCTGCGCGGGATGCCGTTATGGCTGAAGGCCCTCACCGGCGTGGTGGCACTGGTCCTCGTGGCCGCGATCGCTTTCGGCGGATTCTGGTTTTTCCGGCTCCAGAACAACATCTCCAAGGCGCCGCTGAACGCCGGCGGGGAGAACACCGAGGCCGCCGGGAACGATGCCACCGGCCGGCTGCAGATCCTGATTCTCGGCTCCGATACCCGCGACGGGAAGAACTCGGAGTACGGAACCAGTGACGATTCCACCGGCTACGGCAAGTCGGACGTGATGATGCTGATGGACATCTCCGAGGACAACAAGCGCGTCAACGTCATCAGCTTCCCGCGTGACCTGCTGGTGGATATTCCCGATTGCAAGGACAAGAAGACCGGCAAGGACTACCCGGCCCGCACCGGTGTGATGATCAACGAGGCCATGAGCGAGGCCGGCATCGGTTGCGCCGTGGACACCGTCAACAAGCTCACCGGCATGCAGGTGGACCACTTCATGATGGCCGACTTCAATGCCGTGAAGGAGCTGTCCAACGCAGTGGGCGGAGTCGACGTCTGCATCAGCGACGCCGTTTTCGATCCCGATTCCCGGCTGCGTCTGCCCGCAGGAACTTCCTCGGTACAGGGCGAAATGGCGCTTGCGTTCCTCCGGACCCGCCACGCTTTTGCCGACGGCGGCGACCTGGGGCGGATCAAGGCGCAGCAGGGCTTCCTGTCGTCGCTGACCCGCAAGATCAAGGATGAAGGAACGCTGTCCGACCCGGCGAAGATGCTGAAGATCGCCGACGTCGTGACCCAGAACCTGACCGTTGATGACGGGCTTGCTTCCGTTCCCACCCTGCTGACCATCGGTACCCGGCTCAAGGACATCGACATCAGCAAGGTGGCCTTCGTGGCGGTGCCCACCACGCCGGCGCCGGTTGATCCCAACCGGCTGGTCATCGCGGAGCCTGCGGGTGCACAGCTGTTCTCCGCGCTGCGGAAGAACGTGGACCTCACCGATCCCACCGCGCCCGCCTCGCCGTCGCCCAGCGAAACCGCAACACCGTCTCCGGCGCCCACTGAGACCGCTCCGCCGGTGCCGCCCTACAACAAGGCCATCCAGCCCGTCACTGTCGCCAACGGAAGCGGCGTCAGCGGCCGCGCGCAGGAGATCGTCCAGGCATTGGTTGCCGGCGGCTTCACGCAGACCGGCCAGTTCCTCGCCCAGCCGGTGGCCAAGACAGCCGTGTATTACGGCAACGGCTTCGCCGACGTTGCGGCCGACGTCGCCGCGCTGCTGGGGATTCCGGCCACCCTCATGATTCCCGCACCGGGGGTATCGGGCGTGCAGGTCTACGTCGGCAGCGACTTCACCAGCGGCACCACCTACGGAGCAGGAGCAGGCGGCGGGACTGCACCCGCTTTGCCGCAAGACATCGTCAACCAGACTGCGGGCGACAAAGTCTGCCAGCAGGCCAACCCTGAGCTGATCGTACGGTAGTAACAGTTCCCCCGCGACGGTGACAGTTCACCGGCAAAAAGTTGGGCCCCGCCGTACAGGCGGGGCCCAGCTTTTATTTAGCTACCAGATGCTGACGCGCTCGGCGGCCGGCATCCACATTCCGTCGTCCTCAGTGACCTCAAACGCCTCGTGGAAGGAGTCCAGGTTCTTCGCGATCGCGTTGGTCCGGAACTCATTGGGGGAGTGGGGATCGGTGGCAAGCCGGCGGATGGCCTCTTCCTGCCGGATCACCTGGCGCCATCCCGCCGCCCAGGACGCGAAGAAGCGCTGTTGGCCCGTCAGGCCGTCCAGGACTTCCGGTTCCTTGCCGTCGAGGCTGATCTGGTACGCCTTGTAGGCGATGGTCAGGCCTGCCAGGTCGCCGATGTTTTCACCGAGCGTAAGTCGTCCGTTGACGTGGTGGCCCGGCGCGGCGGTGGGGGACAGGGCGTCATACTGGGCCACGAGCCGCGCCGTCAGGGCCTCGAAAGCCTGGCGGTCCTGGTCCGTCCACCAGTTGCGGAGGGCTCCGCCGCCGTCGAACTGCGAGCCCTGGTCGTCAAAGCCGTGGCCGATTTCGTGCCCGATGACGGCGCCGATGCCGCCGTAGTTGACGGCGTCGTCGGCGTCGGCGGTAAAGAACGGCGGCTGCAGGATGGCGGCCGGAAACACAATCTCGTTCATCATCGGGTGGTAATAGGCGTTGACGGTTTGCGGCGTCATCAGCCACTTGGTCCGGTCCACGGGCTTGCCCACCTCATCCAGGTGCCGGTCGACGTCGGCGTTGTGTGCCCGTTCCACGTTGCCGAGGAGGTCGTTGGGGTCGATCTCCACAGCGGAGTAATCGATCCACTTGTCCGGGTAGCCGATCTTGGCCCGGAAGGCCTCCAGCTTGCGCAGGGCCTCGGCCTTGGTGTCCTCACCCATCCAGCCCACCCCGGTGATGCTGCGGCGGTAAGCCTCAATGAGGTTCGCCACCAGGGTCTGCATGCGCGCCTTGTGGGTCTCGGGGAAGTGGCGTGCCACGTAGATCTGACCGACGGCTTCACCCAGGGCGGCTTCGACGACGGCGACGCCCCGCTTCCACCGGTCCTTGTTGCGGGGCGTGCCGCTGATGGTGGTGCCGTAGAAGGCAAAGTTGGCGTCCACGAAGCTTGAGGACAG
>Ga0308160_10005599_pt1 | contig 13034 bp, 13 predicted proteins | sample PhyFR1_FD_201036 | JGI IMG/M metagenome (GOLD analysis project Ga0308160, IMG submission 201036) | Phyllosphere microbial communities from UC Gill Tract Community Farm, Albany, California, United States - DLSLF.R1 | ecosystem: Host-associated > Plants > Phyllosphere > Unclassified | place: USA... | reverse complement strand
AAGAGGGACGCACATCCTCCTTGACACCAGAGAAGCGGTCGAAGAGGATGGCGCGGTGACCACCGGGGACTGCGAGAGAGGGAAGGAGGGGCGCGGTGAGGGTCAGCGGGGCTGCTCTCGAGTGACTGTGGAGGTGCTAGTACGCCGGCTGGTCGGCGGCTTGATGGGGCGTGGCGGTGTCGATGAGCGGGGCAGGACTCGGCGGAGGGAGGCGCCGAGACGAGTGGCCACCCTCGCTCGCCGAGCTCGATCCGGTCCACAAGGGTGGATTGTAGGCAGTGCTGGAGAGACGGGCGAGTAGACTGGACGCACCGTCGTACAAGCTGGCCTGTGCGAGCGAGATGCCGATGAAGGCGGGCACTGCGAGACGCGACAGGGCGTTGACGGCGGCCATTTGCGTCTGCGTGCAAGGATGGTTCGTGTGAGTGGCTGTACTGAGTGCAAGGACAGGCCGAGCTGCTCAGCTGCTCACCTAGACGAGGTTGGGTGAAGGGAGGGGAGCTGGGCCTCGTCGTCGCCATCTCGCTCTCCGCCTCTCGGCTCTCTCCCTCGCTCTCGCTCGACAGTCTACCAGCTAGACAGCGAACTGCCATGCAGGTCCACCCCTCCCGCGCACAGCACGTCCCCGACCACGACCGTCCCTCGGCCTCGTCCTCGTCCCGCCCGCGCGCCCACGACTACCACGACGAGCGCCAGCTCCCGCCCCACCTCGCTCAGCAGCACCACCAGCAGCACCGCGACGACGACAGGGCCACCCGCAGGGCCTCGCCCGCCTACGACGACTACTCGCGCCGCGATCACCGCGACCGCGACCGCCTCACCCCGGAACGCCAGCTCGGCGGCGGGCGTGACCAAGGCGGCCAGCAGCAGCAGCAGCAGCAGTACGGCGGCTACGGGCCTCGAGGCGGCTACCAGGGCGGCCAGGGAGGAGGCGAGCAGGGTAACGGCTACGGCTACCAGCAGCGCGGCGGCCAGGGCGGCGGCCCTCCTCCTCGGCGCGGTGGACCCGGTGCAGGCGGCGGCGGCGACCAGTTCTTCGAGGCGTGCGTCCCACTTCTCTCTCGTTCTCTCGAGGAGTCGCTGAGCAGCTAGGGACTGACGCTCGCTCGCCCGCAGACGCCGCAAGGAGCGCGACAACTCGTCCATCACCATCTGGCCCCCTTCGCCTCGCACGCCCGAGCCGTGCGTCCCCTCTTACTCTCTCTTGCCCTCGCTCGAGCTCTCTCCTGACTCCGTGTACGTCCAACTGCCCGCAGCGAGGACTCGCGCGACTCCAAGTCCAAGTCGCGCTCCAAGCACTCGTCGTCGCGCCACTCGAAGCACAAGTCGTCGTCGCACCGCCGCTCGAGCCGCCGCTCGCCCTCGCCCTCGTCCTCGTCGGGCTCCGACGACGACGACGACCGGCGCCGCTCAAAGTCGAGCCGGTCCAAGCACCGCTCGAGCCGCCACGGCCGCAGCGACAAGGACAAGGAGCGCGAGCGCGAGCGCAGCAGCCGCAAGCGCTCGGCGTCGGCCGCCGCCTCGCACCGCGACGACGGGTCCGAGTCCGACTCGGACGAGGACCGCCACCGCCGCTCGAAGCGCCGCCACTCGTCGCGAGCCGAGTCGTCGGGCCCGTCGGCGGCGCTCGTCCCCACCGGCACCGACGGCGACGACGAGGACGAGTGGGTCGAGAAGCCGTCGGCGTCGGCGCTCGGCGGCGGCGACGGCTCGGACGACGAGGTCGGGCCCATGCCGCTCACCGGGCCCGGCTCGTCCAAGGCCTCGCGCTCGGCGTACGGCGGCGCGCTCCGCCCGGGCGAGGGCGCGGCCATGGCGGCGTTCGCGGCCGACGGGCAGCGCATCCCGCGCCGAGGCGAGATCGGCATGGAGACGGAGCAGATCGAGAAGTACGAGCAGGCTGGGTTCGTCATGAGCGGGAGCAGGCACAAGAGGATGAACGCCGTGCGCGTGCGCAAGGAGAACCAGGTGCGTCGGCGCGCTCTCTCTTCTCTTCTCTCCTCCCTCATTCTTCCTCCCCTCGCACCACTTGCTCTCTCGCTCTCTTTCCGCCGAGCCGCAGCAACAACTGACGACTTCCCCTCTCCCTCGTCTCGCAGGTCATCTCGGCCGAGGAGAAGCGCGGCATCCTCCAGCTCGCGGCCGCCGAAAAGGCCAAGCGCGAGAACGAGATCGTCGCGAGCTTCCGCGAGATGGTCGACCAGAAGCTGCAGGGCGCGCCGGACCAGTCGGGCGAGGGCGAGGGCGGAGGGAGGGGAGGCGGGCGGAGCTCGAGGTGACGGGATGGTGCGGCTCTCGCTCGTGGATACAGTGTGTCGGACGTGCAGTGCAGTGCAAGGGCAGTTGTACAACCTCTTGTTCCCTCCTCGCCAACTGAGAGAGCAACCGAGCCCGAGAGTGCTCCTCCTCCTCACCGCCGCTCGAGCTCGACGACGCCCTCGACGCCCCACAGCCCCTTGACCTCGTCCACCTCGTCGACAACGCCGACGCGCTCCCACAGCGCCGGCGGGAAGCCGATGTCGGCGAGCGCGAGCGCCGGGCGAGAGCTGCCGAGGTGGAGGAGGGCCGTGCGCGGTAGGCCGAGCGCGAGGAGGTGCGAGGGCGCGAGGGGGGCGAGAGAGGGATCGAGAGGTGCACCTGCGAGCAAGAGAGTGCGCGAGAATGAGTATTGAAAGAGGGAGAGCGAAGGGAGAGAGTCAGTGACGAGCGGCGAGAAGGAGAGGAAGAGAGGGACGCACCGCTGTCCGGGTCGACGCCGTACGGCACGTCGAGGCTGAGGAGGACCGGCGAGCGCTCCTTGCCTTGCTGCTGCCGCGCCCAGGTCGCCGCCGAAGCCGCAAACGGCGAGCTGCCGCCGGCGAGCGACGAGAAGGCCGCGGTCGAGTCGAGGCGAGGGCTCGTCAGGCCCGAGGACGGGTGCTCGCCGTCGAGGGACGAGGGCGAGGTCGAGAGGGCGTCGATGATGAGGTGAGTCGACGAAGGCAGGTCTGTAGGAGGAAAACGAGTCAGCGGGTCCGTGCGGCAAAGACCTGGAGCGAGCGAGCGAGGGAGAGGGAGCGCACCTTGCACGTCGCGCACGATCCTTCCACCCGCAGAGCTGAGCACCCGAACGGCCGTCCTCCACTGCTCGGCGCCCGCGCCCGACCCCGCGCCGCCGTCCTCGACGAACGCGACGACCCTGCACCCGCGGTTGGCGAGCGTCGTGCCGGCCCGGAGGGCGACGAGGCCCTTTGCGCCGGCGCTGCAGAGGAGCGAGATCGAGGGGCGGGTCGGCTTGTTCGACGAGGAGGGGGCCGAGGAGGAGGGAGGCGGCGGGAGGAGCGAGTGTCGGAGCGAGAGGTGCGTGAGGATGTAGGTCATGAGGGCGTGCGACGAGGCCTCGAGGCGCTGCAGCGAGGTCGGGAACGACTCGATCTGCGTGACAGTCGGAGCAGGAGAGTCAGTTGGGAGAAACAGACCGACGAGGCGGAGCGAGGGAGAGAGAGCACGCACCTCGGCGATCGAGAGCGCCTCCCTGAACTGCCTCGTCGACACGGTCGGCACCTCGACGCCCAAGCTCGTCACGAGCCTCGTCTCGGCTCCATCCTGCGCCTCTCGGGCCCCTCCCTCGACCTCGAGCTCCGCCATCTGGCGCTGCACTTCGACGAGCCTCTCCTCGGCGCTCCTCTCCTCGCCCTTGCCGCCCGCGCCCAGCCCCTCGGGCTCGCGCACCACCGCCTGCTGCCGCACCGCCGCGCGCACGTCGCGGCGCTCGGCCTGCTGCGCGACGAGCTCGGACGGCGACAGGACCGACTCGGTCGGGAGGAGCTTGGTCTGCGCCGCTTGGCGCGCCGACGGGTTGCGGTTGTGCGCAACGAGGCGCAGCGCGGGGTCGGTGTCGTCGTTGCTCTGCAGGTCGGGTCGGGCGCGAAGTCAGAGCTGGCTCGTGAGGGAGGGAGGAGAGGACCCGAGAGCGACGCACCCGGATTTGCTCGAAGACCTCGTGCTTATTGAAGCTCGCGAGACCGGCGCCAAAGTCGAAGTCCTCGTCCAAGCCGCTCGACGTCGCCTGCTGCTTGCTGCGCCGCTGCAGACAGTAAGAGGCGGGCGTCAGGGCTGCGCAGGAGGCGAGGGGTAGGGTCGGCGAAGGGGGACGCACCGGCTCGTTCGACACGCGCGACAGGTCCGACTCGTCACCGTCTTCCGACTCGAGCGACTCCTTGAGGTGGTGGACGCGCCGACCGCCGCGCTGACCGCGTTGACGCTGCTTGGCCGGCCTGGGCGAGCCCGTGAGAGGAGAGGGCGACGGGGCCGGCGAGGGGATGGGCGAGTGCGCCGATGGGTACGCTGGCTGTTGCTGCGAAGAGCGAGCGAGTTGAGTTGGCAGAGAAGGCGTGCAGAGGAGGGTCAGCTCGAGCGAGCGGGGAAGAGGTCGACGAGGAGGGGAGGCGGACGCACCTGGCGCTGCTGAATCGGGTGCGACGGCTGGCTCGATGCGTGTGCTGGCGACTGAGTGCGGCTGACGCTGAGGAGCTCGAGGCCTGCGACCTCTGAGCGCGAGAGGATGCGGATGCCCTCGAGGCGCTCTTGACCGCCGACGCTGCTGCGGGCTGTTGCGGGCGCGAAGGTTAGCTGTGGCTAGTACGAGCGCTGTATGCGCAGCTTGGGCGCACCTTCTGTGAGGGTGAGAGAGCCTGCGAGCGGGTCCAACGACGAGAGGACGCCCGTGACGAAGGCCGACGTGTCGCCCTTGAGGCGGATGAGGACGGGGAGGCCGACGAAGGCGTTGGCCATGCTGGTGCGCTGTAGACTCGTAGCTCGAGCTGGGAGCAGAGGCTGGCGACAAGGAGAGGGAGTGTGGACGAGGAAGGATCGTCCAACCTCGACGTCCGCTCCTCAGCTCCGCCCGCTCGCTCAAGCTGCAGCATGTGCACCCTCTGTGTTCTCCTGAGCGCCACCAAACCCGCCTAGAGCCGGCCGATCGACACCAGGCGCCGTCCTCGCCTCGCCCCTCTCGTCATCAGCGACCTCATCTCTCGACACCTCTCACGACTCGACCCGGCCACTAGACGGTGTGCGCTCGCCATTCAAGGGCACCAGGAGGCCAGGTCCGTGTACACGGTGCGTCTTGTTCTCCCTGCGCCGACATCCAGCACCTCCTCCTCCTCGCCCTCGAGCACGAACCGAGGCGCGGCTACTTGTCCTCGGTCCGGCACGCTGACTGGCTCTGCCCCGCAGGATCCGCATCGAGGCAATGGCCGCATGGGCGACGCATTGAGCCCTCGCGAGGCCATCGAGCGCGCGAGCCATCACACGCATTCCGGACGCGTCGCGACTCGCAGCCGGTCGGCAATCCTCGTCGCCCATGCGCGCAACGGCCTCCCTCCTCCTCCTCTCGCTTTCTCCCTTCACTCTCACGGCCCCCTCCCCTCCCTCGATAAAGCCCCGGCGGCTCCCACCTTCGTTCCTCGTCCTCCTTCCACCTCGCGCTCCTCGTCCTCGTCGTTCCGTTCCTCCCTTCCCCGCATCGCCTACCCGCCCGCGCCCTCGCCTCACGCACATCCTCGACACGATGCGCTCGACCGCCCTCCTCTCGTTCGCCCTCTCGACCCTCGCCCTCTTCGCGTCGGCCAACCCGGAACCGTGCTCCGACCACCCGGGCGTCATCCACGCGCCCGGCGAGTACACGGTCCCCAACGTCCTCAAGCTCACGCAGCCCAAGCCCAAGGCCAAGCACGGCAAGGCCAAGGGCAAGGCGCAGCACAAGTCGGCCGCGACCAAGACCAAGACGATCGTCAAGGCGACGCGCGAGCCCTTCAGCAAGACGCACAAGGCGACGCACAAGGCGACGCACAAGGTCGCCGCGACGACGCACGCCAAGCCGGCGTGGGCCAAGAGCACCAAGGCGGCGCACAAGGTGTCGACGCCCAAGGTCAAGCACTCGACGACCAAGACGGTCGTCAAGGGCGCGAGCGAGGCCATCGGCTCGTTCGCCAACGCGTCCTACATCCCGGCCAAGGCCGCCGACGCTCTGCAGAAAGGTGCGTCCTCCTCCTTCAGTTCACGTCGCCGTCGCCGTCGCTCTCGCTGACTCCGCCCTCTCTCTCACAGCCCTCCAGAGCGCCATCGACAAGCAGCTTGGCAGCGCGACGACCGTCACTCGTGCGTCTCGCCCTCCTCGCACCTCGCCTTTGTGAGCCTCGCTGACCCTGCCCTTGCCCTGCAGTCACCGCCACGACGACCCAGCTCGCGACCGAGACTCAGAACGTCACCCGCACCTCGACCGTCGCCAACACGACCATCCTCGTCCCCGAGCCGACGACGCTCGTGCGCACCATCACGCAGAACGTGACGAGCGTCGCGACCTCGACCCTCATCACGACCTCGGACGCCGTCGCGGCGTCGCTCGACATCAAGCAGGCGCTCGACGAGGCGTTCGCGGCGGCCAACCTGAGCCAGAACAGCCTCGACGCGGCGACGACCGAGGCGCTCGAGCAGTGCTTGACGACCGTGCTCGCCTCGGGCGGCCTCCCCGACGGCTACTCGTGCTTGACGTCGTCCGGTGCGACGAGCGCCGGACTCCAGGACACGCTCAACACGATTCTCGAGCAGGTGCGTCTCTCCCACTAAGTCTCCTCTCGCTACTTGAGCTCGAGAATGCTGACGAGCGTGCTCGACCCTCGCAGTTCGTCGGCATCCTCCCCAACAAGATCCTCGAGGCCGTCTTCGACTCGGTCACGCCGCTCCTCTCGACGCTCCTCCCCGCCTCCGAGTCGGCCCTCGTTGCCCAGATCCGCTCGTCGATCCAGAGCGTCATTGCGTCGCTCAGCGGCAACAGCGTCACGGCGCTCGAGCAGGTCAGCGCGTGCTACACGGACGCCGTCAAGGCCGGCGGCAACTCGTCGGCGCTCGCGTGCTACACCAAGGCCGGCGGCGCGTACGACACGCTCCAGACGGCGACCAACTCGGTCCTCGAGCAGTTCATTGGCGTCCTCCCTGCGTCGCTCACGACCGCCGTCGAGAGTGCGTCTTCCTTCCTCGCTCGCTCTCGCTCGTTCTCCTCCTCGAGCCCGAGCCTGACGCCCTCCTCTCTTCGCAGACATCTTCACGTACAACCTCGGCAACTCGACCAAGCCGGACGAGGCGCTCGCGGCGTCCGTCTCGGCCCAGATCAGCAACGCCATCGACAGCGTCGCGTCGTCGCTCTCGGGCAACACGGTCACGCTCGCCGAGATCCTCCAGGGCTGCTCGGCCCAACTCATCAAGAGTGCGTCTCTTCTCTGCCTCTTCCTCGTTCGCTCATGTCGAGCTTGTCGCTGACCACCGCTCGCCCCTCTCGCAGCCGGCAACGCGACCGCCGCCCAGGAGTGCGTCACCAAGTCGGCCGCGCCCGCCGTCTCGACGACGACCATCCTCTCGATCGCCCAGCAGTTCGACGGCTACCTGCCCTCGTCCTTCTTCTCGGACCTCGTCGCCTACTCGACCCCGCTTCTCAACACGTCGGCCAACGCGGCGCACAACCTTACCCAGGCCGACGTCAACTCGTCGCTCGAGTCATTCTTCAACAACTCGACGTCGTACGGCCCGGCGTTCGTCACGTGCATCTCGCAGGTCGAGAAGTGCGTCCTCGGCGCCGTCCAGAAGAGCGGCACGCTCGACGCCGTGTGCGCCGGCCCGGTCGACGGCTGCGACCTCGAGAAGGCCAAGGCCGAGGCGCAGCGCAGGCTCAGGCGCCGCAGCGTCGAGCGCCACTTCGGCTTCGCGGGCAAGATCCGCGACGTCACTTTTGGCAGGAGGGTCTGAGCGCGGCGAGGAGGAGGAGGTGAGCCGGGCGCTGGACGTCTGGCGGCGGGAGTAGGTCCTCTCTGTGTAGATCTCGACGGTCACGAATGTATCCTGCTGTGCCATGCATCGCATCGCGCGCCCAGGCTCGAGAGCCGGCGACGGGGAGTTGGGCCCGAGGGCGACGAGCGCGCGCTCTTCCTGCCGGCCCAGTTCCTCTCGAGCGTGCTGCCTGGACCTCATCGAGTGCGCCCTGAACGAGGCAAGGCGCGCGAAGGGCTGTGGGCGGCGCAATCGTCGTCTGAAGCGGGCCGAGGAAAGCTAATCGAGAATAGGAACGCGCGCCTAATCCGATCCGCTTTGAATCGTTTTGCCGCCCGTCCGCGACCCGAGTCGGGTTCGAACCGACGCGGCATTACAAATTTCCCGCTAATGATGCTTTGTATTGCCCGCTCTCGCGCCCGCACCAGCTTATGAGTATGGGCTCACTCCTGTTCTAGCTCGCAGTCCTGCTCTCTCTTGGGCCTGTAGAGCCCTCGGGCGTCGTCGTGAGCCGTCCGAGGCGAGGCCAAGTCGCGCCAAGTCGAGCGAGCCTCGCACGCCCCTCTCTTCATGAGCGCAACAGTCTCTCTCCTGGCCTCTGGAGCCCTCGTCGAGGCACTGCTGTCACTGCACGAGGGAGCGAAGCACCCGACAAACGCGGCCGGCCTTCCCGAGTTGGTTCGAGCGATTTCCTCGAGCGACGGCGCTCGCAGAGAGGATGAGCCACAGCGATACAGGTAGTGCGAGATCTATACAGCGATGCCCATCGCAGCTGTTGCAAGGCGAGAAGAGGGCGAGTCAGCTGAAGCTCAGGGAGAGAGGGGAGGGTCGAGGGAGAGGGACGCACTGGCCTCGACGATCGACACGAGGTCCGGTAACGCTGCAGAGAAAGTTGCGTCAGCACGCAGCGTGAGATGTGCACGGCAAGGGCGCAGGGAGGAGGAACGAGGACGCACTGATGCGCCGAAAAGGGATCCAAGAGCGGCGAGGTAGGTTCTCTGTGTGGCTCGTCGAGCATCAGCTGCAGGTCTGGCACGAGAGAGGGTGACAAGTCGACGTACCGATGTTCTGAGGAGCCTCCACTTGAGCTGCAGCCGAGTAGGCCGTCTCGCGGCCGACAGGCTCGAAAACGCTCGTCGAGAGCGGAGGGAGCCTCACTTGGCGATCCTCGCCCTCGACGAGGCCCCAGCTGTAGGGCAGGAGGACTGCGGGCAAGTAGAGCTCGATCAGCAATGGTCCTGGGCCGGAAGAGAACTCGGCGAGGGAAGGACGCACCCTCGAAGCCCGGCACGGCTGCTCTCGAGCTCGTGCGGTGAGGAGGCGAGGTCGGCTCGATCTGCATGGACGAGGCGCATCAGAATGTCTGCCCCCCAGATAATGAAGGGTCGAGTACGAGGGAGCGCACAGAGCCTCGAGTACTAAGCGCACTGCTGAGCTCCTCGAAGCCGCCCTTGATGTCCTCGAGCTCGACGCGCTGCGCGACGAGGTTACCGATCTTGTGCGAGACGATGCTGAAGTTCTCCTCGAGCTCCTCGAGCTTGTTCTGGCGCGCTGCGGGATCGAGGGAGACGGCGTCAGCTCACGGCAGACTCTCGACCGGCTCGTGCGGGAGAGAGAGCGGCTCGAGCGCACCTGCGGATCCTTGCCTGACGACAGACTTGAGCGCCCGACGAGTTGCGCCGCGGTCCTTGACGAGGTCGGTGAAGCTATCGAGGAGTTTGCCGAGCTGGTCCTCCGAGTCGACGAGCTTGGCCTCCGTGATGGCACGCATCTTGTTCTTGCTCTCGACGACGAGGACCCGAACGATGTCGCGCTGATCGGCGCTGCTCTGCAAGACGTTCGGGTGGTCTGTGTCGATTGAGAACGGCCTCGGTGCACGACGAGACAGGGAAAGGGAGGACGCACCCGTCGTCGAAGCAGGTTTTCCTCGTGCTGCACGACGAGTCTCGCCACCGTCTTGCGCGCCGTGACGAGGTACCAGCGTCGCAGGATCTCCTCTGCGTGCGAAGGGAGAGCAGCGTCAGCTCTCGTCGCTCGTCGAGGCTCGGAAGCTCGAAGGGGAGAGGAAGGCACACCCTTGACGTCTGCGCGAGACGAGGACGAGTCAGTACCTTGCGCCCTGTGAGAAGAGAGCACAGGCGAGAGCTCGAAGGCGACGTACCTTTGGCGTGCACATGCTCCAGCGCGACAGCGTACTCGCGCCACTCCCTCAGCGGCGCCTCGACCGAGTACGGCGGCGGGTCTGCCATCGCTGCGCCGAGCCGAGGGCGGTCGTGTACAGCTCCTGCGAGCGAGAAGGTGGCGAGAAACGGAAGTGAGAGGCGAGAGGGCGAGAGCGAGAGAAGCGAGAGAGGAGCGTCGGCGAGGAGGACAGCCCCGCGGAGAGTCCGAGAGCGGGCGCGCAAGCCCCTGTCCGCGTCCGACGCACGCCCACCTCGTGACCGAGACTCGGAGATGAAGGCGGCGGCGGCCCGCCGCTGCTCGCCGAAGCGGAGAGCAAGGCCGCAGAGCCGCGGCGAGGTCCTCCTCGAGAGGCTCGAGCGCTCAAGCGGCTCGACTCCGACAGAACGTCTAGTGAATGCACTCCATGCTCTACCTGTCGCCCTCGGAGACGATGTTAAGAAGACAGCCCTCAACGTACAAGTAGTCCTCGCTCCCACCGCCGACCTTGACCTCGTCGAGTCGAGCGCGCGCGCGCGCTAGTCCCAGGGCAGCGCGCCCTTGAACAGCGTCGTGCCGCTCGCCGGGCAGTACTCCATGAGCCTCCTGAGCTCGGGTGCTGCAGGGACGGGCAGGGCGTCAGCTCGGGCTCGAGGGAAGAGGGACGAGAGAAAGGGAGGGATGGTCGAGACGCACCGGACGAGTGGTAGCCGTGCACGCGCCGGTACGGGTTGCGCTTCCTCCGCTTGGCGAGCAGGCCGCCGTGGCACCCGTAGGTATCGGCGAGGAACGGCTCGAGGCCGTACTTGCGCTGCGTCGAGGTCCGTGCGCGGCGTCAGCTCGAGCTCCTCTTTCCTCCTGTCGACGAGCAACTCGACGATAAGAGAAGAGAGGGACGCACCTCGCCCGCATAGTCACCCGCCGTATCGCCCTCGTTGTCGATGCCGACGTACTTCCACGCGCTGAGCGGCCACCGCACGGCGGCGCGGTGCACGTCGGTGAACCGGCGATGCTTCATGCCGTAGCCGACGACCGTGACTGCGAGCGCGAGCGAGAGGATTAGTCCGAGGGCGAAGAGCAGCTGTACGAGGAAGACGAGGAGAGAGCGACGCACTGAAGGTCGGGTAGTGGCCCGTGAACCTACGAGGAAGAAGGGGAGGGTCAGCACGAGGACCGAGCGGCGACCGACGTCGAGAGAGAAGAGCGCACTCCTTGAAGCGCGCGATCGAGAAGAGGACGTTCTCCATCGAGTCGAGCGCAAAGTTCTGCGGGCAAGAGCGGCGTGGAAGCGTCCTCCCTCGCGCCGCAGCCTCCCTCACCTCGTCGCACGACGCACGACGAGGCCGAGACGCAGCACGTGACGAGGAAGGAGGAGCGCACCTCGGTCGTGACCCGGTCAAAGTCTCCTCCTGCGCTGACGATGGACCGGCGCTCGTCGTCGCTCATGAACTGCTGGTACAGGTTGCCGAGCTTGGCGAGGCGGGCGTACGACTGGCCCTCGGTGAGGTCCGACGTTGGTCGGGTTTGGCCGCTGCAGGAGGGACGAGAGAGGATCAGCAAGCGTCGAGAGGAGCGTGTGAGAAGGAGGGAGGAGGACGCACCCCGAGAAAATGAGGAGCGCTTCAGGATCCCGGACGGCGATCTCGGCACTGTGCAGCAAAAAACTCGCCGTTAGTCAGCTCCGAGTCTGCAAGACGGGCACCGCTGACGAGGAGAGCTCGGCGACGCACCCCTTGACGATGTGCTTGAGGTAAGTGCGCACCGCGCCGCCGCGCTGCATTTCCTCGAGGATCCAGTCGTCGTCCTTGGTCGCCTCGCTCGCGTCGCACCCTTGCCAGATGGCGTGCCCTGCAACCTGTCGAGGGGGGAGAGGCGAGGGCGACAGCGAGTCAGACTCTGAAGCGAGAGCGGGCCGAGCGCGAGTAAGACGAGGACGCACGAGGACGAGGTGCTTGAGGTTGTGGTGCGGCGACTGGAGCGTCGTCCGGATTGAGGGAGGCACGAGGTCGTTGTAGTCGCCTGGTGGCCGAAAGACCTGCGATGCACCGAGAGAGCGGGTCAGAGAGGGCCCGAGGAGGAGGAGGAGGCTGTGAGGTGGGACGCACGTCGTCGCCGAGCCAGACGCGGAAGTTGACGAGGACCGAGACGGACGCGACGGCGGCGAGGAGGAGGACGGCGAGGTTGGTGGTGCGGGCGCGCTGGGTGAGGAGGGCGAGGGTGGACGAGCCAGGTGTCGAGTGGCCGCCGAGGGCGAGTGCGCTGCGGGACGGGCGGTGCTTGCGGTGGGTGTAGGCCGACACGGGCTGCGGGAGCTCTGGCTCGTTCGAGGCCGTCATGGTGGGCGCGGTGGCCGCCGCTCGAGTGCCGGCCCTGAGGCGAGTCGGGGACTGGGAGCGAGGTCGAGGTCGAGGCTGAACGAGGAGGAGCGAATGGGTGGGGTCGCGCTTGGCCAGCAAGCGCGCGCGTGTGCGAGGTAGCTGAGCTTGTCGAGTAAGCTGGGTGCCCGTCCAGCAAGGTGCTCGAGGGGTGGAGCGAGAGGGAGACGAGCGGGACGAAGGAGGCGAGGCGTCGCCTCGATCAACTCGCCCCGCGCTTGCACCCACTCGCCTCGTCCCGCCTCTCCACGCCCGGCCACCACGAGCACACCGACTGCCACCACAGCCACGACCGACCCGCACCACCTCGCGTTGTCCGCTCAGCTCGAGACGGTCTCGCCGCGCCCTCATCGCGCTCCCGCCTCGCCTCCTCGCCGCCTCGTCGGCGCACCACCCACAGCACGCCAGCACCATGGCGCACCAGGCCACGCACCACCCGCTCCAGCTCGAGCGACTGCCCCCGACCCCGACCGACGAGCCAGACGAGCCCTCGTCCCTCTCTCCCCGCCCCTCGACCTCGTCGTCCTCGTCGTCACGCCCCGCCCACCTCGCACCCTCTCGAGGAGCACCGCCACCGCCACTCGGCACCTCGGCAGGGCCCACTGCCATGCGCCGCACGCCCTCGCAAGGCCTCAACGCGACCGTCGGCGCAAAGGTGTGGGGGCTCGCCCTCGTCGGCTTCGACCACGCCGTCGG
>Ga0308160_10005598_pt1 | contig 13035 bp, 15 predicted proteins | sample PhyFR1_FD_201036 | JGI IMG/M metagenome (GOLD analysis project Ga0308160, IMG submission 201036) | Phyllosphere microbial communities from UC Gill Tract Community Farm, Albany, California, United States - DLSLF.R1 | ecosystem: Host-associated > Plants > Phyllosphere > Unclassified | place: USA... | reverse complement strand
ACGATGTTGCACCTGTTGAACGCGCCGCTTGCCTTTCCACAGTCGATTCCCCGGGTCAACGCCGTGAGCGAAGCGGCACCGATCATGAAGAGGATAAAGCCGACGAGGAGGAGGACAAGGTGGGAGAGCACGCCGAAGATCCTGTGCTTGCCCATGAGCTGGAAGCCGATGATCAGGAGGACTGGAGATTAGCGGCGGATCGCAATGGGATGCGGGGGAGAAGGGCCGAGCTTGGCTGTGTTGGCACGGTGTTGGGACTACAAGCCAAGTCAAGCCCAAGACTCTACACCCACTACCAAACTCACTCGTCACTGCCGTGCTCCAGACCGATGCGACGAGCAGGATTCTGATCCGATCACGGTAAGCCCCCGTGTGGACAGATGGGTATCCGTCGGCATTGTAGTGCGAAACGAGCGACGCGGAGATGGCGAGGGCGACGATGGAGGCCAGTGCGCAGAGCGTGAAGAGAACAGTGTGGGAGAGCTTGATGACTCGCTCGGACGGCATGGTGGTGGTGATGAAGTGTTTGTCAATTGAGCGGTGAGTGAAGTGAGTGCGGTGAGTTGGGAATCAAAGTCGACAGCACAATGATGACCGGTATATATACACCCCTCGCACACACCCTTCCCGGCCTTGATACCTCATTCAATTGATTTTGCTCAACCGAGCATCCGGGTGGCTCGACACTGACTCAAAGCGGACGATCTTATTGACGTCATCTCGTCATCCCGCGCTAGCCAATTATCCGCCTGACACCGATCCCCGTATCTCATCCCGTCCACGCCAATTATGTCAGGCTCCACCGTCATTTGATCCCGATCAATTTTGCTCCCGTTCACTCACCGACGCGCATTGCCGGAGCCGCTTGAAATAGATCCCGACTAATTACAGTCCATTTGCTGCATCGCCTTGATTTTATTGGCACTTCGTGCTTTTCCTCATTCCCCGGTACCTCACGACGGCTCGGACGGACTGGACGAGTACGAGCTTACGACCACGAGCAATCCTTGGCACTGGCTCGACGACGATGACCCGTTCACCGACTTGCGCGCAGACGTCGACATCCAGGCAATCCATGTACGCGCGCGTCTTGACGCTGGCGCTGCTGGCGTCTACACCTGTCACCGCACAGCTGGCGAACACATTCAAATATGTCGGTCTGTCCGGCGTGTCGGCACAGCAGCTGTTCTTGGGGACGAAGAATAAGGTGTACATCATAGACAAAACGGGTATGCTACTGCTTCGTTCTCTTCATCACTGCCTTGTTGTCTTGGTTCCCTTTTGGCTTCTTTTCGTCTTGCACCCTGTCGGCCTTGCGCGAGTGAATTGTCCTGACTGGCAGAACGGAATAATGCCACGGTCAATGGCCACCCGGCCTGGGCGACAGAATACGACCTCGCAACGAACACTTTCCGCCCAATGGACGTTGTGAGCAATTCGTTCTGCGCCGGCGGGACGGTGTTAGGGAACGGGACATGGCTCAACGTCGGCGGAAACCAAGCCATCACGTGGGGCGGCGCTACCGCCTCGGGTCAGACGGGACAATCGCCGTATGAAGATTGGGATGGAGGATTTGCGATCCGTTTTCTCGATCCGTGCGACGACGAGTCGTGCAATTGGCTCGACGACCAGGCTATGTATATGACGAGTCGGAGATGGTATCCCACGCTCGAGACGCTGGAGGATGGGTCGGCGTTGATTTTTGGAGGATGCGAGTGGGGAGGGTATGTGAACCAAGCGACGGCTCAGCAAAACAACCCTACGATTGAGGTGAGTCGCGGTGTTGCGGTATTTCGATGGCGAACTTAAGCTCGCGAAGGGGCGTGCGATATTGACGTCGATATTGCGACATCGCTGATCTCAGTTCTGGCCGCTGAACGGTCGTACCCCGACGACCCTCCAATTCCTCCTCAACACCATGCCGGTGAATCTCTTCCCGCTCGTGTGGCTCCTGCCTAGTGGCAATATCTTTCTACAGGCCGAATTCCAAGCAGCGATATTCGACTACAAAAACATGCTCGAGTACCCTATCTCCAATATCCCCGACGCGGTCCGGGTCTACCCTGCAAGCGCCGGATCGGCAATGTTCCCCATGACGCCAAACAACAACTGGACCTCGACTCTCATTTTCTGTGGCGGGTCAGATTTGCTGGCTGATCAGTGGAATCCGCAGACCTGGGATCCGAAAGGAGCGCAACTGCCGGCCTACCCAGCCAGCACGAGCTGTGTCACGATATCCCCCGATATCGACTTGACGTGGTATCAAGACGACCCGCTGGACTCGGGGCGAAGCATGGGCAACATGATCAATCTGCCGGATGGGCGAATTTTCTTCTTGAACGGGGCGCGGACAGGTACGGCGGGTTATGGAAACGACACTTGGGCGATTGGGCAGAGCTATGCGGACAACCCGCAATTGCAATCATGGTAAGTCTCATTTACGCGTCTGATATGTCAGATGAGTAGCTGACCTCAAGGTACTTTGACCCGACAAAGCCAAAAGGATCGAGGTGGTCAAAAGGCGGCGTAACGACTATACCGAGGATGTATCACTCGTCAGCTACTTTGCTGCCGGATGGATCTGTGCTTGTGTCGGGAAGCAACCCAAATGCTGATTGTGAGTGAGACGGGGTCTCACCGAGCTGATAACAGACGTCGACCACACTAACGTTCCGGACGCAACTTATGTCACGCAGTATCAGGTGGAGATCTTCTACCCTGATTAGTAAGTCGCTTTATCGCCATATGACCATAACTAACATGCAGCATGGATCAGCCCAAACCCGCTCCAACCGGTATGCCCAGCACAATTACTTGTAAGTCGCCCCCTCCGGCCTGCGTCGTGTCCCGCATCTCAGCTTACACAAACAGACGGAGGCGATGCCTTCGACATCAGTCTTACCCTCTCCGATCTCAACAACGACGGGCTCAATATCAACCGCACTAAAGCAGTCATCATCCGAACAGGATTTTCCACCCACACGATGAACATGGGCCAACGCCACGTCGAGCTCCGGACATCTTTTACCTCGAACGAAGACGGCTCGGCCACGCTACACGTCGCGCAACTCCCGCCGAACCCTGCTATCCTCGTGCCCGGCCCGGCGTTGTTATTCATCGTCGTCAATGGCGTACCGAGCAATGCGACCTGGGTGATGATCGGCGACGGGATAATCGGGCAGCATACGTTGAAGGCGGAATCGACTCTGCCCCAATCGACCATCTCTGCGCAGCTCGTGGCGCAGTATGGAGGGACAGTGTCGCGGAGAGAAGACGGTGAGGCGGGGCTATGGCGATGGGGCAAAGGCTGGTCCCTGCTCTGGGATTGGAGACTGTGAGGCTGAGTGCCTGAGCCGGTGTAGAGAAACACCGCGCAAGGCGCTCGCTCGCTTGTGGGCATTGTAACGCGTAGCGATGAAGCGACGACTTGATGATTTCACATGGACATTGGACGGGGAAAAGATCGTGCATAACTTTTCTAACGATCTCTGCATCACGTAGCAGTACACGACTACAGCGATGCCTAATTCGCTCTGCTAAAAGAAACGGGAACAGTGGTTTCACATATGACAGCTAGTCAGCTGCAATTAATTTTGAGCCATGCGACGACTCGACCAGCTCAAGGGGCCTCGCTGATCTGACGATCATCGAAGGGTCATTGATCGCCCTCTGCGAGGTCGAAATTCTCGACCACGACGCCCATGCTCAGCCCAGGGCCGAGGCAGGGGAAACGCGGCTTCCGCGGCACGTCTGTGAATCCGTGCCTAGCACACCTCGCATAGTCGCTCAATAGCATTCAAGCATCCTTCACATCCGTATCCTTTGGCGCAGATCCACTGCCGTCGAGCCAAGTATCGTGCGACGTGACGCGACTTTTCAGCGTTGCGGATGCGCGATCCACAATTCATGCTCGAGACCAGACGCGTTCCTATGTATGTAATGGGGTACCAGCAGAGCGGACCGTAATGTCGGTGCCACGCGATGGACGGACGCGTGAGCGCGGCGACGTAAGCTTAAAGAAAGCGGCGGCCGAACCCGCTTTTACCCGGGGCGCGCGCCGTCCACACGGCCAAGGACGGAACTGACGGAATTTCCGAAGTGGCTGCAACCTCAACAGTCGTACCACCCCCGGCCGCCCCCTTCCAAGCCTACCGACCGAGCCCCCCAACTTTCCAACTTCCCAACCGACGCAATTCTGTTTACCTCGTCAAGATCGGTGAATCGTTTTCTCCATCTTTCATTTTCCTTTCAACAGCTCGATTCTCGACATACACGCGGGGCTCGTCTGGTTTTTCCCTGTTGACGCCCGGATACAAACTTTTCAAAACACGCCTCTTGTCGCGGTTTCAGACTTTTGCCCGGTCGAGCACATATCCTTCTGCGCGTTTTGCCACGGAAAGCTACCTCGGTATACGCTTCATCGCCCGGTCTAGCTGTTGACTTGACTGCAATCTCAGGTGAGTGGCAGCGGACTTTGCGCTTGTTGCTTGTGGCAGCGATCTTTGTTGTTGTTATTGTTGTCGCTGCGATCCGTCCACGAGCGCCAAGCGCCCAGCATACCAGAAGTCATTGCTCATCGCCAGATTGCTATTTCCTTCGCCGCTGCCCCGCTCACAAAACCCAAACCTCCCCGACTACACCACAATGAACGCTCACGTCGTCTCACAGGCCATCGTCAAGCCCACATCGGTCGATCTGCGATCTATCGGATCGTGGGGGCTTGAAGGTCTGTCAAAAGCCCGCTTCACCTTCGATACGTCAGTTGCTGTCCCTATTGCGTGGTGGTCGGTTTGCTGATGTTTAGTAAGACCATCACCGCGACCGTCCTTACCTTGGTCATCTCCCTGCTCATCCTCGAACAAGCGGTCTACCGCTCGAAGAAGCAGCATCTCCCGGGTGCGAAATGGACAATCCCGGTCATCGGTAAATTCGCAGATTCGCTCAACCCCTCGCTCGAGAACTACAAGGCGCAATGGTACTCTGGTGCCCTGTCCGCTGTGTCGGTGTTCAACATGTGAGTTGACGTTCGAGAGCTCGCCTTTGATCGATCGAGAGTACTAATATCCCAGCTTCATCGTCATTGGATCGTCTAACGAGATGGCGCGAAAGATCATGAACTCGCCCAACCACGCCGAGCCGTGTCTCGTCCACGCCGCCAAGAAGGTGCTCATCCCCGAAAACTGGGTCTTTTTGCACGGTAAAGTTCACGCCGATTACCGCAAAGCTCTCAACGTCCTGTTCACGAAGACCGCCCTGTCCATCTACCTGCCGATCCAAGAACGCATCTACCGATCTTGGTTCAAGGAGTGGATGTCCGACCCTTCCCCAGCCAAGCCATACATGATGCCCATGCGCGATCTCAACATGGAGACCTCCTTGTCCGTCTTTATCGGACCGTACGTGACCGCCGAGCAGAGACAAGAGATCAACGACAAGTACTGGCTCATCACCGTCGCGCTTGAGCTTGTCAACTTTCCGCTCGCCATCCCTGGTACTAAGGTTTACAACGCCATCAAAGCTCGAAAACTCGTCATGAAGTACTTGACTGCCGCGTCGGCTGCTTCGAAGGTCCGAATGGCCGACCCGACCGAGGAGTCTCTCTGCCTGTTGGACGAATGGACGCGCGCAATGATCCAGGCTCAGGAGGGTCAAGCCGGAAAAGTCGACGGAGAACAGGCCAAGCTGCTCAGCAGAGAATACTCGGATCACGAAATCGCAATGGTCGTGCTCAGCTTCCTCTTCGCCAGTCAGGATGCCATGTCCAGCGCCATCGTTTACGCTTTCCAACTCACCGCGGACCACCCGGAAGTCCTCGCCAAGATCAGGGAGGAGCAATACCGAGTCCGAGGAAACGATGTCGACGCCCCGCTCACCCTCGAGCTGCTTGAAGACATGGTCTACACCCGGGCGACTATCAAGGAGGTCCTCCGAATCGCGCCCCCAGTCATCATGGTCAGTCAAGTCGTCATAAATCTACATTTTGTCTTCCGCTAATATTCAGGTTCCGTACCTCACCACTAAAAAGTTCCCCATCTCCAAAGACTACACGGTGCCAAAGGGATCCATGATCATCCCCGCTTTCTGGAACTCGCTCCACGACGAAACCGTCTACCCAGAGCCTGACTCGTTCAAGCCGGAGCGATGGCTGCCGAACGACGACGGATCCGAGCCATTGGCAGAGTCCAAGCCCCAAAATTATATGGTTTGGGGTAGCGGACCGCACAAGTGCATCGGCGGACAATACGCGTCTATGCACCTTGCCGCGACGCTCGGAACAGCTTCTGTCATGATGGACTGGCACCACGAGCGAACACCGCTGAGTGACGAGATCAAGGTCATCGCTGCGTGAGTGAGGTTTTTTGTGTTGATGAGTTCTTGCTCACGTCCCAGTATCTTCCCCAAGGACGAGTTGCGATTGAAGTTTACTCCACGTGCTCCCCCTTCGTAATCCCGGTTCTTCACTTCGGTTTCCTTTGGCTTCATCGACACAACGGGCGTGCCTTTGCATCAGCTTCGCTCCTACATTCCATTCCTCATCTACATATCACTAATCAGTAAAGTCACCTTCTCGGTCTGTAGCGTGACCAGGGCCCGTCGTATCATCCAGATCGAGAGTAAATGCCAAAGGCAAAGATGCATATTGTTTCATGTCGCGTCACTAATTTACGCTCTGGGCGATTTTGATTCCGCGCCGCAGGTCCCAACCTGTTAGCTCCGCCTTTGTTGACGATTTCATACACGGGATCTCGTACTGCCAACTTTCGTCTATCCCGCAATATTACCAGCATCATACCCCTTCTTGCAACGTCAGTCATACCCGCATAGTAGTTCGGCATCGCTCAGAAGGCCATCAGCATACAAAGAGTCGTTATCGGTCGACAACGACAATACCGCTTTGGAAAGGCAACAACAATAGCTTGGCTCTGGTCGATCGCTTCTTCGGTTCCGCTCATTGATTCATCTGCTCCGACATGCTTCTTTGGCTTTGAGTCATCGACTGTGTCTTCTTGACCTAGCCGGTTGAATCCCCGTTAGTGGTACTGTGCATCATCGCTGTGACAGGTGTCGCAGGTTGTGCCTGCCGCTTGGACGTCGAAGTCTTACGCCGCCGCCATGTCCAGGCGAAGTACCGATCCGGACTTCCCTCCCAATCGTGAGCATATCCTAAGCAGAATCCTAGTATGAGCTGACGGACAGAACCTTCAAGTGCTCACCCCGCTTCCAGCTCGAGATCTCCCACATCAGCATCTTCGGGCGATGGGTTCCTGGGCGCAATCTCCAGATGGCAAGATGTCGGCTCTGATGGCTCAAGCCGCCAACATAGCAATCAAGGAGCTTTCTCCACCTCCCCATCTACGATTCGGACCAGCCGTATGGCAGACAATACATTCGGACGTTCTCCACCTCCACCAGGTCCACCTCGTGAGTATTGTTGACCGGCCCGTACTCTATTCCCATCCCGACCAACTGCCCGCCGTGTCGCGGATGAAACTCACTGAGGCGTCACTCCCCTCATCAGGCCTGGAATACCCTTGTTTGCAATTAGCAGACGCTCCCATCACCGATCTCCCACACCCATCATCTACATCGTGTCAGCGTTGCTGCACGCTTCGTTTACTCCATCATGCTATTGACCCTGCGCTTACACCTAGCGTCTGCGCCGCCTCCTCCGCCGCCAACGACTCGTTCAGGCGGTAGTTCTGGGAGTCCCAGCCATCCATTCGCTTCTGTGTCGATCCCGAAACGAACTAGCAGTTCACACGCGTATACCGCTTGGCAAGCCTCACGGAGCAACATGTCGATGGCCCCCGGAGCCCCTTCCCCACCTCTTCCACCACCTACAGCTGATCTTCCTCCTCTTCCGAGCTCTGTCACTGGGCATGGTAGGACAATATCAATCTCGTCCAAATCGTCCAGAACGTCAAAAGCATCAAAGCGGTTATCACACTCCCCTCCGCGTGTTTCACCGAGAACTTCGTCGCTCATCCCACCGTCAGACACGACTGTGCAATTCCAGCAGCAGAGCTCTGCGGGATCATCGTATCAATCGCCTCACGGTAGCTCATCGCTTGCTCGACCCAAAGTGCCAAGGACGCCTTCACGGCATCTGCTACAGACCGCGCTGGACCTCGCACAGAAAGCCGTCGAAATGGACAAGAGCAACGACGTGGCAGGTGCGCTCGCCGCATATCGCGAAGCGGTGGATCGGCTCAAACATGTCATGGAGAGGGTCAACGAGCCGCTGAGGGACGATTCGAAGAGACGAACAAGCGCCGGTAGGACGGAAGAAGAGGGGAGAACGTTGAAGGGAATTGTGCGTTGTTCTCTTGACGGCGTGGAACGTGAACTGACTGTAGCACGACGCGTACGTTGCAAGAATAGAACTGTTGTCGTCTTTCGAGGAGGAAGAAACGGGGTCGTCAACCTATGACAGCCAGGACGACCCGGCGCGGAGATCGGGTCATCGACAAGTGCCCTCGACATCTAGCAGGGCAAGTACACAGTACGACACATCGTCGATGGAGGGCACACCTCGTCCGGCTTCTCTTGACGATACCGCGACAGGTATAGGAAACCTTATGCTGAGTGACGTTGGCGACATGTCGATCGACTCGACTATGCAAGGAGGGCCGTCGAGGAATAGCTCGCCTGACGAGTCTACACTGGCATCGCCTTTCTCGTCAGGTCGCATGTCGGCGAGAACCTCCAGTGTACAAGGGCACGGAAACCTGACACCGTCGAAAGCTAGTCAGCTGCACATGACTGGAGATACAGGCGCTGCAAGCATATACAGCTCACCCGTCCAACTTCCTCCGCGGAGAACGTCGATGGGCGCCACTTCCGCGCCGGGAATACCGCTCTCATCTCCCTCCTCGGCACACGCGCCAGAACAATCTCATCTTGGAAACACCGGGAGTATCCGTAGGAGGATACCTTCCAGGTCGGTTGGGATTGAGTCGGAGCTTGATATACCCGAAGAAGCAGAGGAGGGTATGGAGGTACTTGCGAGAACGCCCCAACGGACAGCCGCCCTTCTGCAGACTGGCTCGAACGAGACGAGCGCGCAGATGGCCTCTGCCCCAAGAAGAGGTTCTTTGCCGTATACCGATCCGACCCAGAGGCCTCTACCGCCTCTACCCGATTCGGCGGCCGCGGTCGATCAATCCGGGAGAGGTCCATCTCATCAGCGACAATTATCGATTGCGTCGGAAAGACACCGCTCTGGGCCATTCCTTGCCAGTCCGACTGTCGGCCAGAAGACGGGCGACCAACGACGAGTCTCCGCTGGCCTCGATGGCGGTTCAGCAGATACCAGTATAGATGGACTGCCCACACAGCTGTTCCCGGTCACTCATCCATACAGCGCCCAGTCTAGTGTCTTCCCGCCTCGAAGCCGGACACGGTCGCAACCTGGCGGTACTCGGGCGATCGAAGAGGACGTTCCGCCTATGCCTTCGGTCTTGCGCCATCGGACGTCTTACGGATCGACCATGACCGGCCGTGTCTCATCCTTTTCCTCTGTCAGCGGACACGGTCACAACTCTCTTCGTATTCGCACTGAAAGCGCCGCAAATCTCCTCCCGCCCATGCCTTCCTCGGCACATCCTTCAAACCGCTCGCATAACACGCTCACCCGCTCCGTATCAGGCAGTCTCATCTCGCCAGTTCCGGAACCTCAACCGCCAGAAATCATCCACCGGTCGTTCCACCTTCTCCGCTTGATCTGCATCTCCATGGACGCCACATCGTCCGGTGCGTACCTTACGGCCCATATTCACATTTCTCCCGCCGTATGGCAGCCGACGCAATGGGCACGATCGTCGTCGAAAAACCTTGGACCGCCGAGGATCACCGCTCAAGACGTCAAATACAGAATCCTCGAGACGATGTCTTTCCATCTCGACAATATCGCAAGAGTCGCCGGACCGATGTTGGACGGAGAAAAGTCGTACCGATCGTCAGGTAGCCGACCGTCCGGCGTCAACCGAAATGTCGCAATCTCCATGGCGGAGGACTTGATCCGGAATCTCGACGCAATGGATGAGGATATGGAAACGTCTTGGCGCACGCTCAACAAAGCAGGCGTGCAGGTCCAACCGTGGAAAGAGAAGTCGACGAAACGCGCAGGCGTGAGTCTGGCTGAACGTGACAAGATCTTCACTGACTTCAGAACGGACTCTCGTGGGGATCCAAATTGAAAGACAAGATGACGAATGGGAAATCGTATGTGCAGCTCGGGACGTGGGTTGACGACAGACTTGAAGCGCCAGACAAATACGTTGATCTCCTGTCGCATTTCTCATTTGTGTCTCAGACGCTCAGTACGTGGTTCCCGGGTCAGGGAGACTACCTTGGAGATTACTCACCACGAACAATACTCATGACAGACGAACATTTGCTCAATTTCACGGGGCCCTGCACCTCTAATTACGCTTCTCTTCCCGACGATCTGTTTAAGAAATGCGAATCGCGAGTGTCGAACGCTGCGCAGTTTTTCAGCTCGGCAATCGTTCCGTTCGTGCTGGAAGATACGATGCAATTCGTGGTAGGTCACGAGCGGTAGACACGAGAGCAAAGCTGACATTCAGGCTCGGTACATGAAAGGAGGAGTGCGATACCTCGAGGAGTAGGCTTTTAGCCGCGGAATCGCGATAGAGGTTCACAGCTTGAACCGATCGCGCAGTGTGCGAGTATGGTAGGGCCGAGGACTACAATGTGGTCGACGCGAAGCTACAGATTTTGGGCATTAGAATTACGTAGTGGCGAGCCTCGTAATCGCAGCAGGGTTACTGCTTGTATAGAGGCTGGTTCTGCTGTACCTATAAAGAGTGGCAGTGCTATGTCACCAAGTTCATGTTTCCACGTTCGGAATTGTCTCGTTTTCTGAGATCGTGTCGCACTGCCATGATTTACAAAGCGAAGCTGTAGAATTGGGCCATAATCGTGGCATCTAGCAATAAAAAACGTCTTCTTGTCATCCTCACATTCTCACTTCCCTCACATTAGAGACCTCAATCCTTCTTGACCTCTCCTTCATCTTTCGTCGACTTCACATCATCCCCCTCGGCGTCGGCTTTGGGCGACCCAGGCCGTGTGACGGCGGACGGCTTCAGGCCCATCCTCGTAGCGACGTACTACGGTCAGCGTGGCTCTCAGGTCGAGAACAGCCTCCGCAGCCGCAACTAGCGCCGCAAGGAGGATCAAGTCAGCCACTCACGTCCTGCGCGATAATCTCCACTCCCGTCCGCAACACCTCGACGAGCCGTTCCTCGACCCAATCGGAATTATCGTATTCAACATCCAGCCAGTCCGCTGGGGAAGGCTGCGTTGTCGTGGTAAAGCGCAACGAGTGGACGGGGTCATGCAGCGTCATGAGGAAATAGAGGTGTTTTGTCGGGGTAACAGAAGTGGAAGAAGACGACTTCATCAGGACGGGCGGCTCGGGGATCGCAAGCTCGGCGAGGAGCGGCTGGAGGTGTAGGAAGATAGGCACGGTAGTCACTGGCACGTTTGCTTGCCGTCAGTGGGCACCGGGTAGGTATGCCACGACTCACGCTGCTTGGACGCTCGGCCTTTTGGATCTTGCTCTTCGCGAGATTTAGCACCGCTAATCTCCTCTGCTTGCCTCTTCCAACCCTCTTCCCAACCCTGCACAGGGTTTATCGCTCTGTCCCCATCGTCTTGCCCCTCTGATTCTGGCGACCAGACAATTATCAGCTCGCCTGATTCGGTTTGCTCGAGAATTTTGGTCCATGCGCGGTAGACCACCCCCTCGACGCCGGAATACCCGACCATCGGGTGGGAAAGCCATAGCTCTAGCGTCTCATGGGCGGAGATGGGCGGCGCAACGGTGTTGAGGATACTAGTCAAAGTCGACGAGGTGGTGTTGAGCAGGTCCTGGCCTGGCGGTCAGCGTTCATGTATCGAATGGAGAGACGGCAGATGCAAGAGGTGGAAAATGGCACGCAGCTGGTCAGGAGACACGTACGAAGCTTCTCCAGGTCGACGTTTTTGACATACCCCTGCAACCCGCCTAACCGTTCCTCGGCACCTTTCCTAACCCAGTCCAGATCCACACCCCTGCCCTTCAACCCCTCCAGCCCGCCAGCGGCAACACCCTGCACACCCTGAGTCTGGACCTTCTTGTACTGCTCATCCGCAATCTTCTGCGCGGATTGGATCGCGGAAGTAGCCGACGACCAGAACGAGCTCACGCCCCATCCACCGCCGGTCGCAGCCGGTGCAGGCGCACTGGGCACATTGCTCGCCTCAGCGACAGGTGCTGTTGCATTCGGACCGACACCTGCGCCCGGCCCAGCGGAAGGCGTAGCAGGTCTCGAGCTCCCGCGAGGAGCGGAAAGGGGTGCGCGCTTCGTCTTGATCTGCGCTTCCAGGTATGCTAGTGCTTTTTGCGCTTCCTCGTCCTCTGCTGGCGCGGGAGCGGGCGTGGACGACCGACCTTGGTCAGGTCTAGGAGAAGAGGACAGATCGACGGACGTCTTGCCCTTGGCGCGAGAGCTGTCCGTTGACGCGCGCGGAACGGGTTCGGCAGTGGTAGCCGCGGAGCTTGGCTGGTCTTCGTCCAGGTTGTCAAGGTTGGACAGGAAGTCGAGCGCTTCCTCCGCTTTAGTCTTCTTTCCCTTGGGTGGCATGGTAGGAGCTGGATTCGTTGAGCGCCGCGCGAGATAGTGACTGAAATGTGACGAAAGGACGAGATCAGTACAATACCATCCGGTAACGGCACACAGCGACGTGACGTTGAAGCGGTGGCAACAATGTGGCAGCACGTGACTTTGACCTGACTTTGATCTATCTAAGACACGTGACAAACTTCCTTATTCCCACGGAAGACGCTTTGATTCCAGCATGAGTAATGCGCGATTTTCCCATCGCCAAGACTCTGGGCTATTCGCGGCGAGGACATAGACCGGAGCTTCATGTAGGCAATGATGAACTCACCTTGACGAGCGTGAGACGACGTCGCAGTGAAGGGAGTGCAGCTGCCTCGTTCGCAACGGTGGTCTATGGACCGCT
>Ga0308160_10005597_pt1 | contig 13037 bp, 19 predicted proteins | sample PhyFR1_FD_201036 | JGI IMG/M metagenome (GOLD analysis project Ga0308160, IMG submission 201036) | Phyllosphere microbial communities from UC Gill Tract Community Farm, Albany, California, United States - DLSLF.R1 | ecosystem: Host-associated > Plants > Phyllosphere > Unclassified | place: USA... | reverse complement strand
AAAGTCTACCCCCCCTGGTCTGACCAATGGGTGACAGGGACCTGACAAGGTCTTAGATTGTGCCGTCCAGTCAGATCGCAAGTTGGTTACGGGGACAAGGCCTGGGAGCCCTCTGACCTCTCCTCCTAATGGGAGATTACTACAGAGCTCGACACAAAGTCTACCCCCCCTGGTCTGACCAATGGGTGACAGGGACCTGACAAGGTCTTAGATTGTGCCGTCCAGTCAGATCGCAAGTTGGTTACGGGGACAAGGCCTGGGAGCCCTCTGACCTCTCCTCCTGATGGGAGATTACTACAGGCCTGTCCACTGGGGGTTGGGCAGACCACACTGTGAAGCTTAGCGCGGGAGAGATACGGGGAATATTGATTACCCCCTGCAGCCCCTGTGAAGCAAAACGTCCAACTTGAACAGGTCTCATTAACTGCGTTGAGACCTTACCTGTTCTCAAGCGCGCAGGCGAGGCAAGGCGGACTTCAGAAGGACTAGGGCAAAAGGAGATGTGCCAGATACAGTGAGTCAGGTTTATTCCATTGAGAAAGGGGATTGCTAGAGAGAAGGAGAGCTACAGCCATCCCTCGCTGAACCTCTGCCTTGTCTTGGAGTTGCCGAGCGAGCGAGAGAGAGAGAGGACTCAGCTAGGGGACGAGGAGGATGGCGAGAGAGAGAGAGAGAGGCAAGGGCGGTCCGAGCCCGTACGCTGGACCTGCAATCCCTATACTTGGTATGTCTGCAGTGACGCACCGTTAGAGGATAGACAGCAGCAACTGGAGACAGGCCAGGTACAGCAAGCTAGGTGCGCCATGCCGAGCAGGTGCAGAGGGGCAATCTCCAGGGTACGCATTGCACTTGCGAGCAGCGTGGGCTGCAGAGCCTTGGTGTACCTGCTCCAGTTGTTTGCTCTCACAGCTTCATCCTCTCCCTCCTCTCCCCCCTCTCTCCCTTCTCTTTTTTTGCCTGGTCCCATTCCCCCTGGGCGGTCTTTACATTCTTGCCAGGCTAGGTAGAGCCTGCACTCAAGTGAGGATCAGGCGCAAGGGAGAGTGACAGGCACTCTGGTGCCTCCCTCTCAAGTTTGCCCCCTCTCCTGGCCCCTCCTGCTGCCGCCGCAATGCCGTGTGCAAGCTCCAGCCTTTGCGCCTTGGCTAGCCAACCACTTGCCTGCTGTCTTGCTCCAGCTCTCCTCTTGGCCTGCCAGCTCCAGGGGCTACTGCAGGCTCAGTGGGGCCTTGTAGGCGCTGGGCCAACATGGCATTTGGCAAAAGTCTTTGTGGTTCGCTGTCCTCTCCTGCCCCCACCTTTGCTCCCTGGTCAAAGCCATCTTTTGTCCTCTGTGCTCGCACACTAGGTCCCTCAAGCAGCAAGGTGTAGTGGCTGTTAAAGGACAACAAGCTCACTGAGGACACGCTCAAGGAGATCTGCAAGGACAACAGCGACCAGCACAACCAGTAGTGGTACAAGCTCCTTGCAGAGTAGATTGTACTGGGTGTCGGCTGGACATCATAGGTGCTTGCCAGATAGCCTACCACTGCATGTCCTGCTAGCAAGATACAGAGGCAGCGCACACACTGAGAACAAAAGCACCTTTCCTGGCACCAACAGCGGCATCTGACGTATCTACCAATTGAATCGTGTATCTGAGGAAGGTTTGTGACATGCAGCGCACAAGCCTCGTCACAGGCATGAACGCCTTCCTTGCCGAAACATCTGTAGGCTATCTATCATACTGGTTGTGTGCTGGCCACTGCCTTCCTTGCCGAAACCTCTGTAAGGTAACATATTTGCTGTGTGCTGGCCACTCCCTCAGCAAAGTCTTCGTAGCTCAGTTGGTCAGAGCGTCCGACTGTTAGCCCACAGTCGCCATCGGGAGGTCGACAGTTCAAACCTGTCCGAGGACGTTCCTTTTGGTCCCTGCCGTCTTTTTTTTTCCCTTGCCGCCAGGGCGGCAATGCCTTTTCGAACCTTGTCAACTGCACTGCCGCTGTTCCGCTCTCCTTGCCCGCATCAACTGCACTGCCGCTGTTCCGCTCTCCTTGCCCGCACACGGTCTTCCCACTCTCTGCATGTGCGCAGGAATGCCAAGAGAGAGAGACCGCCCAGGTGCATTGGCTGTTCGCTCGTGTCTGCCTGCGCTTCGGTCGACCCTCACCAGGACCGCCTTTTGTCTCTGCGTTCTTCCCTTCCCCCTTATCTGACCCTGCCCAGCACTCGCGCTGCACGAAGCTCTGCTGTGCATGTAGTGGGAATGCGGCCGCACGGTCCGCCTGGCGGGTCAAGGGGCGGCGACATGGTCCGAGGACAGGCTCAGAACTTTATTTCGACGCTCTCGATGCTCCCGACGCTCTCGACCGCTCTCCAGGGAAGCACAAGGAGAGACACAAGGTAGCTGGGATTGCGGGCACGGGTAAAACAACGGGACCTCCTCGTCTACGCCTTCTTGGGCTCGGCCGCACCGGTGGTCGGGAGACCCATGTAGACCTTGAACGAGTCGTAGATGAGCCACTGGAGGGCGGTGAGGGTACCGATCATGAAGATGCGGGTGCCGAGGCCGGCCCAGAGGCCGCCGAAGCCGATCTCCGAGTAGATGCTGCCGACCGAGGGCTTGACCTGGCCAGGCTTGACCGGGGCGTTGAGCTCTGCGAGGGGGCGCAAGGAGGTCGAGGGTCAGCGAGACCGTCCCTGAGGGCAAAGCACCGGCGAGCGAGAGAGGGACGAGGGACGCACTCGAGACCATGGTGTCGGCCGGGTGCGAGACGACGGCGCAGAAGACACCAGCGATGTAACCGGCGGTGGCCGAGACACCGAGCTGCTCGAGCTTGTTGTAGGTCTGCGAGGAGCGAGGAGCGAGTCAGCGACGGCGCGTAGGGGGAGACACGAGAGGGGACGGCGACGCACCTCCTTGGGCTTGCCGATGGCGTTGTAGATGGCGGCGACGGTGGCCTCGAACGACCTGCGCGGCAAGGACGTCAGCCAGGACCCGAGGAAAAGAAAAGAGAGAGCGAGAGAGACGCACCAGAACTTCATCATGGTGTACGGGATCTGACGTCCCCAGAGCGACGGGAGCGACTTGAAGAGCGCGCCGGCACCCTCGGTGGCGACGACCTTCTGGAGGCCCGAGACGGCGCCCGTCGCGAACGGCGGGAAGGTGGTCTGGATGCGGACCTTGACCGTCTCCATGGGGACGAGGGCCATGTCGGCGAGGAACTCGGCCGAGGCCGAACCGGCGAGGAAGATGGCGTCCTTGTACTTGACGGCGTTCTCCGGGCCGGCCATGTCCGAGTAGGTCTTCTTGAAGAACTCGTAGAAGCCGTACTTGGCGGCGCCCTGCATCGAGTAACCGATGAGGGTCGGGGTGAAGCCGGTGCTGCGCGCGCGCGAGTCGGGGACGGCGGTCAGCGCGCGAGCGCTTCGGCAAGCACGTTTCAATGCAAGCGAGAAGGACGCACTAGAGGCCACGGACACCGCCCTCGGCGTGGATCTTCTTCCAGCCGTCCATGTTCGACTTGTAGAGGTTCTTGTCAACCTGCGCGCGCGAGGGAGGGTGCGAGACGGCTTCGGGGTCAGCTCTTGCGCGGCGCACATGTTTACACAGACGAGGTGGAAGCGGGTGCGCACCTGCTTGCGGCACTTGACGAGGTCGAGCGGGGTGACGAAGCCGTGGGTCGCACCGCACGCGACGGCACCGCCGAGGGCGCAAGTGTAGTAGTACTTGCTCGAGTAGAGCTCGATCTTGCCCGGGGCGGCCTTGGACGCGGTCTTGGCGGCGCCTGCAGAAGCGAGAGCAGGGTCAGCGATGAGATCGCTCGAGAGCCTCGGGGAGCGCCGGCGGGCGGTGAGGGGAGGGAGAGGGGACGCACTGTCCTTGGCCTGCGCGAGCGCACCCTTGGCCTTGTCCTCAGCCGACTGTGAGCATGCACGAGCGCGAGAGCGGGGAGGAGGGCAAGGGTCAGTGCATGCGCGGCGACGAGATGAGAGCCCGAGTGCGGCCGAGGTCGCGAGCACGGAGCACGAGTAAGGGGGCGCAACGAGAGGCTGGACGCACCTGGGCGGCACCCTGGGCCTTGCTGGCGAGGGCGTCGGCCTTGGCCTTGGCGTCTGCAGGGGCGCAAGAGGGGACGTGAGCCGAGGCGCGAGCAGGCGGGTGGGACCAAGGGCGAGACGAGGCGCACCGTCGACAACCGAGGCGCCGATGCCGCCGAGGGAGAAGGACGGGAGGGCCGGGGTGGCGAAGGCGCCCGAGAAGAAGTTGCTCGCAATCGCAGCGACCATGGTGCTCTGTAGAGGGACGGTGAGGAGACAACGGAGGGAGGAGAGGAGGCTTTCGACGAGCGCGAGCGGCCGCTGGCGACCGTCGAGACACACCTCTCCCACTCCCTCTTGGGCTGCGCTTGGTCGGTGCAGCCTGTCGAGGAGCACTTCGAAACGCTATCTAGCCTGCTCGAGAGACGCGAGAGGAGGGACGACGACACCGTCTGCTCGCGCCGGCCGCCGCTCACCGCCTCTCTCGCTCATCACCTCGGCACCAGCCACGCCGGCGCTGGTCTAGTGCTCGCCAGCGCGTCGCTGTACTTGCCTCGACCTTCCACCACCAGCGGCAACCGCGCACTCAAGCTCGAGCCGTCGCCGACATGCAGCCGAGGCGGCCTCGGCCGCACCACCGTGTCCTCTCGGGCGCAGCTGCCCTCGCCAACTGCCTTACTGCGGGAGGTGAGCACCAGTCTTTCCCACACGTCGAAAGAGGGCGCACGCGCCCACAGGAGCTGTGCTCGCTCGTCAGCGGTGGCTGACCCCTCCGCCTTGCCCCCACAGCGCCCTTCATCTTCGCCCTCTTCTCGCCCCAGCTCCAGTCGGCCCTCCAGGTCACGGCGTCCAAGGTCAACCTGATCGCCTCGTCCGCCATCCTCGGCGAGTACGCCCTCGCCGCCTACTTTGGCTCGCTCGCCGACCGCCGCGGACCCGGCGCCGTCTCGTTCGTGTCGGCCGCCCTGTTCGCGGCGGGCTTCAGCGGCCTCGTGTGGCGGTACAAGCTCGCCCTCGCGCGCGAGAGCGACGGCGCGCCGCCGCGCGACGCCGAGTGGCTCGTCGTCGCCGTGTGCTGGTTCCTCGTCGGGTGCGGCACGGCCGCGTCGTACTTTGCCGGCATCATCTCGCTCGCCAAGTCAACGCCAGCAAGGCACTCGGGTCTCGGTGCGTCCTTCTTCCCCTACGCTCGGAAGCCCCGCCCTGGATGCACTCGCTGACTCTGCGACGCGACGCTTGCAGCGATCGGCGTGCCGTGCGCCGTCTTTGGCCTGTCGCCCCTCTTCCTGTCGAGCGTCGCCTCGTTCTTTACGACGGCAAGCAGCAGCGTCGATGGCGGGCGCGACATGCTCGACGTCGCCAAGTACCTCACCTGCATCGGCATCCTCCTCACCCTCGTCAACCTCGTCGGCGGCTTCCTGATCCAGGAGCTGCCGTGGGAGGAGAACCTCGACAAGCCGTTCGTCGACGCCGTCGAGCCGTTCGGCGACGACGACGAGTGCGCCGCCGACCGGTACGGGCCCGACTCGGGCTTCAACTCGTCGTCGACCGGACCTGTCGGCGCCGACGAGCTCCCGACCGAGCGCACCGCCCTCCTCGGCACCTCGACCGCTCTTCCCGCCGCCGCACCTGCGCCGAGCGGGTCCCTGCGCGCCCTCGTCACGAGCTCGTCGTTCTGGCTCCTCGGCGCCGTCGTCCTCCTCGCGACCGGGCCGTGCGAGATGTACATGGCGAGCCTCGGGTCCGTCGTCTCGTCGCTGTCGCGCTCCCCCGCCCTGCGCCACGCCGGCGCACCGATCAGCGCCCTCGCCCTCCGCAAGCGCCACATCGCCCTCATCTCGGTCGTCAACACGCTCTGGCGTCTCGTCGTCGGCGGCGCGTCCGACTACCTCGCCTCGGGGCGCGCCGACAAGGACCGCCAGCCGGCGTGGCGCAGGCAGGTGCGCCTCGTCTTTGTCGCCGTCGCGTGCGTCGGCCTTGCGGCGGCGTACGGCTGGGGCGCGACGGGCTTGTCGACGCCGACCGGCCTGTGGATCATCACCTTCAGTGCGTCCTGCTCTCAGTCTTAGCCTCCCTGTCGCCCGCGCCGTGCACAGCTGACGCAGAGCTACTCACGCAGTCACGGCCGTCGCGTACGGCACCATCTTCACGCTCACGCCTGCGCTCGTGCGCACTCGGTGGAGCCCGGACGACTTTGGGAGGAACTGGGGACTTCTCACCGTGCGTCGACTCTTCCGCTTCTCCGTCGACGAGGCAGGCCCAGTACTGACTCGCCGCTCCTGCCCGCAGTGGTTCTCGGCCGTCGGCGCGCTCGTCTTCACGCCCCTGTTCGGCATCCTGCGCGACCTCGCAACCGACGGCACGGGCGAGAGCTCGTCGTGCACGAGCACGCGCTGCTACCGCCCCATCTTTGCCCTGTCGGCCGTCAGTGCCGCCCTCGCGACGGCGCTCGTCGGCGTGCTCGCAAGGAGGTGGGCGACGCGGACTGCGAGCGCCTGAGCGGCCGGGCTCTCTCGCACGTGCTCTCTGTTTTATCTGGCTCGTCTCGAGCGCCTTTGCCTCGTCAATGTTGTTGTAGATCTCCTCTTGGCCCCCGTTTTGCAACGCCATAGCTTGCTCGCGCTCGCAGAATGTCCGAAACCTCGGCGAGAGGTTGCCGAGCGCCGGGCAGCGCTTCGTCGAGCGAGGCTCGCTTCCTCGGGCATTCTCTCAACCACCGCTACACGACCCGCCCAGCTCTCCACCTACCGACACAGAGCTACCATGGCCGTCTACATCGCATCTGGCAAGCGCACGGCGTTCGGCGCCTTTGGAGGAGCGCTCAAGAGCCACACGGCCTCGCAGGTGCGTCAGCTCTCCCCTGCGGCCGTGCTACGGCATGCGCGCGGCCATTGGGGCGTGCAAGATGGCCTGCGTAGCATTGGTTCGCCGCCTGCTCGGCCGAACCCTTCCCTCGAGCGTGCGTGGCTGACCCACCCCCACCCTCCTCTCGCGCCGACAGCTTGGCGGCTTCGCGGGCAAGGCGGCGCTCGCAGAGCTCCCCGAGGGCACCAAGGTCGACTCTGTCATCTTCGGGTGCGTCCCTGTCCCCACGCCTGTTCCCCTCGCAAGGCAACGCTGACCTCGCCGCCCTCGCCCCCTCCTCCCTCCCCTCGCCCTGATCGACGTGATTGCTCAACAGCCAAGTTCTCTACTCGGACCCGTCGGCCGCCTACCTCGCGAGGCATGTCGGCCACCTCTCGGGCGTCCCCCACGACGTCCCCGCCTTGACCGTCAACCGGTGCGTCGCTCTTTCCTCCCTCCCGAGCGTCTCTTCGCCCTGGCCCCCGAGCTGACGTGAGCGCACCCCTCCCTCGACCACAGCCTCTGCGGCAGCGGCTTCCAGGCCGTCATCAACGCGGCGCAGGAGATCAAGCTCGGCGAGTCGCACGTCGTCCTCACCGGCGGCGTCGACAACATGTCGCTCTCGCCCTGTGCGTCCCTCTCTCGCTCTTGGTCTCATCACTGCCTGGGTGAACTGGGCTGACGAGCCGCGCTTCGATACACAGACAACCTCTCTGGCGCATCCCGCTTCGGCAACAAGTACGGCGTCGACCTCAAGCTCGAGGACTCGCTCGCGCAGGCCCTCACCGACCGCGTCCCGAACCCGACGTGCGTCGCCCGTTCTTCCTCCTCTCGCCCCTCCTCGTGGACAAGCCTGACCCTGCTCCCTTGCGCGCAGACCGATGGGCATGTGAGTCGACGAGCGCGACGTTGATGCTGGACGAGGACGAGGAAGCTGACCCGACGCTCTCGCTCGCAGCACCGCCGAGAACCTCGCGACCAAGTACGGCATCACTCGCCAGCAGTGCGACGAGTACGCGCTCCAGAGCCAGCAGCGGTGGAAGAAGGGTGCGTCCCTGCTCGCCGTCTCCCCACCGCCTCTTCGAGCTCGGCGGCTGACGCACTCGTCCCTCCTCACCTCGCAGCCCTCGACGCCGGCGCCTTCGAGGCCGAGATCACGCCCGTCCAGCTCCCGCCCAAGAAGCGCGGCGGTGAGCCGATCACGTTCAAGCAGGACGAGCACCCTCGCCCGCAGGCGACGCTCGAGCAGCTCGGCAAGCTCCCCGCCGTCTTTGCCAAGAACGGCACCGTCTCGGCCGGCAATGCGAGCGGCATCTGCGACGGTGCGGCGGCCAACGTCGTCGTGAGCGAGGAGGCGGTCAAGCGCTACGGCCTCAAGCCGCTCGCCAAGGTCGTGGCGTACCACATCAACGCCGTCGACCCTACCATCATGGGTGCGTCGCACCTTCCTCGCCCTCTCGTCCCTGTCGTTCGCTCATACTCGCACTCGTGCAGGCATCGGCCCCGTGGAAGGCATCCGCGGCGTCCTCAAGAAGGCGGGCCTGACCATCGACGACATCGACGTGCGTCCTCTTCCTCGCTCTCTCTCCCTCCTACACTAGCAGTCTAACACCTTCTTCACCTACAGCTGTTCGACGTCAACGAGGCGTTCGCCGCGCAGTGGCTCTCGGTGCAGAAGGAGCTCGGCCTCCCGAACGAGAAGTCGAACGTCAACGGCGGTGCCATCGGTGCGTCCTCTTCCTCCCCATCTCGGCGGCCCTTCCTCCTGCGCCCTCGCTGACCGCAAGCCCTCGCTTCTCGCAGCTCTCGGCCACCCGCTCGCGGCGTCCGGCGCGCGCATCACGGCCAACCTCGTCCACACGCTCCACCGCCTGCAGAAGCGGTACGCGATCGGCTCGGCGTGCATCGGCGGCGGGCAGGCGACGACGCTCCTCCTCGAGCGGGTCTGAGGAGTGAGGAGCGAGGAGCAAGCTTGCAGTGCAGTCAGTTCGTGCCGTGCTTCTGGGTCTGGCGCAGGACGAGAGCGGCTCGAAAGCGTCCAAGGGAGCGCGGAAGCGGGACGCAGATGAGCTCGACCTGTAGCGAAGGAGGTGCTTGAGCTGATGAAAGCGGTCCTCCCTTGTCTGTAGAGCTATGGAGAGCGCAGCGAGCGATGTCAGTCTCGAGCGAGCGGTCGAGCGATGACTTCGCCCCGGACGCGCCTCGGCGGCGGGTCGACGCGTCTCCTCCACCGAGCCCGCTCCCCTCGACCCTCACACACACCCTCCAGCCGCCTCGGACATGTCGCAGCAGTCTCAGCAGTCGCAGATGGACGAGGGCATGGCAGACCGCACCCTCCCAAAGTCCGTCAACGTGCTCCAGGTGCGCCCCCTCCCCCTCGGCCATGTTTGGTGTCGCCCGCCGCTCGCCCACGCCCCGGGGCGGCCGAGCAGACCAGCATGCTGACCCTTGCACCGTGCAACAGGGCTTCGGCATCACGGCCAAGGAGTGCCAGAAGCTCGTCGAGGCCGGCTACGCCACCCTCGAGGCGGTCGCCTACACCTCGAAGAAGGTCCTCGTCACAACGGCCAAGATCTCGGAGGGCAAGGCCGACAAGATCCTCGCCATCGGTACGTCCAGCTCCCTCTGCTTCACGCGGCCTTGGGAGGTGCGGCGAGCTGACGCCCCTCGCCTCTCGCCTCGCAGCCGCCAAGCAGATCCCGATGGGCTTCACGACGGCGACCGACTAGTGCGTCCCAGCCCCACCTTCCACTTCTCTGTCTCTAGCCGCTGACGGTCTCCCCGTCTCGCAGCCACGCCCGCCGCGCCGACCTCGTCACCATCACGACGGGCTCGAACGCCCTCGACAACATCCTCGGCGGTGCGTCTCGTTCACCCTTCTCCTTGAGCCCCTCGAGCCTTAGCAAGCTGACGCACAGCACCTCCTCGCAGGCGGCATCGAGACGGGCTCGATCACGGAGCTGTACGGCGAGTTCCGCACGGGCAAGAGTCAGATCTGCCACCAGCTCGCCGTCACCTGCCAGGTGCGCTCGCCTCTCTCCTCTCGGCGCACGAGATGCACAGCGAGCTGACTCGTGCGGCCGCTCGTGCAGCTTCCGTGCGACCTCAAGGGCGGCGAGGGCAAGTGCCTCTACGTCGACACCGAGGGGACGTTCCGTCCCGAGCGCCTGCTCGCCATCGCCGAGCGCTACGGCATGAACGGCGAGGACGTCCTCGACAACGTCGCGTACGCGCGCGCCTACAACGCCGACCACCAGTCGCAGCTCCTCGTCCTCGCTGGCGCCATGATGTCCGAGTCCCGGTGCGTCGCCTCGTCCCCCCCGCCCTCACTTGCCCACCTTTTCAGAGACTGACTCGCACCTCGTCTGCGTTGCAGCTTCGCGCTCATCATCGTCGACTCGGTCACGTCGCTGTACCGCACCGACTACTCGGGCCGCGGCGAGCTCTCGGCGCGCCAGATGCACCTCGCCAAGTTCCTGCGCAGCCTGCTGCGCCTCGCCGACGAGTTTGGCGTCGCCGTCGTCGTGACGAACCAGGTCGTCGCGAGCGTCGACAACGCGCCGGGCGCGTCGAACGACACGAGGAAGCCGATCGGCGGCAACATCATGGCGCACGCGAGCACGACCCGGTGCGTCCCGCTCTCCTCCCTCCATTCTCGCCCAGTTCGCCCAGACTGACTCGCGCTCTCGCTCTTCTCGCCCGCAGCGTCTCGATGCGCAAGGGTCGCGGCCCCGAGCGCATCGCGCGCATCGTCGACTCGCCGTCCATGCCCGAGGCGGACGCCAAGTTCCAGATCACGGCGCAGGGCATCACGGACGTCTCGGACGGCAAGGCCGACGCCGACGAGGACGAGTAGGCGCCCAAGCATCGCGCCGTCGTCGCACCGCTGCCGCTCCTCTTCGCTTCGCCTCGCTTCGTCCCTCGCCCTGTCCGACCTCGACCGCAACTTCAGTACCCGCTTGATGTACAGCCCATTCGCTTCTCCTTCCTCTCTCCCTCTCCGCGCAGTGCCCCTCTGTCCTTACCCCTCGCAGTCCGTCATGTACTCCCCCTCCCCGCTTGCCTTCCCCTACGCATGGTCCCCCTTCCTCGTCTCGCCTCACCTCCTTCTTCGCAATGACCATGTACGTGCCTCGCGCACACTTTGCAACGACGTCATCGCCGAGCTAGCAGCGACCAGAGAGAGCGAGCCAGCGTCGAGCAAGCGTCGCACGCGGCCGCAGCGGTGCCGAGTGGGGAGCAGGAGCAGAGCAAGCCGCGCGAGCTCGTCGAGCGGCGCCGGGACGCACAGCTTAGAGTACAACGCCTGCGTCGAGCCTAAGTCCCGCTCGATCGAGCGAGACGAGCTGGGAGAGCGACGTCGACGACGAGCTGCTGAGTGAGGCGTGCGCCGGCTCTCGCTCTGCCACCGCCACAGCCACCGAGCACGAGCAGCACCGAGCACCGCCAAGTCAGCACCTCCACCAGCCAGCCCGCCCGCGCGCACCCACCTACGCTCGTCCGACCTCTGCGCCACCCTCCCTCCTCATCTCCCTCCGCCTCCCTCCTCGCGCCAGCTCGCCCCCCGCCCGCAACAGCCCAGCATGCCGCCCAAGTCTGCCGCATCCATGAGCTCAAAGCGCATCGCCAAGGAGCTCAACGACCTCAAGAAGGAGGCGCTCCCGCAGGGCTGCGAGGCCGGCCTCGTCTCGGACGACAACGTCTACGAGTGGGCTGCGAGCATCGGTGCGTCCTCGCTCTCCATCCCTGTGCTCTCTGTGAGTGCGCGGAAGCTTACTCGGCTGCCCCTTGTCCTCTGCAGAGGGACCGCCCGACTCGCCCTACGACGGCGGCGTCTTCAACCTCCACATCACGCTCCCGCACGAGTGCGTCCACCTCTCTTCCAGTCCATGGGTCGATCGGCCTGTCGCGCTCGGGCGACGACCCGGCGCGCGCGCGACACGAGCTGACCTCGCCTCGCTCTTCCCATCCCCTCCTCGTCCTGCTCGTCCACAGCTACCCGTTCCGCCCGCCCAAGGTCGTCTTCACCACCAGGATCTACCACGCCAACGTCAACAACCAGGGTGGCATCTGCCGTGCGTCTTACTCGGCACTTCAAGCGCGCCCTGGCGCAGGAAGCTGATCCTATCTCGCTCGCTCGCTCGCAGTTGACATCCTCAAGAACCAGTGGTCGCCCGCCCTGTGCGTCTCCTCTTTCACCTTCGCCATCTCCGTCAGATCGAAGAGCTGACCCTGCCCTTGTCCCCACCGCGCAGCTCGATCGTCAAGGTCCTCCTCTCGGTCGCGTCGCTCCTCGCCGACCCGAACCCGCACGACCCGCTGATGCCCGACATTGCGCAAAAGTACCTCAAGAACCGCAAGGAGCACGACAAGATGGCCAAGGACTGGACGCAGCGCTACGCGACCCCGGTGCGCAAGGTGCCCGCCAACGCCGCGCCGCCCAAGGGGAGCAAGGACGGCGCAGCGCAGCCGGTCGAGGTGCTCGTGCTCGACGACTGAGCCGGACTCGACCTTGCGCTCCCTCTCGTACTGTGTATACCCCGCTTCGCACTTAGCACCCCGCTGCCTCCTCGTCCCCTTCTCCCCCTCGTTGTACTTTCCCCTCGCCTTGCATTCCCTCCTCTGTCTAGCTCTGCCTCCCCCTCGTCGCTCCTCCCACCGTCAGTAGCCTCCCTCCTGTCTGTACCCTCCCCTGCAAGTCGTCCCGTTCCTCCCGTCCTTCTCTCTCGCTGCGCGATCGCGCGCGAGAGTGGCTCTCGGGCAAGTTTCCGAGCCTCGCTCCCGCTCGACAGGGGCTCGCTCGCGTCCAACCTAGCTCAAGGAAGCGTGCAGCGTGCCTGTCACCTCGAGCCTTCGCTCTACATGTCGCTGTGACGAGCGCGCTCGAGGAGGCCGCGGCGCGGTCTTCACGCTCATCCTGCCGCGGCGAGCGCGCTCTCTGCTTGCTTCCCTTAGCGCCGCTCTCGTTCGGCGGTTCTCGCTCTCGATCAACTCGCTGCTCGCTCTCGCTGGAAAGCAAGGCATCGAGAGGTCATTCGAGCTCTGTGCTTACATGTGCGAGGGAGGAGGGCGAGGCGCCGTCTGACGACGCCGAGAGAATGCACGACAGGGAGATGCAAGAACGGCACATGAGGGTGTAAGCGGGTAGGGAGAGCACGTAGGCGTCGAGGGGT
>Ga0308160_10005596_pt1 | contig 13037 bp, 18 predicted proteins | sample PhyFR1_FD_201036 | JGI IMG/M metagenome (GOLD analysis project Ga0308160, IMG submission 201036) | Phyllosphere microbial communities from UC Gill Tract Community Farm, Albany, California, United States - DLSLF.R1 | ecosystem: Host-associated > Plants > Phyllosphere > Unclassified | place: USA... | reverse complement strand
GGCTATTTGGCTATCAATCGACCAGCTCTGCCTCTCCCTGGCGTCGGCAACGATTTCGTGGGTGCCGGCACCTCCTCCGTCGGCCCAGCCTCTTACGACCTACTCGACCGGCCGGCCAGGCTATCAGTCGACCAGCTCTGCCTCTCCCTCGGCGTCGGCAACGTCTTCGTGGGCGCCGGCAAACCCTGGCAAAGCTTCGAAAGTCAGGCGGGGACGGCAACAAGATCAAGTCATCAGCGTTGGCTGGCAAAAACGAGGCGACGCGTCTTGTCCCAGGTGCGTCGCTCACTGGAAGGTGAAGCGTAGGACAGCGCTGACTCGAAGCGGCCCTCACCTGACAACCATCTCAATGCAAAGCCGCAGGCCATCAAAACCCGCTTTCCAAGACTCTTTGACGGCTCCCTCAACGCCAACACTCGGCCGCCGGCGCTCTCGCCAAACTTCCACGCCAGAGAGGGTCAGGAGCAGTACGATGCGGTCGTCCGACCCCAGGGTCAAATCCACAGTCAGTCTGTGACTCTTTTAGAACGGCCGGGCTGAGGGATAGTAGAAACGCTGACTGACACCATCTGCCGTCCTTTCCACACTAATAGTCCGTGACGGCGAGGAGTTTGCGCGGTCCATCGCTCGAGATCTTTACGCGTCCAATCCACCCAACCTCAAGGACATTAGGCAGCTCTTCGAGCAGCGAACTCGGCTTGACGCGGACAACACCGTCTTGGCTCGCAAGTTGTCTTGGCTCGCGAGTTCACGGTCGCATACCACGGCACGATTTTCAATTTCATCACCGAGATGCTCGCGGCGCGCGGCGTGAAGATCAACAAGAATCGCTTCGGATAATGAATACTTCTACGAGCCCTGTTCAAAGAACCGAAACCTTACCAACTGACCTTTACTTGTTTCGTAGCCCCTCTGGCCACACTTCCAAAAGGTTGGCCACAATCCCCATTGAGCGGCACCTTGCAATATCGTATATGCTACCGCTCGGTATATACCGGTCTGACTTAGGCCCACCTTTGAACTTCGGTCTTAAAACTCGACACCTACGCCGTTTACCTTGTCTCCACCCTCACTCCATTTGTCGCCACCCCTCACTTTGCCCATCTTTGACCTCCGCTGTTGTTTTGCGCTGCGCCATCAGCCCAAAGACACCGTCAGCCACTGCACGTCGCGTATTTCGACCTCTTTAGAGCCTTTCCCATTGTTCACCAGCCAGGTGTGCTTTTTTCAATCAAATCTTGTGAGACATGTCAATGTCAGACATGATTGTGTCGACATCGCCAAAGACATTGTCAGCTTCCACGCTGACAACCAGAAAAAAAAATCCCGAAAACGAGGACTCGCGCGTCTCATGCTGAAGGCCGTCAGGAACATGACGGGAGAGTCATTTTCGGCCCAGCTACGTGCGCTTTACCTAGCGCGCGTGAACCTCCACATCCTCTACGACGCGGTAGGGCCCGTCAGCGCAAAAAAGCACAATCAATGCGCCCGAGATCGTTTAGCGGGAGTACAGACGAGTAATGCTCCGCTTCGATCTTTGATTGCTCATCGCCTACCTGTACGTTGAAGCGAACATCATGTCAGCTCGCTATCGCCGCATCTTTCACACCCTGCGTTACCTCGCTTGGGCTCTCGGGCTACTGAACGATCGTCTTCTACGAAGGGCGCTAGCATCCCAGCAGGCTGCAGTGGCACGAGCAGGAGAACTATATGACTGACCTTTGAACGAGCTTGCGGTCCTTGCCCAGCCGATTCACGTTTAAATTTAGGTTCTCGACCTTGTAGCTGGCCAGTGATTTTCTTTCCTCCAAGCACCTCGTTGGGTCTGTAAGGAACAGGTCCTACGACCGTGTCCATTCGCTTTCGATACGTGATCGCTCTTGCATCCTTGCAGAATAGAAGCATCACCCGAGTTGTCACGCGTCTGTTTGTAAATCCTTGTGTCTGCGCCGCACTTGCAGAATGACCGCCGCATAGTTGTTTTTTGTTTACTCGGGGCTGGATATCCGCCGGCAAAACTGAGTAGCTTCTCAGACACAATTTCAGAAACCACCGGTTGTCAACGTCTCAGCTCAGGGGACAAATTGCGATGGACGAGAGATCAATTTGAATTCACTTAACAGTCCTCGAGTGAGGCTGGCCAACGATTCGAACTTGAGATTCACATCAGATGGCGTAGCGATATGGCGCATGATTGGAAAACCCTCACTCAACCAATTTTCCAGCCGTGACTTCACAAGTCACAGTCAATCATGTTTGGAGTAGTATGACGTCAAGGAAACAATGAGTCGCTTAACCTGAGCACCGCACTCGCCGCAACTGCATCAGCAAGGACCGACTGACTTTTTCTTCGAAGTAAAGGACGCGCAGCAGCTCTTTACTGTCCTGAGATTGTGGCTTCCAACTCACACTAAATTCCTTTGGGCATAGCAGAGGTGATATGGCATCTCTGAACAAATTAAAAAATGAAGGCACAAGGCTGCATGATGCAACTCAAAATGAACTCTGTCCAATACAGCAGTTATCTTGTGCCGTGCACCGCGCTGTAGCCAGCAGCGCACCGGCTGCTGAGAGGATTGTAAACCTGCTCTTTATCTTCACTTGATGAACTTGCTCGCGCGGCCGGATGACACGGAATGACGCGGAAGGGTGTGACTGGCAACGACAATATGGACCTCGATTGTCTACTGTCGAAGCAACTTGTCAGACTGATTAGCTGACGTCAGTATTGAGTCAGAATAAAAGAGCGAGAAAGCTGATCCGGAATACGAGCGATGTGTTCTCTGACCGCAGGCACAAATAAAGAGGGGAGCAACGTGTTTCGCGAAAGTAATTCCTTCAGTCCAGCTGACCCGCGTTCTGATTACTAGGTTCATGATGACTACGTATGTTCACTTATTCTTCATCATGGGTAACAAATCACACAACTTTCCTTTACTCGGACGCCTGTACCGTGACGACGGATTGACCACCTTGGACAGGTAAGGGCGCCACTTGCAAGTGAAGTAACCGTGGACTGAAACCACAGAACAGGGTTGCTATTTTAGTCGAGAAGGACTGGAGAGCTACCCGCGTGAGCTATCATAGAAACAGTCGCTCTTGCGGCTTAGGCTGAATACTTGCCCTGCAAATCAAACCCTCTTCCGTTGAGATTGAAAAGCCTGCCGGAGCGACTACATGCGCTACTGTTTACCTATCTGCTGGCAGCTCGGGTGATTGTGCTTCGCTTGTTCGACATCATGCGCGCTAGCAAACAGATTCTGAAGACTGCTGGACGTCTCAATTCCTTTCGTTCTCTCATCTCTTTCGAGCGCGACCGCACTTTATCTTGATTTCATACTGTTTGAGGGTTTCGAGAGGAGATGATGATTTTTTCTCATGCACATTTCCTCATCCGGGGATCATTGACATTGCTGACCTGGCCGGCGCCGTTCGTGGGCTGCAATGGCCGTCGAAGTGACGTCACCGGCGCTGCAAGAAGGGGTGTCAGAGACGGTCAGCTACCTGCTACTTGACAACCGTAAAGATATGCTTGAGCGAGGTAAACCCTGGGCTCTTTTTAAGGCTTTCCTCGAACATTGCGCGGGCAATCTTTACTGCGCAGAATCTACATCTGCGCCGCCATGGCCGATATGTGTACGACGAGCAGCGCCTGCTCGAGTCATCGCCGGCTTGCGCTTTGTCATGGAAGCACGCTTGTGTGATGCGCTCTTAGAGTTCTTTTCGGGCTGCGCGAGAATGAAATAGGGCATGGGCAAGCAGTTACTGACACGAGTAAAAACATATCCTGTAAAATCAGGGGTTCGCCGGCTATGATGGCGGCCGGCGGTGGGAAAAGGAGAGGCAACAAGGAGCAAGCGGGGCGGTGTCGCTATCAGTATGAGAACCTGGAGAAGGCTCAGGACCGAAGGCAATTTACGTCACGCCCTGGGCAACAGCCTTCTTCAAACGTCACTGGATCTGTGCCGGACGCATTGGGCACAAATTCTTGTGTTCATTCGAGACTCGACAAAGGATAGATGCATCAATCAGGCCATCCTTTAACCGACATTGTTTTGCACGCGCGGCCCCACCCCGTGGACGGCGTGACGAAACGAAGAGAACGCTGCACAAGTCACCTTGACAGCGGGGTCAGCGCCTGACGCTGTAATATTGACACACCCTCGGGCACGCTGTGCTTGGGAAAGCGAAGCCATCGCCGTCAAATGGATGAGGGTTCTCATCGAGTGAGAGCCGGAGCCGGGGTAGCCGCCGCCGCGGAATGCGAGCTAGACGCGGGTCGACCGCGTATAAGGAGAGACGGAGTCTCGTGGCGTCGTCGACAAGATGCACGACGGAGTGTTGGGCTGGGCAGAAGGAAGCACGCACTAACGTCCTGCCACCTCACAAGACGGTGCTTAGATCGTTTTGGTAGAGAACTGGTATGAAACGACCTGATGGAGCTATAGCCGGTCACGGGAGAGGAAAAAGGCAAATAGAATGACGACGACCCTCTGGTGCCCGCTGATCATCTGCTTCCTTGTCGCGGCAGCGGCAGGCAATGTCTCGCAAGATTTCCCATTCGTCCGCTGTCAGGAAGCTTCCGTCAGCTGCTATCTTGTAAGACCGGACGAAAAACGTGGACGGTGGCTCGATTGTCAAGACAGTGGCAATGACCGCAAATTTGAGACCTTTGCCGGCGTGACAGTGACCTTGATGCTCGCTTTGATCTTGCTGTCGAAGAAAAGCAGCGAGCTGTTACTGAAGGATCGACAGCTTGACCTTCGTCATCGAGACGCTGATCGTCGTCTTGAATTGGCATTCTTTCCGACGGCCGGGACGCCGAGGGTGATCTTTTAGCCGCTCGTGTCGCGCTGGGCAAGAGCTCGTTGAACCGCGTCTCGAAATCGTTATGAGTCTTGCTGGCTTGAGCCTATCAATCTACATTGAGGAATGCGACGTACGGCTAAGTTAGCAGCAGACCAAAATTGTAACAGGGGGGGAAATGTGCGAGACTACAGGCTTACCTCGCGGTTCTGGTCGGCCATCCGGGAGGGTTGGTTGAGGCCGCAGCCGTGGACGCCCTAGACGCGACCGCGCGCGGCCTGCGCTCCGGACGAAGCAAAGGACTCCGAGACGCTGCGCTCGCCGGCGTCCAGGCCGGAGAGGACGATGCTGGTAGAGCTGACGGCGGTCGCCTGGCGGGTGGCCGATAGACTTGAGGAGCTCGGGGATTCGTGAGCCGGAGTCGTGGTCGATTAATGCGCCGCCGATGATGGCGACCGCTTCCGCGATGACAATGAAGACGCGTGGGAGGCCCTTGACGAATGCGAAGCCGAGGTATTTGTCGTCCTTGCCGTCGTCATGCTTGAAGGGCAGCTTGGAATTGCCGGCGCCGATCTGCTTGAGCTTGACCTGGCGGTCCTCTTTTGAGAGCATGTGGACGCCGTGCGTGCCGTACGCGGCCTGCCAATGGCGAGGACTGGCTACGAAGAGCTTGTCCTTGGAGCCGGGCGACGCGAACACCTTGAGGCGCAGGCTCTGGACCTGTGTGGGCGGGCAAGCAGGTGATAAGGAGAAAGGGAGATTTGAATATCAGCGTCCTGTGAGACGAGGACAGGAGGGGTTGAACTGGACTGACATAGTGGGCCTTGTCGTTACCTTTGCCGAAGAAGCGCGCCTTCGGTCCGCCGGCATTGCCTCCGTTGAAGGTTCCGAGCCACTTGCCTTCCTGAGAGCCGTCGCCGCTCTCCGAGCGGCCCTTGCCGTCGACCTGGCGCTTTGAGCGCGCGCTGCCGAAGTACGACTGCAGCGCGTCGCGGCGAAGACGCTAGGTTTGTGCTGTCCGTCCATCTCGCGAGGCAGTTCGAGATGGCGGTGGATGACGGCGCAGACGTGCTTCTCCGTTAGCTCTGGCAGCGCCGCCAGGTCATCCGGACCGATGATGCTGTCCTCGGCCAGCGCTTTGAGGATGCGGCCGGCCGCCGGCGACATCGAACGGGCGAAGTAGGCCGCGACCGTGCGAGGCTCGGCGAAAAGCATCCACACGGCCGCGGGGTCGACCAGGCCGACCATCGAGGGCAGGACGCTGAGCTTGGCCAGCACCTTGATGATATCCCTGACGTTCTGAAAGTGATCCACTAAACGAATTGTAGAGAAGGAGAAAGACGCGTGCAATTCGATGTTAGCTCGCCGATCGACATGGATTTGACATAACGGATCGTCTCAAGGCCAAGTACGCACGCTTGACGGCCTTCTGCTTCTCATGTGTCTCTCCGCCAGCGGGCCGCGGCCGGCTCTGCAGGAAGACCCAACGTCTTCGATTCCGTCTGTGCATGAAAGGCCGGGGACAAACGATAAGGAGGGCGTATGAGCAAGCGATGGCAACGAGTTCTCAGCACGCTCGCAACAAGAGTCGCCGCACAGAATCACACCAAAGGTAAAAGCCGGCCGTCAAATGATACTCGTACGTTTCGAAGTGCGTTTCACCAAGAGGGCCGCAGCCGAAAGACTTTGATTGAGTGCCATCCTTGGATTTGAAGCTCGCATGCGGATGTCATCGTTGACAGTCAATTTCCAGGTGGCGACGGGCTTGAAGATGGCACTGGGGCCGGACAGCTGCAGCCTTCTACCCATCAAACATGAGGAGACAGGATCAGCATATTCGTTGGGATCGATCATAACAGGCTCGTGAGGAGAGACCTTTGGCGGAGGATATCGATAGGTCAGTTGTTGTGTGCACTGGATATAAAGTGGTTCATCAACGGGCAGCGGGTTGCAGACGACGAGCTTATGCTCGGGCCTGTCCAATGGCGAGTTGTGATGGTCGGCTCGACACGTGTTGAGCTTAAAGGCTTCAAAGAACTTTGCTCGCGTCTAGTTGTCCAATAGAAGGGAGCAGTCATCTGTCAATGATCGGGCGGCAGTGTAATGGTTGGTGGGGAGAGGCGCGACCCCGCGGGTAAGCGGCCGTTCTCGCCAGCTCTTGAGGTTGACATCGACGTCGGCCCCCACCGGCATTTACCACACACTTCAGTCACCTCCTCCCCATCCCTGACCCTGTCCATTGACCACTTGCGCCTTCCATCCCGCCCTTCGCTGGTCAACCGCCTCGCCCTCTCGGTCGACTGAATAGACGCCGTCCTTTAAAGGAGGAGCTTTACCTATCAGGCAATAGTCCATAGCGATGCCTCGGACTGAGGTGACTTGAGCGGCATGCCTGAAGCCATCGCAGCCCACTGAGCGGCGTCTACCAGAAGGACGTTAACCTTGCGCACAAGTTGACCGCCCTCGTGAACACGGGCCGATCTCGAGCGCAGGCCCTCAGCACACGATGGCAGCGAGCCACAGCCGTCCGGACTGCACCGTCAGGAGCGCCAGGAGCTAAGGCCGACACATCCGAGGCATCATCCAGACGGGGACCGAGTCGTGCAGGAGGTCGCGATCCTCCTGCGAGCATACACAAATGCAGACCCTGAAATGACGATTGAGCGCATCACCTCGGCGCCTTGCAGTTTGCGTTCAACAACGCCAAGCACTCGTCGACCGGTTCTCCGCTCGCGCAGCTGCTCTCAACACCCAGCCGCGGACTCGGCAGACTACGCTCACGGCGTCCGCGCATTGCCGCAGCGTCCGCTTGCTAAAGTTTGTTCAGTTGAAAGTCCCCCCCCCGTGGTTCGATCGAATCAGCAGCTCCGATGCATGATCTGAAGCCAACTGATTAGGTTCCGGAGCGGAGTCGGTACATGTGATCGTGTGCGCACAGTAGCTGATTTTTCGATTGACAGCCTCTTAGATGTCGATCAAAAATTTCAAGCCGCCCCTTGAAGTGACAACGACGGGGGTTTCCTTACCTAATACGTTCAAGCGCGGCCCTGGATCTGCTGACGTGCGTCTCGGCCTCGATCCACAACAGGTCGTGCTCAGTGGAAGTCAGCATTTTGGCTGGAGTGGCAAAGTGTTCGGTTCGGGTCGCCCCTCTCTCTGCAACTGAGGTGGCGATGGGCAGGTAAGGCAAACGTACCGCTGAGCATTCCGCGCGCGCCACTCGGTGCGCAGAGGACCCTCGCCCGCCTTACGTATCGCCCAACTTTGCTGCCTCATCCTTGATAACGGCTCGAACATCCCCCTTGAGAAGAGATGCAGATGAGATCAGAATGCTTAGGGCTATCCAGCCGTCCATGTCTTGTTGTGAGGGAATGATGTTTGAAGTGCGGGCGAGCGAGCAGTGCCTGCCCACCAACGGCCACCAGCTACGGCCCGACGCCCGAACGAAGGGCCTCCCCGCTCGACAGCAAAGTGCGAGAGTCAGCAGTATGAGGATTCCACCTTCCCCCGTCCTCCTCTCCGCCCTTCTCCCGCCCGCACTCTCGGCCATCATCCCCTCGTCTCGGATCCCGCCTCTCTCCCGGCGTCGCGCTCGACCCGCCAGCCGCGCCCGATCCGGAGCCCGACTGACGCCAACAACTCGACTCATCGACCAGCTCAGACGACAGCTCGCTCGACCCATCGACAGCCTCAACCGAGGTCGAGTCAGACGACGGGACCAGCCAAAGGTGCGTCCTCTAGGTCTGGACGGTCGGCCGGCCTCGGGCGCGAGCGACCCGGCCGTAGCAGCGAGCTCGAGCTGACCCACTGGCTGGCTCTCATCGCTTGGGCACCCTCCAGCCCGCCCCCTGGCCCCAGTCAGGGGCCGTCGCAATTGATTCAAAGGCCAAGCGAACGCATGCAGCCAGCCGCTCTCGCGCGCTGCGCGTCCGGCCGAGAGCGCCCGACCAACCGGGAGCGGCAGGCGCGGTACTGGCGCGCCGAGCCGAGGCCGAGCGTAGGGAGGTCGTCCCGCGATTGATCAAGATCAAGACCGTCGCTCGACCTTGGCCCAACTCGCCCGTCGGCTCAGACTGTAATCGCAGCGAGCGCTCAAGGCTTGGGCTCGACTCCTCGGACGACGAGTTGCGTGTCTTGGCGTCGCTTATGCAGGCTCAGCTGCCGCCGTCGGGGCTTCATGCTGATGTATGCGTTCGCCTGCCTGCTGTGCCTCCAAATGACGAAGGAACCCACAGCGTCCAGTGCCCGCTCTGCTCAGTCACTTTGATCTGGGAGGCTGGTCCTCGCGGCGTCGGATGACAGCTCAGCCGGCACATCGAGGCCGGGCCGTGTCGTGCCCGGATGGAGGCTCTCGGGCGCCCGACGGTCGGCCTTTCAGGGCGGTCCTCATGTCTCGCCCTCGAGCCAGACGTCTCACAACCGGCCTTGTCGGCGTCGTCGTTTGCCGAGCGTCAAGCGTGCCCCGGCCTGCATACACCTGGACCGGCCGGCGAAGCCACTTTTGCGGCTGACCGGAACCCTTTCGAAGTCGCGTCTCGTTCAACTTACGTCCGGACCGAGCTTCAGGGAACTCAGGCCGTCATCCGACACGAGGTGTGCGCCGGCGTCCGATGTTATTACCGCACGCTCGGTAACAAGACATGTGGCTTCTTAAGGCTCGCGGCCGGACGGTCAAGAAGCAAAAGGGCCACCTTTTTCGAGAGGTCGATCATGGTAGCGCTGCTGCTGACCTGTCCTTGACCCTGTGTTGTTCAGCTCAAAGAGGTCCTGGAAGACGATGACATACTCGGCCAACATTGACTTGACGGCGAAGAGTTGGACCATGACACGTCGCATTAACCGCGGGAACTTGACGCTGATTCTGGGTACGGGGCCCAGTGCCTCTAGCTATCTGTCGGCGTGGTCTTGGGGCAGAAATAGCAGTAGATCGCTGGCAATGAGCGGGAGGATGAAGCCGATGCGTCCACGGGTCCGGCCGACCTTGGTCGTGGACAGGGTGCTCATTTTCAAAGCGATCGGGGCCTGCTTGCTGAAAGAGAGGAACACAGATAAGCATCTGTCGCGTCTCGATGGAGCTTTGGCCGCCTCGACCGCTCTAGCTCGGGCCGATAGCCGTGCGAGTTTGCGGTAGCTAAGCCGGGGCGTGGACGAGTTCATCGTCCTGTCGAGCGGCCAGCTGAGCCCCGCGGGCGTGGCACCGCGCCGGCACTCGGCCTCGACGCCGCCAAAAGCCTTGTTCGTTGCGGTCGGTCGGATGCGAGTCGAGAATTTGGGAGCGAATCCGGCCCGTGCACCGGCCAGCTTGGAGACCTCGACGTTGCTGCTCTTGTGAATGATGCCCCGAGCGACGATAGCGGCAAATTCGAGGAACCGACGAATGTCGCTTGGGGTGCTGCGAGGGGGCGTGAAGAGCTGGAGCAACTTGAGACACTTAGTTGAGCAGACATAGAGGTCGTGGGCCGTCTGATAAAACTCGAAGTCGACGCCGGCCGACAGTCCGGCAATGTGCTCGCCGAGACGAACGAAAGACGGACGGCACGTCGTGCCCATGTAGAATCGACCGTGAGAAGGTAAATTGACGAGCCGCCGTCGTCAAGCTTCTGCTGGGCCCGGACCGGTTCGAAGACGGGATCGTCGGCCGCCAGAGGGCGGTCCACCGGCGCGAGATAGATTTGAAGCAGGGTCTCGCGCTCGAGTGTCGTCGTCGCTCGGAGGGCGCCCTCGACGAGGTGCGTCGGGCCGTTCCGCTTGAGGTCGGCGGCAAAAGAAGAGTCGCGGTAGCGGAAGGCATGGGCGGTCACTCAATACAGTGATTGGCGATCGCGTTGAGGAGGTCGGCCGACGTGCTGATCGGCGCGACAGCCGGCTGGGATCGAAAGACGGGGAAAGGAGGAGGAGCCACGTCGTCCTCGTCCTCGATGCCGAAGGCATGGAAGCGCTCTGCTCCGTCGTCCGCGTACTCGCTCTCGTTGTATGCGAGTTCGAACACGTCCTCGTCGTCGTCAGACGATACAGAGGTGTCGTTGTCGATCGAGTCATCGCCGATGCCGGTTCCGCTGACGCTGAGCATGGCGCCTCCCTTCGCGAACGACGCGCTGCCCTCGGGCAGCGGCGACGATCGGTCCAGTGGGGCCTTGCCTTTGCCCTTCTGAGTAGACGTAAGGCGAGGCGGCGAGGAGCTGGAAAGGGGGTTGGCGTAGGCCTCGTAAAAGATCGGGTCGAGCCTGCCCGGGCGAGATACCATCAGAGTCGTGCGTGGATCAAGTCAGCCAAGCCCGCTCGCGGAAGGTCGGCTGGACACGCCGCAAGGTAGAGACAAACCGGACGTTGATGGGATCAATCTTTCGCTTCTTCTTGATGGGCGGCTGGCGCGCCTTTGCCGACGAGTGCTGACGCGAAGGGCCCGGAGCCGACTCGTTTTCGATTGTCGGAGTCCCTGAGCTCGACAACCTCAACCTTGCGGGAGGAGCCCGAAGCCGGCTCGTCGTCACCAGAGTCGTCGAGCTCGATGACCGCGGGGTCGGTGTGTCGCTTGCGCGAGCTGAATCCAAAGCTCAGCAGCGACGGAACGGCGGAGCGGCAGGGGAGCTGAGCCGAATCTGCTTGACCGTGCGCTTGCTGAGGCCGGCCTGAACCCCGGATGAGTGGCTGACGAACATGTGACAAGACCTTCAACGCTCGGCGATCTGACGTACGGCTGCTCGTAGAAGTACGGATTGTTATCGGCCGTGGTCGACTTGCTGCCAACTGCGGACTGGGTCGCCTTCTTCTTCTTCTTGACGGAGAGTATTCAATTGAATATTCCATTTGAGGGGCCCCTGTTTGATACATTTCCTGTTTGAGGGGATGCTGTTTAGCTCGATCTCTGATTGAGGGTTTTGTCTGGAAAATGTACAGGCCTGGATCCAGACTTACACGATGGCCGGTGTGTATTGGGGAATTGTACGCCTGGATCCAGGCCTTGCCGGGCCTCGCAAACAGGGCTAGCTTATACAGGCTTACGGGCTTCAGATCAGAGAATGAGGAATTTTGGGATCGACGAGCGCTTGATCGCGGTGAATTTGATGTAGCCTTGTATCCTGGACGAAACTCCTTGGGGGTCGGGAGGACGTGTGTATCAGAGGGCTGGCTTTCTCAGGAGGTGTGTATCCGGGGGGTAGGTAATAAGTGTGTACTGTACGCACACGATGGGATGTACGGACTCCGGTCCGGAACCTAATGAATCAGCTCGCAGATTATGTACGTTCAGGCCGATAGAGCGTTACTCATGCACATAATCCCCCAGGAAAGCCAGATTTCCGGCTGATGTGGGCGACTTTTGAGAAGTTAGCTCTCAAAAACATGTTTTTTGGGTGCGCTACCGCGTTACTTATGTACGGAGACCCCTGCGTTACCGTTACCGAGCCATACATCTCACCGTGCATGTGCGTACAGTATCGGGCAGTGTATCCTACAAAGCACTTGGAGCCGGGAGGGATTGTGTATCTGAGGGCTGCCTCAAAGGCAGGTGTGTATCCGGGGGGCAGGTATCAATAGGTGTGTATCGATAGGAAAAGTGCACTGGAGCGAGGCACGATTTTGCTCGCGCGAGCATTATTTTGCTCGCGCGAGCAAGATTCTGCTTGCGTGAAAAGTTGCTCGCGTGAAGCCCTCGTTTGCTCGTGCGAGCGTTTTGGTGCTCGCGCGAGATGTCAGTTTGTTCGCGCGAGATGTCAGTTTGCTTGCGGGAGCCTCTTTTTGCTCGCGCGAGTCAAGAAGCAGATAAAGGGGTGGCCTGGTTGCTCGCGCGAGCACCAATCGGCTCGCGCAAGCCGAACTGTTCGTGCAAGCAAGTCAGGAAAGAATGCTCCTAGATAACTGCCGTTCCGAGACCTCCCAAGCAAACACAACGTCAGCCCCTTCCCACTCTGCGAACAGACTGATCTATCGATGCGTTCTCACCGAGAAATGGAGGTCGAACGGGTTCACCGCCTGGCGCGCGCGGCCTTCGGACTTCGCCGTTTCAGCCCCGACTGCGCGCTCGACCGAGCCTCGATCTGCTGGTGTGAGTACCAAATTGCTTGCGTCAAGAACCTCCTCATCGATCCACTTGGTTTTTGCACCCCCTGATAGCCCTCAGCCGACACTACAAACCACTCGAACAGACTGTTTTTAAAATGGATCCTCGAGGCGTGAGGGCTGAAAAAGGGTTTGCTGCGCGTGATCACGTGACCGTGTGACTGACCTCCGGC
>Ga0308160_10005595_pt1 | contig 13038 bp, 14 predicted proteins | sample PhyFR1_FD_201036 | JGI IMG/M metagenome (GOLD analysis project Ga0308160, IMG submission 201036) | Phyllosphere microbial communities from UC Gill Tract Community Farm, Albany, California, United States - DLSLF.R1 | ecosystem: Host-associated > Plants > Phyllosphere > Unclassified | place: USA... | reverse complement strand
AGAATGTACAACATTGTCGCTCCTCGACTTTATCAGGAAGGGGTAGTCACCAGAAACGGCAGCCTTTACGTCGGCTGTGAGGGTGAAGTCGGTAGGTCTTGCTCGGGAAACGAGAATATCAAGCTAACCTCATAGGTCAGCCCATCAACGAAACACTCGATCTGCTCGAAAGCGAAGGAGCATCCCCTTGCCAGAATGCACCTATTGCCCTTCTCTACTCGAAATCACAGCTCTTGTCGATGATCCGAAAACTACACGTTCACGAAATCCCTGAAACGGATGCTTATCAAACACATATCGCACTACACATCCGTAACAGGTTGATAGGGAAATCATCCTCGATCACGGTTTCCATCCGCCCCCGAGCCGTCGCACAGTTGATGAAGTACGTGGTAGATCGAGTGTGCGGGCCCAACCACCCAACGCCGTTGCCGCCTAACTCGAGAAACCCGTACGACTTCGTCCGAAGCCTCGCGCACTTCGATATCGATCATTTATGCGTTCAGTTACCAGTAATGGATCAGCATCTAGAAGATTCGCTGTTGCTCAAGAGAACAATGCCTCGCAACTTCTTCCAAATAAAATTCCCTCGCATGGTGTTTCGTCGCCTCCTCGTATCTGCCTACCACGATGACAGAGACTTCTTCTCCGGGTTGTTCAAATTGCCATGCCAAAGTTTGACGATACACAATACGACATTGGGTCTTTTCAACCGTGTCCTCGCTTCTGTTCCCCCGGATTTCCCTACCCTACGCGCTTTCTTTCGCCCTTGTACCAACGCGGATGTGGATCTGGCCGATAAAATTTCCGACAGGTACTGCTATAATCACCTTACTGAGGGTACTCCAAACATCAACGACAACGGTGACTTGCGCCTTGGTGACGCAGCCTTGGACTCACGACATCACATTGAATTCATCGACATCGATTGGATCCGGGGCAAATACGATCCAGCTCGAAGTGGAGACTCTGCCCAATCCATTCAACAACAAGTGGACCTACAAATGAAGTCAAAGGCATATTTCCCAAGGGCTAAAGCCAAAAGTATCAAGTTGTCGAGAGAGGCGGAAGCGTGTGTGTGTTGTGGACGGCACCAACTCAGTGGTGACGAGGTATGTCGCAGCCTCGCAGCGTTGTGTAAGACACTTGAGCTGACAAGATAGAGCTCGATTAGCTACACCGCTCCGAGCTGAAGGAACAGGATCGCTTCGAGTCAAAATACAATATCTGGTAAATCATCTTCTTGTGCATGAGCTGTGTTAACTCAGTAGAGACTGTCAAACGCTGTGCATGCATTATTCATCCACCTCGACTTGCTCGTCGCATATTCAGTTCCCCTCTCTCTCATTGGTCGATTTTTCGATGATTCTTTCAGCTTACATTGCTCCATCGTTGACAAGCTCTGGGGCAACTCCCAGGTCATCCACGCTGAAGCAGTAAGGTCGGGAGGCTCCTCATTGAGGTGGTATTGGTGTTTGATGATGTGCTCATGTTACAGACTCAACAGGATCGGTCCGAATAGTCTTCAGCCCACATAGAATGGGAGCTGGCAGTGATCAAGCTGATGATAGATGGCAGGCATCCATATCATCTCTTGCGGTGGTGCTGTTGGTGAAGCGACTGCTCAGCAACATCTCGAACATGATCTCCTTTGAGGTTTCCATGAACAAAGGATGTCTGAGGATCAGGGGATATCGTCGATCGAACACGGGAGCCACCAATTCAGAACTCCCGTCTATCTCTTCCCATGTATACCTGATCATACAGGATCATCGAAAGCTCAAGTTACCAAATTCGACCTCCGTCTCCAGTACTCATACCCTCTTATTACCTCCGTCGAGATGTCGGTCAATCGGTCCCATCATGTCCTCCACCGAATGGTTCCCCTAATATGCCAAGCCCTCACTTCCTCCAACGACGAAACAGTCTGGCTAGACGGTCTCCGACTCCTCGCCTCCCCCAAACTCAAGACAGCACTCTCAATCACCGCTTCCATCTGGCTCCCACTCCTCTTAAAAGGCCTAGACGTCAGTCGATCAAGTGCAGTCAATACTGCTGGCCTTATCCTTTTATCCGAAGTCGCCGATCAATTGAAACCAATGAAGAGTTGTCTTGCAAAACCGTTAAAGGCTTTGTCAAGAGATGCAAAGATTGGGAATAGTCAGGAGTTGGTGATGGTTCTGCTGAGGTTGGATATGGAGGTATCGCCTGGATTGGGGCCTAAAGGATCGGAAGGCCGTGAAAGGAGGGCTCCTAGGTCTATCGGGGTGAGTCTCCTTTTCCCTCGTCCTACTCGTTCAGCCAGCCCAATTCGCCCCATATCTCAATGTTTGATCCTCACCATCCATCATACCACATCTTTTCCGTAGTTCGACATAACCCCTGCCACACCTAGGGATGCTCTACCATTGCCCGAGTCCTCGACCTAAGATGCCGAGTCACTTTGGTACAGCTGAAACCAAGGCGGTATTGGGATATGAGGGATCTGATTACATGATGTTAGAGGAGCTGACGTGTAGCCATCGACAGCCGCGACCACACCCGTTCACCTCTCAAGCCATGAAGCAGCCGACGATCAGCCCCTCCTAGCGGAGATACTAGGTCGCAACCTCCCCTCGAAAACGAAGACGGTCAGGCAGGCCTGGAGTCAGACGCTATTATCGACTCAACATGATAATTCGAATCTATGGCTTCAGAACTTGTTTCAAGCGACATTGGACGCCAGTAGAGTCGAGGAATTGGTCATCAATAGCAGGGTATGTCCTCTTCAGTATGTGATGAGGGAAGCTGATAATATAGCTGGGATCACTCGTCCATGCTGACCTCTTCCAAACGGCTTTTTCGAAATGCTATGATCAGATCAAATCAGAGCCTGCTTACAAAGTATGTCCAACCCCTCATACTGTGTCTGCTTGAATCTAAGCTGACAGCCAGAAATCAGTCGACGAAGCTATAATCAACATTTTCCTCGATATCTCGATTGGCGGAGAAATCAAGTTGACCTTCCTCGATCTGATCGCTTTTCTCGATAAAGAAAATAAGCATCTATCAAACGAAGTCCAGGCAGCTTCTGCCAAATGTGCCTTGACGAGATTCTCGGGTGATTTGAATGAACCTCTACCTGCTATTGTCTTGTAAGTCTACAAAAGAGTAGGGATGAGCTGATGAAAGGTGGTACGCGGAACAAGATTGCGAGGTTGACATGAGCGAGCAGAATCTCGCTTTCTTGACCGAGGTCAATATCAGGTATGTTCTCATTTCGATGATTCGGCTGATGAAAGATTGGGTTCAGCAGGGTATGATTCCGCCTGGAGTACCCTTTTACTTCGAGAAGACAAATTTGGGGCCGAGGTGGATCCAATGTGGATCACCCAATTATCCCATTGGGATCGAGCTTTGTCTTTGCAGAATCAGAAGGAAAGTCCGGAGGAGGTGACTACGTTTAATGCGTTCAATACTAGGATGATCTGTTGTGAATCCTCACTCGTATAGCTAGACGAGAGCTGACATCAGACCACGCTCTTGGGCAATTTGATCGAGGGTACGAATTGGCGCAAAGCCATTATGAGGGACTTGATGATCATCAAAGGAGAAAGACTTCTCATTGGGCTACTGCAGCTGCTTGGCATATGGTACGTCATGCCTCAATGGAAGTAGCTGATAACCAGAACGACTTTGACGCTATGGGCGATTACCTCGCTTTCCACCCCAAGGGAACCTCCAAATCGATATACAAAGCCATCATAGATGTCCAATCAGGAGAATACCCCTCAGCATACCACCATATCCAAAAAGCCCAAGCCCTAGCTCATGACGAACTTCAAAATCAATTAGCCATAGGACCACAAGTCGCCCTTAAAACTCTAGCCAAGACCGAATGTCTAGTGGAATTGAATGAGGTGATCCAGTATAAATCCCAACCGGAGATGAGGGATCATATCCTCTCGGTATGGAGAGCTAGATTCAAGAGAAGTCATGACGATCCGAATTCGTGGTTGAAGAGGTTACAGGTTTGGGCACTTGCTTGTGATCCTACCACTCCCGCTTTACAACATTGTTATCTGGATTGCGCGAAATTGTGCGAGTCGAACGGGATGCATGAGGTCGCAAAGAGGATCTTGGACAGGGTCACACCAGCGAATCACCCACCTGTAAGTCGGAAAGCTTCTCCCTTGAGATCAGGAATGAGGGATGGACTAACTTTAGGGATGTAAAGTCGAGTATACCAAAATCAGGTTCTTGTAAGTCACCTTCATGGTTCGCTGAGCGGAGCTGATGTCAGGTGGAAGAACGCAGTGGTCAGCCAGAATATCCCCCAAATGAAGTTCGTCCGTGATAAACTCCTCGAACACATTGGTGCGATATACAAAGACTGCAGAATCGAGCAGAATGATATGGAAGCGGAAGGTCTTGGTTTGAGACCATTGACGTTAGCAGAGAATATGGGGAAATCGGAAAGGAATATTCTGGCTAGGAGGTATTATCGACTTGGGCAATGGAGTGAGGCGCTACAAGGTGGATATTGGCTTACCGTGAGTCCCACCCTTTTTTTATACGAAGAGGGTGTGTGGCTGAGATCAGGATCCCGACTCGGAGGTATTTCGATACTACTCGATCGCTAACAAGCTTGACGATACCTGGTTTAGCGGGGCTTATGCGTTGGCTCAAGCTTGTATGAACGTGTTTGAGGCGAACGGATATAGTCGCAGTGATGCCTTAGCCGTCAATAGCTACAGTGAGCTTACCACATCCGTAGGATCCGAGCTGACAAGCAGTCGTCCCCGCAGTCCGAGGCTTGTTTCATAGTATCCGAGCTCAAGATTCTCCAGAGAAAATGATCAAAGCCCTCCTCCGCCTCGTCACGATCTGGTTCCGATATGGTGAATCCGAATCTGTCCTAATCGAGGTTGAAGCTCAACTCGTCAATACACCCACAAAAGCATGGTTAATGGCAATCCCCCAACTCATCGCTAGGCTGGGAACGCAACATAAACAACTGCAAGGTCTCCTAATCGATTTACTCAAGAATATCGCGTCGAGGTTCCCTCATGCCATCATCTGGCCGCTGTTTACGGCGAGTCAGACTAATAAATACGATCATCAGGAGGCTGCTAGGGAGATTATGAATTATATCTGTACGATGAGTGATGGGACTAGGTTGGTCAGTCAGGCTCAATTGGTAGGGAGAGAGTTGATCCGAGCTTCATTGTCTTTGATCGAGAGGTACGTCTAGTGCCACTTGAGGCGATCATGTGGAGCTGATGAATAGGTGGAGACAGATTATCGATAAATCCATACCTCGAAACGATATTATGGAGGTCGCATGGGAGAATATCCCGGCGGCATGGGAACAGGAAATGGCTGCTTTGAGGGTATGTCCTATCTTCATCTGGTCTTACTTCGTGAAGAGGAGGTGGCTGATGTTAGTCTCCCGAAACGCCAGAAGAAGATCAGTTTACCCAGCGCTTCGGAGCACAACTACATGGTGTTTATCGATCCCTATTGCAATATCGTAAGACAAGGGAAGTCGCCATTGTCGACAATGTCTATCGACAGCTTTACAACGTAAGTCATATATCTTCGAAGCCGGCCAAGCTGATATTAGATTTACTTTGAGATGGACGCCGAGGTCACCAGGTGGAAAGCACCAAACTCGAAGCTGGAGTTAGCAACCACAGCCCCGAGATTACTATCGTTGCGAGATTGTATTCTTGTCGTCCCTGGTAAGCTACCATAGACGAATATGAAGCAAGCTGATAGGGAGGTCAATATGATCCAGTGATCAAGCTCGATGATCAAGCTTTCATAGACGGGTTCGATCCTGTTATTGATATCATCCCCTCTAAACAAGTTCCCAGGAAATTGGTGATTAGATCATACGACAAGGACTTCACTTTCCTCCTCAAAGGTACACTGTCTTCCTATGATACCATGGCAACAATGCTGATGACTAGGGAATGAGGATTTGAGAGGAGACGAAAGAATCATGCAACTTTTCAAGTTGATCAATACTTTGCTCAATCATCAACGAGAAGCTTTCTCAAGGAATCTACACCTGCTACCATACGAGGTTATCCCATTATCCCCTTCGGCCGGGTTATTGAGCTGGGTACCTAATACTCAACAGTATGTCCTTTTAATTCCTATACTTGCCAGTGATCAGGATCTGAAGCTGATGACAGGTTACAATCGATCATTACGGCGAATCGGGACAGGACGCATAATGCCGCTCTAAGTCAGAAGGAGATGGCTTCGATGCTAGGTGTAAGTCCATCTCCGCTCTTCTCCCTCTCTAATCCGTTTATAGTGGTGTTGGGAGAGGAACGGCAGAGAGAAAGCTCACGATCAGCACGACCCGGCAAAATGGTCTAACAAAGCCAAAGAGCGATTCGACCCACAGGTGGAATCGGACATTTACGATAAACTGCCGATTGAAGGGAAAGTACAGAGATTGAAGAATGCTTTATCTCATTCCGATCAATGTGCGTCTCTCCATACCTTTCAAGTCCTCCTTCTCCCGGGATGGAGATGTATAAGGGGCCTGCGCTGACTTCTAGCCGATCTGAAAGAAGCTTTATGGTCCAGAAGCCCCAACGCTGAGATTTGGATCAAGCGTCGAACGAACTTTGCCAGAACCATCGGTGTTGGCAGTACGTTATGCCGTTTTAGCAAAGAGTGTGTGGCTAATGATAGGCTTCGTGGGCCATGTGATTGGTCTAGGCGATCGACATGGAAGTAACATCCTGGTCGATCAGCTGACTTGGGGAGCACTACATATCGATTTCGGAGATGTAGGTTGTTCCCTCACATGAGGCCTCACCTCATCCCCTTGACTTAGATAAAGGGCTGACAAGCAGTTGTTCGGAGTAGCTCAAGACCGTACATTCCTACCCGAAAAAGTCCCATTCAGATTAACTCGAATGATGACCAACTGCTTCGAACTCGCCGATCGAAAACATGATAAAATCACTGAATCCCGTGGAAATTTCATCAAGAGTTCAGTGGTTACCATGGAGGTATTGAGGGAGAATAGCGATATCATCTTGGCTATGTTGGAGGCGTTTTTATATGATCCGTTGTTATCTTGGACCGTAAGCGTTCTCTCCTCTGTGTTGGGTGAGACTGATGAGTAGGCGAATGCTTCTTCCGATGATCATCCAGGTATGTCCCCTCACGATGTGAATGAGAATGATGACTGATGGTAGATCAATCGATCTCCAAAACTGAGAAACCAAAAACCCAACAACAGGGTCTTCAAGTACGTCCCCCTTTAGGATTCCAGCTGATGGAAGGTCTGGGCCCCAAATCGCCAACAAAGTGCTCTGCAGTCCTTGGCAGTAAATACCCTAGTCAACCCAATCAACCCCGAAACAGGATCAGAAGCGACAGACGTATATCACAAGATTGATAATTCCCTCATACAGAATTACTTGGAGGGGGATAGTTATATGGCTAAAGTTAGTGGTGGGGGAATGACAAATGCGAGAGCATTGCAGGTGAGTTCTTGTCCTTCTGTGCCATGAGGTTTTCTTTTCTTCGCATCTCGTTCGGGAGCCTGTGTCATGAGTGCTCCCTTGTGGCTGACAGGGTTGACACGCTCTGGTCTGTCGGTTATCGGGAACTGTGACTCATTCTCCCGAGACTCTGACCGGACCTAACTCTCATTGATCTCTACCAAATTAGTTCTTTTCCCGTTTCCCGGTTCCACCGATCAGTATGGATCGCTGATAACTAGGTACTCGCAAAGATTGAAAGGAAGTTGGTGGGATATAATGGCCAGACCGAGAAACCTCTTGCAGTGAAGAAACAGGTCCAGGATTTGATTGGGGAGGCTACGGATATTGGAAACCTCTCGCAGGGTATGTCTTCACGCCTTCTCTTCTTCTTCAGACTTTCCTCTTCCTTCTTCATCCGGGAGACTTTCAAGGGAGAAGTCGAAGTGCTGACTGATAGGCTATGTACTCGGCTGGATGCCTTTCTGGTGATCCCCTGACCCGAGCTCGTAATTGGATCGGCGTTGTGTAGGTTGTATGGATCAGTACTAGTGCCCGGTATGGTGTACGATATGAAGCAAGGAAATACATGTAGAAATAGACCGAGATGTATGTACGAATGAGTCAAGCGATAAGATGGGACAAGTCTGAGAATGGGAGAAGGGAGGAGGACCTAAGCCTTACCCTCTCTCTTCTTTCTCTTTTCGATATCTTTCCTCTTCTTCTCCAACTTCTCTTTCTGTATCGTTAGCTCACTTCATTTGTCAGACAGTGTAGACGTACCTCATCAGATTTCTGAGCATTCGAGTACTTCATCTTCTCATACAACCTCTGTTTCTTATTGGTCATCATGATCTTCTTTCTCAATTCCGCATCATCCTCCTTCTTTCCTCCCTTGGCGGGAGCCATAGATTTGTTGAGTTTAGTAGCTTCCTTTAATTGGGAGACGAATTGAGCGTGAGGAGTTCCGGAGGTTTCAGCTTCCAATTCGGCGGCGTGTAGGAGGGTCTTGTTGGATGGATCGAGAGATGCTGCTAGGAGTGCAGGTGGGTATGTTGTTGATTCCATCTTTTCATCCGATTCGTCATCCGACTCTTCTTCTTCGACATCGACATCATCCTCGTCTTCGTCCTCACTACCTTCGGCGACTGCTTCTCCTTCGGGTGCAACACCTGCTTCGGTAGCTTCTAGCCATGGTCTCTCTGCTTCTCCCTCTCCTTCCCATGGACTCAAGTGGGATGGGAGTTGCTCGACACCGGGTTTGTAGGCGTCGGCATCGACAATCTTTCCTTTGTTGATACAATCGGCAACCCATTGAGGTTGAACCCATAACCATTTCCTATCACCTTGCATCTCTGCCATTCTCTCCTTTGTCATGGGTCGATCGACGACGACGTGTGTGATGGAATCGGCTTCTTTGGCAAGTTCGGGTGAAGTAGCTTGTAGCGAAGTAATTGCTTTTCCTCCCATGGCTCGAATGACGAATTCCCATGTTTTAGGTGAAGTCTCTCGGGAGACAAAGAATGTATATGGCGCAAAGAGTAATGTTGGTTTGGAAGTAGATGAGGAAGCGACGATACTGTTGTATGTCGTCAAGGGGGCTGATTGGACATTCTCCTCTTCAGTCTTGGTTGGTCGTTCGATAAAGTCTTCGTCATTCTCTTCTTCTCCTTCCATCTCTACATCCTCTTCCTCATCTTCGACGGTAGCTCCGTTGGACTTGATTCCTCGAATAGCACGCTTGACTTCTTTCTTGGAGATGGTACCGGTAACACCTTCCGTGTTTGATTTCTCGACAAGTTTGAAAGCACCAACAGTTTCTCCCTTTTTCTCCAACTCTTCATCCAATGGTGGGGGGTAGACGAGGTTCTCTTCGGTATACAATCGGTACAAGACGAAAGAGAGGAGTGTTCGGTACAATTCGATAAAAGTTAGGAGAATCCTGAAATCGACATCGGTAGGTACATGTTGTTGGAAATCGTATGCTTCCAACCACCTTACTCGGATCATTTCTCCTTTATGACCTGGAACATCGCATTCGTAGTAGATCCCCTTGATACCTAGGAACATCTTTCGGAGGGAGTGGGTCTTAATGGCCCAGAGTTTCCATTCGGTAATGAGTCGAGCGCATTCGGTGATTGTTTCAGACTCGACGGTGGCACGACCAGGAACAGGGTTGGTAGGTAGTTTCGAGAATAGGTGAACGAGGTTGAGTGGGTCCTGCATGTCCTGTAGGGCGAGAGAGAAGGTGGGGTACCTGTATGTCAGCGTGCGTCTCACTCCGGGGTCGCCCTACGTACCTCTCCTTGACGAGATGATCCAATCGAGCAATAGGCTTAGCATCCTCCAAGTTCTTTGCCAAAGCCCATTCTCCTCTTCCAATAGCCCTGGCGAGTTTCTTGGCGAAAGCCTTGTGTTCTCGGAATTTAGCAAGTAAAGGCTCGTGTAGCAGATACTGGATATCTTTGTGGTAGTAGAATGAAGCGGGGGCGGATGATCCCTTGTTGGCTCGTTTCTTGTTGGTGGGTTCACGGGGATAGATTCCTGCCAATCAGTTCCTTTTTTATGGTGAACAAGGATAGTATAGAGATAGACATACCCTTCAAGATACATAGTCGTCGGAAATCGGCTAGGGTGATTTGTAACTTTTTCAAAGCCTGATTTCTGGTAATGTAGTTCTTGGCCCTGAATATCAGCTCAATCTATCTAGTGATAAAATGACTCACGCTCCGGCATCTCCTCTCTTCTTGATCTTTGCCATTGTATGTAAGGTATGGTATGTAGTATATAGTACTGGTTGAATTGTCGCCAGATTTGCAGAAATTCAATCAAACAGGCACAGTATAAAGTGGAGGCCCATCTACCACGTGTCTTATCCATCCTGTTATTTAATTATATTTTATCCCAACTTGTCCTCCACTTTCAACGTCCACCCTCTTATTACCCTATGTATTGGTATGGACCATGGCTAAAGCTAAAGCATGTCCTGTTTGTGGTTCAAATAAATGGAGAAAGGATGCTATATCTGGTAATGCTGCTTGTGAAGAGGGGCATGTCTTTCAGGTAAGCTCAAATGTCCGCCGGTGACAGTAGCTGATTACAAGGATTTCAGAGCAGAGAATTTGGTAGTGGAGAATGTAGGGCATACGCTACAGAAACGGACATTCAGAAAGGGAGAGCGGCGAAACAAGAGGAGAGAGGAAGGTCGAGCAAATGCAGCTTGTAGGTCTATCTTGGTCAAAAGGACATATAGGTGCTGACGATAGTGTACCACGGAGAAGAAGGGGAGTGGCTCAAGTTGCAAGCTCTACAATTGATGTTGAGGCTACAAGTACAGAAGATGAGGGAGATATTGCAGCTACCTGAGGTCTTTGAGGTCAGCTCTCATGGCTGGTTAGTTGACTGAGCTGATCCTTAGATTATCGTCAAGGAATTATGGACATATCAACTAGCGATGGCTCAAACTCCAAATCCACCTGGCCACTCTATCTCTCTCGACGAGCCATCAACTACTAGGAACCACGGTATCGAAGGTCCAGAGGAGAAGGATGACGATAAAGGCGAATCCTCCGACTCCGAGGAAGGTGACCAGACGGAGAAAGAGGATGGAGTTGACCCAGACCTCTTAGCGGAGTTATCTGACGTCTCCGACGATTCAGATATGAATGAAGTGGATACTCGCGAGACGGGTTCCGGGCCGAAATGGAAGAGAAGAAGGAGGTTGAGAGTATCTGATACCCTTGTGACCTTGATCCTCGGGCTGTGGACATTGAGAGTACCGATTATGGGTATTGATATTGAATCGTAAGCTTTCACTCGTCTGAAAAGGGAAAAGCTAATGGGAAGGATGATAAATGAGAATAAACTACCATACCTGGACTTTGCTAGGACTACTTTCATCCCACCAGAAATGTTCAATCGAATGAATAGGGACGTTCGACTCGCTCTCACTCCTCGAGTACGTAGCTATTTGCTCTGAGCGATTATAGCTAATCAAACAGAAAGGCCCTGCTCCCCTCTACCTATTCGAGGAATCTAGGAACTTTGCCCGTATGCTGAATCGCCATTTCGGCCTGACATTCCCCGAAATCAATGTACCTCCAATCTCATGGCGGATAATCTCATCTCTTGGTGGTACACGTAAGTCCATCCCGTGATATGGCTAATCAAAGCGTCGACATATCAACAAGTCCATCGCGTACTACGTTTACTAAATGTCAATCTCGGCCTATTAGATGAGGATATCGTTAGACATAGTCGTAAAGCTCGCAGACCACTCAATGGGATTGAAAAGGGGGAGGTGATGTATGAGAGGACTAGACGGAATCAGGATGTATTCATGCCTGAATTATCGATTGTTGGGGCTTGGGTTGTTGTTATGAAGCTTGCGTATGGGTTAGATGGGAGAGAGCGGTAAGTCCAACAGGTCGATTCCAAGCCGGGCTGATGGTAGATACGCATCCGATGAGTCAGATCCAGCACTAGGCATGCCCAACATCTCACAATGGGTAAAAGAACTCGATAGACGTCTCAAGAATGGTGAATTAAGGGGCGGAAAGAAGGACATGGAAAAGCAGTGAGCTACTACCCCTTGTCAACTGGTCAAGCTGATGTATAGGAACTTCCCAACAATGTCGGAAGACGATATAGATCGATACCTCGATAAATGCGAGACTATCCTCATATCGACTCATTCAAAACAAACAGACGCAGGCCCTTTCCCACTCCTGCCCCAATCTTCTGTACCACCAAAAGTCCAAAGTCCATGGACAGCATTCGATCCCACCTACATACCGCCCTCCCCATTAGGAGACCACCTCACTCCAGGCCAGGCAATAGAGTCGTATGACGCTCAGGATATGACTGGGACGTTACCTAAGGATTACGAAGTAGTTCTTAAAGCTGGAGCTGAGGTTATCGGGGTGAAGGCTTATGATGTGGGTGTCGTTGTCGAGTTGTTCGAGAGGCGATTGGAGGGGATTAGGAAGGAACGAAGTAGGTCTAGGAGTAGGAGTAAGAGTCGGGGAGGGAGGATGAGGGGGACTGTTTGAGTGAGCTCAGAGTTTGGACGAGAGGGGACAACTTGAATCATCCGCGTGATTGTCACTGAGACGGATAGATATCGATTTGCGCATTTGACTCTACTCTCATGTACAGCCTAATTACGCATGTATATGCTCTAGGCAAGCCTGGCAGACGTCTCGCTGACGGGGTTGCCGAGCTTAATGCTCTATCCCGTTTGCTGGTACCGGGGTAAATAGCATCTTGCAACAAGAGCCAAGATCGCTGTTGGGTGTACATACTTAGAACGTGCATCTTGTATCGTAATTACCAAGAGGAAGTGAAAAGATTCACCACGCCGTTGGCGACAAGCTGGGGGTGTGATTGTATTACAAAATGTCAAATTGAGCTGGCATGCGTAAGGCACGATGTGATGTGCAGTCGACATGTTGCACTTTTCCTTCTACCTGTTGAACGGGGACGAACGAGTTGCCAGGACGTGGAGGGGGGTGTGCTTGTCGAAACTGAACCTAATTAATCAACT
>Ga0308160_10005594_pt1 | contig 13045 bp, 17 predicted proteins | sample PhyFR1_FD_201036 | JGI IMG/M metagenome (GOLD analysis project Ga0308160, IMG submission 201036) | Phyllosphere microbial communities from UC Gill Tract Community Farm, Albany, California, United States - DLSLF.R1 | ecosystem: Host-associated > Plants > Phyllosphere > Unclassified | place: USA... | reverse complement strand
TCTCCTTTGCCAACACGGCTGACATTCTTTAGGCGGTGGTAACATTGGGCTTGCGCTCGGTCGTATGTTCAGCATGGCTTTTCAGTCCAAGGTGATGGTTTACGATCCGTACCTCAAACCCGCTGCTCAGGCTACATGGGTTGATACTCTGGGAGCAGACCGTGTCAGCTTTGTGCCAAACCTCGAAGATCTTCTGGCGACGGCGGACGTTGTCTCAGTGCACATCCCTCTGATGGAATCGACCCGTAACCTCATTGGTGCTCGGGAACTGCGACTCATGAAGAACTCCGCTATAATCATCAATTCTGCTCGCGGAGGGATCATCAATGAAGAGGATTTGGCGATTGCATTAGAAGAGGCCCAGATATTCGGCGCAGGCTTGGATGCCTTTGACTCGGAACCTCCTTCTCTAAAGAAGCACGAGCGCTTCTGCCGGCTGGACAATGTGGTCATGACGTAAGTTCGACTCGCCTGAGGAGAGCTAATCTGGACAGTCCACATATCGGCGCCGCTACCAAGGACGCACAGGAAGCAACTTGTTTAAGCATGGTGCAGCATCTAGTTGAAGCTTTCGAGGCTGGCGTTATGCGTGATCGTGTGTGTTGAAACGTGTTAAACATGTATGAATGAACCTTCCTTTCGACTCTTTTCAGGTAGCGTCAGCATAATAGCCGCATCAGGAAACACTTAGCGACAGTCACAGTGTCCGTTTGAAGGTGTCTCTCCAGCACATCTGTACACTACCGCGGCGATCACATCTCGTCTAAGGATATCAGTGGGTGAGAAGCGACGGACTTGTGAGTTCAGCCAGTGTGTTCTCAACGATCAAGGGGATTCATGACCTTCGTATGTTCACACTTTGATGAAATGCATAGTTTCCGAACATTTATACGTCTCCTTTGCTGATACGCAACTCGTCACCAAACCAGCCCACAATCGCCTTGACATCACCGCCCACAGCCAAGAGACTCAGGTCACTACCCCACCTCCTTTTTGCCCATACTGTCTTCGAGCCATTTGGCAACAGGAGGCCTACAGGCTTCCCAGCTCGTTTACCAGACTGCACAATCTGATCCAGCACTTCAACGAAAGGTTCAGAATCGAAATTGGCTGGTGCTGTGCCGAAAAGTGCCATATGTAGATCGTTTGGTCCGATGAACAGAGCGTCTGCTTCGTCAGACATTGGACACGTAGGTAGACGGTCTGGACTCACCGACCCCCTCAACCTGGCCAATCTCCTCAGCATTCTTGACGCCCTCAGCGTTCTCGATCTGGAGTATTGTCAAGAGGCGGTGGTTGGCGGACTCCAAATATTCAGCAGTAGTAATTCCATGGGCCCAGCTTGCAAAAGGGGATCCTTGTCCTCGGTTCCCGATGGGAGGGAATTTGGAAGCCTGAACAACCGCTCGGGCTTCGGCTGCATTACTGATCATCGGTATCATCAGGCCGCTGAACTCTTTAGCGTCTTTTGAATGACATGGATAGTCTAGTAGACGTACTGTGCTCCCGAGTCTAATGCCCGTTTGATCAATCCGGCGTCAGGACCTCTCAAACGAACGATGGGACTAGCTCCGGATGAGGCTACGGCGGTGACCGAGTCATGCATGTCCTGATCGGCTATATCCCCATGCTCGCAGTCCACAATGACATACTGGTACATTCAGAATCTCCCGACTTATAGACTAGCATGACTCACGTCGAATCCGCATCCAGCGACGGTCCTGGCAGTCCACGCTGAAGACAGCATCATGAATGTGCCATATGTAGGCCGATTGGCCCGCAAATTGTCTGCGAAAACCGGGAATGATGAGGGTCTCATGGATCTGGATGGCGTACAGTATCGATGTGGTATAGCCTGAAGCTCGGCCTCATGATATCGTCTCCTGCTTATAATGTGAACGCAGCGCTGGGGTCCGGCGGACTACAGGTTATCGGTTGATCGCAGCGGAATGCGCGACCGTCTCCGAAATTCTCCGCTATTCGCCGAGATGGCCGGTGAGTGGAGTCTGCTTGCTATCTTCTCGCATCCTGTCTGACTCTCACCGATATGCCGGCTGCTACACAACTCTCTAGCGTAGGAGCACGAAGGCCAGGCTACCGCAACGCTTGTGAGACATGCCGACGGCGCAAAATCAAAGTAAGTCATAAATCAGATAGCATGATTGACCGCTTCCAGTGTACGGGAGAATTACCTGTCTGCAATAGATGCGCGAAGATGATGAAGACATGCTTCTACATGGAGAGGGCACCGTCATCGTATGTATACACTGCTAACATGTGCTGTACACCCAGTGTCGTTAGAAGCTGATGCCAGTGCGCCCCGGCCCTCGAGAAGGTCGGCGTCCGTCAACTCCCTGCCCCTTCCACATCCAGCCGCCTCCTCCTCGACGACACTCGAAGAAAGTCCATCGAACGTATTCCAAACCACCAATGAGTTCCACTACGATATAGACGACGAAGCAGATCATTTGAGCCGTAGAGACAGTGTTGCAGCCAACGAGCGAGCAGTATCGCCTCCCCATGGCGTCCCCCAGTTTCCATTCAACTCGCAACTTGTCCGACCGCTATCTGCTGCGCCAGAATTATTACCGGCCACGCCTCCACGAGATCGTCAACAACTTGAAGATGGCACGCCATCGATGATGCTCGATTTCTCAGTCTTACCAGAACGCGATCGATTCCTAGGGCTCATTGATCATTTTGGCTCTCATACCAACGCCGCTTTTCCAATCCTGCACATGCCAACGATCCGGAGGGTTGTGACCGGAGCGATGGGTGGTGAGACTGTCAAGATTGAGCAGGCATGCATCGTCTATCGTGAGTCATGCCTGGCGTATTCAGGCTTGGTCATGGGTTGACCGCCAGTGACGCTCGCCATTTCATCTCGTACAATTATGAGGCGAGGGTCGCCTGATGAGCAGAATGTGGTCCGATCGAGCGGTGAGTTGATCGTTTACATCGCTAAATTTTCCGAGAGCTAGCTGACACGGCGGGTCAGAGTACTTCACATTGGCGAAAAAGGTGTGTCCGTTCGGCTCAGGTAGACTTCCACTGACCGTAGATTCTGCCTACAGTTTATGACGCTTCGCCCTCACTATCGAAATTACAAGTTCGTATGCTGCACTTGCAGTACGCTCTTTTGAGTCCCACTCATGGAAGTAGGTCCGAGAACTAGTTTACCATGATCACCGTCGACCTATTGGCCTGACTGAGCAGACATTTGGGAGCTATCCGGGGCTGCACTGCGGCTCGCGATCGATCTGGGTTGTCACCACGAAAGAGGTATCAATCAGTGTCCCGACACGGAGCTTGACATGCGTCGCCGGCTTTTCTGGTCGTATGTCCAAAACATACCTCTGTATAGCTGATATGAAAGGGCTTATTGCGTCGATCGTAACCTTAGCATCGCTCTAGGTCGACCGCCTGGAATACCAGACGGCTGGATCAACACACAGGTATGATACGCAATACAAGACGAGCAGTCAAGCCAAACGCTGACTTTGCTAAGCTATTCTCTCAGGCTCAAGATACCCTGGAATCACAGGAAGTCAAAGATACCGTTGTCAATGACGTAGCGCGACAAGAGCCGGACATGAACTCGTCAACCAAAGCAACGGCTTTACATCATGTCCGAATCCGCCGTCTTCAATCTGAAATCCAAGATAGACTGTATTGTCCAACATATCACCTCGGCGCAGATGACATATCAGACCAGACACCGCCTATCGAATGGTTTACAGCGATCACGCAGCGGCTCGTAGCATGGCGACGCCAAGCACCTGCGCCCATAGGATTTTGCTCAGATACATGGTTCGACCTAAATTACCACATCACGTTGACACTCCTCAATCGACCAAGCCCTCGCAATCCCAAGCCGACCAAAGAATCTCTCAGGGTCACGAGACAGGCGTCCAGTGCTGTGATGCGATCGTACAAGGAGATGCTGAAAAGAGGTCGAGTGAATTGGAGTGAGTCAACGGTCAGCGTTTGGACTGATGCCCAGACTGGCTAGCGATGTATCAATTGTTCATTGCCGGCATCGCATATCTGAACAGCCTATGGCAAGCCGCTGAGCATGGCTGGACTATTGTTCCGTCCTACGTCGAGGCTCTGTTGGACATGCAGGTGTGCACCTCGGTCATGTCGTCTCTGTCCGGTAAGCCCACGATTACGAATGGTACTGACATCAGCTACCACACCAGGTCTCACCAGCCTTTGTTCAGCGTTTGAAGCTCTATCCGAACGGATCATTAGGCAGTTGACATCTCGTGCGAGCTGGGCCGCAATCTCTCGGGCTCCTTCTCCAGACACAATCGAGCAGGATTATCTGGTGCCGCAACTGGACAATATCGCGACCCGCTTTCGACCGAGTCAAGATGGTCGGGCGCATGATTACATGCAAGGCGGAGTCGACACGACATTCCAGCCGTATTTCGATCGGGGCAGCACACACACGTATCCGGTAACTCTCGATGCCTCGTACCCCAATCCTGGGGGCTTCGAAATCAACCGCTCCCCGCAACAATCGGAACAGGTGAATGTGAGCAGCTTCTTAGCCGATCTCGGCTTTGGCACCGAAGGCTCACAAGCGACCTTTGATCAGCTTTTCATGGACTCTTTTCCCGAATTCCCTACAGGCGACTGGAACTTGCGTTGAAGCCGCCTGCTTCCGGCCTATACTACTTGATACATTTGTCCTCTACGTTTGACCGCTAAAGATCGATTCACGTGTGCGCCACTGTCCCTACTTGTACTGCTCTGCCGTATATACGCCAGTCTGCTCGAGTAGTGGGCACCAGGGCTCGGAGAGCAGAGAGAGAGAGAGAGAGAATGAGAGAGTGAGAGATTGAGAAAGAGAAAGACAGAGAGAGAGAGGGAGAGAGCGAGCGGCCTGCTAAGTAAAGACTCGATCGCGAAGGTCGTCGTCACCGATATTGTCATCAGGCATGTTGAGCCTTCCACAAAATTACAAGAGACCGGTTTGTGTAGATCAAACCTTGTATATTAGAAGTTAGTATATACACGGTAATATAATGTAGGGCCAGGGTCCAGTTGAGCGGACCTTGAATTGCGGACATGTCACCCAAACCGAAGGCATGACCGCCTAGTGTCTGTGCCTTCAACACACGCGCTCCCTGTCTGATACTACCGTCAAGAACGACTTGGGAGTCTTCGCACCCCAGTAAGAGTCTCGTGCACGTGTCTATCGCGATGTGTCTGTTAGGAGGGTATGGTAATGGGTGTTGATTCTTCGTAGCGACTGAAGCGGCTCACTAGTCCAGCTGTTTACGATCATGTTTCAATAGTGTAACAGCGTCGACCTCGAAGCGATCAGCTGCAGCCGCGTACTTTCCGCTCGCTGCCACGATCAGACAATCTGCTCAATCTCCTCGCCGAGGCGTAATCATCGATCATCGTCCGCAATGTCTTCTAAGCAGGTATGCCCGACCTCACGGTTTCTGACGTGATCGCACGTGAGACGACCATGGTCCAGCGTAATCACTGGGCGGCCGATGGCTCGGCATCACATGGGGTACAGCCTGCATATTCCCGGCCACAAAGGCTAGTTACAGGGAAGTGACAAGACTAAGACTGCGCTCTTCTTGTTCAAGCGTAGTCTTGGCCTTTTGCGTCATCTGCGTTCGACAAAAAGCTGTCGCCATATCATGCCACATGATTGCCAATTTGGTGATCGTTCTCGGTGACTTGATATCTTCGGAATTCTCGAGCGGAGATTTTCTTCGCTACATTGGTAAGAAAATGGTTTCATCCGCTTAAAGTCTTCGCTATGTCCTGACCGGAGGCGGACTCACCAAACAAGATGTCTAGTTCTGTGAAAGGTCTATCCTTGGTCTCTGGCAGCCTGAAATATGCCCAGATTATGCAAACAATCAAGAATCCCGCGGCAGGGAAAGCGGCTTTGCCCTTGAGATTTCCCTTTGTTGGATTGAGCATGTAGGGCGATACGACAGAATTGATGACCAGGGTGGCATAGTAAGACGATCGAGCGATTGAGATGGTCTTCTGTCTCAGCTGGGCCGAGCCAACTTCCGATGCAAGGACGTAAGGGACGGGTCCGCAAGAGAACCCATAACCGAGGAACCAGACAAGCAGCAGGATAGCGGATGCCCTGCATCAAAATCAGCTTAAAGACATACGTGAGATGGAACATGGCTTTACCACCGAGTCGCATTCGTTTCCGGTACACAGCCAATGATGCCAATGGTGATCATCATTGTAAACATGAAGGCATACCCGTATAGCATGATCTTGCGCCTTCCGATATATGACATGGCGTACATGCTTGTGAGAGTCGCCACCCCGGCGATACAATAAGTCCCCAAACCAAGCTTGAACGAGTCAGCGGCTGCCAGGCCTGCCAGTCTGAAAAAGTATATCTGATTGGCTTGCATGGCGAAGCCGACGAGATTTTGTGATACCCATGCGACGAGCGCTATCTCGGTTCGGCGCAGATTGGTGCCACGAAACCAGGCAATGTAGGAGGAGCCTTCGTTGATCTGCTTCTCCATCTCGATCGTATGTGCAATGACTGTGGCAGCCGCTTCGTTGTCCACCTCAGGACTGGACAACCGGTTAAGAGCATGGATCGCTTGTTCACGGCGATTTCGGCGCATGAGCCACCAGGGAGAATCGGGGGCAAAATAGAGAATTACTGCCAAGGGGAACGGCCAGATATACTGGAGGACAAAGGGTCTGCCAAGTCAGTCTACGACAGTGACAGCTGCCGTACAGTTTCCATCCCCAGTCACCAGTGAGTGGTAGCGTACCATTGAGGATCCCTGCTCCGCTAGGAATGAATCAGTCTGGGATCACACTGTCTAGTGAGCCGTCATGACTCACATGATATGTCCAATGACCCAACACATGTTTACGAATGCCGTCGCAAAGTGTCTGAACTTGGTAGGAACCGTCTCAACGGCATAAGAGGCTACAAATGAGCTACGACTGGGGCGTGATACAGTGTCGCTGAGAACACTTGGACCTCGTAGTCAAGGTGCGCAGGAGAGACAAAACTCACGGGCGGCTGTGTTCAGGCATCCCTGAGGAATGCCGAGCAGGATCTGTGATACGAACAGCATGGGCAGCCCAGTAGGTTCAACAGTCATTGCAAACAGACCGCACATGACAAAGAGTGAGGCTAGGCACACAACTCGGTGACCGAATCGATCAATTAAGTAACCATTCGTGAGAATGCCGATAATGATACCGATTGTTGGAGCGAGACCTGACATAGAATCAGTGGCAAGTAACGGTACGTCGCTCCACGGGTAGAATTGGTCACATACCTAGTGCAATTTGCCACGAGGCTTCGAGCTGATACGACCCGTCCGGGAGCTGTATACCTTCAACATTCAGCGCCTTCTATGTTGATGACTATCGCTCCTCGTGAAGCGAGTACTTACCGAAGCTCTTTTGAAAGGAAGGGTAGGCAAAGAAGGAACCGATCAACATGGTGTTGTATGACTCCATAACGATGATCTGGGTATATCAGCGGCTATTCTTTCAAACAGCTGGACTCGCGATGTCTACGATAAGAACCCACCCATGAGACACCGATCGACCATAAGAGCCCTTTCTTGTGCGTGCGCCACACATCGTGATACGATTGAAGCTTCTGCGCAGCTATTACTCTGGACACCTCCCCATCCACCAGGTCGGTTTTGCCCTTCTCCTCAGCAAATTCGTTTCCAGCTTGATCAAGGTGATAAATCGCATCGCCTTTCTTCTCGTCAATTGACATGACCGTATGTTGTCTTGTTACTATGAATAATGGCTATTGTGTAATTAGGTCAAGGCGTGATCTTTTGGATGCTTACAAAGAACGGTGATGTGATCGCCATGATCACTCGACTTCTCTCCCAGCCCTCGTTATATATGTGAAACTATCGAGGTGGGACGTGGTTCTGGACATCTCATACGCATCGGAAGCTACGGAGTGTACCCCGGCTGGAGCCCATGCCGAACCCAGCGGGGCGCCAGCCAGGTTGCAAGCCGGGCTCGCGTAGTGAACCGGGCCGCTGACGTTGAATCAGTGATGATGGTCGTCGAATATCTGCGGAGATGTTCACCGGAAGAAAAGCATACCGGAAGAATAGCATGGAAGCTTCGCCGGCAGCCGAGAGTCGCGTATTCGGCATCAGCGTACGCGGACGGATATCTCGTCGCGGCGTCGGCTGGAGAGTGCCGTGTGTAGACCTCGGCTACGCGATGATTCTCCGACAGAGCGGCTCCGTTGTGGCCGGGAGACTTAACTCTGCTCTTGATGTATCCCTTCCTTCGTGCTTATCTCTTCAACTCGGTATTAGCAAGACGACGAGAACATCATGACTCAGGGCAAGCCCAACATCATCTTCATCATGGCGTGAGTCGTATCATCGGTATTCCATGCTATCGGGGAAATGAGCTAACTCTCATAGCGATGATCATGCCGCGAAATCCATCTCGTGTTACGGCGGCGGTATCAACTCGACCCCCAATCTGGACCGTATCGCCAGAGAGGGCATGCGTTTCGACCACTGTTACGTAACGAATTCCAGTTAGTCGGTGGGGCAATCGCACGCAAAACGTCGGTCACTGATATGGCAGTTTGTACGCCTTCGCGAGCTACGATCATCACCGGTCAGCATAACCACACAAACGGGGTCCAGACCCTCTTTTCGTCCATCGACAATCGGTTGCCTAATGTGGCGAAGCAGCTTCGCGGTCACAGCAACTATCAGACTGCAATCTTCGGGAAATGGCACTTGGGCGAGGGCAAAGCACATGAGCCCCGCGGATTCGACAAGTGGGAGATCGTTCCCGGCCAAGGGCAGTATTTCGATCCTACTTTCCTTGACCCGAATGGATCTCACGTCGAAAGGGGCTATGTTACGGACATCATCACAGACAAGACCATCGACTATATTGAAAAACGAGACGCTTCGAAGCCTTTCTTCATTATGTGCCACCACAAAGCTCCCCATCGTAGCTGGGAGTGCGATGTCAAGCATCGGGAGCTTTACAAGGACGAGATCAACATGCCCGATACCTACAATGATGACTACAAGAACCGGGCGAAGGCTGCTGGTGCCGCTAAGATGAGAGTGGAGATGGACATAACGTACTACGACCTCGGACTGGCCCAGCCGGACGGAGGAGCTGAAGAGGTTGGGGAGCTCTTCTTCCCGGAGATGACTTTCCTGACCGATCGTAAGATCCCTATGCCAGAGGATGTGAGCAAAATGAGACCTCTTATCTGCAAGCACACTGGTGAAAGATTCACGTTCAAGACGCGGGAAGAATTGTCGAAATGGAAGTATCAGAGGTACATGCAGAGATACCTGCAAACTATCCAGTACGTCATTCTGAGGCTGGGCTTCACGTCTGATACTGCGAAGCTCACGTGCTCTTAGATCTATTGACGACAACGTCGGCCGTCTTCTTGACTACCTCGAGTCCAGTGGTCTCGCCGATAATACGCTTGTTATGTACACCTCGGATCAGGGATTCTTCCTTGGCGAGCATGGATGGTTCGACAAGCGATTCATTTACGAGGAGTCATTTCAAATGCCTGTATGTTACCTACTGCATAGCATAAACACTACTGACTGAGAAGTTCCTTGTGAAGGGTCCCGGTATTCGACCAGGCTCTGTGTGTAGGGACGTCGTCTCTAACGTGGACTTCGCACCCACATGGCTCGAATACGCTGGGCTCAAAGTCCCTACCTACATGCAGGGAGACAGCTTTCTCCGCAGTCTGAAAGGAGAGATTTACCAGAGCGATGACGCTGTTGCCTATCATCGGTACTGGATGCATGCGGACGCCATACATAATGCTTTCGTGAGTTAGTCTCTACGTTCATGTTTTATATGGAGCTTCACTGATCCCCGGGCTCATTATGGCATCCGAGATCAACGATACAAACTCATATTCTGGTACGCAGAGGGATATGGTCTTCCCGGCACATCCGATGGCGGCGAAGAACAAGAGTGGGAGTTCTTTGACTGCCATGAGGACCCAATGGAGCTTTTCAACTTGTGGAAGGACGATGGTTATAGTGCGCAGAGGGAGAGAATGGTCAGGTTGCTTGAAGACAAGATGAACGCCATAGGCGATGTGCCAGCCCACCCAGTAGGCTTGCCGGCCACAGCTTTGGCGGAAATGTACACTCCTGGCGCGCAGATCGCTTGGAAAGCGGCTCAGCACAACATGTAATCGTGGTTAATCAATGCATATATCATACACAGCTCAGCCGTACAGGATTTCTCGTCGAGACCACCTGACAGTTGAGCCTTGCAAGAGCATGAATGGAAAGCCAGGGAGGAAATCGGGTTCTTATCAGGAAGTGACATCACCCTGCTCCCCTAGCGCTGTGTTGCCTTCGGCTGGTACTTTATCATCTATCAGTTCTCACCTGCGGACATAAGCACCTGCTGATATAAGAGCCCTGTAGAGAATATCCTGCCCTCGATGCCTGTCTTCCTTCTCATCAGGTTTTGATCAGAGCTGCGGGCTCCTGTCATTATCGCCCTTGTGGGTAAAAGAGCGCTGTGGATGTATGCTTGGCAGTGGTTGGGGTTTTGAAAGGGTGAGTACGACCAAACGAACGTGGGATAGAGATACATGACATCATGGCAGAAATGATTCCGCTCGCGGACCACCGCCGCCTCGGGGACTCGTGTTCCGCGAGGTCGGCTTTGTTCTGGTTGTCGTTCTAACACGATTCGCACTGCATGTCGGCCTCCAGCCCATTGCCCGTTGCCGGAGCGACAAGAAAGAGATCGCGTAACGGTGAGCCTGTCGCTGCTTATGTTGTCGTTGTTTGACACGCGGCTGACTCGCAAGGATGTCTCACTTGTCGTAACCGAAAGGTAAGCGTTTCGCAGGCGAACGGAGATCGCTCATCTCATAAGACTAGGTGAAATGCGATGAGGTGCAACATCGGTGTGGACAGTGCAGAAATCTAGGCCTTGAGTGTAGCTGGCAGTTAGACATGGACGCAGGACGCAATAAGCTGCCGAGCAGTCATAAGCCACGAAACAGTGCGTGCGACGCTTGCCGCAAGGCAAAGGCTCGCTGTGACAGGCAAGGGGAAGAAGATCAATGCCAAAGGTGCGAGGCGCTGCTGTTGCAATGTCGGGATCCTCGGCTTCTCACGCCAGTCAAGATCTCGGAGGCCACGGCCATAGCCTCTCGACATAGCGCTCCATCCCCGACAGCCATTCTCGATATCATCGAAGTCTATTTCTCGCAGGTTCAGTCTGGCGACGGGATCGATTTTATACATCGAGGTGACTTTATGCGGGACTTCGTCGAGGGCCAGGTTCCCGCAATGCTGCTGCAATCGATCTTGCTCGTTTCCGGCCGCTTTTTGCCCTCAGCCGCTGCCGATAACTTGGACGGTGGTGAGGATCTCGCGAAGCTCGCATCAGATCTCAAAGCGGGTATCATGGCGGATACGGATCGATTCTCGATCGTCAAATTGGCTGTTTTACTCAATATTCGCATACATGAGCAGAATTCTGGTCGTCATGGCAGTGCCTGGCTTCTGGTGTCGCTCATTACCCGGATGGCATATGGCATGGGCCTCAACACTGCACGGCTCGATCTTCCTAGCGCCGAAACGGAGGTTAGGGGGAGATTAATGTGGGCAGCCCACGCAGCAGATAGCCAGGCGGCCGGGGGAGTCCTCGAGTACACCTTGACTGATCGACGGACTTTGACGATTCCTTTGCCGGTCTCAGAGAAAGCTTTTGCGCTAGGCTTGTCGTGTAGAGGACCGATGCTAGAGAACGTAGAGCTTAATCCTGCTCCAGGACTGGAGACTGCCGAGGGGGTGGCGAGCAGATACATCCGCATTATTGCCCTGAGGAACGATATTTTGAGGTGAGCACATGCGCAGTACAAGGCTGATGATTAGTTATACCAAGTATATAAGAGAGTTTGTACCCTACGCCTGGGAAACGGGAAGCCGATTCGAAATGATCTGCGAGAAGCTACGATGTTGGGAAACAAGTCTTCCGGTCGACCTACAATTCAATCTCGACTGCCTCTACGCCCTGAAAGGGCAGCCAGGAGCGCTTTGTGTCGTTGCCTGCCTACACATATGGTTCGACCAGCTGCATTCCACGCTCTACCGTACAGCATACCCAGGTTTCGACGAATCGGCCCCAGCCGATTATCTCACACATGCACCACCACAATGGATTGATAAGCTTCGGAGAGGCTGCTATCACCGGGCTTTAGAAGTGCGTCAGAAGATTCGATTTCTCGCCAGGCATTCGCTATACCCGAAAGTGGCTGGGCACCGAATTAGTAGCTTTGCATTCGAGTGCATCAGAAATCAGTTGGCATATATCAAATACGCTTTTCCAGAAGGCGAATCTTCGAGTGCCCACGAAGAGACTCTGAGGGGTTTCGAGGACGTTATCAACTTTATGGTAAGTTGCTCGACGGGCATCGTGACCATCAAGGTATTAGTGAGTCCTGTGACATCAAAACCTTGACGTCTGCTGAGGGTGCTCAGCTGAAGAGAATCATCTCCTTGCTCGAGAGGCACGGATACGTTGTGGAACAGCCGTACGCCGTAGCAGGAACGTGAGTCGGCTCAATTACGCCGAATTTGACCCCAGTGAAACCAGGCCGGCTTCTCCAGGGCAGGGGTTGGCACTGGCTAGACTTCCTTATGTCCAGACCATCCTTCGTCACCCTCAGGTCGAGCAGCTCATTTCACGTCGCCGAGACGTCGAGGAGAGGCATCAACTTGACCCGGTTACCGAGGGACCTTTGTCACACTCGCTGGCTCCTTCTTTTTTCTCTAATTTGGCAGGATCTTCGATTGGTCAAGCTGTATGTCTCACTCAGGAACTGAAGTTCACTTTGCAGACCACCCCGGGCGATGGTACATTTGATCTTCTCAACGACATCATCAACGGACCTTTCCCTGGTATAGCGGATCGACGTGATTCCGCTTCACTGCATTGGGGTCCCGACGACAACGAGTTCTTGGCAGGCGCTGCGATGGATCCATGGTCATCGTCCGAT
>Ga0308160_10005593_pt1 | contig 13046 bp, 9 predicted proteins | sample PhyFR1_FD_201036 | JGI IMG/M metagenome (GOLD analysis project Ga0308160, IMG submission 201036) | Phyllosphere microbial communities from UC Gill Tract Community Farm, Albany, California, United States - DLSLF.R1 | ecosystem: Host-associated > Plants > Phyllosphere > Unclassified | place: USA... | reverse complement strand
GAGAGCAGATGCTCGTCCGCCTGCCGCACCCGTGGTGAGCTGCCAGCGTTTCCGCTAGGGAGACCAAAGACTGACTAGAGGGAAGGGGAATCCACTGCCAGTATCGCTCTCAGCAAAATTCACGCTTAGCAAGAACTTTCAAGCTTGTGCTCTTCACCTGCGTTCGTTAATCATAGAACACTGCAAATCAAATGCTGTAAATCTTCTAATTTGCATGCTGTCTGTCTGTCAATAGCATTTTACTCGGGTCCCTTCTTGATTGAACAAGGCAGACCAAGTCAGAGGCGGTGAGCTCGGTGGATCAAGCATTGTGATTCTGATGCCGGTCAGGAGAAGCAGGCGGTAGCTAGTAGGAGCGGTCGCAAGAGGGAGATTTCAAAGGAGACCTTGGTCAAGGTCATTTCGGAGAAGAGCGCAAAACAGGCCAAGAAACTTGTACAGGCTACCAGAGCCGGTCAGCCCGACCCAAAAACCATTGTTGAAATGACCAAGTGGCTGGAGGCGACCAAACGCGAGGCGAAGCAGGCTAAAGAAAGCAAGGAGCTTTTAAACGCCAGAGCGGCATTTCAGAAGCAGTCGCAATCGATAAACCAATCGATGAGGGGTCGGTCGGCAACATTTCGGCCTCGGAACCCATGAGCTAGGCGCAGCTGTCGAGATTATCGCCGGCTTAAAGGCACATTTGCGTCAGGACGCAACGCACGCAGAGCCAATCGCTAAGAAAACGTTCCGTCTTCACGTGAACCCCATTGTATAGGAGATAGCTCAACGTACGGGTGGAATCCTACCCATTCCTACTTTAAGGGCAATATGGGAGCACTTTGGAACCAATTTGAACTTCAAACTGACTAAGTTGGTCGCTGCTAGACGGGGATTTCATAGAATACGCAGCCAAAAGTGTAGCTGGTCCGAGCTGTATACCGCCCTCAGAGAGATCCGTTCTTTGCTTGGCATGAACGATTCAGCTAAAATCACAGACGCAGCTGAGGCTATAGCTGGCGCTTACGTTGGCATCTGGATTATCATGTTCACGCCGTGGACAAGCACTACATGCGAGCCGTCATTCCAGAACGAAACGCCAGAATTTCTGCAAATGCATAATGAACTTTCAGTGACAGGCACTCTGCGCGAGCACAAAGACGATGGTCCTAGTGTTCTTTGATTTTGAGTCCAGGTTCAATCCGTTAAATGCAATGCATCGAAATACCCTCGTTACAATGTTGTTGGTCGTCAATGGTTCGTGTCGGTTCTGCTGATCGATTCCTATCACCCTAGCCCATGTTGAATTTGTTGCCCGCTTTAAAAGCGTAGTAATGCGGACTGCCAAAGGACGGGACTGACTCAGCTTCGGTCGATATCAAAGCAGCGACTTCACATCTTAGACTCACGCTGATTCCACCAACCAGTCCTGTTCAATCACGGTCAGGTCCCGGATGAAGCTCTTTGTTGTTTCGATTACCTCGTGATAGATGACCCAATTGGTTGCCGGGGTCCGTGTGAACAGTACCGATGATGGGTGAACGTGAAGAAGCTGTTACGAGGCCATATTGATAGGTCAGTGTAGCCCGCAGACTCCTTGAAGTGTGATGCAAAACTCACAGCATTCTCCCTTACACTCCGATATGTGCCATCAGGCAGCATCCGCGCAGCGTTCTACGAAGCGAAGCGTACTGTTAGCCCAGCAGGCGATTATGCTGGAACCGGAAAAGCTTACCTTGAAATACCCCGTAACTAGACATTTCCGTAACCGCTTGGCATCTCCCTCACAGGATTCCACTGGTATATTGAAGCGTTCGAGGTATTTACTCAACTGTTTCCTGATGGAAACGGCTCGTAGAAGCGCCTTGTAATTGAGCTTGTGCTGCGCGCACCATTTTTGCGATGATCGACCGTATCGCACGAATGCGTTGTAGGCTAGAAAGATTACGCCGGTTAGCGTTCGTCACGCGACACATACTCTTCGTTGCCAGCCATACCATTAAGAAGCGTCAGGTGGTCCTGCGTCAATGTAACGGGCTTTAGCGATTTACGCGATATGTCCCGCAGACGAACCGAACTCACCCCTTCCTCTGCTGTAAACTTTCGACGCTCGATCTCCCCCATTGCTCCAGCCGCCCCTTCCCCAAAGACGAAGACGTTTTGTACCGAGGTCATGGCGGCAATGGTCAAGATCTCCTCTCCGCACCTGAAGTGATGCGAATTGAGTAGCTGGGACAGGTGATTTTCGTCAATAGACGTTCTGCTATAGCCACTGCGTTACTGGCTGACTCACGATGGCCGCCATCATAGGATCGACCGGTACCTCTGCCATACTCGTGCCCAGTGGCTTTGTCAACCGCCCCGAATCGTCGATCGCTTTGAGTGAATACAGAAACTCCATCGCCCTGATCATCATCTCACTCGGAGGACTATCCATCCAATCGAATCTGAGCACGTTGTCGACCCCAAGGGCCTTGAGTTGAAGGATGAAGAGGGAGATATCGGAGCGGACCAGTTCAGGAGGGGTAGTCGGTGGCATCAGACCCGAGGTGATGGCAGAGTGTGGAAAGAGTCGATAAGATTTGCCTGGTTGGGTTCGACCAGCTCTGCCGGAACGCTGGTTTGCCGAGGCGACGGAGCAAGGCGTTACGGTCAAGACGTCCATTCCGGTTCGCGGGTTGTATGTCTTGATCTGACACGCGGTGGTAGTATATGGATGAGCTTTGCGTCCCACAATCAAGCGATCAACTAGACATACCTTGACATGCCCGCAGTCTACCACGTAGACGATTCCCTCGATTGTGACACTGGCCTCGGCGATATTCGTGGCGACTATCACTTTTCTCGTATCCCGTGGCGCCGGTTCGAACACGATTTGCTGGTCTTCAGTCGGCAGACCGGCATGCAAGGGTAAAGGCAATATCCGAGGAGCTGCTTTTGGCAGGCTGCGGAGATTGAGACTTGTGGATCAGCTGTTATTCGGCACGATATACGACGTCTGACATACGTCAACGCTCGATCCGCGATCTCCTGGCAGCATTCCTCAATTTCCTCTCTTCCGGTCAAGAACACAAGAATATCGCCTTTGGGCTCCTTCATGTGAATGTCAAAGATCGTTTGGATTGCCGATTCGACGTAATTTGGGCTTGGAGCCTCGAGGTAAGCCGTTTGTACGGGAAAGGTTCGTCCTTCGAGTGACAAAACTTCATTGGCTCAAGGTCAGTGTGGTATATTCAGGGGTTTCCCAGCTTCGACATACTGATAGCATCGTCTTTCGATCGATCGTCTCCATCGGCGTTGGAGTTGAAGTATTCGAGAAAGTCCTCCCTGATCACATGTATCCTGGGATGAGGCCATCTGTCGACAGTCGACGATCAGACTGAACTCACGCATCGATAGTAGCGGAGGAGATGATGATCCTGAGTTCTGGTCTTTTCCGGCGGATTCTAGGTAGTGGGTCTCAATCAGCCATGAACTTTGAACACAACCGGTGCGGAGAATTGTAAGGCCTACTTTTTTAACAATCCTAGCAAGAGGTCCGTATACGCACTCCGTTCATGTGCCTCGTCGATCTATTTCAAGAAGGTCTTAGCCTCAGTCAAACCATGCTAGACTGATCACAATCGGCTGAAAACTCACCATGATCACGCTATACCGGCTCAGAAGCGGATCCACCATGGTCTCTCGGAACAGCATTCCATCGGTGAGGTATTTGATCCGTGTTCTTGTTGGCGAAGAAAGGTCCTCAAATCTGATAGAGTAGCCTACCTATATGTGGCTGTCAGCCTCAAGGCCCGTTGAACAAGCTCGTACCGCTTCTTACCTCATCCCCCAAGACGCTGCCGACTTCTTCGGCTACGCGAGCCGCGACAGTTGTTGCGGCAACTCGTCTAGGCTGCGTGCATGCTATCACATGGTTCTCCGATGCCCAATTGGCTTCCTTGAGGTATTGAGGTAGCTCTGAGAAGTCACATGGGTCGTTTGAACTAGCCCGAGGGCAAGACAAAGCTCGAACGAATCGCCGACTCACGGGTACTCTTCCCGCATCCAGTCTGACCGACCACTATCACACACCCATACTTTTCGACACAGTATAGCAGTTTCTCCCGGTGTTTATAGATGGGCAGCCGTGTCCGCTGTGAAGCGAGCGACAAGGAAGCATTGACGTTATTCGTAATAGGTCCGCTCAGCAATGAGCCCTCCGATTCTGATTCTCGGTCCAGCGTCGATCCGGGTCCAGCCGTACCGGGCTTCCAGAATTGAAGTGGAGCCATAATACTCGTCTCTAGATGATGAAACTGAGAGCCGGAACGAACCAACGTCCTCGGCGTTCGATAACGAAATTATGGTCGAAGATGGGATGTCATTTCGCAACTTCGGTCGTTGTGGTAAGTGCGTTCAAGGTGGAATTAAGCGCAACCCGCGTGCAATTATACCGGACCGTTTGGATCACGCGCTGAGAGAGAGAGAGAGAGAGGATGATGTAGAGTGGCTAGAGGAGCAGCTATAGAGGTACAAGCAACTACTCGAAGGGCAAACATATGCTATGTAGAACGGCAGACTCAAAGCGTGAGAACAGTGCTGTCACCCGTGGTCGTGTGACCAGGAATTCGACTCCACTAAGAATCCCCTTTACTGTCTTCGACTTCTGCCTCCTCTCGTCCATCGTCACGACGGTCGTCCCCGTCCATCACCGCTTCATCTCCATCAGATTTCCCTCCGTTAATCTCGTCCGCTTCATTCCCTACCCCTCCAGCCGCCTCTTCCTGCGCCTCGCAGCCAGCTTCCAACATCTCCCGAATGAACAGATCGATTTTTTTCTTGCACGCCTGCTCCAGCACACGAGCGATGCCTTGAAAAGTTCTGATCGGTAACGTTACACAAAAATTCAGTACGACCTTCTGACAGACAACGCAGCCAATCAATAACACTCACAGCGCTAGGTTCTCGCCATCCTCGGGCAACTTCTCCTCCTTCTCCTGAAAATAGGCCAAGACCTTGGAACCGAGAACGAGTCAGGGTCTTGTCACCACACGTAGCGTATCAACCGGTGTACCTTTTCAAAATGCGCTGCAAATCTGACCCCCAAGGTCAAATTGACACGAGCCTCCAAGATCCTGATCTCGTCCTGCGTTTTCGCTTTAAAGGGAGGAGCCGGAACAGCCTTCGCCTTCTTCTCTTTGCTGGACTCGTCCATCAGGGTAGTGCCTGGCTTGTGATCGTTATCGGAGCCGGATGATTTGACCTCCGCGTATGATCTCTTCGCGTTGGGCAAGTCAGTCCGAGAAGGTATCGCGTCTGCTTCGATTTAGCTATGTACTGGGTTGGAGATGGAGATGGTAAGGCGACCAAGAGATTGTTTCAGTAGAAAAGGTCGATGTAAAAGACTTGTTCATGATCGAGGACTTGATTATGATCGAGAAGGCCCCACGGCTTATAACGTCTTGGGTCATCTGATCAAAGTCGGAAGGTCCTTTGGGATCCGTGCGCTTAATAGGAGAGCGTTTCAGCCTCGAGTCGTCGGGCGGAACCAGATCGGGAAGGCATGATTGCACATCCCTCGACCCAAGCGATCAAACTCTTGATGGGCCAATTGACCTGATGGCAGCTTCAGTCATTTCTCGTTGACGATGGACACGGCGCCACAGCCTCGACGAGATCGATACAATTTGACATAGCTCATCAGGCGTCACTCCTCCCTTTACGACTAGCAACCCCGATTCGCCGATCGCCAGGGATAATTTCTTCCCGGATCTTCGGTTAGTTCAAACCCACCGAGAACGAGCTTTGATCACGACATTTACCCCTTGATCGCTTGGGTAGCTGTTGATTGCTCCCCTCGGGTAAAAAGGTTTCACTCTGCGCGCGCGCACATGCGTGTCTCACCCGATGGTAGCCAGCCGACGCTTTCGGTCAAAAAAGCTGTGCCCGCACGTCCCGTTTGCGCAGGATGGCTCTCCCTGGAACGGCCGGATCACGCCCGCTTTAATGCGGTATTGACCTGAGCCCGTTGATCAGGGTGCGGTAGGATTGATGTGATTTGGGTCAGCTGATCAGCCCAGGGGGGTCATTGACCGTGACGATCGAGATCCATTTCAATGCTTGATCACTCGGTGTTAGGCTGGCGGTATATAGGTTGATATCGACTGGAGCGATGTCATATGATAGCGAGCTACAACGTCAATCTGCTAGACCGGTCAGTATTTTGATTCATCACAAGGGTGAGTTGATGTTAGTGTTCTCGGCTTGGAAGGCTTCCTGATCGAATGACCGATGACAACAGATACACAATGACGACTCCGAAACCTCACGATTTCATCTTATCGCCAGCCCAGTTGTTGGCTCACTGGAATATCCCCCACAAGCCCGATCCTCCCGAAAAGGTGGACAAAACGTTCGAGACAGGTCATGGAACGGTCAAACAGGCGGAGGAGATGGAGAGTTCTCAGCAAAAAACGGTCGAACAGCCGAAGGAGAAGATCGAGAGTTCCCAGCAAAGTTTGAGCGCTCGTTTGGAGGCAATCAGTGTTACCCCAGACAAGATCCACAAGCAGCCCGAGCAGGAACAAAGCGTCTCACACGGGAAAGGACGCATCGTCCCCACGCTCGCTGAGGAAAAGGCACCCGTCGAGAAAATCAATCTGGCATAGATTGTTTAAATCGTGGGAGGTGAGTCGATTGGTTTCCGCCTATAACTAGAGTAGGCCTGATCGATTATGTCCTCCAGCTCAAAGGAAGATATCCCTTCTTCCTAACTCTCCGTTATTACACAAGCTAGGTCGTAACCGGTCTGAGCTGTTGTAATGCACCAGAGATCCGCGAGCCCATGATTGATAAAGTTGCTGATGCTGGGTTCACCGGCGCTTCCTCTTGCGCAATCGATGTTTCGTCGATCGAGAATGGTTCGAGCCAGCTCTGGAATGAGATCGGCAGCTCGCCCTGAGCTCTTCGAGAAGAAAATGGAGTCAGCGACTGCCGCCCTGTGAAGTGGTCTCCTTGTCTAGAAGCACAGATCGTCAAGAACCGGTGGTTGCCTGTCGAGTCTGCACCAACGTCGCCGAGCGCGGTAGCCTAACGCGCTGCCTCCCGTCTTCCCGTCCGAGCCTTGAATAGATACGGCGAATGCTCGAGTAGTGTCGGGACATCAATCGGCTGAGTATCTGCAGAGGGCCAGAGGGTATTGCTTCCTTAAGAGCTATAGGTTTCGTATGCGACAGTCAGCTTGAGCATGAGCAGAGTGCCACATCAACCACACTAGCACATACCTCTGTGACAACTTGTTGCACCTGCGGCATACCCCTACTGCACTATTCAAACTCCCCAGCCACCCAGTCAGCACGATCAATTTTTCCACATTCCACAAGCTTGGACAAGACAACCAGGAAACATGTCCATTGGTTTGAATTCGAAGTCAAGGAAAACTATGCACTTCGAATTCTCCCTCGGCTTCAGAACGCTACCAATTGAATGTTCGTTCTTGTATTGATCCAGGCTTCCTAGCGGATCAGTGGGGCTCAGGGTAAAGGCCCCTCTTTTCCAGACGACGATAACTGATCTCCGCCGACGATCCAGAACCTTGTTTGGTCATCGGGTCTCACTCTCGCGGCGCGCGTTGCCCGGCTGCAAGCGCCTGATCTAAAGTTTGCGTGATCGAGCGCTCAGAAGCTACAGTAGTCATTTCTCACCCCGAGAAGCAAACCATCTCTGATCTCTAGGACGCGGCCACCGTCGAGATTTTGGACACTAAGTTATGCGCCGGGAGAGGCAAGATGGGCTTTCAGGGAGCGCGGCTATGCAATCGAAGGGAGAGGAATTTGCGCGCGAGAGTTGCGTTTCGAGTGGTCATCGGGTCATTGTGCCTTCTGCACGGCGAGCACATTGTGGCGCCTCGCCTACGACCCACTGACAAGGTCCGGGGATGTCGGTATGCTAGATTACATCAAGCCAACCAGCTGCGCAATGCGTGCTCCGATGCAGAATTGTTTGCTACCAAGCTACGCTGCAGAAGAGGAACCTTCGGCTCGAAGTCATCGATCTGTCCGACTTAATGATACAAAAAGTTCTCAGTGATCGCATTGAATCCATACATACCCCTTCGTAATTCATGTCGACGCAAGTATAGGGTTACTAAGTCCTACTACATACAACCCTGTTCGTCAGGATGCAAGGTACACGAGGCGGGAGGTTTGCCAGTACTAATATATAGAGCTGTGCTTCGCGAGTATGCTCTTGTAGTGCGGTACTATAAAGACACGTGAGACATCCTGACATTTCGACGCCGCACCTTTGCGTACCGCAATGACTGTCGCATTCCCCTGATTGCTTTGTGGCAGCAGTGAGCGGGGCGCAGGTGGGCCGGAGGTCCACCTGGAGCCGCAATGTGTCGCTAAGAGACCAAGGATGAATAACTAAATTGATGGAGCAAAACAATCGGCGGCCCCTTAGTTCAGTGGTAGAATATACGATTCCAACGTGCATGCGTTCTATCGTGCGGTCGTCCGTTCAATCCGGGCAGGGGTCACAATGATTCTTTTTGCCTGGAATGCGATCGATTGTTGTAAAAACGCGCCTGGGTAAGGAAACTCGGTCGGCATCTCGCGCGCGCTCGCGCCGTCCGACCTCGGATTCCCAGGGGTTGAGACAGGGCTTGGAGTACAACCTAGCACTGAAGCTTCTTGATGACCCTCTTCCGTGATGACCTGACGTGCATGCATTGCGATGTTGGGATAGGTCGGATCATGGCGTCGTCCACCGTTCAACACCTCCCCGACTCGACCGGAGGCGGCGGCGACTTTTTACGCGCCGCATCTCGGCTCGGGCGCGCGACCTCCACCTGTGTACGTAATCTCGCGCCTGGCCTGTGCCTATCTTTGGGCAATCATCTGCTGCCGAAACGATCCCGTACCAGAGATCACCGAAGGGCGATAAGCGAGCGAAATCTCGTCAGCCAGAGGAGATTCCCGGGGTGTTGTTAGACGAATGAGGACGTCCGTCAGCTTTGCAGGTCGAGAGGTTGACGTTGGGAGCGTAGGTTCAGCTCGTGAAGTAGGCTACCACGTCTACTAGCTACTCTTCAAGAACAAGCTCGTATCTCGTCGCTCGACCTCTGGCACAACTTGCAACCCGCCTGTCAATCCACGACACCTCTCCCTAGAACAGCTCTTACTCATAATGTCCTCCGAAATCACACCTACCAACGGATCCACGGTCATCGGAGCCGTCATCATTGCCAGGTGAGGTCGAAAACAGTCCTCATTGAATGCGCGATACACACGAGCTAAACACGTCGTCCCGAACGTTCATCCACTAGACATGGCGATCGAAGCGGATATTACCAAGGTCAGTAAATTTTGACCCGAAGTCGAGCTGACTTCGTACTCACTGGTCGTCATTCCCACTTCGCTTGCTACACAGATCCTACTTGTGAGTAGACCAGGCTGGTACTGACAGGTACGTTCTCTGCTCACCTCATTCCGCTTTACACCCCCCGGAAACCCCAGCCTATGCCGCCTCGGACACCACCATCACCCCCCTCGGCTCCGCCCAGACGTACCAATCCGGAGTACAATTCCGAGAACGTTACCTCGTCAACAACAGCGCCGAGGCGATGGCCGGAGTCGATTGGCCCCTAATCAACCTATCCGAGGTGGATTTCATGGCAGAGTGAGTTTGACTCGTCGCAAGAGCTCGACCCCCTTGGTTGCCCTCTGCTGACGTATGCGAGTCTCTGGACTTCGTAGCGCCTCCGAAGGCCAAGTCATCGTCGACTCTACCTACTCGTTCGCTCAGGGGTTTTTCCCTATCAATCTGGCCGCCGGTACAGCTCAGCTTGCGAACGGAAGTAATGTAACGTCCCCTTTAGGAGGTTACATCTACGTCCCTGTCACGTGAGTCTAGCCGCGTTGCTACAAATTCGAAAAACGCAAGTCTCGACACTCACACCCATGAACCCTACCCGTATGACCCCCCTCTAGCACGGTCGAAGCCGACGAACAAATCGAACTCGAAGGCTGGACTCAATGCCCGGCGTTCACCACCCGTACCAGCCAAGTCTATAAATCCGCTCCCTTCCTCGCCCTCGCTGACGAACAAAAGGATTACCTCGACTCCCTCGTCCCTCTTCTCGATGGTCGAGCGGTGACGCTGGAAAACATGTATAACGTGTTCGATTACATGAACGTGCAGAATATTCATAATGCGACGTTTAGGGAGATCGTCTCGGAGAATGGGACTTCGGATTATATCATGGCAAGTGGGACGAATTCAACTCCTTCGGGTTTGATTGCTGACGTCAACCTGTCCCTGTTCCACTGTCGCAGCGCAACAGCCGATACCTCGCCAACTACCACGAACAAGCTCTATTCACTGACCCCGACATCGATGGGATCGGAAACATTGCCGCGCACACCATGATTCCGCCCATCATCGACGCCTTAGAAAAGATCTCCAACACGTCTAGCGAGTTGAAGTTGCAATACATTGGAGTGGCATACAAGCCGGTGAGTACACAGGACGAGTCGCTGACTCGTAGCCTTGTGACCTAGGGAACGAACCCAACCGCTGACCGCCGTGTGTCCTCTTGACCAGTTCCTGTCACTCTTCAACCTGACTCAAGCGGGCATCGACGGAATGGTCGACTACGCGTCCGCTTTGGCCATCGAAGTGCGTAATAACAGCAACGTCATGACCGTCAGCATGAATTTGTGAGTCGTGGTCGCGAGGCCGGGGCCATTGCAACGCACCTCCCAGCTGATGCGATCTCGCCTCCACCCTATCTGCAGCCGAAACGGTAGTGCCAAAACCAACGATGCGATCGGAGCCGACAACCCCTTCCTCCCGATCCCCATGTTCGGCCAAACCGAGACCGAAATCCCCTTGCAAACATTCATCGACACCCTCAGTCCTCATGGGATCTCGGACTTGGCGACCTGGTGTGATCGATGTGGGAATACCAATAGCCGAGGGTGCGAGTTGCTCGGCGGCGCGTCTTCTGCAGGCGGATCGTCCTCGTCAGATTATGCGAGCATCACCAGCACGTCGGGGAAACAACACGTCAGTCCCGTCGTAGCGGGTATCATTGGAGCTCTGGTCGGGCTCGTCCTCGCCGGTCTCGTCTTTGGCGGACTAGGGTTCTTGGGCAAGAAGAAACAGAGGCGCTCGGGGTACGCGGGGGGCAAGGATGTTCAGCGGGAAGGATCGTCGTATGGGGATATGGTGAGTGTTGCGCGGTGGGCCCTGGGTCGTACTCGGAGCTTGTGATTTAGAGTGTGCCTGAGCTTGGTTCCTGATCGAACCTTGCGCTTATTCGTTTGTAGAGTTACGAGATGGACGACTCGAACGATATGAGAAAGGGCGGAGCTGAGATTTAGGTGGAAGGACGAGATGATGGCGGATGTAGGAGAGGGTAGATGTGAATTGCTTTACGTCTGCAGCTTTTGAGGTCGAGCCAATATAGGACACAAGGAAACTTGCCGATAGTTCCATAGAGATCGGGATAAATGTATCAAGAGGGATGTAAGGAGTTTCCATGAAAATAGCGCAGGGACCTAGATATCAGTTCTCCTCGCCGCGCTCATCGTGAGTGGATTTGCCGTACACAAATATCTCTCGTACCTGCGCCATTCTAGCGATTGGCTTTGTATGAGACCCAAGCGGATCGAGGGTCCTTTCCTTGACTCAGTGGTTCGAGGCTAGAAGCGAACCTGAGACGGTTCTCCCCCTCCCTTGTCGTGCCGTAAAAGGGAAGAACGCCCAGCAGGTTCGCGCCGAAAGGAACGCGGAACATCGGGGCACGCGGGGAGAGCGTCGGGAAGGGCAGAAGGGCGAGATTGAAGGTGAAAGGGGCGATGTACAGCGCGTTTGGTCGCGATCTTCTTTCTCGGCGTGTGCGTTTCATCCTTTTCCCTCGTCGTCATCACACGTTGAATCGACTCCAGGGGCGTGAAGAGGCAGAGGAGGGAACAGTCCCGGCCCGACGATCATACCGGAGAATACGGCCCATTGGCTGTACGGCGAGGAGCGGGATCTATTTTGGGTCAAGCGACCCTCGAATTGATGGGGATTTATCCGATTGTCGTTGTGCGTGGTGTTGGTGCTGTCAACCTAGAATCTTGGTTTGAAGTGACAACGACAAGGGGGAAACCGGAATGGGAGTGTGAGAGGAGGATCGATCGGGGATCGCTGATCGCTGACAAATATGACCGCTCTTCAGAAACGTATATATACACACAGGATCTCGAGACTCCCGTTTTTCATTTGCACAACTCGATTCGTCACTACTAACAATCATCTACACCATCACCACTCATCTCATCAATACCACTCTCTCACTCACCTCTCCTCCTAAACCCACGTTCATTACCCTATCCCTCTACCTTACCAAAGCATCTCGACGATGCGTCTTTCCACCCTTACTTTCTTTGCCTCGCTTCTCGCTTCCGTAGTTAGGGCTGCGCCCACTGCCCCGATCGAAAAGCGAGCGTTGCCCCGATTGGGAGGATTTAACATCGCGTGAGTCTTTTCCATCTAATCATGATCGTTACTGTACCTTGCCATCATCTGCTTCAAAACTGATCCGCTTGGCCCCTTTACCCTTAGTGGTTTCGATTTTGGTACCGATACCAACGGAGGTTACTCTGGCAACTATGCCAACCCGTTGACCGCTTCCAACCCCGCCAAATCCCAGATCGATCACTTTAGCAAGAACGGAGCCAACGTCTTCCGACTTCCCTTTGGCTGGAACCCCGCTGTCGGGGGTACCTTGGGCGGAAACCTCGATGCCTCTTGGTTCACTCAATACGACCAGCTCGTTCAGTACGTCTTGAGCAAGGGAGCTTATGCCATCTTGGACCTCCACAACTATGCCCGATGGAACGGGGCGATTGTCGGTCAAGGTGGACCTACCGATGCTCAGCTCGCCAGCGTTTGGTCCCAGTTGGCCGAAAAGTACGCTGGGCAGTCTAAAGTCATGTTCGGGTTGATGAACGAGCCTCATGATATTCCCAACATGGGGACATTTGCCAAGACATTGCAAGCCTCGGTGGATGCGATCAGGCAAGCAGGAGCTT
>Ga0308160_10005592_pt1 | contig 13047 bp, 18 predicted proteins | sample PhyFR1_FD_201036 | JGI IMG/M metagenome (GOLD analysis project Ga0308160, IMG submission 201036) | Phyllosphere microbial communities from UC Gill Tract Community Farm, Albany, California, United States - DLSLF.R1 | ecosystem: Host-associated > Plants > Phyllosphere > Unclassified | place: USA... | reverse complement strand
ATCGCTCCACATTTACCAGTCTTCTACTCTCACATCAGTCTACTACCCTTGATTCCCACTATCCCCTTCAATCTGGAATCCTACCTGGATCATCTGCTAACTCTTGCCAGACCTCGTCCCCTACAACACAATGTCCTCCCCCTTTGGCCGAATCGGTCTCCTTGGAGCACCCCACAACCACGTTAAGCGTCAATCTAGTATGTCCCTCACTACCAGTCATAAGTTCTGTCTAACACTTAGCTTGCAACCTCGCTGCCGGTGACCTCTACACTGCCCCTGCTCTAGGCGCAACTATTGACGCGACGAAACCCATCAAATTCACCTGGAACACCGCATGCGCCATCACCACTCCTCAGGTTGATCTCTACTTAAACGAGCCCAACTCGGGTCTCATTCAGGCATGGCAGAATGTCGACTTCAAATCCGGTGAATTCGAGGTTCAGCTCCGACCTAAATGGTGGAACTCTACTGAGACTGCTCATCTGCAGCTCAGTATCCTCGGTGCTGGTCTGCAATCATGGGACACTCAGTCTCCCGCCGGACCTGTCTTTACCGTCAACTACCCTGCCTCCGCCATGTTTACTACTGTCACCAATGGAGGCGCAGTCAAGACCAACACTGCTGCCGCTGCCGCCACCCAGTCTGCCGACGGTATCTTCAACGACGTCGCTTCCACCAAGTCTGGTGGTATATCCAAAGGAGGTATCGCTGCTGCAGTCATTGTCCCCATCCTCGTCATCATTCTCGCTGTTGGTGTCGCTATCCGATTCTGGCGACAGCGAGAAACCGAAAAGCGAAAGAGGTGGTCTCAGGCTCTGTCTACCCATTCGGCTGGTCTCGAATGGGAGAAAGGAGCTCACCCCGGAGAAAAGCCACCTTCAGTCTTTGGTGGTATGCCCCGACCTTCCACCTCTTCTCAACGAACTCGACCCATGTCGTATGCCACCTCGTCCATCTATGCCGTTGAAAACAACATGGCAGGAACCGGTGCCGCATTTGCTCGACCTACCTACAACACTCGAAGCACTTCCAACGACAACGTCAGCCGGTCATCCGTCGTTCTACCCGATGGAAACGTCCGACAGTCACGTATCTCGTTTGCCGAAAACGCACGACCTGATCGACGATCCCGTCTTTCGCTTGGTGGTGATATTCGCCCAAACGTTACTGGTTCTCCTCAGTCTGTCTTTGTCAACCACAATGCTTCCAAGTCTACTACCGCTCTCGAACTCGCTACTCCTTCCAAAAAGTCCTCTTACGCTACTGGATCTGCTTTGGCAGATGACGAGGATGTCAACATTTCCCCATCTCAATTGACTGGACCCGGTCACTTCGGAGATAACGATATGCGAAAAGCAAGTGGATCCCGACGCAATGGTCGACGATCCATCATGTCCCTAGGTGGAAGTGATAAACGACGAGAGTCTACTGCTAGTGCCCTATCCGCCGACGATTTCAGGACTGCCGCCTCTGCTCGAGGATCCGTCGACGAGCTCCGAGATCTCGAGGGTATGATCATGAACCGACGATCTATGATGTCAACCCACTCTTCTGCCAGGTCGCCCGCTATCGCTGACGAAGACCGTATGGAGGCTTTGGATACGGATGCAGCCTACGACGCAGCATACGACATGCCCGCTCAGCCTTCTCCTATTGCCGGAGCCCAGACTGTCGCCTACGGCCCTGATCAGATGCTCGCCGTCTACGCTGCCCGTGGTAAAGTCAACTCGCCCGCCATGGTCGCTTCTTCATCTACCGCTTCCGGTCCCATCCCCGCTCCTCGACCTACCGCCAAGCGATTACTTTCAAACCTAACAAAGAGAAACGATGACAACACCATCCCTGCCCCGCAATCTGGTGAGATGCGATCATTCGTTCATCTACACAACGGTACCGCCTCTTCTGCTGCTGTCGAAGCCCTTCCCGCTCCTGGACCCAGTAGTGGCCTCAAACCACCAATGGGCCGAGCACGCTCCAACACCGTCATGAGGCAGAGCAATGGATCGACCTACTCGGATGATCAAGCTGGTAGTGCCCAGTGAGGATTGGTGTGAATGGACAATGTTTCGGTTTCTATATTACTTCTGTTTCTATATCCCCTTTTTGAGCCTCGGTCAATCTGGCTGTTTGGTCTCTCTTACACTCGCTAGGGTTTGTTTATCAGTTTTCGAGCGACTTCTATAGTATGACTGCTGGTAGTCTACTGGATATGTATTTGATATCCTGCCTTACTTGCTTGCATGTGGTTTTACTCGTACTGCTTGATCTACTATTTTTGGTCGACATTTTTTTTAGTTCGCCCTACTTATAACTCGTCCCGATGGACCTCTTCTGTCTTTGCATGGCCGTCAACGCCCATGGTCAATAATGCTAGGTAGTCGTAAACCACGTCGGCGGCAGCAATAGCAGAGATCTCGGCTACTTTATCAGGTACTTTCATAGACGAAGAGGAGGAGGACATACCATTGGTATCGTAAGCAGGAGCTAGCTCGACGATATCGAATCCGACGATGTTGAGACCTTTGAGGCCGTACAGAACTCTTCTAACTTCTCTGGTGGTCCATCCGCCAGCTTCGGGTGTACCAGCTATAAATCAGTTTGGTCCAGACTTCAGACCTCGGCTGAAAAGGCGGGGATGGTTGCGGAAACACTCACTGGCAGGGACCATACTCGGGTCCATCACGTCCACATCCAGTGACACCACCACAGGTCCAGTCCCCACTCTTTGCTTGATCTTCTTCGTGATCCAATCTACTCCGTGCTCATCTAGATCCCATGTCGAAATGAGGTCAAAGCCGGCAGTAACATCATCTTCAAGATCCGTTGGGCCCTGATTGTCAGCTGGCTAAGGGGTGCGCAGTGAGAAAACATACGGAGAACTTTGTCCTGATCCCAGCGTGAATGGAGGAATTTGTTTTGATATATCCAGCCTCGTAGGCGTGCCAGAAGAATGTCCCGTGATTTACACCTGCTTGGAGGGAAACTGAACCGTAGTACCTGTCTGGGTTCCAGGTATCAATATGGGCATCGAGGTGAATCACTGATACTGGGCCATAAACTTCGCTCAATGCGCCCAGGATAGGCAAGACCTATCTCATCAGCATTTACACTGGTCTGACGAGACGAGGGGACGTACGATAGTGTGATCACCCCCGAGAGCGATTACTCGAGGGTGATATTCCCCGTCTAATCCTTTTGCCATTCCTAATTCCGCCATCTTTCCGGGGTTTGCTACCGGGTGATTTAGCATACTGGAGTAAGCAGCTTTGATCTGCTTGATTGCGATTGCCGAGTCAAATGGGGATACTGGAACATCTCCACAGTCGAGCTGAACATCAACATCGTCCTTACTGATGGTAGACGAGGAGGATGGGACTTACCGTACCGAGTCCGTTGGTGTATGGGTTCAATCCAAGCTGGAGGGAATAGCCCCGTTCGGGCCTCTGTCGTCTCGAACCACTCCTGATCCCATAGGGTCCGAATCTCGCTCCTACTCATCAGCACACAACCAATAGCTCAGGGTGTACTGACCAGGACGGTATGAAACTGCATTATCATAAGGAACACCCAAGATAGCAACATCCACTGCTCCCTCTATATCATCTAGACATCGTTCATGTGGGAGGTGGGCGAAAGTCGTTATTCCGGAGAAGGATAGGTCGGGTGTACCGGCGTATTCTTCTGCCCAGGGGTCTGAGCGGGCGATAATGGATGGTAATATCGCCAGGAGAGACAGTAGGTATCTCATTGTCTTTGAGTTGATCTATACACGAGCACAATGACAATTGTGGTCAGACAGACAATCAAGAATCTACTTACTCAAGACCGCTCGCAGGATGCCTGGCGCTTATGACCCCGGTACGTGGGGCTGATTAGGAAAGAGATGAGGCTCAATAGATATTCCAAGCGAGGTTCATTCAGGCACATGATTCAAAGTCACGAGTCTTGGCGATAACAGATTAAGCGATGGGCGCTTGGAGAACGCTGGTACATGTTGTACGAGTGGACCTACTGCCAATCATTACCGATACCCTATACATGATATAATACATCGTCCAGATAGTTTCATCGTCTACGATGGTCCCATAAAGCCTCTCACCTACGCGTACGACTTGGGAGCATGGGGAGTAGCTTTGATCGTGTACATCCTATCCTGCTTAACGGTAGCCAATGACTTGGCATAATCCGCTCGGAAACAGTTCCAAGGATGAGACTTGAAGAACTGAGTCATGATCTCCTCATCACCCGACTTGACCAACGCGGCGAGATCTTTGGTGAATTTATCCCACTTCGCGGTATTCTCCTCGGTCAATCTGGCTCGGATAAGAGGACCTTGAGCTCGCAAGAGTCGTCGAGCCTGACCTAGGGTTGGAGTTTCGCCGTCATCGGGGATAGAGATGATTAGGGCGAGGGTTTGGTGATTGAGGAAAGACTCTATGAGCGGTTCAGCAATCGCGCCGAGCGCTTGGAAGAGGGGTTCTCGAAGATCTTCTTCCGCTTGGGTGATGGTTCCTTCATAATACATTCGCTGAACTTCAGTTACAATCCTCATTTCAGTGTAGTTGAACGTACATCAAGTCGGCAGAGGAGATGGACACCTCGACCTCGAATTGAATTGGCAGCTTCATCTCGCTCTTTATCAATTCGGTCAATGAATTCCTCGGTATCTAATATCAGTAGTCACGATTGACAGCGATGACGGAGACTTACAAGGACCTTGATGACCAGTGGAGTGGTCCATGTATCGCAATATTTGAGCACCTCCAATTCCGATACCATCGGTACCGGCAAAGACAGCTTGGGGGATATGACCACCAAACTTGAAACCGGCAGACATGTAGGTGAGGAGTCCAGCTTGGTGAGCCAAGTGGATCAACTCTAGGGCGTTTTCGAAGCACAACTGGAGGACCTTGATATTAGCTGGAGCCATGTAACAAGTGAATGGGACTCACAATACATTCCGATGGATAGGTATCGGCAGCTCCATCGAAAGTCACTTTATCGAACCCACCAAGAGCAGCCAGCTCGATACCCCTTCTACCAATCTCGATGTTATCGGTAATAACGGGATAATTACCCTCAGGATCGGCTTCAGCAAGATCATCGGCCAATGGAGTATTCAAGTTGAACGCGGCCGAGAGAATCTGCTTGTGATTCCTAAGAACATGACCGGATAGAGCTCGCATATAAGCGATAGCCTCGGAGGCAGTGAGGGTATCCATGGCAACTTTAGTCTCGGCGGCACCGAGTTGAAAAGCGGCTGAGCAAGCTGCGGAGGTGAGATTGACGATTTTGATGAAATCGAGATCGAATCGACCGCTTGTGGAATCTTTGATTCGTCGACCGACAAAGTACTACATGTCAACTATATCAAGAAGGAATACTGAAGCGACTTACGGTATTAGGGGCGGAACTACCGGTGTGAAGTCGGACTCGGGCGAACTCGAAGATAGAGGGAATTCGGTACGACTCGACTTCTTCTCGAGCCAGATTGCCTGGTCGCTCGAGATGTTCGACATGGACAATTGCACCTCGCATCCATCGTTCTTTTCGGGTAGTACCTGTGACATGACCGTCTCCAGGGTCGGTCAAGGAGACATACTACTCATCAGCTATGGTCATGTCGTTTTCAAGGGGAACTCACGGTCTGGGTGTCTCGCCTGAACCCGGAAGTACCCAACCACCTGGCATCCTTCTGGTCGACATTCGCACCTGATCGAAGAAGCTCGTACCCGACATGGAAGACCAAGTAATCGACAAAGTTGGGATCGGTCTCGTTATCCCTCAACTTCTGGGCAGCATTCTGAATAGCAGTCAAAAGAGTCCCACCAAGCGACTGGGCCCATTCGATAACAAGTCGATCCGGATTATGTTTGGTAGTCAAGGTGAAAGCTGATGGGGCATCACCGTCGGTATTGAAGGAACTATAGTTGGATCCTCCGAATCGGGCGATGGATTTGCCAAACAACTCGAAAGCTTTACCGAGGGCACCGACCACTTCTTGCAGGGGGGTGGCTGGAGTAATGATGATTGCGGCGAGCTCGGAGGCTCGAGTAGCTTCCTTGGATCGGACGCCATCTTTGGAAGGCCAGATATCTTCAATGAGCTTGTTGAAGGTTTCAGTAACAATCTTCTCGTCGAATCGACCGACTATTCGTAAGCACTGGTTGCGAGATACAGAGGAAAGAACTCACAATAGGGCAACTGCTCCTGTCGTTCGAAGGGAAGACCATCATGATAGGCGACTTTCCACTTGGCGATTCGCATGAGGAACAACAGGTCTTCAAAAGCGGAAACAGCGACAGGTCGAACTTGACCTTCGAACATGACTTGGCTTTGATTGACATCGATACCAACACTCATCATCTGCTGCATAGAAGGCAGAGCGATGGGATGTCGTACCAATGGCGAGGATGGAGCTCCAGCGACAGGTTGATGATCTTTCGAAATCTTTCCGGCCGACATGAGGAGGGTGGAAGCGATTACGGGAGAAGAGAGGAAGGGAGAGTGTAATTGAGCAGTAGCTGGACCTTGTCGGTCGATCATGGATAAGTTGTCCATGGTTACATCGAGGCCGAGGGATTTCTTGAGTTTGGATTGTTTGGAAGGGGGAGGGACGGTTGAAGTGTGACCGGTAACGACTGAAGTACCTGCATTGATGGCTTGTTTGACTTGGTCGACGATACTGGTGTTGGTCAGCTTGTCAGTCACTGGATGAATAGTGGAAAACATGGTGATGGTGAGTGAAAGAGTTTATGAGAATTGAGAAGCTGAAAGTAAGGTATATATACGTGTTACCTGAGCCAGGGGGCGATGCGCACACGCCTTCAGCACGGCCTGAGAAGCATAGATGCTGTCCACGATACCTCTAAGGTGTATTGTACCTCCGCCCGGCCACGACATGAACAAGATTGAATGGTGTATATCAAGGCACAAGATCTCAAACATCTTCGCGTCCCCGGATGCCCGACAATTATGGCGAACAGCGCAATCTGAACCTTATCCAGAGGGCGTGTGCGGCACATAGAATAGGCATAGCTCACCAAACCTTGGCTTCGGAAGCGAGGAAGAACTCAGTAGGGGGTGCACTGACTGTGTGTGCGTCGAGCACAGCAGGCAACGAGGAGGCGATACACGATGATGGCAGGTTGTCGAGGAAGATACATGATGATACTGTCGACTTCAACAGCTCACTCGATACTCGACAACATCTACCATCATGTCCAAGCCAAATAAAAACTCTGAAAGACGACAATCCAGTGAATCTGCAAGGTGCGTCCTGCTTGAACATCAAAGCTGATTCCAGACACTTGATTCAAAACCCCACCACCGGCCCATCCACCTCATCCCATTCAAACACCCCAAAGAAGGTCAAAATGGTGACTATTCAACATCGAGATGGAATTGCTACACCAGGTGTTTCGAGTACTCCACCCTTGAACGACCATAAGAAGTTTTTGATTGACGAATACGCAACTCCTCCTGCTATCTACGAGCCGCCTACCAGCTACAGCAATACTTCTACTAGCTACGCCGCCTACAGTCACTCTACCACAAGCTACGACAATCCATTTGGAGATCTCTCTCCTATCGTTTCCACTCTCCCCACGGTCAACATGCCTACCGCTCGACCTCACATGCCGCCTTCATCCTTTTCCCAATCGCTCACTCCTGGATATACCAGTGGCGGTGGACTAGTCAGGAAAGTCAGTACAAGGATTCAACAAGCTATCGAAGCTGCCAAAGTACCTTATCAACCCGTCTATCCTGCAACTCAAGACGAAGGAGGAGATCTAGGTGGACGATCAGTGGATTTACATGGGGAATTGAGAGATGAGTGGGAAGCACCAATCTCGGCGGAACGAATCCCTCTCAAGTACTCCAAGGTGGATATCAATGATCGATACACTCGAATCCCCGATGAGTTCGAAATCAAAGACGAGCCGAAAATCGAGCAAAGTGAAGACGAAAAGTACCTCGTCAGCTACGCTCTTGACGATATGCGACATCCATACAACTGGCCAAAGTCGAAGAAATATACTATTCTACTCGTCCTCTGCCTGGCCGCTGTTTGCGTCACTGCGACCAGCAGTATTCAAGCTAGTACTTACGCGTCCATCGAGCGGGAGTTCAATTTCTCAAGGCCAGAAGCGGTATTGGGGGTCAGCCTATATGTACTAGGACTGGGTCTCGGATCAAGTGAGTTCAATGGTGGGCTCGAGCTAACTATAGTGTTCCTTGGACCAATGAGCGAATTCTTCGGCAGATGCTACATCTACCTCGTTTCATTTTTCCTCTTTACCATCTGCAATATCCCCATCGCCACTGCGCAAAATGGCGGAGTCTTCCTCTTTTTCCGCCTCCTAACAGGTTTATGCGGCTCGGGATTCCTCAGTATTGCAGGAGGAAGGTAAGTCTTTGCTGAGTCTGGGAATATGGGCTGATAGGAAGTGTGGCCGACATGTTCAAGCCTGGTACCGTCGATATACCAATGGCACTCTACACTCTAGCACCACTCGTAGGACCATGCCTCGGCCCCCTCCTCGGTGGCTTCATCAACCAGAATACCACTTTCCGAGTCACATTCTATACCATCATCGCCTGGTCAGGAGCGACCTTGATCGCATTGTACTTCTTCGTCCCCGAGACGTTCCTACCTAAGATCCTCCAGCGAGCAGCGGTCAAGAAAAGACTGGAAACGGGAGATGGGAAATGGTATTGCCCTCTCGATCGGAATGCTAGGACGATCGGAGAGGTGTTTCCTAGTGCTATGTGGCAGCCTATTCAAATGATGATCAAAGAACCTATGGCTCTGATCTTGAATTGCTGGACGGCTCTAGTATTAGGGGTGATCTACCTTTTTTTCAATGCTATACCATTTACGTTTAGGACAGTCTATGGATTGTAGGTCCTCCATCACCTCATCGATGTCGGGCTGATGGTAGTGATCTTCAAACATGTGGACTATGTTTCATACCGATGGCGATTGGAATGACGATTGGAACAGCTTGTCAATGGTTCTTTATCCGGGCTGTACGAGATAAAGCGATTCGAGCAGGAGGTAAAGCCCCTCCCGAAGCTCGACTACCGGTCGGCATGGCTGGCGCCCTTGTTTGTCCAATCGGGCTCTTATGGTTCGCATTGAGCAGTTATTCCGAAATGACTTTCTTCATGCCCCTTATCGGGATCATGATATTCGGCGTGGGAGTGAGTCAGGCTCTCATGATGATGTCGGTCGAGCTGAAGGTTAGTCGGTATTCGTTTTCACATGTGTATGGGGATTTCTGGTAGCTAGTTTCCCAAGATACGCAGCTTCTGCCATGGCGGGCAATACCCTGGTCAGATGTCTTTGGGCAGCTGGGTTCCCGCTTTTTGCAGATCCGGTTCGTCCAATCTCCTCTTCTCGCTTAGTGGTATTCGCTGATCTCAGATGTACCGAGGCCTAGGCGCAGTCAAAGCGACAAGCATCCTTGCTGGAGCAGCAGCTGCAATGGCACCAATTCCATTCGTACTCTACTTCTACGGCTCGAGGTGGAGGAGCCAGTCGATGTTCTCCAAGTAAGGGCAATGAAGTGGACATGACGGATGTACGATGAATATGCATCTTATGCAGTGATACCTACCAACCTCAATACCTCTGGAGTCTCCTCTGGTTCGTTCAATGGTCGTGTCCTGTTGTGCGGATCTAATTCTCCGTTAGGTCTTCGGGGTAGGGCATTGTGATAACCAGGTCGCTCAGCAGGGATTAAGTTTTTATTCTATCCATATCAGCTATAGCTTCTCTAAAAGGGTAAAGCAACCTACGGGCCAATGAGTAGTTCCCTTTCGTCCATCGAATACTGCTTTCTTTCCCTCCAGAACTTCTTCCGACGCCATCGATCTAGGGCAGTAGCAGACATAAGTCACGAATCTAGTCTGTTCCCCAACTGGTGAAGCGTTCCAATGAACAGTCCTTGAATCCCATACTACCAATTAGTCCCGCGATGTGAAGTGAAACGAAAACATGACTCACGAATCAAATCACCCTTGCCAGCACAGATCTTTACAGCCTCACATCCTTGTTGTTTATACCATTCATCATCCCCTTCTGCCAACGTATATCCGTTCTCCTTCTCTCCAGCATCCCCAGTCTCCCTGAATCCTCCAATAGCATCGAAATGAGCTTGATGCAGTAAATGAGATCCCTTCAAGACGCATAGACCACCATCGTCAGGACCGTTTGGAGCTAGATTTGCGATTCCCTGATACAGTTCAAATCGATCTACCCGACGTGGGTTTTGGTCGATATCTTTCATCAGTCATTGCGAGTCCGAAAGAAAGCAAGACGTACGAGGCCAGGCTTTCGTTATCGTTAAATCTGTCCTGCCTGATTTCTCATTTATGGGTAATGAGGCATTCATACCGTCAAAAGAAGCTATGAGGTCTTCGGTACCCCACAGCTCCTGGAAGATCTTGACTATCCCAGGCTGACTATCGTTCTCAGCAGACTCTCCGCATGCATGCCGAGTCACTCACCTCCTGATCTTCCATACAAAGTCTTCGTGATTGACAGCATATCGATTATACAGCCCTCCCCTACTCGTCAGCCTCTGGCAAAGTGTTGAGCTTGAGTCGTACGTGACCCCATAAGGAAGTTTATCGGCCACCCAAGTACTCCTATCATCCCGCTTGAAACCCCATGGAAAACTCTCTAACCACTTCCAGGCTGATTCTTGGAAATCGTCACAATCTCCTTCCGGCACCACACCGGGTATGACGACGTATCCGTCCTTCTCTAGTTGTGACTTCCAGAGTGGTTTAGTCATTTCGTTGTGATCTCGAGGTTAGAATAAGAAGTAGGCTAGCTGTGTATGTGCAATGATAAGCTGTAGACTGCCCCACCTTGGTTGCGATAATGCTCGGCGCCGGGTGTACTCGAATTGGTAATTTCCAGGGGTGAGTGGGGAGGTGGGGGAATCACTATTACCGCCAAGTCCCGTTACCGTCCATGATTCGGACATCAATGGTTTCATGACAACAAGACGAGTACTGGACACAGCTATAGATATATTCCACCCCACTCGGACCCCACTTCGTCTCTCCTCCACTACTCAATCTTGTAGTCTCTACTTGTCGTGATGCTCCTGAAAACTCCCACAAGTTGGCTGTTTCCATCTTGTGGTCAGAGATTTGTGAGACGCAGGAGTCTGTGAGGAGTCTGTGAGGAGTCTGTGAGGAGTCTGTGAGGAGTCTGTGAGGAGCCTTCGACAACAGGGCCTTCGGGTGCAGGGAACTCTTCGGAGACCAGCTTTGCAGGGGTGCTAATCTGACAAACACAAGCTACGTACTATTGAAAATACTGCAGGGGTGCTAATTTGTAAACTAGTACGGCAGACCACCATCGCCAGCACCTCCAGGCTGATCTAAATCCTGATAGCTCACTCTACCTCTCTTTGCCCTAGGATCTTCTCCACCCACAGGAGCAGCGGGGAGTGGTCCAAGATTGGCATCCCGACTAGCATATCCTCCTACTCGCTGTAAGAGATCCTGTCCTCCTTGACCCATGCCGGCGGCATCTGTTCCCATCGCCTGCTGGCCCACCTGTTGCTGGGGGAATTGCATTTGACCCATCATCATGGCTTGTTGCATTTGCAGCATCATCATCATTTGCTGTTGCATCATGACGTTACCGCCAGACATGTCGGCGTTGGCCATGGCGGGGTTGAGGTGAACGGTACTTGCTGGATCGAGCATGGATATCGGTAGGGTGTCATTAATAGCAGCAGGTGTAGAGGCGGTAGGTTGAATGTGCTGCGGATCAAGGACAAAGTTGTTCAATGTCGCAATCTGATTGTTAGCTCTTGTCGATCAAACTTTCACCCGTTCAACTGACCTCATCTAGCTTATCGCCGATCAACTCCGAGTGCTTGACAACAACATGCTTGACAACGAATTCAGGCGCCTTGAATAGCTTGTTGCACTCTTTGCATCGATACTTGGTTGCTTCCTCTTGACGGATGTGCGGTGCCGCAACCTTTTTGCTTTCCCTGCTCGTCAGCACAGCTCAAGTGTCCATTGCAATGACTCACTCCTGAAGATCTCGACCACCATACTCCACAACATCGACTGGCCCAAGTAATGGTTCCAGCTTGTGATCCAAGCTGAGCTCCCATCTCTCGTCGCCAGTCTTTTGCGGGAATGCCGTCTTTGATCTGCCCTGATTGACCTGGACGTCACGGTCTCCGCCTTCATATCGATTTTCTGCGTCCTCGTCGAGTCCCTCGGGTTTGTGATCTTGATGTTCGGCAGTGATCTCGTCCGAGCTTCCTGGTGTGTATTGAGGTCGTAGATGAAGGATACATTTTCGCTGTAATTCTTCGGGGAAAGCAGAAGGGGCAACACAATAGTAGCATGTCGACAGACCGTTGCGCAGGTACGATAACCATTGATCGAGAATAAGCTTGGCCTGGAACATTAGCTGTTGTCGATCATAGGGGAAAAGTGGCTCACCTTGACGTTCGCCTGCTCGTCACTCAGTGTCTCGCCAGTCAAGTCGTGCTTTTCCAATAGACGAGATATCGTCTCCTCCACAACAGCACTTCCACATTCCGATAGCGCTTTGACTGGCTTGTCTAGTGAAGTATTTGGCTTTGTATCCTCGCTAGTCTCCGATTCCGGATCCACCAGATCATCTTCTAGCTTTAGAGCGAGAGCCTTCGCTTTCTCGGTATCCTTCAGCACTCGTTCGGTAGCGCTTGCATAAGGAACAGTCATCCGTATACGGCCAATGACTGGCGTAGTATTGATACCGAGGTGGAAGGTGAAGGTATCGATCTGCGGATGAGCACGAGCTACGACCGGATGCAGCTCTCAAACGCACCTTGGTATTGTTGAGCCTCCTCAGCACATCTTCTAGATCCGTATCCTCTGTGAATTGAGCCCAAGCAACTCGGTAGAATTGCTTCTTGAGCGAAGGCTCCGTAATAGCTAAATGCAAGAAGCCCTTGATCTGGGAGAACATCTACCATTGTCAGCTCGGCCATACACCTAGATACTGGTGACTGACCT
>Ga0308160_10005591_pt1 | contig 13047 bp, 17 predicted proteins | sample PhyFR1_FD_201036 | JGI IMG/M metagenome (GOLD analysis project Ga0308160, IMG submission 201036) | Phyllosphere microbial communities from UC Gill Tract Community Farm, Albany, California, United States - DLSLF.R1 | ecosystem: Host-associated > Plants > Phyllosphere > Unclassified | place: USA... | reverse complement strand
TCGATCGAAAGAAGGCTGTTCAAAAGAAGATGTTCAAATGGGCTCGAAACAATGATATTGATACGCCTTGGTGGAGTGTTCGAAAGGGTGAGAGGTATATGCCCCCTAGGACTCGATTGCAGATCATCTTTCCGAGGGACAAGGATGTTCAGCGAATGAGGAAATCCCACAAGGGCAGGAGGTACACTAAGTAGTAGGCCCTCCGTCTTGTCCCCTCATATGTGCTAATTATTTCAGTACTCCCGCTCAACTTAAGGCGATGGCCGATGTTGAAGACCACGTAATCCCTATCCGGCTTGATGTCGAGCACGATCACTTCCGATTAAGAGATACATTCATGTGGAACGTTTCCGATACAGTCATTTCGCCTGAAATGTTTGCAGTATCCATCTGTGATGATTTCGGAGTTTCACCCAATCATTTCGTTTCGAAAATAGTCGCCATCATCAACGAACGCGTTTCCGAGTACCGTGATCAAATCGCTCCTGCCGAATTACCTGGTCCTTCATTAAAAGGTAGACTACTCGATAATGACGATTCAAAAACCACACTTGATATATTCAAACGCGCTCAAATAAACGATGAAAGCGATGATGAAGAAACTACACCTGTCAGCGATGATATCAAGACTGAACCTGATGATCGATCTGACCACGGTAAAGTCGTTACGTGGGATGATCAGGTCAATCCACGAGAAACGGAAAGACCCATGACTGTCGATGAATTAGATGCGATGGTTGATTGGGGGAACTTTGAGGAGGAATTGAGGTTGTTGATCAAAGTGGAGATCTTGATTGGGAATCAAAACTTGACGGATACATTCGAATGGGATTTGAACTCGGAAGTTACCCCTGAAGAATTCGCTTATTCCTACTGTACCGAATTGGGACTGAGCGGGGAATTCATGTAAGCTTCTTCGTTCTCCGTGCAAGTATCAGCTGACATTCAGTACCGCCCTAGCACACGATATTCACGAACAAATCATCACCCAAAAGCGATGCCTATTCCTCACCGGCCATATATTCGGTTCAGGTCTCGACCTCGATGATGAAGTAAAGACCGCGTTCCTACCTCCTGTCCAGAATGTCCACCGAAGCGAGACAGTAGCAATGTCGACCTACACGCCCATATTCGCTACATTTACTGATGAAGATATCCAAACAATCGAGCGAGAGCGTGAACGCGATTCTAAACGTAAAAGACGAGCGACTCGAGCTCGTCGTGGTGTTATCCTTCCCGATCGCGAACCTGCGAAAACGCAACGAACGCTGCTCAATCCAATCGGGGCTAATGGAGTTATTGCTCGCGCTGCGACCGAGTTGGCGGCTGCTCCGGCTATCACATCTTCGAGGCGAGCTGCGGCCATTGCTGCTCAGGCGAATATCAATCTTCTAGCTCAAGACTTACCACTTCCCCAACCGCCAACGCCACCACCTACGAATCATTCTTACAAACCCGGCAGAGGACGAGGAAGGGGCCAAGGACGAGGAGGATATAACAACTCGAGAAACTCGCCTGCGTCATTTAGGGAAGGATCGATCCTAAATGATCATCAGACTCCTATACCCCAATCAGCGCTAAAGAGGTCGTATCGCGACGAGAGTTCCGATTTGCAGTCGCCAGTGATTTCGAAAATCGCTCGCAGTATGCCTACATCATCTCCTACTCTTGTGAATGAACCACACCCCACTCAAGGTCATGCTCATGCTCATGTCAAATTGGAGCAACCGTTCCAACCACCTCAACAAGAAATCAAACGCAAACCAGACGACTTGATCGATCCCAGGGATACCAAGACAATGAAGCTGGATCCAATGTTGGGTGGATTCGAATCGAATCCCCAATCCCGCTCAGATTCACCTGCGACATCAGGTGGATTCCCACAGAAACAATTCCCTTCCTCCCCGTCCGGTTCAGATTCAGGGAGTGAAAGTTCTGATTCAGATTATGGAGCTCCTAAAAAGGCAAAGGTTCAGATTAAAGTGAAATCGAGCTCGATGACCCCTGCGCCTCTGCCTAGGGTTGTATCGGGTTCTCCTCAGGTACAGACCACTGCGATTGTAAGTCGATCACTGACCTCAACAAGGGAAGACGAGCTGATGAAAAGACACCAGGATGGGTAGTCAATGCGCACAATGACTTGAAATCCAAATATCCCCAGGACGCATTTAACGTTATACCACGTCCCAAGCCGGTCGATCAGCCTCATGCACCACAGGAGTGGAGAATGAAATGTCTTGATTGGTATGTCTCAAAATAACATATCAAGGGGTAAAGCTGATGAGCAGTCCCGGAAGGATCTATTCCCTTGGACCAGGGGAATCATTGAGTAATTTCGAAGTTCATTTAAAAAATAGAAGTCATCGGGAGAATGTTCAGAGTAGGATTATAAAGGAGTAGTATTGGGGTTGTATAGTATATTATAGTGTTTATTTGCATTACATCGCATGTGATCAGCATGATCTGCAACATACACAGCCGGCGCGGATCAATTCCTCTGACGACAGCTTCATCCAGAGTTTGGACTACGAAAAGAGTCGACGATACCACATGTCCCACTCAATCATCACCACTCCTCCTAGCATCGAATTCGAACGATATGACAAGCAGTATCATGTGCCTGGTCGAACTGGAGTATATTTTTACAGCATGGACGTGTGAAGGCTGAAGCAGAGATATGGAGACCTCCGACATGCTACCCCGGAATGATTCTCCCGGTGGGAGGGCAAGACGGTCGGGAGATATCCGACAAAACAGATCATGAGCTATCTCTGCGAATATCGACAACCTCATCAGCATATAGTGTGGCAGGGTTTGTCGGTCAATAGCATACAATACGGTCACGCTTGTACTTCCTGTCAAGTGGGACCACTCATGGGTGTGCATGTCATGTACATAAAAATGCTTCTCTCGAGACAGGATATAGAAGCAGGCTTCCTATTGCCCTCCAGCTCGCAACCCATTCCATGTCACGTTACGGAAGTGAGCTGGCCGCCGAGATCCTTGATTGTCCGTCCCCGACGCGAATAACGCAAGATGAGTACCGGTCATGATCGAGTCGAACGATCGAGTGCGCACCAGCAATGCGCTGCTCAAATGCCCGATGAAGTGCTTCTTTGACGTATGTTCATCTTCGTAGTAGAAGCTGTAGCCGGTATACGTGACCTCGACGTGGATAGTGATCAAGCCATCATTGGTCAGCGGCAAATTCACTTCCTACAGTATGTCAGCGTCGGTTGACCATACAGCGTCTGCGTTCGTACCTGGAACTCGTTATTATCGAGGGTTGGAAACCTGTAAACCAGCGATCTCCCCTCCGATGTACCCCTGATAGCGATCTTTCCGTACGAGAATTTACTCCACCAGATCGCAATCCCAGCCTCATGACGATTTTGTGGGGAGGCTTCGATTTGAACGGTCCATTTCCCTTGGAATGAGAGCTGTTTGCGCAGGAACATGGTGGGCGCCTCATCGGCGGTAATGGAGTATGGGCTCCCGTACAGGGTAAGAGTGTTGTCGGTCAACTCAAAATCCGCTTTGACAGGCGTACGCATCCGGTACCACCCTTGTCTAGCAAGGTCGATTCCTGGCGCGAACTTGAGTTCTTCGCCGAACTGTTCGCTGGTGCGCAATAAGCCAGGAGCGTCCATGTTGATGGTAATGGGACGTCTTTTATTGACTACAGGCCAATCGTTGTGCCATTCTACAGGGGCCAGAAACGTCTCTCTCCCTAATTGCGAAAGTCGAACGTCGCTGTCTTCAACATGAACTGGCCTTACAGCTAGGAAAACTGCCCACCATTGCCCATCGATACCCTCCACCATATCCATATGGCCCGTCTGGCGAATCTCTGAATGATCGCCGTTGAAGATCATTGGATTGATCACGTCTTTCTCACCAAGCTCCCATGGGCCCGTCGGTCCGTTCGTAGATCGCATGACCCATTCTTGGTGCTCCACCTCTGTGCCACCCTCGGCAGTGATCATGTAGTAGTATTGACCCCTTTTAAAGATGTGCGGACCTTCCGCTATACCATTTCCTTCGGATGATAGTCTGACTAGCTTCATATCGGACAGCGAGTTCCCAGTCTCAAGGTCGATCTCCCCAACATAGACCCCAATAGGGTAACCTCGATGGGTCGGAGAGTCCTCGTCAAGCCTTTTGGCGAGAGATAACCATACTTTCCCGGTAGTGTCATCGAAGAAAAGCTTGAAAAGTCAGAAGTCTCTCTTCGTGACTACTCACATCTTGGTCAATCCCAAGAACGTCGTAATATATAGGATCGGTCCAGCTGGATGAGTCCCAGATGTTATCAGTGGAGACGTAAAAGCCCCGAGCGAGCTCATCCTGGTTATCAGTCAAGTTCGGACCTCTGACTCACCTGCATCACCTCCCCTTTTTTATGCACCGCCATTGTGGTCATATAATACCTGCCCCGCCAGAATCTTAGGGTGGGCGCAAATATGCCCATTGATGCTTCACATGATCGCATAGTAAGCTGGCTAGGTCGAGTGAGGCAGTGTCCGATAAGAGACCACTGGACGAGATCTTTAGAGTGATAGATGGGAACACCCGGGTAATACTCAAAAGTCGACGTGGCAAGGAAAAAATCTCCTTCGACCCGGACGATGGATGGGTCGGGATTGAAGCCACTAATCATCGGATTTCGAAATTGTCCCGGTCCAGGAGCAATGGGGATGCCGTTCGCGGCAGACGATTCCTTCGACATGATCCAAACGTGTAAAGAGGCTGAAATTTAAACTGGCAAGACTGCAGATGTCGCTGATGAGGTTCGATACGATAAATGAAGGTGGTCGGAGTACCTGTATTATGAACATCTTCGGGTAGCGTGCCATACGCTAACAAACGCTTGGTTCTCGATGTTGGGAGCTGAGGGGTATCGCCGAGCAGCCAGAAGATGATCCGACGAAAATTCGGGGAAACCGGTTCGGGGAAACCATCGTCTCAATGCAATCTCCCGGCGTGAATCTGCCCGTCTATCCCCCGCACTTGTCGAGATCAACAGCCAGTCTTGTAGATCACCGTGCCCTGGTGCAGCGCGACATACGCAGAGTCTGAACATGTCATTCAAGCTCGAGCTCAGGGATGATCACGAACCATCGCGAAGCCTCGTTGATCCGCGGGACAGTCGGCCCGGAGAAACATCGTTTCGCCGAATGACTACACGTTGTCCTGACAGTCGGAGCGCGATCATTTAAGCTAGGTTAGTTCGCCAATAATGTTGATTGCTTATTGGCAATCAAATGATGGCTGGAATAGAACTTCGGTTGGCGGATTTGATCAGAGGTGAGCTCGGGATAATATCATCACGCCGAATGATCAATTCGTCGACCGTCTCGGAAACCATAGTTTCACCGGTCGACGCATCACTCGTCGTCGATCCCAGACTGGAAGCCGGGGAATTCCTGCTGGAGAGCGGCAGGGCCTCCGCGATCTTCACAGCTGGACCCGATATGGTAGATACGCCGAGAGATACTCCGGACGTCATATATATCGATACCATCCTGGACTCCCGGTCTCATTCCCCAACACAGCGCTTGATCCAATGTCAATGAAGATCCAGGACGGACTGAACAGCCAGGATGAGCTTGACGTCCATGGCGACAAAGACTCGCATGGAAATTTTGGACACCAAGAGACCGCATTGAAGCCCGAGACCTCAAACGGGACGGGTCTGTACGTTTCCGCTTTTGCTTCGGACACCAAAGCGCAGATCATTCGGAAGTTCTGGCGTTTGTATGCTTTTGGACTAGCGGTATCCTTGGGAGGCATGTACGCAGGTAGGTCAGGAACAGTACACTTGTGAACTCCGGTTGACTCCGGGTAGGGTACTGTCAGAATGCCGTAGGCAACATCGTCGCCAATCCAGGTAATCTACGCAACATACAACTCCTTCGCGTGAGACTGACAGGGCAGGTTTCATCCGGCAATTCGGCACCGTTACCTCCGCTGCTGGTGAATTGGAGCTTGCGGCAATCCACGTATCACTCTGGTCGGGGTTCCAGTATGTTGGTCAAATTATTTTCCAGGCCATCTCTCCTTTCATATCAGATCGTTTCGGGAGGAGGACCGCCATGTACGCTCTGCTTACTTTGATGCTAATTGTGAGTAGCCATGTATCATGCCACCGATGTCGCTGAGTGCAGGCCGTCGTCTTGGAAATTGTTGCCCGAGACTGGAAACTTTTCTTGGTGGCAAAGATATTTGCCGGTGCCTCCAACGCCTTTCTTGGCACTGCGGTTGTGAGTGTCTCGCTTGCGTCGGTCTTGCGTTGACTAACATTCCTAGATGACATACATGAGTGAGATTGCGATCCCTCAAGTAAGAGGCGCGCTGTTGTCGTCTTTTGCCCTCTCATTTGGGTTGGGTCAGCTCCTCAATGCCGTCGGTTTTCAGATCTTGGCCGAAGTGGGTGTAGCCATCTTATTCAGTCGTTTCCATCACTGATACCCTTCAAAGACAGAGCCTCAGAAGTATTTGAACGGAATCTATTCACAATTCACGATGCTTGGACTGTTCGGCATCGTCACCTTGATTATTCCCGAATCTCCGGGTCAGTTCTTGTCACTGTATGTCGCACGAGTTTCGCTGACGCCAAGTGTGGCTTTGCATGCACGAGAACCACGACAAAGCAAAACGGGCACTTCGAAGGCTCATCGGCAATGTTGAGGGATATGACATCGACCACGAGTACGGGTGCCTCCGGCAAGAGATTCACATGTCGAGCGAGCTCACCAAGTCTCATGGATCAAACGATTGGGTAGCGTTGTTCAAATGGATCAATTTCAAGCGATGCATCGCAGCAACCCTACCATTCTCATACCAAAACTTTGTCGGTACCCCTCTTGTGTTTGGTCAGACCACATTCTTTTTCCAGTTAGTACTTGGTCATCCGGCTGAGCGGGGCGATGTCACTGACGCATGTACAGAATCGCCGGCCTAGACAATCCATTCCTCGCGTCGACTATCATCCAGGTCATCTTAATCGTCGGTATCATCACCTCTTTCTACGTGGTTGAGCGTGTGGGTAGACGCGCTTTGGTATTGTGGGGCGGAGTCACGATGGGCTGCATCGACCTTGCGATTGGTGGAATCGGGTTCAAGACACCCGACTCGGCTACCGGTGCAGGCCTCATCACCGTCTGTTCCTTCTGGGTACTGATCTACTCTCTGTCGCTTGCGCCAATTGGTGAGTCCGGCTCGTTCGACTTCAATCGTGACGCTGACCGAGCGAGGATGGGTCTCCGTAGTCGAAATTTCAAGTCCTCGACTGCGTGCCAAGACAGCTGCAGTGGCCACCATCGCTCAATCCTTGTCAAACATCCTTTTCGTATGTGTTTCATTCGCGAGGATGACTGCCTGCTGATACGACACTTAGAGTTACACAGTGCCCTTGCTCATCAGCCCACAAGAAGCCGGGTGGGGTAGTAAAATTGGGTTGTTTTTCGGTGGCTTGACATTCCTCTTCTGGATCCCTTGTTACTTTCTCTTTCCTGAGGTGAGCGGCCCCACAGCCTGGATCGGTTCTCACTCACCATCTGCAGACAAAGGGACGTACCTACGCAGAATTGGACGAATTGTATGAAGCAGGAGTCTCTCCGCGCCACTTCGCCAAGACAAGGACCTCTATACAGGATGCTGCGGAGGCCACGAGGCAGAGTGCTTGAGCCCATCCTGCATAAGTTATGTCCTGACCATTTGATAAGATTCATGATCGTTATTATGCACATCATTGCGCCGGTGCACCTTGTGTCGCTTTCTTTCACATCCGATCATTTCGAGCTGCTACCAAGTAAGTCTGGACATGCTGAAACGTCTTCGATCAATTCCGTATGCTTTCCAGAGCCTTGTGCACGGCTCTTGACAGCACTAGCAACATAATCGGACTTACTTTCAGTTGATTCAGTATTACGTAAGATGAGGTCACCAGCATGCAGGCATTACTTCGTGGTCACTCGAAGCCCTCGCGGCGGTCAGCTCAGCTTCAGATAACTACGCGCAAACTCGTGCACACACTTGGATCGACCCGACCAGTCAGGACGTAGGTCATTGCGGCGGTCAGACATCTATCGTTGCACCGCTGTCCATGTGAGGCAGCGAGAACGATCACGGCTTCCGGCGTCCCAGTGTTTTGCAAGTACACTGCTCTTTGCTTGCCTTAAATATTGTGTTAGGGCCGAATGGCCGAGGCTCGCCAAGCTCGAGAGCATCCTTTGCTCAAAGCCGGAGCAGGCGGAACAGCGTGTGATGGTGAGTCCCGATATTCCGAAGAACAAAGGTGATCTAAAACGCTATAGGTTGTAGAGCCCGAAAGTGAGTTCGTGGAAAACGACGTCCCGCTGACGCTTCAGGGTCAAATGTAATCGTTTGGCCGAGGAAGAAGGTCTAGCTTCGATCGGCGAAGAAGTCCAGTGTACCTCATGCAGATTACATGACATCAAATGTGAGTCACCAAACAATCGGCATAGGTCACCGGCTTAAACATTGGTAGGCACATTCGCATACCAGGTCAAGAAACGCGGACCTCCGCCGGGGTAAGTCTCGCCTTCATCTACCTCAGAGGTGTCACTGAAATGTCCACCAGTCAGGGTAGAGTCATCAACAGGCTTTCTTGCTCTGAGGGTAAAAGGGGAGCTCGCCGCGAGACCCTCGACAGCAGTAGCCAACGAGCTAGCGATTTGTTGGCAGATGAGACACTTTCAAGGGTGCCACCTTTGCGGCATAGGACGAATCGCGAGACGACAGATAGGTCCTCCTCTTCGAGATTGCAGACCGGATCAGCAGGTGGGATCTCATGTCAGGATACTCACAAGCTCACACTGCGTAGATCAATCCGATGACTCTCTGCAGCATGGCCGAGCGAGTCTTGCTGGAGGCCTGCAAGATCCGGGTCCCTCAGCCACCGCAGATACATCTAGACACACTGACAGCCCTGAGCAATCGACGAACCATGGGTCTGACTACTTTGTCGAATTCCTATCGCGACCCTTCGTCGACGTGATTATTCGGCTCTTCTTCGAGTCCGTCTATCCCTTGTTACCTTACCCGCATAGGCCAAGCTTCCTACATGATATCGAGACCCGAAGAGAAACTCAGCCGAATCAAGACGAATGGTGTACCTTGGTTGTTTCGGTAGTTGGGTTCACATTGGTACAGGTACCTAACCGCTTGACTGGTCACTCAAGGGAACAATTGCGATCACTGGTGGAAAAGTGCTTTGCTCATTGTCGCAACTTTCTTCAATCACCGGGCGGGCTGATCACTGTCGATCGTAGTGAGTTCTGGACAGTACCGAATCGTATCGACGCTGATATCCGAAGGTGTCATCTTCACGTGGTACGTCAAGCTTCGTGTATCAGACTGTAGACGCTGACGTAGCCAGCAACGGGTGAGCGATGATGTGTGCTGTCATTGAGGAGACCTGAACAAGCATAGATTGATTGCACTCAACCTGGGCTTCGTTTCGATATCCCGCGAAATGCATGGCGCCAACGTAGCGTTGATGCTAATTCTCGGTCTACACCGTAAACAGGTGAACAGCAGATGTCTTTTTTTTTTGAGCAGAAAGCTGACTAGTCAGACATACGACCAAATGGGTGTACTCGAGCGCGAAATGAAGCTTCGCGCCTGGTGGCTCGTGTATACAGCTGATCGATCCGGAGCTTGTATTGAAGGCCATTATCCGCTTTTAGTAGAGGACATGTGCGACATGGTCGATCTACCGGCTATGATGTCAGTCTATTGAGACGTAGTCTGCGTGGCTGATTGCAGTGCAGTGATGACCATGATCTTTCGAATCCTCCCGATATACGTTATGCGGGGCAGACCCCTCTGTTGTCGGGATTCCACTACTGTTGCAAGCTGTGGCGAAGTGAGCCTTATCTTTCAGTCATTTCAGTGCTGATGATCCAGTGACAGGACATGTGCTACACGCCCGCATCGCTACTCAGGAGCGTCCGCTCACGGGCCCAGAGATTCGCTCTCGTATCCATCAAGTCGAAGATTTCCTCATGCAGGCCGAAAGTTTGATGGTGGATTGCCCCGAGGAACTTTTTCTGCATCTTCATCAGCACAGCGAATCTCCAGATATTTCCACTCTGTAAGTGCACTCTAGTCGAGTAGGTGGAGTACATGGCTCATGTCCACTACAGGCTCTCTAGATCGATAGATCCACAATCATCTCTGACGCTCCCGACCTTGCTCTTGAATGTAGTGCCAAGCACAGACGACACTCTCCTCCGAGAACGATTGTTCAATATCATGAAGGCTAATATCTACATCACACAGGTGAGCAGTGTCGGAAAGAACGATCCTGATCCGACAGCAAGCATTGTTGTTCATGGGTCTGCGATATCGGGATGAGCTATTGGCGAGGCATGAGGATTCTCAACCCACAAGGTTACACCAATCATGGCCATTGAAGAGATCCAGTCGTATATGGCGAAGTGAGCCTGACTCTCGGGGTGACAAGAGCGCGGTCTTGATGGACCTACTGAAAATCATGAATGCCCTACCAGTTGATGCCATTTGTCAGTACATTCTTAGACTCGAAGTCAGGCTCGCTGACCTCGTAGCCGTCAACACGCTACCTTGTATTTCGAAAATCCGATTTGTTGCCTCGGAACTCTTGACCGAGCTAGAGGCGCCATCCTTACAATTGGATCCTATATCAGGCGAAGTCAGCGCAGAGAATTCTCACAACAGAGCCGTAGAATACCTCTGTGAGTGTCTGGCCTGCTGGTTTCCTTTTGAGCCTCGCTTACCTAGACTAGGCAAGTACATCTCTATGCTATCCGAGATCGAGAACCTTTACGCTTTAGTGGAAGAATGAGTCAGCAGACGCCTTGAGCGCGCCGACATGGGCCCAGGCTATGTATTCCTTCCTTAGAAGTCGCGCGTGGCCATATGGGAGCGTCTCTTGCGCCTCGAATAAGTTGTCGCAGCGCGGACCTGTTGCGATAGGAATGTGAAGTACTAGAAAGTCATCCGACAATGTCAAGGGCAGGAAGCATGAACATCCTCTGCAGCTTGCACCGTGTAGGATCGTCAACAGGCGGGAAGGCTTTCGAGTAAGATTACGATGGGTCTACCGCACCTATCTAGCCTTCGAATCCATGTCAGTCACGATGACGACTGAGTCGATGATTACACAACGGCTGGTCAAGGATCAGGCAGTCGGGGCTTTTGACGGCAGGTCACCAGTGCTCGGTGGGCCGTCTGGCACGCTGTTTTCTTTTTGCCACAGCTGGATTGACTAATCCAATATTGAACCTGGTCATCGATGCTTTACTCGTACATGACCTGCATTCCAAGAAATTACCAAATATGTACTAATACCAACAATAATCTAAGCGTGACCTTTGCCTTCGGGAATCTGCAGACCCTCCTGCCTCTTCCTTTCAATTTCCCTGGCAACAGCCTCGTCCCCATCAACGACCTCGTTGGGGTACTTTCTGATCAGGAAAGCCATGACCTGAGCGAGAACGACAATGAGTCCCATGAATACTGTTGTAGCCGAGAATCCGGGGATGTATCGGGGAGCATCGGTCTTGGGCCATAGGAAGACACCGTAAATAGAGGCGCAATTTCCCATTCCATTGACGAATGCAATGGCGACTGCTCGTTTCTGTGCTGGGAATCCGATAACATTGGGGACCTGCATGTCAGTATTTGACAGGGCAAAGATGATTTGCAACGTACCCAGATGAGGATAAGGGGACATGTAGCGTAAATAGTTCCAAGACCAAAGATGATGAAAACATATTGGACCATGTGATTGGTAGATGCGACACAGATGATGAAGCACACTGTGCCGAATAGTGCCAGACCGCTGATGAATGCGGGTTTGTTCTGGTAGTAATCGGAACCGTACGCGGCGGCGAGAATGAAAACAAAGGCGCATGCGTAGAGGGGGATGGTGTGATATTGTCCAATAGCGCCAGTCCATCCGAGAGCACCGATAAGAGTAGGAACAAAGTATTGAATAGTCTGAGCACCAGTACCGAGCATGTACTGGGGATTAGCTGAAGCCTCTATTCACAACCTAAGGGACGTACCAGAACAACAAAGACCCAAACTCGGAAATCCTTGAACATCATCTTACAAGCAGCCCATTCTCCAATATGACCTTCGGCACCTCCAGCGTTGGCAAGACCATCGTACGAGAGTCGCTGAGCAGCGAGTAATCGTTCCTCCTCAGAGAAACCCTTGGAGTTTGAAGGGTAGTCGGGCAAGACATACCAAGCCCAACATCCACAGAAAGTGGCACCGACACCTTCGATCAAGAAAAGCCATCGCCAACCGGAAAGTCCTCGAGCTCCATCAAGGTTGGACGTAATGACACCAGCGAGAAGTCCAGAGAAAGCTCCGGAGACGGCGGTAGCAGTGTAGTAGATGGCGAAACGTCGCGATAGCTCGTAACGTCGGTACCAAGATGAAAGGTAGAAAGCGACTCCTGTGGATGATTAGCAAGGGCGTGCTGCTAAGGACGAGGGGAACGTACCAGGCGCAAAGCCCGCCTCTGTGATACCAAGGACTGATGTTAGTGTAATCCAAAGATCGTCAGAAGAGAAAACATACCGAATCGAACAGCAGCAAGTTGAGACCAATTCTGGGTGGCGGCGGCGCAAGCAGCGACGATTCCCCAGGCAACACACAAGCTGGAAAGGTAGATTGAGGGTCGTACTCGCGCAATGATAAGATTGGAAGGGATCTCGAATAGGACGTAAGAGATGAAAAAGACCAAAAGGACGATCGAGTATTGAGTGGATGTCAAGTTGAATTCTGCCTCCAATCCACCTGTCCTGGCATTACCGATGTTGGCTCGATTGAGGTAAGAGAGGGTGTAGAGAAGCCAGATAGTAGGTACGATTCGAAGATCGATTTTACGTAGTAGCTTCTTCTCTTCTGCGGATCCTGGTACATACCTGAATGTCAGCGAGGTGTAGGTTATCTCTTTGAGGTAGAACATACTGAGCGGCAAGTGCTACCATCTGATCCTCGTGTCCTTGTGGTTCGCCTCCATCT